>Ga0247609_10001337_pt1 | contig 29808 bp, 18 predicted proteins | sample 172DNAGHGlowgp2_FD_193487 | JGI IMG/M metagenome (GOLD analysis project Ga0247609, IMG submission 193487) | Sheep rumen microbial communities from Palmerston North, Manawatu-Wanganui, New Zealand - 1728 DNA GHGlow gp2 | ecosystem: Host-associated > Mammals > Digestive system > Stomach > Rumen ... | reverse complement strand
GTCAAGCTCCGACACATTACTATGTAGGTAATCACTCCCCTCTCCCCTTGGAGAGGGGTCGGGGGTGAGGCTTTTTATGAACACCTGCTTGATGTCAGGCTCCACTTCGCGGGCAGCCGCACCAAGCACTTCAGGATTAGTAGGCACTGTTCGCAGATGCATCAGTGTCAGACTCTCGCGCTCAATCTCCTCGATCATCACGCTCAGAATCTCCTGCTGCGCCTTCTCGTCCTTAGGCAGAAATACCAGTCCTGTGCCATACTTACCCTTTTCAGGCACAGGAATGCCCTGCAACAGAATAAACTCATGGGGTATCTGTACCATAATACCCGCACCATCACCGGTCTTGTCGCGTGTCTCGGCGCCACGGTGTTCCATGTTTTCCAGCACCTTCAGTGCATTGTCCACCAAATCGTGACTTTTTCCTCCGTGGATATTTACCACCATACCTACACCACAAGCGTCATGCTCATAGTCTTGTTGGTAGAGTCCCATGTTATCCAACTTTCTTTTTGCCATAGTTTTTATATATTATTATAAATACATTATCTAATTGCGATGCAAAGGTACTGCAAAAAGATCAGCCAGACATGTACTTCCTTAGAGTTTTATTCACAGATTATTGTACAATTGACACTTTGTAACAAAAAGATAGATTATCAATACAAAGTGATAGCATATTGTTATCTCATAAGCTCTAATTCTTTACAATTTGTCATTTTGTATATGTTTTTGCAAACAAAACGCAATAAAATTCATTATCTTTCTTGCAAAACGTTGTACCTTTGCCGCCGTAAACAAACAAAGTGTAACCAAATAGTAAAAAGATGGAAGCATTAAGATTTCAGGTTGTCGGTGAGGCATTCAAGAAGAAGCCACTCGACGTAAAAGCACCCAGTGAGAGACCCGCTAAATACTTTGGCAAGAAGGTCTTTAACCGTGAGAAGATGTACAAGTACCTGCCTAAGGACGTGTACGAGAAGATGATTGACGTGATGGATAACGGTGCACGTCTGGATCGCACTGTCGCTGACGCTGTAGCTGCAGGTATGAAACAGTGGGCTACCGAGGAAGGTGTAACACATTATACGCATTGGTTCCAGCCTTTGACCGAGGGTACTGCCGAGAAGCACGACTCATTCATCGAGCACGATGGTAAGGGCGGTATGGTTGAGGAGTTCTCTGGCAAGCTGCTCGTTCAGCAGGAGCCTGACGCCTCGTCATTCCCATCTGGTGGTATCCGCTCCACTTTCGAGGCTCGTGGCTATTCAGCTTGGGACCCCACGTCGCCAGTCTTTATCATAGAAGACACACTGTGTATCCCCACTGTATTCATTTCTTATAGTGGTGAGGCACTCGACTACAAGGCTCCCCTACTCCGTGCTTTGCATGCTGTGAACGTAGCAGCTACTGAGGTGTGTCACTACTTTGACCCCTCCGTCAAGAAGGTCACTTCTAACCTGGGTTGGGAGCAGGAGTACTTCCTCGTTGACGAGGGTCTCTATGCTGCACGTCCCGACCTGCTGCTTACTGGCCGCACATTGATGGGTCACGACTCTGCCAAGAACCAGCAGATGGACGACCACTACTTCGGTGCCATCCCTGAGCGCGTCGCTGCTTTCATGCGCGACCTGGAGATTCAGGCCTTGGAGTTGGGCGTTCCTTGTAAGACCCGTCACAACGAGGTGGCACCCAACCAGTTTGAGCTGGCCCCTATCTTCGAAGAAACCAACTTGGCTGTTGACCACAACATGATGCTGATGTCGTTGATGAAGAAGATTGCTCGTAAGCATGGTTTCCGCGTATTGCTGCATGAGAAGCCATTCGCAGGAATCAACGGTTCTGGTAAGCACAACAACTGGAGTCTGAGCACTGACAACGGTATCCTGCTGCACGCCCCTGGTAAGACTCCTGAGGCCAACCTGCGCTTTGCTACCTTTATCGTTGAGACGCTGATGGGTGTCTATAAACACAACGGTCTGCTCAAGGCCTCTATCATGAGTGCCACCAACGCTCATCGTCTGGGTGCCAACGAGGCTCCCCCCGCTATCGTCAGTTCTTTTCTGGGCAAGCAGGTTTCAGAGTTGCTTGACCATATCGAGAAAGCTGACAAGGACGATATCCTCGCAATGACCGGCAAACAGGGATTGAAGATGGACATTCCTGAGATTCCTGAATTGCTCATCGATAACACCGACCGTAACCGTACGTCTCCATTCGCTTTCACCGGTAACCGTTTCGAGTTCCGCGCCGTAGGTTCTGAGGCCAACTGTGCCAGTGCTATGATTGCCCTGAACAGTGCCGTGGCTGAAGCCCTGGTTGACTTCAAGAAGCGTGTGGATGCCCGCATTCCTGAGTTCGCAGAGAAGTTGAAAGGTACTGAGCACAGCGCTACCTTCCACGCCATCATTGACGTTCTGCGCGAGGACATCAAGACCTGTAAGCCCATCCGCTTTGATGGCAACGGCTACTCTGACGAGTGGGTTGCTGAGGCAGAGAAGCGCGGTCTGGACGTTGAGAAGTCTTGTCCGAAGATCTTCGAGCGTTACCTCGACCAGGAGAGCATTGACATGTTCGAGAGCTTAGGTGTCATGACGAAGAAGGAGCTTGAGGCCCGCAACGAGGTGAAGTGGGAGACCTACACCAAGAAGATTCAGATTGAGGCCCGCGTGCTGGGTGACCTATCGATGAACCATATCATCCCTGTGGCTACCCGTTACCAGAGCGAATTGCTTACCAACCTGAACCACATGTCTGTGGTATTCCCTATCGATACTGCTGATAAGCTCTCTGCTCGCAACAAGAAGATTATCCAGGAGATTTCTGAGCGTACCTCGGCTATCGAGAAGGGTGTAGAGGAATTGGTTGAGGCTCGTAAGAAGGCCAACAAGATTGCTGATGAGCACGAGAAGGCCATTGCCTACCACGACAAGGTAGAACCTTATCTCGACGAGATCCGCTATCAGATTGACAAGCTTGAGCTCATCGTTGACGATGCTCTCTGGCCTCTGCCCAAATATCGTGAGCTGCTATTCATTAGATAATGTGTTCGAAAATTTGTGAACGTTGAAAGAAGACTGGCATGTGAAATGTCAGTCTTCTTTGTTTAGCGGAGAGCTTTGAGCACCTGCTCTAAAACTTGTTGGGCAATGGCCTTCATACCCTCAACGTTGGGATGGCCTGCCTGTTTCTTAATGTCTTTCAATTGAATGACGGGCACATTGTAGTGCTTGCAGATGACCTGCGTCGATTCCACGAACGAGGGCTTGAGTTCTGTATTCTGAATAAAGAAGAGGCGCACGTTAGGATAGCGGCTCTGTGCATCATTCAGTAGTTTAGCCAATGCCGGGCGATAGGTGTAGAGGTCGGCGCGCTTCCAGTCACCATACTGATACTCACCCAACTTGGCACCACACCAGCTGTCGTTGGTATTGCCAAAAATCAGGATGATATCAGGAGAACCTAGACGAGGCAGACGAGTGATGAACGAACGTGGAGAATAGTCATCGTCGTTATATCCCGTATAGCAGATGGTAGAACCACTATAGGAGTCGTTCTTCTCCAGAAGGAAGCCACCATCGTGAACCACCTGCCACCACCAAGTCTGACGAACATCCTTGACATCAGTCAAATCAGGACGGAAGGGTTCGAAATACCAAGGCTCGTTACCCTCAGGGATATAATACTGATAAGTGGAGTACGAGTCGCCAAGGATGGATACACGCAAGCGCTGCTGACCATACGCGGTGATGGTCAGCAGCAACATAAGGGGTAATAATATGCGTTTCATTGCACGTTACTTCGTTTCTTCAGCCTTAGGAGCCTCTGCTACAGGAGCCTCAGCCTTGGGGGCCTCTGCCTTCTTGGCAGGTGCCTTCTTAGGAGCAGCGGCTTTCTTGGGTGCAGCCTTCTTGGCAGGTGCTTTCTTCTCATCCTTCTTCGGCTCCAACTTCTCCAGACGGGCCTTCAGACGGATAATCTCCTTATCCTTCATCTCAATCTCGTCACCCTGGTTACGGATGGTGGTGAGCAGTGCGTTGAGCTCGTCGTTCTCAATCTCCTGAGGATAGAGGGCGTTGACTCTGTTGATGAAGTCACCAAGGATGTTCATATAGTTGGTAAAGGCATCAAACGGTCCGCTATAGATGCCACGATCCAAACCTACGTTAGAGGCCTTGGTAGTCATGAAGCGGAAGTTGTTAGAAGCCTGCAGGTAATCCCAGTCCTGATTGATACGTGGGTCGTCAGCAATACGCAGACGGTCTGCAACACTATAGAGCTTGTTGAAAGCCTCACGCTGCATGGCGTTACCCAGCCAGCAAGAGCAGTCACGCTCCTCGTCAACCCAGCTGAGAGTATCGGGCACGTCGATGGCACCAACACTCTTCACCTTCATGCAGATCTCTGTAGGTGTAGAGAAAGTGATGCCCTTCTCCTTTGCACATGCGGGCAGAGCCTTCAGGAAGTCAAGGATATTTGAGCTGAGCGGCTGAGCGATACCCAGTGCAGAAAGCTCCATGAAGATATTGATAATCTGCTCTTCCTCTGGGAAGCGGGCAATGCGGTCGATGTAGTTGTCGGCAAACAGCGGATAACCCTCCCAGTCAGGATTGTTGAAGCGCAGAGAGATGTCGTCAGAGAGTTCAACATCGCGGAGCAACAGCTTCAGGTTGGGAGCGATGTTACAGTTATAGACATAGTGGGGCGACTTCCAACCCAGCACGTGCTTGGCACCCTCAGTCAGCATACCCTTGAAGCCCATAGCGGCAATCTGTCCACCGATATCGTCAGAGTAGATGAGCGATGAGTTGCGAGCAACGGTAGGCTTCCTGCCAAAGAGCTCCTCAATCTTGGCAGCCTGCTTCTTCACATCAAGAGCAAAGGTCTCCTCGTTAGCCAGCGACGACAAACCATGCGAGTAGGGCTCAGCCAGGAACTCCACACAGCCGGTCTTATTCAGCTCCTGCAGTTTCTCAATGACCTGCGGAGCGTGGAACTCCAGCTGCTCAATACCTGTACCTGAGAGCGAGAAGGCCACCTTGAAGTAGTCGCCATGCTCCTTGATCATGTCACCAATAGCTGTCAGGGCAGGCATGTAGGAACGGTTGGCGATATCGGTGATGCTGCGCTCGTTCTCGTAGTCGTCATAGTAGTAATGATCGGTACCGATATCGAAGAAACGATAGCGCTTCAGATGGATAATCTGATGTATCTCGAAATATAAACAAATTGTTTTCATAATTCTTTTCGTTGTTTCGTTATTACGTTATTTCGTTATTACGATTAGGCAGTTTCCCAACCTAATGTTCTCTTGTAGAGTGTTGCAATCCAGGCACCAACCTTCTCCCAGGTAATCTGGTCAACCTCGTTCTTACCCTCCTCCTTGAGGTAGGTGAAGAGCGACTCGTTGGCACAGATGCTATAGATAGCATCGGCCAGTGCGTGGATGTCCCAGTAGTCTACCTTGATACAGTTGGTCAGAATCTCTGCACAACCAGACTGCTTCGAGATGATGGTCGGCGTGCCACACTGCATAGCCTCCAGCGGTGAGATGCCGAAGGGCTCAGAGACAGAAGGCATGACATAGACATCAGAGTCTTTCAAACACTCATACACCTGCTTGCCGCGCATGAATCCTGGGAAGTGGAAACGGTCGGCAATACCACGCTCAGCAGCCAATTGAATCATCGCATCCATCATGTCGCCTGAACCTGCCATACAGAAGCGTACGTTCTTGGTGCGACGGATAACCATGTTAGCAGCCTCAACGAAGTACTCAGGACCCTTCTGCATGGTGATACGTCCAAGGAACGTCACCACCTTGTCCTTACCCGTGTGGTCAGGACGAGGAATAGCCTGATACTCATCAGGCAGTGGATAAACAGCGTTATGTACCGTGAAGCACTTGCGCGGATCCTGATGATACTGGTTGATGACGGTCTGACGGGTCAGCTCCGACACACACATGATGCAGTCAGCATTGTCCATACCATTCTTCTCGATAGAGTAAACGGTAGGGTTCACCTTACCACGCGAACGGTCAAAGTCGGTAGCATGCACGTGGATGCACAGAGGCTTGCCAGAGACCTGCTTAGCATGGATACCAGCAGGATAGGTCAGCCAGTCGTGGGCGTGAATGATGTCGTAGTCGAAGGTGCGGGCCACCACACCAGCAATAATCGAATAGTTATTGATTTCCTCATGCAGATTGCCTGGATAACCGCCAGCAAACTCCATAGCGCCAAGGTCGTTGACGTGCATGTAGTTGAAGTCGGCATACAGGTGGTCGCGCAGACGGAAATAGAGGTCGGGATCCATGATGTTACCCACACGCTCGCGAACGTAGTCAGCCGACACGTCGCGATAGGCAATGGGCACAGCATTCATAGCCACAATCTTACAGGCGGAACGGTCTTCATCACCAAAGGGATGTGGCAGACAGAGCGTGATATCCATATCGCCCTGTGCATAGAGTCCCTGCGAGATACCGTAGTTTGCAGTAGCAAGTCCACCGAATACGTGAGGAGGATACTCCCATCCAAACATTAATACTTTCATAGTGCGTCCTCCTTATTTATTTTTGATAAGTATATTTCTCCAGCAACTTCAAGGCGCGCAGAATCTCTGCCACATTCATGGCAAAGGCCATGGCGCCACGTCCGTGGAAGGGCGGGTTGCCGTCGAAGAGTTCACTGATAGTTCCCAGGGCGTGGTAGTTCATCTCGTCCTCGTAGCCCACCATCTGACGCTCGATGAACGACAGGCGGGTGCGCTTGTATAGCTTCAGGCTGGCCTCCATATAGAAGCCGCCCAGCCACGGCCACGCCGTACCCTGATGGTAGGCATAGTCACGCTGTGTCTGCGGACCGACATACATGGGGTTGTAGCCGCCACTCTTGGGCGACAGCGAGCGCAGTCCCTTGGGCGTCAGCAGTTCGCGTGTGCAGACATCGAGTACGCTCTTCTTCTGTTCCTGATTCAGCGGAGAATAGTCGAAGGCTACAGGGAAGATCATGTTAGGACGAACACTCCAGTCCATCATGTTGCCATCCACGTAGTCGAGCAAATAGCCATACTCGTTCATGAAAGTGTCAACGAACGACGTCTTGGTGACATCAGCCAGTTTCTCCAATTTATCCGCCAGCTTCTTATCGCCAAACTCTGCCTCCAACGAAGCACAGAACTTGATAGCGTTATACCACAGGGCGTTAAACTCAACGATATAACCTGAACGAGGAACTACTGGACGACCGTTGGCCGTGGAGTTCATCCACGTAACAGCCTTGTCGCGACCATCGGCATAGACCAAGCCGTTGTCATCAAGACGCAGGTTAGGATGACCACCAGCCATCACATAATTCACGATGTCTTTGACCAGCTTGCCATACATCTTGTAACCCTGCTCTCTGCCGACCTCCTTGACATACTGCTGGATGGCCCAGATAGCCCACAGGGGCACATCAGGTTGCTCTATCTCGTAAATCTTGCCAGAAATGGGTTTATTCTCCATGAACTCGCGAAGGGCTTTCTCCGAGGTCTTCATCACCATCTCGAAATAGTCAATCTCACCAATACACAGTGTCAGACCAGGTGCTGCTATGAATGTATCGCGCGCACGAGCCTTGAACCAAGGATAGCCGGCCAGCAGATAACGATCGTCCTTCTTGTCAATCTTCTCCATAGTGCCACTGCGGCGATCGCGGAAGTGGAACTGGTGGGCAGCTGTTACCAGACAGTGATAGAAGTTATCGCGAGGCACGCGGTCGGCCATCTCCTCGTCGAAGAGTTTCTTCAGCGTACTGGGCTTGGCAGCCGACGTAGAGCCGGCAAAGACGATGCTCTCACCCTTCTTGATGCTCATCTCGAAGTAGCCGGGCACATACAGGTCTTCGTTCGACGCATAACCACGCTCCTGCTCCTTAGGATACTCCACGCCACGATACCAGTCGGGCTGGAAGACGAACTCGTTCTTCTTCGAGAACTGCATGTACAGGTCGGGATAGCCAGCATACATACAGGTCTTGATACCATTTTCTACCTCATGATACTCACGACTGGCTGTCGAATTCTCATGGGTAAACTGGCGTACAGAACGGAAGGCGAGGAAAGGACGGAAACGCAGCGTAGTAGCCGAGTGGGCGTCCTCCAGTGTATAACGGATAAGGATGCGGTCCTCATAGTGGTGGAACAGCACTTCCTTCTTTAACAACACGCCACCAACACGATAAATGGTGGTGGGTACTACGTCACAAGTAAACTCACGGATGTACTTGTGACCCTTTGGGCTGAAGTTGTTACCTTGATACTTGTGGAGTCCGAGGTTGAACTCTGCACCATGCTGAATTACCGTACAGTCGAGTGATGACAACAGAACGTGGTTCTCGTCATCAAGTTCAGGTACGGGAACAACGAGCAGACCATGATACTTGCGCGTATTGCAATCTACCAATGTAGATGCACTATAGGCGCCAGAACGGTTTGTTCGCAGCAATTCACGACGGAGCGACTCCTCAAGATTGGTCATTACAGCTTTCTCGAATCGTAAATAACTCATAGTTCCTATATTAAGTTTATTGCTTTTAGATTAGTAATCACCTTCAAAATTAAGCAATTTCATCGTGACTACAAAATATTTTTGCACTTTTTTATAGAAAATGTGCTATTTTGTAGTCTAAGAGCGAAAAAAGACACCAGAAAAGGCTTAATCGGGTATCAAAAAATTGATAACTTCCTGTTCAACGGTGATGCGATAGGAGCCCACTGGAGTACCTATCAAACGACCATCGACACCCACCATTGCATGAGGAGCCTCATCAATGACAACCTCACGGGTTCGGTAAGGGTGAACACTGCGATGGTTGAGGAAACGCCCTGTTACCAACAGCCATAAACCTGCTAGCAACTGCATCATCTCCGTATGATAAACCATCGACACATCAAGCATGCCATTGTAGGGAACAGCATTGGGGGTCTGCCCATAGCCAGGACCGCTACCCACACACATGGTCATAATCTTACGGTCTACGGTCTCATTATTCAGTCGGACACGCATCTTGTAGTCCATACGATGGAAAATCATCAAAAAGAAGGAGACGATGAACGACAAGGTGCGGGAACCCAATAGCGAGCGTGTCTGTCGACGCAAGTTCATAACATCAGCAATGAGTCCCACATTGACACAGTTGAGGAAGTAGCGATGGCAGTGTTCGCCTTTTTTGTTTGTATAGCGAACACAGCCCAAATCAATGGTGCGGATGCGGTGTTTGATCAGCCAGTCGACAGTCTGTTCCATCTTATCATCGTCGAAGCCCCAGTAACGGGAGAAGTCATTCATCAAGCCATTGGGAATAACACCCAAAGCGATACTGTCGCGTACTTGCTTCTCCTCTGCCATCAGGCAGTTGACAGCATCGTTCAGTGCAGAGTCGCCGCCCATGATGATAATGGTTTTATAACCATTGCGTATCAACATGGTCATCAGACGCTCTACGCTGTCGCTGCTCTCGCTCTGAACGAAGTCATATTGCAACTTACGTTCATCAAGCACACGCTGAATCTTCTCACGCTGCTTACCTCCGCGCCATTTGGGGCAATAAAGGATGCCCCACCTCTCGTTCGCTACTTCCACTGTCTATGTTGTTTGTTAATTAGTCAAAGAATCCGGGTTGTTTGTATTCTATTCCCAGTTCGCGATCGACGGTAGCCAGGATGCCCTGTACCTGACCAAGGGCGAACATACGCCCCAAGAGGGTGTAACCTGCATTGTGGCCATGACTGCTCTCGTCCATAATACCGCCAGGCTCATCGGTAAAGGTCATACCATGATCTACACGCATGGGCAACTCGGGGTTCTCCTTCTCGAAAATGCGGCAGAGCTCGATGAGGTCGGCACGACCGCCCAAGTGGCTAGCCTCTGTGAAGTCGCCGTTGGGGAAGATGTGGCATGAGCGCAGGTGTACGAAGTGTGTGCGAGAGGCAAACTTCTTGGCCAACTCTACCACATTATTATATGCACCAGCAGAGAGCGAACCAGCACAGAAGGTAAGTCCGTTATGCTTGTTGGGCACAGCATCCAGGAACCACTGGATATCCTCCTCGGTACGTACGATGCGTGGCAAGCCCAGAATCTCGATAGGGGGATCGTCGGGGTGAACACACATGTTCATGTTGCACTCCTCGCAAACAGGCATGATAGCCTCGAGGAAGTACTTCATGTTGGCACGCAGCTTAGCTTTGTCGATACCCTTATACAAATCGAGGAACTCGCGGAACTTCTGTACAGGAGCCTCATCGTTCTCGCTGAAGTTACCTGATACGAATCCCTGAGTCTTGATGACAATATTCTCAACCAGCTTGTGGTCCTTCTCGGGAGTCATGGTCTTAGCCAGCTCGTCGCACTCGGCGATGACGCTGCGGCCCTTGCCCCATCCCTCGGGAAACTGGAACTTCTCCCATTCCTCGCGAGCGCCTGGACGCTTCAAGATGTAAATGTCGAAATAAGCAAATTCGGCATAGTTAAAATAGAGGTTAGTGGCACCATTGGGGTTGTCGTGGAACAGGTCGGTACGAGCCCAGTCGAGCACTGGCATAAAGTTGTAGCAGATGCAATGAATACCCTCTGCTGCGAGATTGCGTAGGCTCTCCTTGTAAACCTCGATCTGATGATCGCGATCAGGTCCGCCATACTTGATTGTCTCAACTACCGGTAGCGACTCCACCACACTCCAGCGCATGCCGTAGCTCTCGATATACGTCTTCAAGTCGTGAATCTTCTCACGCGTCCACACCTCGCCAAGGGGTACATCGTGCAGTGCAGTAACGATGCCCTCTACTCCGATTTGTCTCAGTTGTGCAAGAGTAATCTTATCCTTCTTGCCAAACCATCTCCAAGTTCTTTCCATAGTCTGTTATTTTGGTAAGTTGTTAAATATATAATCGTTGTTTCCTTATCAGAAGGGATAGCCAATAGCAAAGTGGAGCGTATGGCTGTTCTTAAAACTATCTACATTGTAAAAGCCTGACTTCGCCGTAGCATAAGGCAGGTGAAGCGCAACACCCCAGTCGAGGCGAAGGATGAGGAAGTCAAGGTCGTAACGGAAACCTATACCTGTACCCAACGCCATCTGTTGGAAGAAATTCTTCAACTTAAATTGACTCGTACCATAGCCTGGACGTTCGTCACCAAACTCTTCTTCTATCGTCCAGACGTTACCGGCATCGAGGAATACAGCAGCGTGTAATGAGCCAAACAGTTGACGACGGTATTCGACGTTGCAAACGAACTTGATGTCACCATTCTGCATCAGGTAGGAGTATGCCTTATCGCCGATACCTGGGAAAGAGCCGGGACCAATACCACGTACAGGGAAGGCACGGATGCTATTGGCACCACCCACATAGAACATCTCACTATTTGGCAGCCAGTCACTATTACCATAATGGTAGATGATACCGGCATTGACATGTCCCACTATCTTAGAGTAACTATCGAGGGTAAGGGTTTGGGTATAGTCGGTCTCCAACTTCACGAACTGCGAATAGGGATTCTTGAACATCGTCTTGTCCTTGTCATTCCACGACTTACCGGTAAGGACATCATAGAGTGCCACGCCATTGCCCGACTCGGCGACGGTCGTCTCCCAACGTACAGGATGCAGGGAGCGCTTGGGCGATGTATAGGTATAGGTATAGCGCATTTCTGGAATGAAATAGTCCTGCAAGGTAGCCCACAGGTAAGGATTCTTTTCCATGATAGCATCAAATTCTGATGTATGACTGTTCATGAACTGGTATTTCACCGTCAGCGGCGAGAACTCATGGCGACTCTTCTCTGACGTCTGCCAGCGATAGGTCCATTCACCGGAGACAACGTGCATCTTGTAGTAACCCGGACGATAGATAATATCCGTAGAGGCCTTGGCCAACGTGGTGGGGGTACTATAGAACAGCCGAGGACGTGGTCTTCCATCTGCACCGCGGCGTCTACGCTGGAACTTGTTCATAAACGGGGCTATGATGCGTGGGAACTCTACAGACGCATCAGCACCATATTCGTAGTTGTTCATGGACGAACCGTTACTCGTAGCCCACTCATAAGACCCATGGACATTGACATCAATCTTCTCGCCACCACGGAAAGCGTTACGGCGGGTGACACCCATCTTCAACTCCGGGCCCATACGACCAATGGTACGGGCATTGAAATTGGTCTCCACATAGAAGTCCCATGGTTTGTCGAAAGTACAGTTAAGTGTCAGGTCGAGGGTATCGCAGGCTGCCGTCGTATCACGAGGTGTAAACTGGAATTCCGTCATCGAGAACAGTCCCATGGCATTGATTTTACTACTCGACTCCAAATAGTCACTATAGCTATATGTCTGACGAGGGCGCAACTTCATGTCAGCAAGCAATACACGCGGACGAATAGGTGGCTTCTTTCCCGAATAGCGGATGGTCAGCGAACGTCCGACGAACGAGTCTGTGGGCTGTTCCATGAACGACTTCTTCATATTCACCGTGATGCGACCGATATACCACGGATGGGTAGCAGCAGCGGGTGCGTCCTTGGCCATACGGAACTGCAACTGAGCTTTGCCGTCAACGACAAACGTGTCAGCGAGATAGCTGGCATAGGCAGGCTGATAGTAATAATAGCCATTGTTACGCAACAAGGTGCTGATACGCTGACGCTCACCCTCAAGACGAGACACCACGAAGGGGTCGCCAGAATGAATCTGGGAATCACCAAGTGAAGTCTTTATCAGACTGTCGGCATGAGCAGGGAAATCGAAATAGCCTATACTGTCAAGCATATACAGGCGACCGGGTGTCACGGTATATTGGATCTTGGCCGTCTTAGGATTTTTCTGCTGTACAGCCTCATAGGTAACATTGCCATGGAAATAGCCATGGTTGCGCAATACGTTCTGTGCCACAGAGGCTCGCAACTCAGGATTTACCCACGACATCAGCACTGGCTGACGACCAAACGTCTTGGTCATCCATTGGGCAAAGTGTGAATCCTTCTCAGCATACTTGTTCCACACACTGACACCAAACGAGAACGGCAGGCGATAGTAGCTACTGCCAAACAGCGAACCGTTAGGTGCCGTAGCCAAGGCGGCCTCCAATTCTGCCTGAGTCTCAATGAGATTATCCGACTGCTTCGCATCAACCCACTGAATGGTCTTCAGACCCGTGAAGAGCTGGTCACCCTCAGGAATATCCTTAGTCATCGAACAGGAGGCCACAAAGAGGGCAGCTGTTAGATGTAAGATGCATGAGATTATCTTATTTCTTGTCATCGCGCGTAGTCTTTGTTGAGTCAGTACGAACAGGAGGCAGCGTCAAGGTGTTGCTGTCATCCTTAAGACGGAAAATGTCAGTGAAGTTCTGTAGGGTCCGTCGCCAGATGAAGCCACCACCATACTTCTGCGTATAGCCATCTAGCCAGTCGTAGGAGTTATTCTCGAAGTACAGGTTCAGATACTTGTTGGCAGTATCGTCAAGTCTATACTCCAGGGAGACATTATCGAAGAACGAATTGTTACGACCTCCCGGCAACTCCTCGCCAGTGGTTACCTTACCACCTATCGCCAGTTTCAGACGGTTATTCAGGAAACGCTTGGCAAACTTGAACGAATAGTCGGTATGGGTCTGACCTGTGGCATCAGTACTATTATCCAAACCAAACGACAGGTCGAGGGTACGCAGGGCATTACCCGTCAAGTTGCTAATCTCAGAACTGAGGAACGAGCTCAGGGCAGAGTTCATGGAGAACGGTTTCGTATTTCCGTCAGCCAAATACATACCCGTTGTCAGCATGGTGACGGCCAGTTTGCCGCGCTGTTCACGGCCCATAGCCTGCAGTTCTCCATGCAGCTGCATATCTTCTGGGGCATCGAGTGTAAATTCAAGACCCATATCATTCAGTGTGCGGGTAATACTGACACCACAGTCGAAATTGACGCTACGCCCTACTCCATTACTACCAGTAACAGTTGCTTTCGTGTGTTCTACAGCAGTGATATTCAATGTGGGATTCATCGGTTCACCAGTAAACTCGATATATGAACCATCCTGTATGGTAAATGTCTTCAGTGGAATAATGGGCAGTGCATACTTCATCTCACCGTTCGACAGCGTATAACGTCCTGTCAGCTGCAGGTTGTCAGCAGGCGAATAGAGCATGCGCAGTGTACCACCACCCATCAGATCGATGTAGTTGGAGTGGTCGGCATTCATGTAGGCCATGATATGAGCACCGTTCGATACATTCAGCGTCATATCCATCCGGAAGCCATTGATGGACGGACGTGTGACAGCAATCTGCGTAGTATCACTGAAATCAGTGAATTTCACAAGGTCATCCAACTGGTTATCGGTAGTAATCGGTGTATCACGCAGGATATAACCCATATCAGTAGTACCCAACACATCCAGACGGCCACGCATATTGAGGTTTTCCAGCGGACCGTTCATCATGGCAAATACATTCACAAAAGCCTTGCCGTAAGCCACACTCTTGGCATGCTCTTTGGCGCCAATAATTTGGAAGTTTTGAGCCCGCATACGCATATTGACCGTGATGTTGTCAGGATTGTGGAAGTCGACACTACCCTGCACATTCAGCGGGTTGTCGTTATGCGCATAGACGGTGAAATTCTCAAACAGCAGGTTAGAATGCTGAATGCGTACGGGGTCGTCGTCAAAACGCAACTTGACACCATAAGGGATGCTCTCAAGATAGGATTTGGAGAGGAACACCTCGCCATTTACCTCCGGACGGGACAGCGGACCTTCTATCGTCAGTTCTCCCTCAGCATAGCCCTGCAGGCCACAGAGTTGGTCAGGAACGAAACCATTGACGATATTCAGTGGAAGATGCTCCAATTGCAACTTAGCATCAAGCGAACCGTCACCTTCATTATAATAGGTTCCTGTCAGCAGTCCGATCTCGTCGTCGTCCATCATCAGTCGTGCCTCCACGGCATGTGCATCGTTCTCTTTCTGCAGATAGACCAGTTCAGTACTAATATTACCTATCGGACAACGCTCGTAAGTCATATTTTGTACACCCATATCACCAGCCACAGAGAACTGACCACTAGCATTTTGTATGACATGATAGTCACCATTCAGCATACCCGACATACGAGGGGCATACGGAATAACGGAAGTAATTTCCTCCAAGTTAAACTTATGCAGACTAAGCGTCAGGTCCTGCAGTGCTTCAGGGTCTGTGTCTTCGGAATAAAGACGGATACCCATGCCATCGTCAGCACGCAGGTCTACTTTAGCCTTAATCTTACCACTGCTGCCCAAGAATACATAGTTGTCTTTGTTGAGAGCAAACTCCTTATAACCCAGTGTGGGACGATCGGGCATCAAACGAAGGTTGATACCTCCATCGACAACCTCAGCTTGTGCACCGATACGTGCACCCAACTTATTGTTAGCATCGAAGTAGCGCACGCCAAGGGTTGCACCGCGTTCCTGCAGGATTCCGTCAATAAGCGCATTGAAGACGAACTGCGGATTCTTCTTATTGTTACGTACCTGACCACCAAACGACAGTCGTTCCTTGCGTTGGATGAGCGAGAAGTTGATGGTATCAAGGCGGATGTCACTAACGGTCAGCGAGTGGATATAACCACGACCATTGACACCCTCAGCAACAGAGGTCGACAGGTCAAAGAGCATATCCTTGAAGTCCACATCGGCACTCGCTTTCAGGAAGGTAGCAACAGAATTCTCGCGCTGGCTTTCCAGCGTCATGCGCATCGTAGGCAACAGCTTACGTAAGGCCGGCTGGTCAATGGTTTTCCTTTCTAACTGTGCCATCGCAGAGTCGCCTAGGATAGCGAACTGATTAAGTAGTTGTTCATAGTTACCGCTGGCATCGAGCTTGACGACAAAGTCACCACTCTGGGTACGTACAAAAGTAGTGTCTGGTGTTGTCTTTAACAACAGATCTACGTCGGAAGGGCGATAGATATGACTGGAGTCGCTAATGGTCAAGTCGTTGACAATACCCGTAACTTGGTGGGTTAGTTTCAAGTCGGAATTGATATCGAAGTGACCACACATTCCAATGGTCAGCGGGTCTGGTGTAACGCCCATCTCATAGAGGTCGAGTTTCTGGAAATCGGTGCTCAGCGTACCGTCAAAACGGGTGGTAGAAAGCAGGGCGTCGAAATTCACGGCACCCTTCAGCAACGGGTTGCTACTGACGAGATTGGCATGCGCTTTACCGTCACTCACCAATGCATGAGCGGAGATGTTGTCGATATTCAGTTTGCCATAACCCACATGGTGTATCTTCGCGTCAGCAACAAGACTGGTACGTGGTGAGAAGAAGTCAGTACCCTGCCCCTTGGCAGTAATATCGGCAGAGACGGTATAGATACTATCATGGGGCATGAAGTGGTGAACGTTCAGGTCGCGCACTTGAATGTCTGCATCATAACGCATAGCGGTGGCATGGAACGAGCCCTTGGCCTTGATCATTCCCCAACCCTCACGAGCTGTGATGTCGGCAAAGTACTGTTGTCCATCAGCCTTCACACGTCCTTGAGCTGACAGCGGTGGAATACGATAGGTGCGCTGCATGTCTCGTGGCAGCATGGCCATCACAAAGCCCATATTCTGGGTACTGGCATTGAACTGCACATCCGCACGCAACTTTTCGGGAGTATCAAGGTTGGCAGCAAAACCCGTAGCTGTGGCATGGAAGGCTGTCGGCAGCGATACTTCCAAATCGTGGAAGTCCATATGCTGCATATTCCCTTTCAACAAACCACTGACGGTAAGCGGATATTCCGGCCAACGCTGACGCATAGCGGCAGGCAGATTGCTAAGGAACGGCATGATGTCTTGTTTACCTACCGTAGCGTTCATCTTCAGCCTCATCTTACCCGGATCAACGGGTTCCATCAGCGACAATGGCATGTCGAGTTCCACATCGACATCGCTATATGGTGTAGACAACCGGAACTTGGATAGTTTGATGGCACCATCCTCCATAGCAATAGGACCGGAAAGATGGGTAACATTAAAACCACTACCCTTCTCCTTCAAAGCGACCTGACGCAGATACATGCGCAGCGTGGGGTCGTGGAAATAGATGGAGTCAATACCCACAGTGATGTCGCTGAGATCTATGTGGTTATAGTCCAAACCCTCTATACGGGGCTGGTAATTCTGGTCATACTTGACAGCACCATGCAGCCAATCAACACTACCAACAGTGTAAGTCTGTGTACCCAAATCTATTAATGCCTCACGGGCTGTAAGGTTGCCCATATGGGCCTCAACGCTCATCGTATCACCTGGCATGTGGAACACGATGTCAGAGTGGTCGATAGTTATGCTATCGACATATATCTTCCACAGCACAGGCTCACTGGTGGTGGTATCCTCTGGTACAGAGTCAGCCATCTGGATGTCGAAGAAAGCATCCTCCAACCTTGAACCGTTCAGTTCTACGATACCCTGGTCAAGGTCTATGCCTTTGCTGGCCATAAACAGGCGTGAGAAGCGGCCTTTCACCTTGGCAGCCGCTACTAAATCGAGGGTATTCAGGTGGGTATTAGTTACTTCCAGCTCATTGATGACCACCTTGCTGTCCAACAGGGGCCACAATTGTACGTCGACCACCATGCGTTCTACATCGGCAAGAGTATCTGGCTTTTGCAGCACACGGAACTCGTCAATCGACAGGTCAAGAGGAAAGGATAGGTCGACATGGCCTACTGAGATATCCATGCCTGTCTTCTCTGATGCGATGGCCGTCACCTTGTCTACCGCCCAATTCTGTACAGGAGGCAGATAGAGCAGCACCGTGAGCACCACAAAGAGTAGCACAGGACTCAGCAAGATGATTAATATCCACCAGAAAAGCTTCTTCATAACCTAACGATTCATTATCATGTTGGACCACAGGGGATCTACAGGCAGCGGTGATTCCACCACGATGGTCTCTTTGGAGACGGGATGCACAAACTCCACACGATGCGACAGCAGCGAGATGCTACCATCGGGGTTGCTACGGCGCGCACCGTATTTCAGGTCGCCCTTGATGGGACAGCCAATAGCAGCCAGCTGACAGCGTATCTGATGGTGGCGACCTGTAAGTAGCTGCACCTCAACCAGCGAATAGCGGTCAGAATGACCAATCATGCGGTAGCGCAGCATGGCTTTCTTAGAACGAGGCACCTCATGGTCGTAGGCATAGCTTTTATTCTGCTTCTCATTCCTCACAAGCCAGTGTTCAGCGGTAGCAAATTCTTCACTCTTCACTTTACACTTTCCACTATCAACTATCGCCCAATACGTCTTGTGCACCTCTCCGTCACGGAACATATTGTTCAGACGGGTCAGTGCCTTGGAGGTACGCGCAAAAACCACCAGTCCAGAGACGGGACGGTCCAAACGATGCACCACGCCCAAGAAGACCGCACCAGGTTTCTGGTACTTCTCCTTGATATATTGCTTCACCGTTTCAGACAAGGGTGTATCGCCAGTCTTATCGCCCTGAACGATTTCGCCACTCTCCTTGTAGACGATGATGATGTGATTATCTTCGTAGACCACTCGCATAACGCATGCAAATTTACAAAGAAGGAAGGAAACTGCCAAATTTTAGAACACAAAAATGTCAGGCAACAGCCTTCTGGCGTGCCTGACATGTTCAAAAGGACAATAAATCCTAGTTTGCCTGAGAAAGACAGCTAACAAAATATTTCATTATCATGCTGCCTGTGGAGTATCAATGGGCTTCTTGGAAGCCATCAACTTCTTTATCCAACCTGACCAGTTGAAGTTCTCAATCAGACCATAGAAGGTCTCGATAGTCATGATGACAGAGGCCACAAAGCAGAAGACGAAAGCACCTACAATCATCAATCCAATCTTAAGAACCATAATGATGATATTAGCAGAATCAGACTCTGTATGTGTCGATGTAGAGCCATCGCTATAAGTCGTCTTTACTATGTAGTCGGGCAACAAGCTCATAGCCAGTCCGGCACCAAAACAGAACGAAGCCAGACCGAAGCCGACCTTACGGAAGATATTCATACAGCCTGCACGACGACGATGACGCGTGATAGTGTATCCGTGAGGATAGCCTGTGATAATATAAAGAGGAATAAGGATTAGCAAGTAAATCATATAGTTGCGCAAGGTATTACCATGCGACACCTCATTTTCCACACGTTTGGCAAGATCATCCTTGGCCATTTCGTGTACCTGTGCAAAGTCCATCGCATTGATAGAGTCATAGTTTGCACGATACTTAGCAGCATTTTCCTCACTGCTCTGCTGATACTTCAGATACGACTCTTTACGTTCCTTTGTTGTGGCAGTATCAGCACGCTGCTTATACTCACCTGCACTCTTGAGGGCACTTTCTGACCGCGACTTATAGTCAATAAGCTTGTACATCTTATACTTATCTGCAGAAGTGAGCCTCAGGGAATAAGCGTCATTAGCATGCTGACTGGGACACTTATCATAATCCCTCTGTCCGACCTTTACAGTTTTCCACTGTTGCACCTGTTCCCGTTCCACCTTCGCACGCAGGATGTCGTCCTCCTGGTCTTTCTTGAAATAATAGAAGATACCTGCGCCTAACAATGCACCACAAATAAGACTCCACATCCATGTGCTGTGACGCTTCTTCGACCAGTCAACAATCTCGCGCAACATATTGTAGCGCTCAACGTAGTCCCGATCACCCGGATGCTCAACGACTTCCTCAGCACGATTCAGCATCTCGTCCATGTGTTCGGTTTCTGCCTTCGTGCGAGGATATATGTCATTGATATCATCTACTACCCCTTTCTCACGTTCTTTCTTACTAATTAGTGACGATGTAAACATGGCCTCGTCCAAATAGGTCCACGCTTCTTCATTTAGCATTCTTTTTTCATCAAGATTGTTTTCTTCGGTAAGATTTCTTTCTTCGTCCATAATATTACTTGTTTTAGATTGGTTCTGATTGTTGGCACAAAGATAATAATATTTTACGAAAAGACCTCATTTATTGCAAAAAAAATGTCTTAATTGCAACAAATGAGGTCTCTAAGCGTAAATAACGTCTGTTTTTACATATTCATACCACCATCAACCTGGATAACCTGACCGCTTACATAGCTTGACAGATCAGAAGCCAGGAAGGTAGCTACGTTGGCGATATCCTCAACCTGTCCACCACGACGGAGGGGAATCTTCTGCTTCCACTCATTGCGAACCTCCTCAGGCAGGGCTGCGGTCATAGCGGTCTCAATGAAGCCAGGAGCGATAGCATTGGCACGGATGCCCTTGGGACCCATCTCCTGAGCGATACTCTTTGCCAAAGCAATCAGACCTGCCTTTGAAGCTGCATAGTTGGCCTGACCAGCGTTACCATGAACGCCTACTACCGATGCCATGTTGATGATAGAACCACCACGCTGACGCATCATTACGGGTACACAAGCGTGAATGAAGTTGAATGCGCTCTTCAGGTTAACAGCGATAACGGCGTCCCACTGCTGCTCAGTCATGCGCAGCATCAGACCGTCCTTGGTAATACCGGCGTTGTTCACCAGAATATCGATTGAACCGAACTCTTCCTTTACAGCCTTCACAACCTCTTCGGTCTGAGCAAAGTCGGCAGCGTTTGATGCATAGCTCTTTGCCTTGACACCCAGAGCGGCAATTTCCTTCTCCGTCTCCTCGTTCACCTGTAGGTCGGTGAATGCGATGTTACAGCCCTCCTGGGCATACTTCAGTGCGATAGCCTTACCAATACCGCGTGCAGCACCAGTAATCAGCGCTGTCTTACCTTCTAATAATCCCATAATTCTTGTTTAATTTTATAATTGTTTAATTGTTACATTTTTCTTTTTCCTAGTGCACTATACACAATCTTCGCCACCTGAGGTTTGGTGTCCTCCTCTTTCATGCCGTGAGCAATACGACCATAGATATAAGGCACCTCCAGTCCTTTAATACAATAGTGGGTGATGTCTGCAACAAGATCAACATTGTCGATGTCAAACTCACCATCTTCCTTACCTTCACGGAACACCTTACGGAACAGTTCTATCTCGGCATCGTCAAAGTTCTTGCGTACCTTCTCCACCATCCAGATATTACGAAAGAACTCGGCACGCAGGTTACCATTGCGCACCACCGTCTCACGAATCATGCTCAGGTGCATGTAGATGAGTTCTATGATTTTATCCTGAGGAGGAATACGCTTGGCAGCAACCTCGTCCAACTGGTCGGAGAGACGCTCCAACTCAGATTCAATGACTGCATAATAGATGTCGTCTTTAGACTTGAAATAGGTATACAGCGTACGACGTCCCTTGCCAGAAGCCTGCGCGATATCGTTCATCGTCGTATTCTCCAGACCATTCTTGGCAAACAACTGACGGGCTACGTCAACCAACTTCTGTCGTGTCTTTGATATGGACATAATTCTATTCCTCCCAAGCTTTTTCAATTATTGCACAATGCAAATACAGTGTGCAAAATTAGAAAATAGTTATGAAATAGCCAAATAAAACAGGGTTAAAAGTGCAGAAATACCTATTTTTTGCGATTTTTTCGCAAAATATTTGCATATTCCAAAAAATAGTCGTACCTTTGCACCCGCTTAAGAAAAATAACATCGCGGAGTGGAGCAGTTGGTAGCTCGCCAGGCTCATAACCTGGAGGTCGCACGTTCGAATCCTGCCTCCGCAACTATGGAACCCGACAGCCGTCGGGTTTCTTTCGTTTACGGAGGGTTTCTTTCTATTTTATCTCCTGAACCTTGATGAAGTGCGATGATGTCGGGTCAAGGTCATGCTCATGGAATACATCAATGATATTGCGGTGTAATTCGGAATAGACAGCAAATAGACGTGCCGTCTCCTTCGTATATCCATTGATTTCGTATTGCGTATAGAAATCCTCCAGAGCCGTATACAGCACGAAAGGTTTCGGATTCTTCTCCAGCAGTTTGCAGCGGGCAGCACCCTCCAACAGGTATGCCTCTACTGTCTCGCGGGGCACATGATAGGTGAAGGTGAAGACAGAGTGTACCACACTACCCTCTCCATCACGAACAGCCGCCGTATAGTTTATGGTCTGCTGGGACAATATCGAATTATTGGGAACGGTAACCACATTCCCCTTGATATCGCGCAAACGGGTAATGAAGGCGTTCTTCTCTATGACCTCTCCCTCTTGCTCACCGATACGCACGAAATCGCCCACCAGGAACGGACGCATATAGGTGATGATAATACCACTGATAAGGTTGCCAATGGTTGTGGTGGAACCCAACGAGAACAGGGCAGCGACAAAGATACTCACGCCCTTGAATACACCAGAGTCTGATCCTGGCAGACAAGGCCAGATGACTACCACCGTGAAGGCAATGATGAAGATGCGGATGATGTGATACGTCGGTTCTGCCCAGTCCTGATAGAAGCTGTCTATCTTCAGGTGGCCCACCGATATCTCGTCAGACAGGTGGTGCAAGCCTTTGAGCACCCAGCGAACAACATAGATGATAACGATAATCTTCACGATGTTGGGGAAGTAGCGCACTATAGATATCACCATATCGCGCAACGGACTCCACACATAGTTGATCATGTTCCACGTAAACTTCTCCGTCTCAGGGAAGATGCTGAACAGCAGGGGCAGCGAGATAAACAACTGCAACAACACGAGGAAAATCTGCAACACACGCGTCAGCAGCAACAGAATGCGCTTCTCCTGCTGAACGTTCATCAGCTCATAGTCCTTGACAACCAGTGGTTTTATGTTCCCTTCTCCGACAAGCCTCCTCAGATAGCGGATGAAGCGCGCTGTCAACAAGAACAGTAATACCTGAACCACTATCAGGAACACGGCCCACCCTAGTCCTGTCAGCTTAGCCTCCAGGCCGTAGTCGGCATGCAGCCGCTCTATCTCCAGAGACAGGATTTTCAAATACTCCTCAGCCAATTCACGACGCGACATGCCGTTCCAAAGCCCATCCAAGTCGCTGACTCTGACGATGACCACCTCGCCGCACATCACATCGTCGGTATATTCACTGACAAAGATGTGCATGGAGTCTGTCGTCAGCTTCAGGCTCTTACCAATCTGCGTCACCTTACGGGCTACAGCCTCTACACGGTGGGCAGGATCGTCACCACCCAGACTGGTGTATATATATAATAAGGTGTCTTCCTCAATGACCAAGGGCACACCAGGCGTCACCTGTCGCAACGAATCGATACGGTGCTTCTGTTCCACCTTGCGCAGCGAGTCCTCACGGGCACTACGCCCACTCTCATCAAGCGCACTGAGGAGCATGAGTTCCTTCATTTTCATCTCCTGCAATGCATACTGCAGAGAGTCCATGCGCTGTTGCACTACAGAGTCCGGCTCTTGGGCACTGCCTATCAGTGTCCAGCAAGTCAGCAATATGGTTAACATCCATTGTTTCATAGTACTGTGCAAAGATACAACTTTTTTCGGATTTTCCATGCATAATCAGAAAAAAATCATTTTTTCTTTGTTAATTGCCGGAATAATCACTATCTTTGCAACAAAACGAAACAATCACAACAAGAACAAGATGATAAAACTCATTTCATGGAACGTCAACGGACTGAGGGCTTGCGAGGGCAAGGGCTTCAGCGATATCTTCAGAGAGTTGGATGCCGACTTCTTCTGCCTTCAGGAGACCAAAATGCAGGAAGGCCAGCTGGACCTGCAGTTTGACGGCTACCGCTCGTATTGGAACTACGCAGAGAAGAAAGGTTACTCTGGCACAGCCATCTTCACCAGACAGGAACCACTGAGCGTGGAGTATGGCATCGGCATCGACGTTCACGACCATGAGGGGCGCGTCATCACACTGGAGATGGAGCAGTTCTATCTGGTCTGCTGCTATACGCCCAACTCACAGGATGGCTTGAAGCGACTGGAGTACCGAATGACGTGGGAAGATGCTTTCCGCAGCTACCTGAAGCAGTTGGATCAGAAGAAACCTGTCATTCTCTGTGGCGACCTGAACGTGGCTCATCAGGAGATTGACCTGAAGAACCCCAAGAGCAACCGCATGAATGCAGGTTTTACCGACGAGGAGCGCCAGAAGTTCAGCGACCTGCTGGCCAGTGGTTTCATCGACACCTTCCGTACGCTATATCCTGAACAGGTTACCTATTCGTGGTGGTCATACCGTTTCCATGCCCGCCAGAAGAATGCAGGGTGGCGCATCGACTATTTCGTCACCAGCGAAAGACTGCGTCCCAGCATTGCCGATGCGCAGATATTGACAGATGTCTACGGCAGTGATCACTGTCCCGTAGTGTTAGAGCTAAACCTCTAACATCTTCCATCTTCCTTCTTACATCTTACTTCCCCTTCGGAATCTGCACCTCCAAGTTGTTGCGATGTGCAAAGATATGCGGTGACATAATCTCTACACCATTGCTATGGAACGAGTCGAGGATGTTCTGGTGCAACTCTGAATAGATGTCACCCAGCAGTTCCGACTTACGGGTGTAAGCGTTAATCTCGTATTCCACATAGAAGTCATCCAGTGCCGTGATACGCACGAAAGGCTCTGGCTTCTTCTGCAGGTGCGACGTCTTGGCGGCAGCAGCCAGCAGGAGGTCGCGAATCTGCTGCCAAGGCATATCATAACCGATAGTCACCTTGGTATGCACAATAACGCCATAGTTATGTGCCGAGAAGGTATAGTTGGTGGTCTGCGATGTCATCAGGTTTGAGTTTGGAATGGTGATGACGTCATTCTTACGGGTACGGATGCGCGTCACCAGCACCGTCTTCTCAATGACAAAGCCTTCTGTATCACCATACTTGATGAAGTCGCCTACATGGAATGGTCGCATATAGGTCATCACCATGCCTGCCATCACATTACCAATAATGGATGATGAACCCAGTGACACGATGACACCGATGAAGACAGACACGCCCTGGAACACCTGAGAGTCGCTACTGGGCAACAGCGGCCAGATCATCACAATCATAAACGAGTAGCACAGCACACGAAGAATCAAGTAGGTTGGTTGCGCCCAGTCGGCATAGAATCCGTTTATCTTCAGACGCCCTGAGCCAATCTCGTTCATCAGGTAGTGCAGGCCCTTCACCAGATAGCGGAAGCAGATAATGATAACGATAATCTGGAAGAACTTCGGCAAGAAGCCTACCACCGACTTCAGGATGTTCACAAAGGGATTCCACACATAGCCAAAGATGGTATAGGTGAACGACTTCGTTTCTGGGAAGGCTGCAAAGAACATCGGTACGAAGATGAACAGCAGGAACAGAATGACCATGTATCGCAGCACGTTGAAACCCGTTAGGAAGAGGATGCCCTGACGGTGCAGGTTAAGCACCTCATAATCCTTGATGGCCAACGGACGCGTACGGCGCAACAGCTTGCGCAGCAGACGGTAGCGCCAACGGCGATAGCAATAGTTGGTGGTCCATATAAGCAGCCACAAAACGACCATCGAGCCAACGACATACAACACGCCTATCAGCTTTTGTTTCAAACCATATTCAGCGTGCAACTGCTGTATCTTTTTCTCAATAATGGCACGATACTCGACAGCCAACTCCTGGCGCGTCTTATTCTGCCAAAGACCATCATAGTCGGTAATGCTCATCAGCATTTCATCACCAGCCATGATATCGGTGGTAAACTCTCCTTCAAAGATATAGATGGAATCGGTAAAGAGCGTCATACTCGTACCGATATCCATAATCTTCTCACGAATATCCTCCACACGAGCCTCGGGAAGCATACCGCCACGACGGTAATAGAGCACAAACAATGTATCGCCCTCAATAATCAGTGGGGCACCGAGTGTATAGCTACGCAACGAGTCAATACGCGACTTACGACGTGCCAGACGCAGGGAGTCGTTTCGCACCGCCTCTCCACTCTTCTCCAACTGTTCTTGCATCAAGATACGCTGCATCTCCAGCTCCTGTACTTTGTTACGCAATGACTGCACCAGCGTATCTTTTGCCACTGTCGACGAGTCTCCAGCGACCTGCGGTTCTTGTGCTTGCACTGACAGTCCCGCCATCAGTACGACAAGGAAAAGTATCAAGTGGTAGTAATATCTCATAGTTTCTGAAAACTTCATACTGCTATATCATTGCCTTTCTTTTTCGGGACGCGCTTTGATACGCTGATGGCGCCAGCAGGACATACCAAACGGCAGAGGTGACAACCCACACACTTGCTGCCTATCAGGCGCGGGGTGCGACTGACAGCATCAAACTCCAGTGCCTGGTGGCCTCCGTCGCTGCACGACACAGCACAGCGGCCGCAACCCACACACACATCCTTATTGAACTTGGGATAAATGATGGTATCACGATCCAGCGTCTCTGGCTGCTTAAACTTCGACAGACGCTCACCGACAAGTTCCTGCAGCGAACTGACACCGCGCTTGACCATATAGCGCTGCATGCCCAGAATGAGGTCGTCGATAATGCGATAGCCATACTGCATGACAGCAGTACATACCTGTACGTTGCTGCATCCCAACTGGATGAATTCCAGGGCGTCGCGCCACGTCTCGATACCACCGATACCGCTCAGTTCGGGACGCTCTCTACCCTCGTCGACCGGCATGGACATCTGTGCCAACTCCAGCACGAAACGCATGGCAATAGGACGTACCGCACGACCAGAATAGCCTGAAATGGTCAGGTGACCGGCCACCTCGGAGTCGGGTTCCATCGTCACTGACTTGATGGTATTGATGGCCGACAGAGCGTCAGCTCCTCCCAACAGACTGGCAGCGGCAGGTTCGGTAATATGCGTGATATTGGGCGTCATTTTCGCTATGACGGGAATGCTGACACAGCTCTTGACACAAGCCGTGTAGTGCTGCACCTATTCCGGATCCTGTCCTACGTCGCTACCCATACCTTTATATTTCATCTGAGGGCACGAGAAGTTCAGCTCCACGGCATCACAGCCGGCAGCCTCTGACTTCTTGGCCAGTTCTATCCACTCCTCGTCGGTCTGACCCATAATCGAAGCCACCACAATCTTCGTGGGGTAGTTCTGCTTCAGTCGGCGCAGGATGTCGAAGTCCTCATCTACAGGCAGTTCACTCAACTGTTCCATATTGCGGAAGCCATAGAAATCACCATGCGTGGCGTTGTCGTGCATGGCATCAAAACGAGGCGACACCTCATGAATCTCCTGCATGCAGATGGTCTTGTAGAACACACCGCCCCACCCTGCATCAAAGGCGCGAGCCACCATCTCGTAGTTGGTGCACACAGCCGACGAAGCCAGGAAGAACGGATTCTCGCAACGAATGCCGCAGAAGTCGATGCTTAACGACGGAGCGTTGGCAGCCCACTCATCCTGTGTCTCGCTCAGCGCTACCTGATCCTTGCTGATGACATTCATCATTTCATGGATACGGATAGGCCCGTTATAGTGTATGCAGGCGCGTTCAGCACGTTCCAGGTCGTCGTCCGTACAGTCACGGACCCATCGCATGGCCAACTTATGATTGTCAAAGCGCACGGCACGGATGGCACGGGCAGGGTCGCCATGCTTACAGGCCTTCGTACATGGTGCATCCTGGCACAACAGGCAGCGGCTGGCTTCTTCATAGATGTTCACCGTCTTCAACCTCTGGTTCTTGAACTTAATCTGATTGTTGTCCAACGACTCTACAATGGCCAGCGACTCAATTTTCTTTACGCCGGCATCATACAACACCTCACGACCTTTCTGGAACTCCTTCTCAATGATGAATCCCATGCCTACCAGCGTAGCACCTGCCTGATGGCAAAGGTCCAGCACTCCCAGTCCCGTATTACCGTAAGCCAGGAAGTCATCAATAAACAGCACACGGTCTTCAGGTGTCAAGTGCTCACGACTGATATAGAGCGTATAATCTTGGTCTTTGGTAAACGAGTGTACCACCGTTGTCAGGTTGGAACCCATCGTCGACGGCATCAGCTTCTTGGCGAACACCACGGGCAGTTCCATCACATAGCCCAGCATCACCGCCGGAGCTATACCAGAGGCTTCAACAGTCATAATCTTGTTGATACCCAGACGGGCAAAGCGTGAAAAGAACTCCACCGCCATCTGTTTCATCAGGTCGGGGTCCATCTGTTCGTTGAGAAAACGGTCAACCTTAAGAATGCCGCCGTCCAGACAGCGTCCATCCTTGAAAATACGATCAATCAATGACTTCATAGGCAATAATAATATTTATTGCTGCAAAAATAGTAATAAAAAATCATATCACCAAACATTTCAGTTAATAAATAGATGTAAGCCTTCCAAATGAGCAGTGGTGTTTAGTTCGTCCCGTTTGGGGGAGTTCGTTTCAATATCTCATGGGATTAAGTTAAAAAAGCTAATCAGAAGAACATTTTTCATAATTAATTAATAACTTTGCAAATCATATATGAATCGAATCATCGGAATAGCATTCATTCTGTTGTTGATGCAAGCGAAGACGTTGGCACAGACAGAGGGCAAAGGCATAGACCTTTCTGGTACTAATACCTATGCCTCTGCAAATCATCTGCTTAGTGATTCGATGACGTTACATATTGCTCCCCAATTCACCACGCCACCCAAAATGAGCGGGCCTAGTTATGGCTATCATAATAGTCTCGTGGAGACTACGAAACAGGGCGGCGTAGGTTTCCAACTTTGGAAGGGCGCATCGGTGGGTATTGTTGGCTCCAATTACCACTTACCCGGCTTAATGGATACATCTTCTGGAATGCTGTCGCTGAATCAGGACATAGGCCGCTGGCATTTCTCCGTTTCCGGGAGTGCCCATAAATATTGGATGCCTTGGCAGCGAAGTCTTTTTACCCAGTATGGTATGGGCGGTACCGTGGGCTATGATATAAGTAGTGTCGTCTCACTACATGCCTTCGGCTATTATTATGCCAACCAGATGCAAGTAGGTCCGGCCATGAGTCCGTACGTCAACAATAGCACCTATGGCGGTTATGCAGATATTCGTTTTAGCAAAACGTTTGGCACCAATTTGGGCATTCGACGATATGTCAACCCCATGAATGGCAAGTGGACTACCGAGCCTATTGTCACCCCCCATATAAAAATAGGAGATTCCAAGTTAGAGCTTCCACTTGGTGGGTTATTGAAAGCCTTTTTTGATAGTCGTCGAGAAAGCCCGATGCAATTTCGCCCCCACCCCTTTAGTCGCCCGGCACCTAATAAATAGTTTGAGCCCATCAATCAGAGATACCAGGTACTTGTTGCAGAATTTTCGAAAACTAAAAAGCTATAGTTCTGTCTGTTCCTGGGCATCCGGAACAAATGCTTGCTTAGTAAGGACATGCGGGGGCTTAGCAACCAGACGTGGGGGCTTAGCAACCAGATGCTTCGTTTGATAACTGCGTGGAAGATGGGGAAGGAGAGGAATAACTACCTATTTCTGACAAATCCGAGGGGAATAACTCCTGACTTCGGGAATGCGTCACCCAAAATACTTTTTGATGTCGAATCGTACTTTTTTTAAATTTTTATGAAAAATTTGTTTATCTCAAATAATTGTCGTACCTTTGCAAACTTTTATATAACAATTATGAAGTCAAAAACATTATTTGTGTTGATGTCCATGCTGCTGACGGTCCTTTCGGGTTACGGTCAGGAGTCTGGCATCGCCTCATTGCAACCTGTGAATGTCGACGACGTGAAGATTACAGCCATCAACGATGCCTACTTTACCGATGAAGGCATCGTCGTGGTCAGTCCCGACGAAGACCCGG
>Ga0247609_10001336_pt1 | contig 29840 bp, 78 predicted proteins | sample 172DNAGHGlowgp2_FD_193487 | JGI IMG/M metagenome (GOLD analysis project Ga0247609, IMG submission 193487) | Sheep rumen microbial communities from Palmerston North, Manawatu-Wanganui, New Zealand - 1728 DNA GHGlow gp2 | ecosystem: Host-associated > Mammals > Digestive system > Stomach > Rumen ... | reverse complement strand
GGTCGGCTGCTTGGCAGGGTCGAAGGGCTCATGCTTCATTGACCCATCAGTCCAGCTCTTCTCGAACCAATGCTTAGGCGTGTAGGTTCCAATGGTCTTGGTCTTAGGGTCGACGTAGCAGATGTAGCACCCATACGAGTCAGACCCACAGTGGTGAGTAGCTCCAAGTCCAACGCTCACTGCAGCAATCATGTCTGCTGACTTCATCTTAGCTTTCATAGTTGTTCTCCTTACTGGATCACGATGTAGTTGGTTGACGTGTTCGCAGGCTTGGTCACAGTCAGCCAAGGCTCTACGTACGCTTTGGTTCCGGTCGAGAAGGTCTTCTCAACACGGACGTCGATGTCGCCCCACTTCTCTTTCATCTCTGTCAGGGCTTGGATCATCTTGTCAATGCTCATGGTGCTCTCCTCCTTAAAGGCTGATTGTCCAGTTCGTAGGGTCCTCGTCACTGTCTTCAAGACGGACTTTCTTGATTGGCATAAGCTGCGTAGACCCATCAGAGATCTTCACTCTCCGCTTCATGACCTCGATGTGGGGTCCATGCTCGTCGCGCAGCGCCTCAAGCTCTTGGATAAGCTCTTCAATCGTCATAGTGTTTCTCCTTGATTCATGTTACTTGACACATACGATCTCATCGACAATCAAGACGCTGCTAGGAACACTGGCCCATACAGGACTTTTGTGGAGCTGCGCAACTGCATCAGCTGGATAGAAGGCGTTGATGTAAGTGACAATGTCGTCTGAGCGCGTGCCAAGGAATTCGGTGTGGAAGGTTATCATGTAGGTGCTGATGTTCATCTGTTGTTCTCCTTTATTCAGTTTACATTATTATTATAACAAATAAGCTGCGCTGTGGTCACTAATGATCTGAATTTTTTTAGTGTGACATTATGTCACACTTTGCCAATGATTGGCTATCTCAATGCTCTGATTTCTACATCATCAGCAAACAGCTCTTTAGCTGGTCTAGATGACACAAGATGCACTATGTCAGTGTAGAATCCAGATGCTGTGTCACTTGGCTCTCCACAGTTCACCAAGTCAAGAATCTGCGCAGTTGTCTCTTTGTCAATGACTTGGTACAGTTTTCCTTTTCTGAGGATCAAGACATGGTCATCTTTAGTGTCTTCAACATTCATGAACAGTTTTCTAGACATAGTTGTGGTCCTTATGTTTATCTGCACCATTCTGCCTCTTCGGCCTTAGTCATCTTGCGGAAGTTAGCGTTCGGCCTTCTGCCTTCCTCACGATGGAACTCTCTCAGCCGAGCTGCGCATTCCTTAGCTTCATCATGGTTGTCGAACATCTCGTACAGGCCGTCATTCTCAAACACTACGTACATTGCTTTGTCTCCTTTGTTTCAGATGTTGCTGTAGTGCTTGTCGTCTCCAGCGTTGTTTTCACAATAGGTAGAGATGACGCCGATGATAGCTGTCATAATGGCGAGTGTCAACACTGTGATGAGGGTGGTGTTCATTTGTTTCTCCTTAATTTTGTTTACAGTATTATTATAACAAAACAGTATTGCTATGGTCACTAACTAACTGAAAAGAAATAACAAAAAGTTTTCTCATAGTTTGTGACCATAGCATAACTTATTTGTTATAATATATATGTAATCGATGATAAGGAGAAAATAATGAAGACATTTCGATTCACAACCAAGACTCAATGTGGCAAGACCGACATGATAATCGAGGAAGCTGATACCCTCGAGCTTGCCAAAGCCAAGTACCGACTGCACGTCGCCAACAAGCACAGCCCAATGAAGTTGGTTAAGGTAGAGGTCAAGTGGCATGGAGCTGGCATAAGCGGTTGGATGAACATCATTCGTTGTGGCATGTAAAAAGTTAGTGACCATTGTCTAACTAGTTTGTTATAATAATACTGTAACGTGAAATAAGGAGAAATGAAAATGGCTGCCAAAATCAACGAACTCGTCGCCTCGATAATGGATCCGAATGTCCCGATGTCTGAGGTCGACCGCATGTTTGAGAACCTCATTGCAGGAAAGTGAGGAAACCAATGACTTACCATGAAATAACTAAGAAGATGAAAGACCTGACGATGACTCCATCAGACTGGTCATGGCTTAGCAAGTATCTTATAGAAAAGGGATCTGCACATGTGTATAGTGAACTAGTGAATGCATACCAAGAACGTGAGCGTGGAAATCTTCCTATATGTGACACTGACTTTGGACTGTGTCGGTACTGTGGGTATGAGTTCAAGTGTTGGTACAAAGGCTTCTGCAGTCACCAAAGAAAAGCAAGTTGATTGTGACCAAAGCAGAACTGGTTTGTTATAATGATAACGTAACAACCAATAAGGAGAATTGAAATATGGCAATGTACGCATCAGTCAAGACCACGATGTGGGGTGTGTTCTATGTTGGAAATGCTTGGGGCGTGTTCAGGTCGTTGAAGGCAGCTTTCGATGAAAAAGAGGAAGCTGAAGCTTGGGCTAAGAAATGGTCGGAAGAGAACTTTGGCTGTACGATGATGGTTGAAGAAATCAAAGTGACTATTCCAAAATGGGATGGAACTGTTCTAAATCCATTAGTGACCAATGTCTAGCTTGTTTGTTATAATAATAACGTAACAACCAATAAGGAGAAACAAATGAAGAAGGACATGCTGACCAAAAAGACCCTTAAGAGACTCGCCAAGAAGACCACGAAGAAGACCGCAAAGAAGTCTCGTGCGAAGAAGGCACCAAGCCGTGAAACGAAGATTGCTCACATCCTCAGGCTTGTACGTGAGATTGGTGAATATGCGTCTGAAAATCTTTGTGTTGAAGATGCTCAGATGGAAGAGCTTGAGTGGGTTCTTTACAAATACATCAAGTAATTTGTGGCCAAAGACACGACAGTTTGATATAATGTCAATGTAAACGAATTACAGGAGAAATCATGAAGATTACAGAAGCAATTGATTCGGTCGCGTTCAAGCATGCCCTCTTTGAGGGAAAGGTCGAGTTTGACTATGTCAAGAATGATGGAACGTTGCGGCATGCAGTTGGCACCATGAATGAAGCTCTTCTTCCGAAGGTTGAGCCTATTGTCGCTAAGTACCATGTCACTGACATCAAGTGGGCGCCACGCTACAATGGCAAGCTCGTCACTAAGAAGCTTCCTAAGAAATGCAAAATCTGCGTCACTCAGCCTGAGATCGATGAATTTGGCGCTGATGCAATGGATGACGTCATCATTAAAGCACTTGAGAAGAAATATGGCGCCTATGTCACTGAGTTTGAATACTACGAAATTGATGTTCCTTATGATGAGGAACCTCGCAAGCTGCCTGAAGGTTCTGTGTTCTACTACGACATCGACAAGCAGGCGTACCGCTCCTTCAAGATTGCACAGTTGAAAGGATGGAAAGCATGCTGAAAGATTTTGAAATGGTTTGGATTGACGACAACGGCTACCAGCACAATGAACGTGTACTTGCGTTTGACGCTGACCAAGCTTGGCATGCATTTGTGTACACTCACCCAAATGTTGACACAATGGGCCTAAGCTGCATTGAGTTGTGAGAAAGGAAAGAAGATGAAGAGATTTTACGTGGTATATGTTGACAAGTTCGGACTTGAATGGTCAGACACTGCAGTTGGCTACAGCCAGTCTGCAGTGATGATTGCATTTCAGTGCGATCATCCTGGTTGCCACAGTGTCCGTGTCTATGAAAGCTGATGATGGATGTGGTGGCGAAAATTGTGCCTAAGGTTCTGGGCATACTTGTGTTCTTGGACTTCATGCTTTTTCTGTGTGGGCAGAAGAGTGTCATTGGATGGATCTGCGACAAATTGGGAATTTGACATGGCTAGACGTAAGAAGATGACAGGAAAGAAGTATGTCCTTTATGGATGTCCAATTGACCTCAGCCAACGGTATGAGATCAAGGGCTACATTGGCACATTGTCAGATGGGACAATTGGCCTTGTCAATTCACGTGACTCTGCATTTACTTACACTGACGACAAGGAATCTGGGCATGGGACTCCAGAAGACTGGGTAAAGCTCTTCAAAGAAGACTATGGCTTGAATGTCCATCCAATTTTCTTGAAAAGTTAGTGACCAAGCTATGGCTTGTTTGTTATAATATTACTGTAATCAAGATGAAGGAGAAACAATGAAGATTGATTCAGTGACAAAGATGGAAGTCAAGACTCGAGAAGAGGAGCTTGAGGAACTGCTTGCGCCTGACGGTGAACTGAATGCTGCTGTGTATAAAGCAGTCAGGGGAATTGTTGAAGCTGAGCGTGACAGAGGTGAAGACGCAACTGACGCTGAGTATGGAGCACTTGACGATGCAATCAACACTTACATGAAGTACGCAATCGAGTATGACCGTCTGCAGAGGAGCAAATAAGATGGAACTGTTTGACTGCATGATTACTGCTGGTGAGCGAGATCTTGAGCGGTATGGCCACTACAAAGAAGGCACTGTCATCCGGGAAGTGGCTAAGCACAATGTCACTGCAGAGGAAGCTAAGGCGTGGCACGGCTCGGCCGAGTGCATGAAGCGTGTGTATGAGCTTGAGGATCTTGGAAGAGAGAAGTTTGGCAAAGACCACTGGATGAAATGGAATGTGAGCTACTTCTGGACAACAGCTGCGAAAAACTGAAAGGATTGAATATGCCTGAAGACATAATTGATGAAGTTATTCCACTTGACAAGCTTATCTCTCGTCTTAGGACGGACTTGAAGCTGTCAAAGAACTATGCTGACAAGTACGGTGAGCCAAGCTCTCATAAAATCAAGCACAAGAACAAACAGAAGCTGTCTCTCCTCTACTACCTCGAGCTGTTGAAAGAAGTTCAGCCTGGTTTGTGACCAAAGTCTAGCTAGTTTGTTATAATAATACTGTAATGAACAATAAGGAGAAACAAATGAAAAACACCTACCTCGTCACTTACCAGTACAACTACGGCGATCCTCGTACAACGAAGGTAAAAGCAACAGGCGTCTACGACGCTGCCCATCAGGTTGAGAAGCGCCGCATTGGAAACTACGTGCTTGACGTCAAGCGCATCGGCTAAGGAGAAGACAATGAACAAGAACCCATACGACTACGAGATTCCAATTCCACCATTTCACCCAATGCTTCCTTGCAAGGGCGTCAGAGGTATAAAAGCTGTAGATGGTCGTGGCTTCCAGACAATTGAAGAGTGTGTTGAGGCATGCAAAGCCAGGTGCAAAGAGCTTGGCGTCGACTACAATGACCGTAACGTCAAGCTGTTCATGACTAACGCTGATGGCAAATTGGAAGTCACCGAAGAGGGTGAAATGGCAGATTGAATGTTTTAATGACCAAAGTCTAGCTAGTTTGTTATAATATTAGTGTAATAACTGATAAGGAGAAACGATGAACAAGAACGTAAAGATCTTCACGGACATGATTGAGGATGCGGCTCAGAAGCAGATTGAGCATATCGCCGAGCTTGATGCGTTCAAGGACGCGAAGATTCGAATCATGCCTGATGTGCACGCTGGAAAGGGATGCGTCTGTGGCTTTACGGCGAACCTTGGCGACAAGGTGGTTCCTAACCTCATCGGCGTTGACATTGGCTGCGGAATGCTTACGATATGCCTTGGCAAGGTTGACATTGACTTTGAGAAGCTTGACAAGGTGATTCGGCGTCAGATTCCTTCTGGAATGACGGTCAACGGACGTGATGTTGTAGGTGACCGCCGTGACTATGTAGCTAATGACTGTGATCCTAAGAACTGCTTGGCAGAGTTCACGGCGAAGGAATATGAGTACTTCGACAAGTCGCTCATGTCGCTTGGTGGTGGCAACCACTTCATCGAGATTGACGAAGCGTCGGATGGAACGAAGTATCTTATCATACACTGTGGGTCGCGGAACTTCGGCAAGAAGGTCTGTGACTACTGGCAGAACGTAGCTGTGGCTGAAATGGCTGACAAGGCGTTCGACGCGTCAGAGGATGAGATTGATGAAATAATCAATGGTTTGTGACCAAAGTCTAGCTAGTTTGTTATAATATAAACGTAAACTGAAAACAAAGGAGAAAACAAGATGGCTACTAAATTCAAGATGATATCCGACGAAGACGTCAAGGTGGTTCGCGCCGCTAGGAAGGCGTTGACAAGGATTGCGAAGAAGCTACGCAGACTGAATGCGGCTGAAGACAAGGCGCTCGGTAATCCTAGCAAGGACTATCAGTCAGCGGCACTCGCGAATTGGCGCATGCTTGACGAAGTCGAGGCATTGGGCATTTCTAGCTCAGACGGCGACTTGCTTTCGATCAGGCTTCTCCCGTCTGGCGCTGAGGCTGAGGCAATTGCACTGTAAAAAATCATTAATGACCAAAGCCGTTGCAGTTTGATATAATAATAACGTAATGACTGATAAGGAGAAAACAATGCCATACGACTACGATTTAGAGAAGTTCAAAGAGAAAGCGGTTGCTGAAGCTATTTCGATCTTTCCTCTCCCTCGCAATCCAACTGACTGGATGGTCCAAGCAATTGCAGAGAAGATCGTAGCTGGCTACGTCGCTGGCTACAAGCAGTGCGAAGAAGATTTCAAGACAGAAAGCGGAATCTAAATCATTAGTGGCCATGGCCAAGATGATTTGATATAATGTCAATGTAATGTGAATTTAAGGAGAAAACAAAATGAAGAAGCTTAAGACATCTAAAGCTAAGCAGCTCTTGACAAAGACTGAGAAAGCTACCATCAAGGCTGCTAGGAGAATTTTGAAAAAGCTCACTGCTAGATACAAAGACCTTGAAGAAGATGAGTGGAAAGGCGGTAGCGATGAAGCTAAAGCACTAGACGACTACTGTGATGTTCTTGCAAAAGAACACATTGATGTTGATTCAGTTGGTTGCTTCATTATCCTTGAAGATTAATAGATAGCAGTCTGATTATTAGTGACCAAAGTCTGGCTTGTTTGTTATAATAATAACGTAACGATTGATAAGGAGAAAACATGAAGATTGATGAAGCGATAGAGAAGGTGAAGGCTGCATGCTTGGCGAAAGGACGGCCTGACCTCATTCCTACGGCGATTGGTCGAGTGAAGAACCTTTACAAAGCGAAGAAGGATGCGATTGAGGCAGACCTCGCCTATCTTGAGGGTGATTCGCGTGATGGCTACATTCATGACATGAAGATTGCTCAGCGTTGGGCGTCGCTCAACCGTCGGAAGATTGGTGAGCGTATCTGCAAAGCAATGGGTTGGGCGCCTGAGTCACTTCGCTCGAATTCATTTGAGACGATCCACAACTACCTCGGCGACGACAACATCATCCGCAAGTCGTCGATATCTGCGAAGAAGGGCGAGCGCGTCTTGATTCCTCTCAACATGCGCGATGGCTCGATCATCGGCATTGGAAAGGGAAATGAGGACTGGAATGAGTCTGCGCCTCATGGTGCTGGTCGTCTTATGTCTCGTGCGAAGGCGCGTGAGTCAATTGACTTGGCGGCTTACGAGAAGTCGATGGAAGGAATCTTCACGACGTCTGTGTCTCGCGACACGATTGATGAGGCGCCTTTTGCTTACAAGCCTTCGAAGAAGATCGTCGAGCAGATTGCTGACACGGTCGATGTGGTTGAGGTAATCAAGCCTGTTTACAATTTCAAAGCCTCGGAGTGACCCGAGTGGGTCGTAGGTGTTTCTCCAAATACTCGTTTACGTTGGTCCTGGTACTCCCCAGGACCTTTTATATGTTATCAATACTGAACAAATTTGTTCATTTTTGACATATATCCGGGCGTCAACTGTCCCAGGGCGCAACGGTTCTGGCAGTTTAATATAATCCTATTATCCATGCTGTCTAGGGAACTTAGACAATTTTCAAACAATTTGTGACCAAGGTATGGTCCTTTTGTTATAATATCATCGTTGGTTGATTGAATGACGTATCGTCCAATTGGCAGGACTCCGCGGAAGCGGTAATGTGGGTTCGAGTCCCACTGCGGAAAGTAAATCAGCATCCGGACAACGACTGGTGGAGCAAGCGCAGCTCCACCTTTTATTTGTATTTATTTCCTTTTATTAGTGACCAATGTCTAACTAATTTGTTATAATATAAATGTAATCGAGATAAAGGAGAAAAATGATGAAAGTATTTAAGTTCGCTGGTGTTCTTGCTGCAATGGCTCTTTGCTACACGTATGTTCCATTTGGCGGACTCATCTGCTTGGGAATCAATCTTGTAGCTCTTTGGAAGCTCGTCAACGAAAAGTAAGATAAAAGGAGAAACAATGGAAACAGTCATAATTGCAAAAGTCATCTGCGGCGCAATTGTTGCTATTGGTGTGATAGCACTTATCGGAGTTTTGACCCTTGCCGCTATTGATCCCAGCGTCAAGTAATTAGTGACCACCATCTTGTAAGTTTGATATAATATCAATGTAACGTGAATTAAGGAGAAAACAAAATGAAGAAACCTGCCGAGAAGTTCTACATCGTCGCTGAGCGTGACAATCCGCAGCTTGGAACCTATCTAAGCAACGTGTTCATTGGAACGAAGCGAATCAACAAGACCTCTATTTCCTGCCGATTCGATGATTATGGCAGCCGGACGCTGAAGTTCGGGCTTGTTGGAGTTGGGGACATCCATGGCCATTATTGCATCAGTTCTGGCAGTTGCGTATATGGGTCGATGACATATCGTGGATTTGAGACTGCTCGTGAAGCTCAGATCTATCTCGACCGTAATTGGGCGACCAATCGGAACTATGAACGGTGCAGCAAGATTCTGGATGTTCCACATTCTGAAAGATTTGTGAAATAATTAGTGACCGTAAGACAAACAGTTTGTTATAATAGCAATGTAACGTGAATTAAAGTTAAAACTCAAAAAGAAAGGTAAATGAAAATGGATAAGACCACCGATACCAAGACCACCAAGAAGACCGACACCAAGGCCGAGCTCGCTAAGATCAAGGATCTGATTGCGATTGAGGACAAGAAGATGGCTGACGCTCGCAAGGCCATCAAGGAAGCGAAGGCTGCCGTCGCAAAGCTGCTTGCTGAGCGGAAGGCCCTGAAGGACGAGAAGCGCGCTGCTGCGAAGGCTGAGTTTGAGGCCTACAAGAAGGGCGTCGCTGAGCGTAAGGCTGCACGTGAGGCCAAAAAGGCAGAGCGCGCTAAGGCTGCGGCTGAGAAGAAGGCTAAGGCCAAGAAGGTCGTCCGCAAGCCGCTGACGAAGGAAGAGGCCGATGCGGGCATTGCTCGTGGTGAGGCGGCTATCGCCAAGGCGAAGAAGGCCGCTGCGAAGAAGACTTCCACGAAGAAGGCCGCTCCTGGCGTCAAGGTCGCTGAGAAGCCTGCCAAGCCTGCTGAGAAGACGGCTAAGTAACGATTTTGCGCGCCTGATGTTTGACGCGTGATACTAAACCTATCATAAACCCTCAAAGACGAGAATGCTCAACGAACCTAGGCGTTGGGCATTTTCGGTTTTTGTAAATAGAGACATGGATCCAAACAACATAGAAGTAATTTCAGTGGGCTGTTTTGGCTGGAGAGCTAAAAACAAGAAGGATGGCTGGTGGTACATTGGAAACTAGCTTGCTTCAAAGACTAAAGACGAACTTGACATCATGAAGATGGAAGCTAACTTGGCAGAAGACATCAAGCTAGCAGCTAAGAACTTGATGGTAGCTGAGTTCAAAGATGTTGAGTCAGATATGCAATATGTCGTCAAGTTTGAGAATGACAGAAAGCTTTGGAAGCTAGAAATCAAGTCAAGTCCTGATGCTTAGATTATGAAAGAGGACAAGAAGAAGTTCTTTGGGTCAGAGGTATGGAAGCTGACATGTCGTAGAGCAGTTGAGATTCTAGAAAGAAGCTTAGCCACATTGAAAGACTACATAACTCCAATGGTCGAGAGTGGTGAACTTATGAAGGTCGATGAAATATCTTACCGTAAAGTGGTTGACTTTCTTGAAGATGGTGAACTTATGAAAAATATCAAAACTCATAAGTATATTCATTAATTTCAACTTATACAATTACAATTATTGTAAAGATTCACTAAGTGTCCCAGGGTTCAACGGTTGGTTGGGCCCTATATAGTTATATTGACCGTACATCCCAGGATTCTAGGAATCATCTAGAATATTCTGAAAATAATTTTAATTGATTAGTGTCCAAAGTCTATGCCTTTTGTTATAATATCAATGTTGAATGAATAATTCAGCAGAGATCTTTGACAAGTTGATTGAATATATGTCGGCCCTCCAGGTATAAGCACCATAAAAGCGGGCGGGGTATAAACATCAGTAAAGCAACTCGTTCAGCGAGTGCCAAGCTGAGAGTCCCTCGGTGAGAGACAACCGTGAAGCTGGAGGTGAGACAAGGAGATTTTATTCAGGGAGTAGCTCAGTTGGTAGAGTGCCGGTTTTGGATACCGAAAGTCGTGGGTTCGAGTCCCACTTCCCTGACCAAAGTTTAGTATGTGGTTTAATTGGTTAGAACGTCTTTCAACATAAATCCTTGGTTTTGGGTGAGATGCTGGTTCGAGTCCACTTCTTAGTTCAATTGGTTAGAATACATTCAAGTAAACCCAAGGTGTTGGATGACAGTGGCGGTTCGAATCCGTCCATACAAACTTCTTCGACTCGGCGAAGTAAAACAGGTCAATAAGCCGAGTGCGGCTGTCCATGCAAATTATTCTCCTTATAGCATGGCAGCGAGACATGTTAGGAAGCGTCAATCGACTAGCGGTAAGGTCGCTGCCCGGCAGGGGTGGAAACAGAGGTTCAACTCCTCTTTGACAATGCTTTCAACACCAGTCCGGACCTGGTTGTTCCGGAGCGCTCAGAGCTATGACTGAGAAGCGTAACACAGCTGTGAATGTGTAAGCCGCCAACAGCTGAGGCGACGCCCTCTTAGTGGAAGTGCCAATAATGGCGCCTGAAAAGAAGCTGCGTAAAAAGGTTAGCCACGAATAAGGTGAAGTGGATTTTGATCTTGTAGTGGAACGAGAGGTAAGAGCCGGAAGGTCTGATCAACCTTCCGGTTTTCTTTTTATTTTTTCTGGTTAGTGACCAAAACTGGACTGTTTTGTTATAATATTAATGTAACGAACAATAAGGAGAAACAAAAATGAGACATCACAATCCAACTGTTAAATGGTCCTTCACCCACCCGTATGGCGGCACCGTCTATCGTCCGTACTACGATGGAAACTACACTTATGCGAAGCCGAATCAGGAACGCGTCTACATAAAGGTGATAAAATTTGTCGCCGAGCATCCAAATTGCAAACGTATAGACATCATTCGTGGGTTGTGGGCGCCTAATGCTAACAAAAAGGATGCTCGTGGAACTAGTTCTTCACTTTTCGCATGCCTCCTCTATGATGACCTCATCGATTATAATGGCAAATATGAGTACACTGTGACTCAAAAAGGTTACGATTTGCTTCGTCGTGCTGGCATAACCGAAATCAATATCGTGAAAACGATAAAGTTGTAAGTGACCAATCCGATGGAAGTTTGATATAATGTCAATGTAACGTGAATAAAGGAGAAAACAAAATGAAAGCTAAAAACGATACCGTACTCGTAGTCTTCCGCGATGAGAAGGAGAAGCTTGTCAACATGTTTGCAGCGAAGTTCGTCTCAACAAATGAGGCTCGAACCTTCATCGAGGAAGATGCTGCGTTCTATGTTTCGAAACATCCAAGCGCTAAAGTTCTTGGTTGGATGCCTATTAATGGTGGTCGTGCAGACTATTACTGCATTAAGAAAGCCAGAGGCGGAAAGCTCTATTACCAGTATTTTGTAATTTGATTGTGACCAACTCTACTTGAGTTTGATACAATAATTACGTAACAACTAATAAGAAGAATTGAAAATGGCTCGATACAACAGCAAAGACTACATCCCTTCCTTCAGCGATCTTGAGGCTCGTCGTGATGAATGCAGGAAGAATGCACAGGAAGCAAAAGACCGTGGATTCCGTCTTGGAGAATATGAGCTTTCATACAATGTTTTCGGTCGGCCGTATACTGAGAAGATGTCTGCTGTCTCTGAGAAAGAGGCGATTGAGACACTTAAGCAGCAGTGCGGCATGGTTGGTTGGATTCCGACCGACATCAAAGTCAAGAACCTAGTTGAACCAAATGTGTATGTGTAAGGAGTTTATATGGCAAGAAAAATGATGGCACCAAAGGCACGATACTTTGGCACAGAAGAAGAGAGAGCTGAGATTGCAGCTAGATTTAGGCAAGGCCAATGCTTAACGCTAGATGAATGCTCCAAAGTCATGGGTCTGAGCCGTTCGGCAATTAAGGCAATTGAAGCTAGAGCTTTAGCGAAACTTAGAAAGGAAATTGAGAAGAAATTCGGAAAGAACATTGGGTTTGCCGACTTTATCAATACGACACGTGGGAGACAATGTGCCACAATGGTGCAAATGGGTGATGAATAAGTCGGTATAATATATTTAGGTGCAGTGGTTGGAATGAAGATAATTGGACGGAATAATATATAATGCACCTTGAGGGCCGAGACGTACTACTCCTTTCTTGCGTCTCGGCCCTCTTCTAACTTTTAGGAGAAAAAGATGAAAACAGCAATATTGATAATTGGCGGTCTGATTGCGTTTGGAATTTGGATGTGGTATGAGATAAAACATGCTCCTACCATTAAAGACTAATTTAGGCAGCTGATTGGCTGCCTAAATTTGACAAGCAAGTATTTCGTAAAATTACTTAGTTGTCAACTTAATCAAGAGAACGACGTCAGATGATGGCTCTTCTTTTGTTTCCTCTTCTCCATCCTCATCATCAGTGTCTTTTGCTTTGGAGAGGCCAAGATCAAGTTTCTTGACATCTGAACTTGGGACCTCAGTATCAAGTACATTTGCAATAAGTTCAGTGAACTTCTTGACAAGCTTGTCATCTGTTCCATCAACCTTTGACATGATTACGTAGTTAGCGTCATTGAGGAACAATTCCCCAAATTGGTCAAGTATCTTCTGTTTCCAATCACCTTTCATTTTGTCTGGCTTTCCTACCTGGACGGCGTAGTCAAAGTGTGATATCTTAGCTTGCTTCTCAATAGCGTCTGTCAAAAATCTAGAAATCTTAAGTGTCATGTCTTTGTCTTTCTTTGTCTTCCACCCGCCTGCGCGGGCGTTAGGTAATAATTCTTATAAATAATTAAGGAATTTATCCTTTATATTTATAATAATTATAATTATTATTTATTTACTACATTGAAAATAGTTAGTGACCAAAGTGTTACTGATTTGTTATAATAGTAATGTAATCGAGATAAAGGAGAATAAAATGAAACTGAAAAAAGCACACCTCGTATACTTCGTCCAGAAAGATTCACCTAAGCGTATGGACTACCGCTTTGGTTATGAGCGTACGCCTGAATCTGCGTTGAAGTACCGCCTCGCCCAGTGGATCAGCAAGGACTATTACAGTTCGAAGCTTGTCAAGAAAATATACCCGAAGGCGTATGATACGCGCGAAGAGGTCGAGGCAATCGCTTCGAAATACAACGAAGAGCTGGTCAAGTCCTGTCCGTGGGAACATTATGAGGAGGTCAAGTAATGAAGCTTAAGACATTGATAAAGCGGTTAGAGAAGATTGAGAAAAAGTATGGCGAAAATGTCAGTGTGCATGTGCGCAACTACAATGGCTGCTGGAGTTCGATGAAGACAGTCAAGCCGACTTATAGGGGTGTAGGACTTTATCTTGACGCAGCTCAGTAAATTATACTTAGTTAATGACCAAAGTCTAGCTAGTTTGTTATAATATAAATGTAATCGAGATAAAGGAGAAACAAATGAACAGCTACTACGTTGAAGCCCATCGCCGCAATGGTGACTCATTAGCCCAAGACATTGAAGCCGAAGATCTTGACCAGCTCGCCAACTTCGTTCGTGAGACATTCGTTTATATGGAAGGTTGCCATGACACGTCTGAGGTCGATTGTTCGTGGGTCAAGTTTGAGTACGACCTGGTCGAGGATGAAGATGGAAATGACATTACTGAAGAAGCGGCCAAGCATATTTGATTGTGACCAAAGCGGCCTAAGTTTGTTATAATATCAATGTAACGTGAATTAAGGAGAATTGAAAATGCCACAGCAACAGTTGAATGCTCTCATCGCGGTATCTCATCAGCTGCCTGAAATCGCAAAGCAGCTGAAGATTGCGAATAAACTTAAGGCGATTGAAATCAAGTGGATGGCCAAGGCACAAGGATATTTCACTGATGTTGCGCTTGATGCTCTTGGAGATGAAGTTGATTCCGCATTGGAAGGAGAATAACAATGGATTTTTTCACATCAGATTGGCACCTCAATGACGAGCTGATTCTTAAGGTCTGCAAGCGTAACTTCAAGAACGCTGCTCGCATGACTGAGGTGATTGTTGACCGTGCAAACCAGCGCGCTAAGCTGAAGTCTGACAACATCATTCATGTTGGAGACTTCATCCAGCGTGGACTTGACCGTGGGACTGGGGACAAGGAGACGCAGGTCTCTGCGAAGGCGGTGCTTGCAAACCTTTGGGCAAACGTCATTCTTATTGAGGGCAACCACGACGAGAACAACCGCTGCAACACTGTTGGCAAAGTCCTCTTCCGCAAAGTCGGCAAGTTCGACTGCATTGTGCAGCACTTCCCTTCTACTGTGCCTGAGGCATTCTGCTTCCGCAATCCTGGTGGATTGGTAATCAACATTTGTGGCCACGTCCATGACAAGTGGGCATTCAAGCTAGATGAGCATGCCAACGTCCTTAACATCAACGTCGGTATTGACATCTATCCTTACATGATTAAGGAGTGCGACCTTGCCACGAAGATTGAGACTGAGCTGAAGCGCCTTGGCAAGAAAGCATATCAGTTTCTGTGATTCGTTACACCGGCCCGTCAGGTCTTTCTCCTTCCTGACGGGCCTTTTAGTAAAAAATATTTCTAAGATTAGTGACCAAGTGGTGGCTTATTTGTTATAATATCAATGTAACGTAAATAAAGGAGAAACAAAATGAAGAAAAAAATAAAGAAAATGTTCACTGTTGCAGTTGCAGTGGCTGCCTTTGCATTTGTCTTCACTGGCTGCACAAATGATGCTAAATCACACAACAATTCGTGGACACCTCATGGCAAGTATTGCATTACGACAGTTGTAGTCATTGAAGGTCATAAGTATATTATCATGGATGGAGCTTATTCTGGTGGTATTGTGCACGCTGAATCTTGCAATTGCAAGAAGTGATGCATAATTAGTGACCATAATGAAATCAGTTTGTTATAATATAAATGTAAACTGAAAACAAAGGAGAAACAAAAATGATTACTGCTACAGAAGCCCGCAAGCTCACCGATGAAATCCTCGAGCCAGTCAGTGGTTCAATCGAGTTCAAAGCTATTATGGCTGCAATTGAGCGTGATATTCGGAAGGCAATTGCAGACGGTCTTGAGAGCATTGAGATTATTTCGTATACGCTTCAGGTTCTGAACAACTACAAGTTCCCGAAGTGTGTAAACAAGGCCAAGATTGACAAAGACCATTTTTGGTGGCCGTATGTCAAAGAAGAGCTTGAGAAGAACGGATTCAAGGTTTCGAGGACGATTACATGTGACCACTACATCGTCGCTTGGTGACCAAACACCAAACAGCTTGATATAATACACTTATAACAACAAGGAGAAAACAAAATGACTACGAAAATCTGGATTGCAACGTACGTCGACAATGGCGAAACATGCGATGGAAAAGCGCGAGTGCTTGATGTCTACAAGTCCAAGGAAGAGGCAGAAGCAGCAGTAAGAAATGACATTGAGCATTGGTGTGATGACTATGCAGGTGAAGACTATGCTGTTGACTTTGACCGCATGAGAACTTACTTTTCTGAAAATGGTGATGGTTGTGAGTGGAACATTGAAGAGCGTTTGATTGACGTCACTGAAGAAGATGAACAGGCAGATGTCATTGACAATGGTCAGCTTGAGTTTGATTTCAAGGAGGTGTGATATGCATTGGAAACCATTTACTTCAAGTAACGACAAAGTTCTGCCAACGCGGAAAGAGATGATATTAGATATGGCAGCTGAAATGCTGCGTTTGGCAATTGGCATTGGCACATTCTTGCTTGGATGGCATTTTCTCAGTTGTGCTTTAGACATGATTGTGAGGTAAGTCATGATTGACAGTCCATACCAAAAGCTTATTGAAAACATAATCGAAAACAGAAAGGATGAAAAAGTGAAAGAGACAAAGACTGTAAGGTCAGGTGGAATTGGCTTCTGCGGCTTGCTTGCCATTGTGTTTATTGCATTGAAACTTGCTGGAATTGGAGCTGTGGCAAATTGGTCTTGGTGGTGGGTACTTAGCCCATTGTGGATTCCATTTGCAGTTGCGCTTGTGATTATTGTTGTGCTTCTTGTTCTTGTCGTAATTGCTAGACAATAAGGTAAATATTTAGTCAAGAGAAATTTCAAATGGAAAGGGGCCTTATGGAAGATGAACCGCGTCGACGCATACCTGTTCAAGAATTCACTGAAAGTGATCTTGAAGCTGATAGAAGCTCCTACTTTAGACGATACAACTAAAGCAAGAATAAAAGCTGAGATAGATTCTATGCTCCAGGTACTTGATCGTTTTGCAACAAAATAGCAATAAATTGACACTTATGTAGAGTTTTCTGAGACCAACTGTCCCAGGATTGAACGGTGTTGGAGCTTATATAGGTATATATTGACCGTTCAGCCCAGGAATATTAGAAAAAGTTCTGTCAATTAGTGACCATGGCAGGACTTTTTGTTATAATATCTATGTAACGTGCAATAAGGAGAATGCAATGGTAAAGTATAAAGTTGAATGCATGCTGGTAGGCTATGGCGCAGGCGCTAAGCTTGAGTATATGGCTAATAATGATGAAGAGGCATTTGAGCTTGGCTGGGCATTTGCGCGCAAGCAGTGGAAGTGCATTGGCTTTAGTGTAAGCAAGCGTATTGGCCGCCGTAAGGTGTATATTTCTCGGTAATGCCGAGATTTTTTAGTGACCAAAAGATGATTAGTTTGTTATAATAATATTGTAACGAATAATAAGGAGAAAACAATGAGCAATGAACTTAGAACTGACTTCACCGCCGCAGAGCGGAACACCATCATCCAAGGTCTTCGCGACGAATACGGTGACCGTGAGTTCAGCGAAGAACTGATCCTTCTCGAGTGCCAGGACATGTGGCGCAAAGGCTGCCACAACCTTGAGAGTGGCACTGAGTGCCATGGTTGTGGGCCTAACGGTGAATGTGGCCTCATCGATTGGGAGAAGCGCCACCCTGAGTACAAAGACGACGCACTCGCTAAGCGGCTCAAAGAGCTTCGTGACGAGGTGGCTGGAATTCAGCGTGCAGAAATCACGAAGCGCCTCCTTGAGAAAGGATATATCAAGGTTCAGTGGAAGCAGTGGAACGACGGTGAACTGACTGAGAGCGATGTGAAGCTCTACCTTCCTGGCTCCAAGGAATTGATGGCCGACCTCGCAGAGGCGGTTGAGAACTGGAAGAATATGTGGGGCGAGGACTTCAAACTCCAGTACATGAACTGTGACGTAAAGAGTGGAAAGCTTATGGATCTTAGGACTGAGTGTGGCGACGAGTACGAAGTCTGGGAAATCATCTAAAATAACAACAAATAAGGAGAAAACAAAATGAAGTATATCTACTGGTCCGTTCGCGCGTTTGACATCAACGAAGTCATGCGCAATACGTTCTCGCCGCAGTTCACCAACGAAAAGGACGCCGAGCTGTGGAAGATGAAGTATATCATCGAGCATCCAGACGACTACATCATGTTTGACCTCATGCAAGACGGCGGAAAGTCGTATGCGAATGACCTCGGCTGCGTGATATCTGAAGTGTGGGCAGGCCATGAGCACAAAGCATTTGAATGAAAGGAGAAATAACATGAAGATTGACGCTGAGATTGAACTGAGTGACGCTAAGGCCGAAGACTACGGCCAGACGTATGTGAAGGTGCCTGTCGATATGGATTATGTCGAAAGCAATGAAGAGTCAGTGAATGAGTGGATTGCAAATGAGCTTGAAGAGATGTTTGGTGGCTCGTTCTGTGCAGGCACTGATTTCACAGTGATGAACATGGAAGCCATCATCGAGGACATTGCGTTCAATGAGTTCGAAGACAAGGTCAACTAAGGAGGAAGTATGAGATCTATTACAAACAAGATAATTGAACTCGCTGAAAATGGCAGTTTGGATTGGGAGACAATCGCCCGTGAGTGCTTGCAAGAAATGTCTGAAGATGACGTCGCTGATATGGCTAATACGTGTGAGTGGCTTGATGATGAAGATTATTAAAATAGTTAGTGACCAATGTGAAGTCAGTTTGTTATAATAATAACGTAAACCGAAATTAAGGAGAAAAACTATGGCACACCTCGAAAAAAACCGTCTGTTCAACGTCCGCTGCGGCGCTGATGGAAACATTATTTATTCTGGCATTGAGGCTGAAACCGCCGAAGAAGCTATTCGCAAATCGCTTCGTTCTGAAGACAAGATAGTTTCACAGGTTGACAGCGAGCCGATTTATGCCGCAAGCATCGGAACTGAGACTGAGAATTGGGACGATGACTCTGACACTGGCACATCAGTATTTGACATCACAATTCGTGGAACGAATGAAACTGCTGTCAACCAGATTCGCGACGCAATCGCTAAGATGATCGGTGGAATGGCTGCTCAGTTCGATGATGAGCTTGACAGCGATGGCAGCCCTGACTACGGCAAAGCGCTGAACAAGTTCATTGCTCAGTGGGGTCTCACGACGAATTCTATCTGAAATTAATTGTGACCACCAGACCAAAAGTTTGTTATAATAATAACGTAAACTGAAAATCAACAATCCAACAGAAAGGAAACACCTATGTCCGCTAACATCTGCACCGATAAGTCCTGGTTCTCCCAGAACGTTCTGACCGTTGACGAGCTCGACGGCCTCTCCAATGAGGCGTATGAGCGCCGTGTCAACGCTGGCCGCCGCCACATGCCTGTCCGCCACTCCGAGCTTCTGACGAAGTTCCGCGACAAGGCGGCTTCGCTGAACCTCACCCTTGCCAATGAGAAGGGCAAGCTGAAGCGTGATGGCGAGCGCTTCATGTATACGGCCGACATCGTGGACGCGTCTCGTCCCGACTTCGCGCTGAGTCTCGGGTTCGTCAACCACAACGACTGCAGCAAGTCGTTTCAGGGCCTTCTCGGTTCTCACGTCTTCATCTGCTGCAACGGCGTCTGCCACGGCGTGATTCAGCCGTCGAAGATTCGCCATACGCGTGGCAATGTCGATTCCGGCCTCGTGCTTGGCAAGGTCGACACCGTGTTTGACCGCTTCCTCGAGGAGCGTGGTGACGTCCTCGGCCAGATCGATTTGCTGAAGAGCACGAAGCTGACTGACCGCTTGCTTGGCGACTTCCTGCTTGAGGTCACTCGCGCCCATCGCATGGGCAACAAGAACGTTCTCGAGATCGTCAACTACTGCGACAATCCCGAGCAGATGATTGCTGACGAGGTCGAGAATCCGACGCTCAACCTCAAGGACGATGACTCGGCGTTCCGTCTTCTGAATGCGTGCTCGTACGTGACTACGCACCGCGTCAAGAATCCCGCGGCTCAGCAGGCCTCGTCGAGGTTCCTCAACGACACGCTGCTCGGCCTCATCAAGCCTGACTTTAAGAGGGTCGGTGATGTGGTTGAGGTGGAAGAGGTCGAGGCTGAATAAGCCAAGGCTCTCCAGAGACAAATTTGAAAGTGCACCTTCTTTCTCCTTGGGTGCACTTTCTTTTACTTATGCGGAGCATCCTGGTGGCCAACTGTCCAAGGGCGTCACCGTTCTGGAGACTGAATATATCTATATTAACCGTTGTGCCCAGGAACTTTAGAAAATAATTGAAAATTATGTCTAGTTAGTGACCAAAGCTAGACTATTTTGTTATAATATATATGTAATCGATAATAAGGAGAAAACAAAATGAAGTTCAAAAAGCTGCCGCCATTCGTCTGGACCTCGCCTATTGGCCGTGAAACCCCGCCGTGGAAGATCCCTCACAAGATCAACCCTGACGCCAAGTGGTTCAAGGCTCTCAAGTTCCTTACTGAGTTTCGGCTCAACAAAGAACTTACTGACTATAAGTTCAATTTGTTCTCACTGTGGGAATCTCGCCTAATTGACAAATATGAAGTCGTGGGCACAAATATGATTGCTTATAAAGTCACTCGTCGTGGTGCTGCTCTCGTTAAAAAGTACGACATTTGTTTGTGACCATAGTTGTACTGATTTGTTATAATAATAATGTAATCGAGATTAAGGAGAAACGAAAATGAAAACCAAGTCCGTGAAAATCCGCCTCACCAATGACATGGGCAAGCGCCTCTACCTCACGATCAACTACTTCCCCAAGCGCCGTGGTGGTGGCGTCGACAACTTCTACCTCACCGAAAACGCCCGTTGGGCGACAGCAGTCCCCGTCAAGGAGGCGCGCCGTTGGATGCGCGAAGCTAAGTACCTCGCCGGTTCGGACGGTGACGTCATCGAGAAGGGTGAGTACATCCTCGGCGGAAAGCCTACAACGCTTGCGGCCGCGGGTCTTCGCAAACCTGTAAAAAAGTAAGTGACCACAAGGCCTAAAGTTTGTTATAATATCAATGTAACGTGAATTAAGGAGAAACAAAATGAACGACAAAAACAAAACCCGCACGATCAACACTAAGCTCTATGGCGACCGCGCCTATGAAATTCTCGAGGCTGTTTCTGGCCAGATGAGTGACGGTTTGTGGGAGAACTCTCGTGGATACGACAAGTACTGGACGAACTTCCGCGTCAAGAGGCTTGATGACAACAGCATCGTGTTTGTCCTTAATGCTGACAGCTATACTCGCTATTGTGACCGCTACCTTGAAAATCCGTTCTGGCGTATGAAGGATGCCGAGTTTCTCGCTTGGTATGCTGGCAAACTGAAAACAGTCATTCGTGCTGAAGCGAAGGACAACAACTGGACGAAAGGTTGGTGGAAGCGCACCAACACCACGAACAAGTCGATTTATCTCAACTACAAGCTCGACATCACAGTGGCTGACATCTACTGCGTCTACGACGAGCTGCTCGGCCGTCAGATTGGTGTGACTCGGTATGATTCGTCGACGATGTGCCGAGTCTTTGGCCAGAAGGCCGATGACGCGACTATCGCTAAGCGCACTGAGCTTGCTGAGGCGAAAGCTAAGGCGTTGGCCGACTACAAGGAGCATGTCGCAATGCTCGATGAAAAAGTGAAGAAGTTCATGGCTGAAATCGACGCCGACAAGCAGCAGGCGCACAAGGTCTACTGCGCAGTGCTTGAGAACCTCGAGAAGAAGTACGAGATCGCCTAAACTTTTTACAGCCTAAAAATTTGGAGTGAGACATGCCTAAGCTAAGTAGACACCAAGCAAACTGCCTGATTATGGCAAAGCTGCAGCGGCTGATTGACAAATATCCTGACCAGCGATTTGTCCAGCTGTTGGAGAACTTCGGAATAGTTGATACGACTAAGGATCTCTTCTATGAGGAGTCTGAGCGTACACTTCAAAAGCTTGAAGAGTATATAAAGTAAAAGTTCAATTTCACGTGTTATCCTTATTGCGTGATGGGCCCTCCGGGTGGAGGGCCTTTTTAATTATTTTTTCTAGGATTAGTGACCACAGTAGGGCATTTTTGTTATAATAATAGTGTAACAACTAATAAGGAGAAAACAAATGAAACAGTTCAACCTCAACGAAACCCTCGCCGAAGCTGGATGGACCGAAGACACCATCCAGAAGATTTACCGTGGTGGTGACCACGTCTGCCGCTGCGGATGTGCTGGACGATACTTCAAGCGTGGTGACCGCGGTTTCACGCGTGCACTCAATGAGCTCCGTCGTGGGTTCCTTACTGAAGAGGCCGGCGACAAGGTCTGGGTGTCTGGTTGGGGCCATGACGAAGAGCAGATATCTGACGGTGTTGAGATAGATCGTAAGTGCTACATCAACATTCCGATTGCTACTGACCCTCGCCACAACAAGTGCTTCTGCCTCTATCGTGAGGCGTAATCAAAGGAGAATGCAAATGAGATATCGTGGATTTGGCAAAGCGCCTAAGAAGAGCAATCGCATGAACAGAAACAATCCTGAAAGGTCTAAGTCTTATCGTGACGCTTGGGCAAGACGGCAAGACCCTGAGCTATACAACAATGGCAAGAAGTTCAAGGCGCTTCTCAAGAAGGAAGCTAAGCATAGCAGACTACATGGAAAAAGAAAATAAGTTAGTGACCATAGTTGTACTGATTTGTTATAATATCTATGTAATCTGAATAAAGGAGAAAATAAATGAAAATCAAGTTAGTGTCTGAATATTCGCGTGAAGCACGCCTCGCCAACAAGCGACTGCTTATTGTGAAGGATAGCGTATGTCGAGCGCCTGACGTGAGCATGGACCTCATCTTCCATCGTGGGCATGGAGAGGTGTGGGGCTTCAAGCTGAAAGAGACATATGGCTATGAGTCTGAGGTGTTTACTGCTGACCGTGCTAAGGTTGAGGAAGAGTCTAAGGCTTGCGGCCACAAGACTGAAGCTGAGAAGCGTGCTTGGCTAGAAGGTATCAAAGAAGCTGAGAAGAAGTTGTGGCAGGCGTGGATGGATGGCGACATGTATGGAATTGTCATCCAAGAGTGGAATGCTGATGAACGCAACTGGAACGTTGTCGACTCAATCTTTGAGATATTTGGCTGGAATGATGTAGTTGAATGCCTTAAAGACATGAAGCTTGATGACATTGATGTGTTCTGCATTGACAAAGATCTTGGTGATCCTGTAGATTGGAAAGCTGAATACAAGGAGCTTGATGTATGAAGAACTACAAATGCACTCATTGTGGCAAGAAGATTGATCCTGAATGCCATGACTTTGATAAAGATGGATATCCAATATGCCATGAGTGCTGGGTTGTTGAAGATGAACTAATCAACAAGGAGATTCGATAATGAGAAGGAAGCCAAGATTCTATGTCGACTTTGCAGTTGCTGGAGTGATATCAAGTGCTCAGTATGTCGGCAAGAGCGAAAAGCGGCTCTATACATTTGATGACCTTGAGTTCTGGTTCAGGCTCGCAAATCCATTCTATGCTGATGAGTGGATGCTTGCAGCTAAGATGCTGAGGCGTCGTGAGAGTACTGTCATCAGCGTCCGCCATAAGAATGGGATCCAAGGAATTAGGATAACGAGGTACTGACATGAATAAGTACAGCGTAATGTTCTTCACTAGCTCAAATCGTGCTACGCAGTTCATGACTATCATGGCAGATTCGAAAGGTGAAGCTAAAGAGAAGGTAAGAGCTCAGATCAATGAGCGAGTCTATTTCATAAACGTATTCAAAGTCTAAGGAGAAAGCATGAAGAGGTTTATTGTAAAGAAAGTCACTGTCGTATGGCGCAACAGCATGATTGCTGGAAATCCTGTGACACGTAGGTTCCAGAAGTTTGGTGTATATGACCGAAACTGGGCAGATGACCACTACTGTTGCTGCCCTCGGCCCGGTGGAGATTTTGTATCTCAGATTAACTATCGCAAGTACCGTCTTGTGCTTGACGACAAGGACATGGCGCAGAAGGTCGCTGACAAGCTGAATGAGTTGCTTGAGGCACGTCAAGATGTGAAGCGAATCAAGTTCAAGTTTCCATTCATTTCGTTCTGCCAGGAAAGTGACATGCCGAAAATTACAGTCGCTATAACTGAAGCTTAATGTTTCTTGGGTCCAGGTCTTCTCCTTCCTGGGCCCATTTTAGTCTCCCTGATTGTTGCAAAAATGGCAACAATTGTTTCTTTTTTGTTAACATATGCAGAGCTCCCAGGGAACGTGGATACCCTGGGCTCAACGGTTCTGGAGCTTGTATAGGTATATATTAACCGTTTGTCCCAGGAAACTTATACAAACTTATACAAATTTTTCTAGAATTAGTGACCATAGTAGTGCTGTTTTGTTATAATATCTATGTAATGAATAATAAGGAGAAAACAATGAAACGATTCACCGTCCGCAAAGTCAAGTGCCACGCGTACAGCCGCCAAGGCTGGATTCTCAAAGACTGTGGCTTTAGGTTCGTCGTATATGATCGTGAGTGGCGTGACAATATGCATGCTGCGCTTGGTCTATGCTATATGGCGTCGCGCGAAGAGGAAAACGTGTTCAAGAACGTCGACAGCTTCTATTCGCGAGCTGGTGCTCAGTATGTCGCTGACTGGCTGAATGAGAACCGCCGCGGCGCGTATGCTCAGCGAATTAGCATTCCGGGCTATGTGTTCCACGAAGCAATCAAGCTGCATGACCAGAAAGTTGCATAAAAGTTTGTGACCAAAGTCCAACTGATTTGTTATAATAATAACGTAATAACCAATAAGGAGAAAACAAAAATGAATAAGTCCAACCTCGAGTCCTTCTACGCCATCGCCGATATCGCCGCCACTCAGTGGTTCCAACGCAAGTGCTGGTATTACAAAGGTCCGACGTGGAGTGAGGCTGCAAAGCGTCGTCTCACTGACGATAAGGCGATGACCTTCCGCAAGCCGAACTTCAAGCACCCACGTGGGTATATCGCGTTTTTGTCGACTATCGCCAATATCGAAGGTGGTGTCAAGCGCCGCACGCTGTGTGAGCTCTTCAACATCACGTCTGTGTCTCTTACGACTGACAATCTCCAGTACGCCGGCCTAATCAAGCTCGACACCGAATATACGCATAAGTTCACAATCACTCCGTTCGGTCGTGCGTATCTCGCTCTCGCGGAGCGCGCTCGTCCTGAGCTTGAAATTCTCGCTCAGGCTGAAGAGCTCAAGAAGCTCGCGTAAGTTTGGTCACAAACAATTTGCAGAAGTTCGACTGACCTAGCAGTTGAGCTTCTGTTTTTATTGCATACTTATTAGTGACCAAGGCCTTATGTTTTTGTTATAATATCCTCAGAGGCATGAAGTGAACGGAATATCCGGGAACGCCTGACTAGGTTGGGTCTATAACTTTCAGGAAAACAATGAAAAAATTCTAGACCATTAGTGACCATAGGCCTATAGTTTTGTTATAATATATATGTAATCAAAATTAAGGAGAACAACATGAAAATTGCAGCCAATTTCGACTATGACGCCCTGCTTGCTGAGTTCCAGATCCAGTGGCGTATCAAAGAGAATGTTATTTCGTATCTCTCTGAAGCGTGTTATTCAAATCTCGTCGCCGGTGGCAAGGCTGGTGATAGAACAGAAAAGCTTCTTCGGTGTGAAATTCAGCGGGTCGAAGACAACTATAAAACGTGGATTGCCGAGAATATCATATCAGTTAATCTGAACTTTGAGGTTCGCGCCAAGGACAAGAAGCCAATACGATTGATTAAGGTCTTGGCTGAGAGAATGAACTAAGATTAGTGACCAAAAGGCCGAAAGTTTGTTATAATATCTATGTAACGTGAATAAAGGAGAAACAAAGATGAAGAGAACAATCCTCACCCCTGAGCGCAAAGCGGTGCGCCAAGCTCAAGAGTCCAAGTGGTTCGGCGGATATGCTGGAGCTGCTACATCGTGGCCTTATCGCGTAAAGCGCTACCTGAGCAAAGGGCTCAGTGACAAGATTCGTGCTGAGGTCCAGGCAAAGTGTGACGAGTGGATTGCGAAGCTTGAGTCTGTCAAGCCTTCGAAGCGGATTGCCAATAGCTGTTGCGGAACTTGGTGCAAGGAGCTTGACCCTCAGTGGTGCTGTATTGACAGCCACGAAGAGAATGCGATTCCGACTCAGGTCCTTGGCCACAAGGTATATGTCAAGATTCTTGACTCGTACCGCAAGAAGAATGGTCAGCATGGAATCAAGCCGATGGAGAAGCCTGTCCTTGAAATCAGCCGCTACTTCAACAGCCCTCATGATGGTGACTGGCACCATATCGGTGAGCAGCTCAACTTCGAGATTCGCTGGAGCGAAGAGAAGCAGCTGTACTTTGTCGCTGAATACCATCGCGCTAAGTCTGGAACGGTTGACACATCTCGTCGGAATTGGGGAAGGACTCGTGCTCGCAAGATCTTCATGAGTGAGGTCGTGAAGCTCGAAGACCGCCTAACAAATGCCGGAATCCAGATTGGTGCGCTGAAGGACACTGATGAGACGATTGGCTGGAGGCATGGACTTGAGAACAAGTTCGTTGCTTGCACGGGTCCGGAAGTCATGGCCTAAAATCTTACCGCCTATAAAAAACACGAAAGAGAAACATATGGAAACATACAGTCACGTTGACATGTTCGGACACCCTATCAACATAGGCGACACCGTCTTCTTCTGTGTCCCAACTCGATTTTACCCCCGCCTAGCAAAAGGCAAAGTCACAAGGTTTACGCCAAAGCAGGTTGAAGTTGAGTACAAGAATGACATCGGTGGCTTTGAGCGCATGGAGAAGTCGCTGTTCTACAGTGGCCGCCTCGCGCTGCCTATAGCCTAAAATTTTGGAGGCACAACATGGACTACATTCGCGACAGGTTTGGAAACATCCTCAGCAAAGACTCATTTGTGGCTTATGTCATGAATGGCCAAATAGAACGTGGCCGCGTAATTGAGGCTTTTCGTGTTGGAATGGCTTTTGAGACTGTGAGAATTGAGCCATTCAGTGGGCTTCAGAAACTAGTCGTCCGACCTGCAAATGAAGTAATGTCTGTCATTCTGCCTGCCACATAAGGCCTAAAATTTTTGTGAACGTCTACTAGAATTTTTGATATAATTAAATCATGAATGAGAGCATATTCAAAGTAACACTTCGGAATGGCCTAGACCCGGAGGCGCCTGTCCTGAAAGAGATAGGTGAAGCTAAGACTGCCGATGAGGCAGATAAGCTTGCTATGGCCTACATCAACGATAAGAAGAATCTTAGAGAGCTTGGTTGCCAAAGCCTTTATGTTCGCGGCATCCTATTTTCTGAGACGTCGCCTATCTGCACTGGCTTAGACTATGGCTCGTACAGCAGATTCGTATTCATAAAAGAGGAGATGGCCTAAACCTTTATGGCCTGACATTTTCATAAACGGAGACAAACGACAATGGACACAAACAACGCAAGCATTACTGTGGCATGGGAAGATGAAGACAATCGTCATTCATTTCTTCTTGTGCTTGAAGACTATGGCCTAAAACTTCTGCAGGCCAAAGATATTGATGAAGACCATTGCGAGATTACGCTGTATGGTCCGAAGGAAGCAGTTGCTAGGTTCCGTGAAGACTTCAATGAAGGAAGCTTCTCGGTTCTTGACAACATGTCTAGAAACCTTGAGTTTGATGATGACTATGAGGGATGGTTGAACAATGAAGTCTGGCATATCAAACAGCTTATGCATGTTGATGGCCTAAACTTTATGGCCTAAAAATTCTCTAATAGATTTTGTGAACATCTACTAGCTTTGTGATATAATATAATTATAGTAAAGAAACAAACAAGGAAACAAACAATGGAAACTGTTATCAAGCGTACAGCGGATGGATTTCTCACTCGGACTAATGACTCCGACAAGTGGGATTCATTTGTCAAGAGCATGACTCTCAACAACACGTTCTGCCCTGGAATCAAGAGGGTGATTTTCAACCTTAAGACGACTGAGACCCGTCCAGTTCTTGATATGGCTGGCAAGCCTGTCTCTGATGAGAAGGGCCGAGTCAAGCGTCAGGTTGTTGATGTCACGCCTGAGCTTGCGACTGTGGTCTACTTCATGGATGGAACCAAGTGCACAGTCGTCAATTCCGACAAGGACATCGTCACGACTGAAGAGAAGGAAGTTTTCTACTGGGACGTCAAGCCTGATGGCTCTGATGTCAAGGTCAAGACTGGTCGCACCGTCAAAGTCGCATCTGAGGCTGCAAAGGAAGCTGGTGTTGTGTATGCCATTGTCAAGCGCATCTTCGGCAAGATCGGCCGTACCGACAAGCAGGGCAAGTTGCATGAGGATGAGATTGATGGAAACGGCTTTGGCCGCAAGCTGCGTGACATCATCGCTGCTTCTGAAGACACTCAGTACGAGGCTGCTTTCAATGACGAGATGAAGAAGCTCGCTGCTAAGGAGCACAAGGAGCGTGAGGCTGCTGCTAAGGAGCGTAAGGCAAACCGTACTCCTACGGTTGAAGAGAATATCGCTACCCTCGTCAAGCAGAACGCTGAGATTCTCGAGAAGCTGGCTAAGTAACAATTAGCCAATGAACAGGATGACCGGGAGGACCTAACCTCCCGGTCGGATTCTAGAAAAGGAAACTAATATGGCAAGTCCAAATGATGTAATGGCAATTTTGAAGGCCGTCAGCTGCAAGCTGTCTAACGGCGCTGTCATGATTCTGTCATTCATGTACCATACTGAACTTGACCCTTCTGACCCAGCAGGAAAGAAGAAAGACAGGTCAAAGTCTCAGTACCGCTATGAAGGCATCCTCCTCACTGAGGCAGACCTTCAGGCTAAGATCGCCCAGATGAAGGCAGATCCTGATGCACCATGGCGTTGGCCCTCACTTGAGACATGGCGTGCATCCTACGACAATGAGCCAACTAACAAGCGTGGAGCTAAGTGGCTTGAGGCCCGTCTGAAGAAGGCAGTAAATTGGGAGACGTGTGAAAAGCTCCTGAATGGATGGAAACCTTCTAAAGATGACTACAAGGACAATCGTAAGTATGACACTACGGGCTATACAGCTTCTAATGGTGTGCAGATTGACCTTAAGGAAGACACTCTTACAGCCCTGCTTCCAGGCACCACGTTCTCTAAGATTCTGACGCCTAAGCGCGCCTAACCATTATACATCCGGAACAAAGGAAAGATGATATGAGCAAGACATCCCAGGCAAACAAGAAAGCCAAGGCCGAAGGCAAGGCACTCAAGGGCAAGAAAGCCCTGTCAGCCGCATCTAAGAAGGCCAAGAAAGAAGCTCCTAAGGCAGATACGCCTCAGAAGCCCGCTGTCCCTAATTATGGCAAGTGCTGCACGTGCAAGACATATGCCAAATTCCCTGATGGCTGCGGACATATGTGCCGTACCACAGGCAAGCCAACTCCTAGAAAAGCTACTTGCGAAAAGTATGCATATAGAGACTAAAGAAAGGAATATACCAATGGTCAGAATCCCAGGTTCACATGCTCCTAACGTCAAGAACAGGAGCTCCAAGCATTTGATACCCCTTACGAAGGTGCGTCCTATTTACAGGTCCCTTTCTAATGCAGCTCTAGAAGCTCTGTCAAGGGGTGATGGCAAGAACAAAGGTGACTATGACGCCCAGAAGGAATTGAACAGGCGTCAGAAGAAGCGTGACAAGAAGAACGGTCTCCAGACCTAATAAGCCATGTACACCTTAATCTATGTCATAATAGCTTTCATAACAGCCCTGTCAGCTGGTGTCTGGATATATAGGCAAAACCATTCTACAGACAGCTTTGACTATGTGCCAGCAATTATAGCCGGATGCTTATGGCCAATGGCTATCATGTTATGGATAATGTCTAAGAGTCTAGATGTATTCAAAGACATGTGCATAGAGATAAGCAAGCGCATAGATGAAGATGAAAAGAAGCGTCTAGAAAAAGATGCTAATTCCAAGGAGCCCTGATACACGGGCTCCTGAAATTCATTTTTTCCAGGGAATTCCTTTCGAGCTAAGCTCTTGGGAATCTAGAAATCTGGGATTCAGGAGTCTAGAACCTGGGATTTGAGAGTTAATGAATTAAGGCTATGTTAGACTTAAGAACAAGCAGTAGATTGTTAAGTATGATTGCTAGAAAGCTTGGGCATGACTGGTTGTTGTTGAG
>Ga0247609_10001335_pt1 | contig 29849 bp, 28 predicted proteins | sample 172DNAGHGlowgp2_FD_193487 | JGI IMG/M metagenome (GOLD analysis project Ga0247609, IMG submission 193487) | Sheep rumen microbial communities from Palmerston North, Manawatu-Wanganui, New Zealand - 1728 DNA GHGlow gp2 | ecosystem: Host-associated > Mammals > Digestive system > Stomach > Rumen ... | reverse complement strand
GAAGTGTCAACAAAAACAGCACAGCTTTTTCGCTTGTGTCTATCGATTCAGTACGACTACAAAACTACTGTCTACTGTTTCAGTTAATGAAGAGAAAAAGTGTCTAGTGAAATCAGGAAAAGTCATTAAGTAAGGGAAACCTACAGTTTAAGTAAGGGAAACCTATAGTTTGAGTAAGGCAAACCTATAGTTTGAGTAAGGCAAACCTATAGTTTAAGTAAGTCAAACCTATGGTTTGAGTAAGGAAAACCTATGGGGACAAAAAAAGCCGGAACATCGCGGGGATGCTCCGGCCTTTATATTGAAGGATTGAATGCTTACAACGCTGCAGAAGCGTAGATCCAGTCGTAGATGCAGCTGACAACACCGAAGAGGACGATGCCTGCGGTGCAGAGGGCCATAGCCACCTTGGTGCTGTTGTCACTACTGAACGTCGGCAGCGGACTGTCGGTCTTCTTGATATACATGGCCTTCACAATCAGCAGATAGTAGTACAAGCTGACTACGGTGTTGATCAAGGCGATGAAGACAACGAAGTAAGCCCAGAAGGGAGCTGACTCGTGACCTGCCACGCCTGCCATGAAGACGAAGAACTTGGAGAACATACCGGCAAACGGGGGAATACCTGCCAACGAGAACAGCGCCAGCGTCATGAGGAACGCGAGCTTGGGGTTGGTCTGGTAGAAACCGTCGTAGGTGGACATGTTGGTGAGTGGTAAATGATTAGTGGCTGTGCCCTTGTGCTCCACCACGTTGATGACGGTGAAGACGGCGAGGTTAGCCACGACATATACCAACACATAGTAAATCAGCGCCGTGGTAGAGAGCTGGAAGTTATTACCGATGACTGCCAGCATGATGTAGCCTGCCTGCGAGATGGAGCTGAAGGCCATGAAGCGCTTGAGCTCGGTCTGACGGATGGCAAAGAGGTTGGCAATGGTAATAGACAGGATGATGACCACGTAGAGCATGTACTGGTAGTACTGCGACATGGGGGCAAAGGCCTTTTCCAGGACGATGAGCAGCGTGAGGGCTGCAGCGCCCTTGGAGATGACGCTCAGATAACCGGTGACGGGTGTGGGAGCGCCCTGATAGGTATCGGCCGTCCAGAAGTGGAAGGGCACGAGCGAGAGCTTGAAACCCAGTCCGCTGAAGAAGAAGGCCAGACCCATGAGCATGAGGGGCGAGAACATGTAACGTCCTTCAAGGGCCTCGCGTACGCCATCGTAGTAGAGTGTACCCGTAGCAGCATAGATGAACGAGATGCCGAAGAGCATGACGCCGCTGGAGAAGGTGGCTACAAGGATATACTTGGCTGCGGCCTCGGCAGACAGCTTTTTCAGCTTGTCGAAAGCCACGATGCAGGCCAAGGGCACGGAAGCCGTCTCGAGTCCGAGGAAGAACAGCAGGAAATGTCCGCTCGACATCATGATATACATACCCAGCAGCGTAGAGAGAATGAGCATGTAGAACTCACCTTCGTACTTCATGGCAGATGCGCTGGAGCGCACCCACGACTGGGCCATCACCACTACAATAAAGGTACCTGCAGTAAGTATGGTCTTCATCACGCTGACGGCATTGGTTGTCACGTACATGCCACCGAAGGCCTCGGTGGGTACGGTAGTCAGGCAGACAGCTGTAGAAACGGCCAACAGGCCGAGCGTCAGGATATAGAGCGTGTTGCCCTTCACTTCCTTCTTGGTGATACAGAAGTCAGCACAAAATACGATAATCAGCGCAAGCACCAGCGCTGCCTCAGGCAGCATCAGGAGAAATTGACTATAATTCATATCTTATAACCTCCTATTTTAAATGATGTTCGACAGTATCGGTCCTACGGCATCGTTGATGGCGTTGCTTGCCCACAGGGGGAACAGGCCAAGACCGGCAACACAGGCGATGAGGCAGATGACTGCCACACGCTCGTCCCAAGTAGCATCGGTGAGCTCCAGGAAGTGCTTGTTCTCTACCTCGCCATACAGAATCTTGCCGACAACACGCAGGATATAGACTGCGGTAACTACAATAGACGTACAAGCGATGATGGTTGCCACGCGGTGGAAGGTGTCAGCATTCTCGAACGAACCGACGAAGATGGTCATCTCGGCAATGAAGCCTGAGAAGCCCGGCAGACCGAGGTTGGCCAGACCGGCAATGACATAACCGACGGCGAGGAACGGCATGATCTTCATCAGGCCAGCCAACTCGCGAATGTCGCGGGTGTGGGTACGACCATAAATCATACCGATGAGGGCAAAGAAGAGGGCTGTCATGAGTCCGTGGGAGAGCATCTGCAGGATGGCACCGGTGCAAGAGGTCTTCGTCATCATCAGAAGCGCAAAGAGCACCAATCCGCAGTGGGACACGCTGGAGTAGGCGTTGATGTACTTCAGGTCGGTCTGTACGCAGGCCGAGAAAGCACCATAGACAACGGAGATGGTGGTCAGGATGAGGAATATCCACGCCAGGTCGTTGGCTGCCTCAGGCAGCAGATACATGGCTACGCGGAAGCAGCCGTAGCCTCCAAGCTTCATGAGCACACCGGCATGGAGCATGGACACGGCGGTAGGCGCTGAGGCATGACCGTCGGGCGACCATGTGTGGAACGGGAACAGGGCTCCCAGTACGCCGAAGCCGATGAAGATGAAGGGGAAGAGCACCTTCTGCATGTGAACGGGAATGTTGTGCATGGCAGCAATCTCGTTGACGTTCATGGTGGTGGCACCGCTGAAGTAGTAGATGCCCAGGATGCCCAGGATGAGCAGTGCTGAACCACCCATCAGCATGAGTGTAAGCTTCATGGCAGCATACTCTTTCTTGCCGGAGCCCCAAACGCCAATGAGCAGGTACATGGGGATGAGGGCTACCTCGTAGAACATGAACATAGTGAACATGTCGGTGCAGATGAAGAAGCCATAGACTCCTGTTGAGAGCAGGGTGAACCAGAGGAAATACTCCTTGGTCATGGGTTTCAGCTGCCACGAGGCAAAGGTTCCCGTGAAGACGATGATGCTCGAAAGGAGCAGCATGACTACCGAGATGCCATCGACACCGACGGAATAGGCAATGTTAAGCGGCTTGAACCAAGGCGTTGAAGAGGCGAGCAACATGACATCGGCATTGCCGGCAGCACGTTGTTGTACGAAATAAATGGTCAGCCATACGGATAGTGCCAGCAGGCATGATGCGCCGACAACCATCACACCGCGCACCTGACTGAGGTTCTTGGCCAGCCAAAGGCCCAGAAGCATCAGGGCGGGAATTATTACGAATAGACTTAATATATTCATTGTTTCGTTGTTTCGTTTTTTTCGTTATTCGACATTAAAGGGCTAATAGTATTAACGTCAATCCTACGGCACCGCAAAGGAACCACACGGCATACTGACGCACGTCGCCACTCTGCCACGGGCGCAACGACTCGCCGGCCTCGTTGGCTCCCCAAGCCATGAAGTTGAACGTGCCGTCAACAACGTGGCGGTCGAACCAGGCAATGGGGGTTGAGACGCAGCGGAAGATGATGCGATGGGTGACAAACTGCCATATCTCGTCCTGATAGAAACGCTTGTAGGCTGCACGGTGCAGACGGGGGAACGTCTTGTACAGGCGGTCGGCTACGGGCTGCTGCTCTCCTTTGTATATATAGGTTGCCAGGCAGATGCTCAGAATGGCAATAATCGTAGAGGTAGCGGCTACCTGTGTATCGAAGTGGATGGTGTAGTCGGTACCGGTAGCGGTAACGAACGAACCGAACGAACCGCCCCACCCTAAGAAGCCTGCCAGCGTGGTATAGACACCAACGCCGACGGTGATGACGCAAAGCACTATCAAGGGGATGGTCATGGTGAGCGGTGCCTCGTGGGGCGTATGGTGCTCGTGAGCCTCTTTGTTCTCAGTACCCCAGAAGATTCCGTAGTACAGGCGGAACATGTAGAAGGCGGTCATGGCGGCAATGCCGGTCATGATGTAGCCGACAATGGGGCTGTACTCCATGCAAGCTGTGATAATCTCGTCTTTCGAGCTGAAGCCCGAGAAGAAGGGTATGCCGGCAATGGCCAGACAAGAGATGAGGAACGTGATGTGGGTGATGGGCATGTACTTGCGCAGGCCACCCATCAGAGCCATCTCGTTGCTATGAACGGCATGGATGATGCAACCTGCACCAAGGAAGAGGCAGGCCTTGAACATGGCGTGAGTAAACAGATGGAACATGGAAGCCATGTAGCCTAACGAGGCATGGTTGTCGATAACGGCCTCGTCACCGTGACCAGGCAGGCAGACACCGAGAGCCACCATCATGAAGGCAATCTGCGAAATGGTTGAGAAGGCGAGCACACGCTTGATGTCGCTCTGGGCACAGGCCACGGCAGCGGCATAGAAAGCGGTGAAGACACCCACCCAAACCACGATGTCGAGCGACTCGGGGGCATACTGAATCCACAGGGGGAACATGCGGGCTATCTGGAACACACCGGCTACCACCATCGTTGCAGCATGGATGAGAGCCGAAACAGGTGTCGGGCCTTCCATAGCATCGGGCAGCCAGATGTGCAGGGGGAACATGGCACTCTTACCGGCACCACCAATGAACATCAGCACAAGGGCGGTGGGCAGAATGAATGCACCGGCTGTCATGGCCTTGGCTGCACTACCGACAATGAACGGGGTGGCCCCCTCGCCCATCACCAGGTGGTTGACAAACGAGAAGCTGAACGAGTCGGTGTAATAGCCGAACAGCAGGATGCCGACAAGGAAGAACATATCGGCAAAGCGCGTCACGATAAAGGCTTTCTTGGAAGCGGCAATGGCGGGCTTCAGCGGATAGTAGAATCCGATCAGCAAGTAAGAGGAAACACCTACGAGCTCCCAGAAGAGGTACATCTGGAAGATGTTTGTGGCCAGAACCAGTCCGAGCATGGACATGGTGAACAGGCTCAGGAAGGCGTAGTAACGCTGGAATCCCTTTTCGCCGTGCATATAGCCGAAGGAGTAGATGTGTACCATGAGGCTGACGGTGGAAATGACAATGAGCATCATGACCGAGATGGGGTCGAGCAGGACACCCATGTCGAAATGCAGATTGCCCAGCGGCAGCCATGTGAAGTTATAGGGTACGAAAGTTGCGAAGCTGCCATCAGCCAGGCGGTCGGCCGTAAAATAGGTAAAGGCCGTCCAGTATGACAGTAGCGTAACCAGTCCCAGCGATGTGGTGCCGATAAGACCGGCGGCCTTATGCGACATCTTCATGCCCGCCAGTGCCAGAATCACGAATGATAGCGCAGGCAGCAGAAGAATCAGGAAGGAATAACTATATACTGTTTCCATTTTTCAACTTTTTAATTCTTTAACTTTTATACCTTCAAACACTACCATTTCATATTCTTAATGCTGTCCACGCTGTCACTCTTGAAGTTGCGATAGACATTAATGATAATAGCAATGGCGACGGCCGACTCGGCTGCTGCCACACCGATGACGAAGAGCGTCATGAACATGCCCTCCATGCCCTGCGGGTAGAGCAGACGGTTGACGGCGGCGAAGTTGATGTCAACGGCATTGAGCACCAGCTCGACCGAAATGAGCATGGCAATGAGGTTACGACGGGTGACGAAGCCAAACACGCCGATGAAGAACAGCAGGGCGCTCAGTATGAAATAACATTCTACGGGTATCATTTCTCTTCCTCCTTTCTTGCTACAACCAAACCACCAATAATACATGCCAGCAGGAACAACGAGATGAGCTCGAAGGGCAGAACATACTCGAACTTACCTGCACCTACCAAGGCATTACCAATATCGCTCATGGGCACCTCAATATTCGTGGGAGCCGTCGTGACAAAGCCCGTCTTCAGCAGAATCACGCCTACCACCACCAGTCCGGCAAGGGCTGCCAGAGCGCCACGCAGCAGTTTGCTGGCTTTCAGCCTTTCTTCCAGTCCCTGTAGGGTACGCTTGCTCACCAGCTGTATGGCAAAGACGTAAATCATGGTCACGCCACCGGCATAGACCGATATCTGAGCAGCGCCTAAGAATGTATAGTCGAGCAGGAAATAGATACCTGCCACTCCAAACAGCACGAACAACATGAATGTTGCAGCGCGCATGATTCGCTTGGTCGTCACGCACAGCAGGGCTGAACCGATGATGACCACAGCGAGAATGCAAAACATGATTATATTTCCCATAACCGTTTACTTCGTTTTAGTGTTAAACTTACCTATCTCCTGCGGAGCACCGCCATTGAGAAGGTTGGGCAGAGAGCCGCCCTGATAAACCTCCTTGTCGAGGTGCAACACCAGCTTGGAGCGGTCGAACACTGCGTTCTCAAAGTCGTTAGTAAACTCAATAGCGTCAAAGTTGCACGCATTCGTACACAGCTGACAGAACATGCAGTCGCCAAGGTCGTACAGGTAGTCGTCGAGCACCTTTTTCTTCTTGCCCGTCTCAGGATCTTCTGCCATGTGTGACGTAATCTTGATGGTTCCGTTAGGGCACGATTTCTCGCACAGCGTACAGGCCGTGCACTTGTAGCTGCCGTCCTCATTACGCTTGAACACAAGACGCCCGCGGTGACGCTTGGCCACGTGGAGCGTTGTCTTGCGGTTCTCGGGGTACTGCTCGGTTGACTTATTGGTGAAGAAGTCCTTGAAGTATTCCTTCCAGGTAATCTTCATGCCGGTAGTCAACGTCTTCAAGCCGTGCCCGATTTCTCCAAAATATGATTGTTCTTTTTCCATTTCCATACTTTATTTAATATACAGTCCCAGCGCCACAACAACCGTCATCAGCACGAGGTTGATGAGAGCCAGCGGCATCAGGTATTTCCACTCTAACTTCAGAATCTGGTCGATGCGCAGACGAGGGAAGGTCCACTTAATCCACATGAGCAGCCAAACGAGTGCAAAGGTCTTGCCCATGAACCATACAATACCGGGAATGTAGTTCATCACCGCATCGAAAGCGCCGATGCCGATGTTGACAGGTGCCCAGCCACCCAGGAATACTGTGGCGGCGATACCGGCAATGATAAACAGGTTGAGGAACTCTGCCAGATAGAAGAAGCCAAAGCCCATACCCGAATACTCGGTATGGTGACCGGCGGTCAGCTCACTCTCGGCCTCAGCCATGTCGAACGGACCACGGTTAGCTTCCGCATTACCAGCAATGAGGAACACGAAGAAGGCAATCAGCGCAGGAATGTGTCCCTGAAAGATGAGCCACTTGAAGGGACCCGTCTGAGCTTCCACGATGCCTGACATCTGCATGTACCCGTCAGGATGACGGCGGTAATCAAGCAGAGGCAGAGCGACATCTCGTAGCTGATCATCTGGACGGCACCACGCATGGCGCTGACCACAGAATATTTGTTGTTGGAACCCCAACCAGCAAGGAAGATGCCTACCACGCCTATCGAAGAGATGGCGGTGAGCAGGAACACGCCGACGTTGAAGTCGAGAATGGTGGCACCGTTGTTCCAAGGAAGGAACGAGAAGGCACCTACCGAACCAACGATGACCAACAGCGGTGCCACAGCATAAAGGAACTTGTCGGCCTTGTCAACAAAGAATATCTCCTTGATGAGCATCTTGAAGACGTCGGCAAACACTTGCAGCAGTCCCCAGTAGCCCACACGCATCGGGCCCAGACGGCACTGGAAGTAGGCACACACCTTACGTTCCATAAATATCAGTGCGCATGCTATCAGCGCATAGGCGGCCAGAATGAACACGCCTACCAGCACGCACTCTATCAGTATTGTCAACCACTCAGGACAGCCTAATGTGTCCATCAGGAACTGGTTGAACCATTGTGTTACTATATTAAAATTAAACATCCTAATTTATTTTCGATTTTCTTATTTTCGATTTTCAATTGATTTGACTTGCGACATCCTCATTCCGATACTTTTATTCGAAAAATGAAAATCGCTAAATCGTAAATCATCGTCATCTGTCAATATCAGGAATTACAAAGTCGATTGCGGCACCAGTTGCCACAAGGTCGGCAATCTTCTGACCACGCAGCATCGGGTCGAGAGCACCAGTCAGCGAGAGGCCCATGGGACGCATCTTCAGACGGTACGGGCTCTTGTCGCCACGAGAGTCGAGATATACACCGAACTCACCGCTGGCACCTTCTACAGAGAAGTACCACTGTCCCTCAGGCACCTTGATGATGGGCTTCTGCTTGACGTAGAAGTCGCCTTCGGGGATGTTGTCGATGAGTTGTTCGATAATCTTCAGACTCTGATACATCTCGTTGATATGACAGGTGTAACGGTCCATGGTGTCGCAGCCAGTCATCGTAATCTGCTCCCACTCCACCTTGTCGTACATGTCGTACGGATGGTTCTTGCGGACGTCGTTCTTCCATCCGGAAGCACGTCCGGCAGGACCAGTAACGGCATACGAGATACAGTCGGTCATAGACATGGGGCCTACCTTCTCGAAGCGCTTGTGGGTGATGATATTGTCACCGAACACATTGACGTACTCCTGAATAATGGGCTTCATATACTTGATGAGATCCTTCACGTTCTTCACGAAGTTCGGGTCGATGTCGTCCTGCAGACCACCGATGCGGTAGTAGTTCTGAATGAGTCGGCCGCCGGTGGTTTCCTCCATGCAGTTCAACACATGTTCACGGTCGCGCATGCTATAGAGGAATGCCGTCAGGGCACCCATGTCCTGGGCGCAGCAACCTACGTATAGCAGATGGCTGTCCAGTCGCTGCAACTCGTCCATGATGGTACGGATGTACTTGATGCGGTCGGTCAGTTCAACGCCGAGGCCTTCCTCGATAACACCTACTAAAGCATGGCGGTGCATCATGGCACTCAGATAGTTGAGACGATCGGTTAAAGCAAGAGTCTGAGGATAAGTCATCGTCTCGCACATCTTCTCAATGCCACGGTGGATGTAGCCTAAGTGGGGATAAACACGCTTCACAGTCTCACCGTTGAGTACGGTTTGGAGGCGGAGCACACCATGGGTTGAGGGGTGCTGCGGACCGATATTGATGACGTACTCGTCGGCGGTGAACAGCTTGTTCTGCTTCGACTGCAGGTTGCCGTCCTTGTCTAAGTAATACTCCAGGCCGTAGTCGGGTTCTACGTCATCCTCCAACGTATATTCGTCGTTGAACTTCCAGTCCTTGCGGAAGGGGTAGCCCTTGAAGTCGGAACGCAGGAACAAGCGGCGCATGTCGGGATGGCCCAGGAAAACGATGCCGTAGAAGTCATATACTTCACGCTCCAAGAGGTCGGCGACGCGCCATAATCCCGACACAGTCGGAATGTACGGGACGGGCTGCCCGTCAGTATCGCCGGTACCGTTGCTTGACATGCCGTCGCCACAAACCTGTGTGCGGGCCAGTTGCTTGACAGAGCAACGTTCGTGCGTATCGGTATTCTCTAAGATGTAGATACAACCGAGGCCCTCTTCGCCGAAGTCCTCGCCGACGATGGTTACCAGATAGTCAAAGTGCTTCTTTTCCTTCAAGTTGCGCATCTCCTGTGCGAACTTGTCAAAGTCGAATGATAAAAAGTCTAACTTCATGCCTGCTCCTCCTCTGTTTTATTCTGAGTACCCTGAGCATCAGCAGTACTCTTCAACTCATTTACGAATTCTTCAGGGACGTCGGTCACCACGATGGGTGCACGGCGGTTGTCGCCTAACTTGCGAGCTACCAGCTCCTCATTGGAAACACCCAGTTCGCGCTCCTCAGCATTCTGCTTATGGTTGGCACCACCGAAGAATTTTTCAATCTTCACCTTACGCTGCAGCTGCATCATGCCATACATGATAGCTTCAGGACGCGGCGGACAACCAGGAATGAACACATCGACGGGTATAATCTCCTCAATACCCTTCACCACATGATAGCTCGACTTGAAAGGACCGCCACTGATGGCACAGCCGCCAACGGCTACCACATACTTCGGCTCAGCCATTTCGTCGTACAAACGCTTCAGGGCCGGTGCCATCTTATGGGTAATCGTACCGGCACACATGATGAGGTCAGCCTGACGGGGAGAGTTACGCGTCACCTCGAAACCAAAACGGGCAAAGTCGTAACGGGAGCAACCGCAAGCCATAAACTCAATACCACAGCATGAGGTAGCAAAGGTCAATGACCAAAGCGAGTTGCTTCGGCCCCAGTTGATGAGTTTGTCCAATGAACCGGTTACTACGTTGACTCCGCCTTCATGCAGTTCGTCGATAATCTTCTCCAACGACTCGTTGTCTTTCCATTCCTCGTAGGGAATGCTCTTGATTTTCGGCTTTATTTCCATTCCAGCGCTCCTTTCCGCCAAGCGTATGCCAGGCCTAATACAAGTACTACCAGGAAGAAGCCGATGGACAGCAAGGCTGCTGAACCGAACTCCTTCACTACTACTGCCCATGGATAGAGGAAAACCGTTTCCACATCAAACATGAGAAACAGGATGGCGAACAGGTAGAAGCCAATATGCGAAGGCAGCCAACTCGTTCCACGAGTGGGGATACCACACTCGTAGGGTTCGCCTTTCACCTTGTTATAGCTTCTGGGGCCAATGAGTTTCGCAACTACATAGGCCGCCGCCACCAATGTAATAGCCGTTAATAAAACGGTAATTAACAAAGTAAAATTCATAATGTTTTATAATATATTATAATGTATTCTCGCGAATCGTGGTGCAAAGGTACGAAGAAAAAAACAAATACGGAAATTAAATACAATAAAAATTCATTTTACAAAAAGACGAAACGGACGGTGTAGTAGATTTGGGATGTAAGGATGTAGAAAAGCACGATGGGGGCAAAAGAACGAATACCAGAAAGCAGGGATTCGTAGATATCGGTCAGCGAAGAAAAGCGACCGGAAGCTATACCATAAGCCATTGCTGCTAAGGTAGCACCAAGAACAACAAGAGGGATGAAACCGATACTGAAGGGAGACGGGAAAAGACTGCCCGTAGCACTGAGCAACAGGGCATGAGGAACAGCTGTGAGGAGAAGCAGGGCGCACACATAGAGCACCAACAGCACGAGCATACTGATGAGGGCCGGACGATCGTGACGGGACGAGGCTGACGTTCGCGACAACAAGCCGCATCTCCGCAGACAGCCCCACCCCATGCCTGCAAAGAGAATCCATGCGAGCATGGGGGAAGCGATGCAGTCGCACATGCGGCTAATCAGCCACCGCACACCTTCACCGGTAAGCAACGAGCGCACTTCGACTGTTGGCATGGCACTCAACAGCCATGACACCAACACGAGCAGCAACTCGGTCAACAAGAGCCCAAACGCCAGCCGGGCCAGCAGTCTATTCCTCATCAGGTACCAGGTTATCGATATCGAGAATTCGCAGTTCAAGGGCACGAACGACAAGGCGTGTGGCATTGATGCTCACACCACCGTTACCATCAGGAAACAGTTTCTGTACGAGTTCATTCTGGCGTTTCTCCAGACTCTTCACCCCAAAGGGCATACCACGAAGTTGGGTTATCTGGTCTTTCGTATAACCAAGAGCCAGATGACGCAGGAAGCGTTCGTCGTACTCGTCAATCTCGTAATTGACCAGTGACTCCTGCCGTACCTGACTGTTATTGACAGCCTTACAGAAACGTTCCACAATCTTGCGAAGAATAGGTTCATTGAACACCAGCTGTTTGCCTTCCATCACCGAACGCACATCGCTGCGAGTGAGCATTTCGCCACTCTTCAGGATAATGCCGTCAGCACCAGCATCCAGAACATCAACCCATAGTTTCTCGTTGAGTATCTCACCTGTAAAGATGAGCACCCGAACTTGGGGATACATCTCTTTGGTCTGGCGACAGATCTCCACGCCAACGGTGGTGGACCCGCCCAGTCCGAGGTCGAGCAGTACGAGGTCAGGCTTCTGCTGTTTAATGAGCCGCCAGTACGCGGTTTCGTTTTCGGCTGTCCCTATTACTTCCGCTTCAGGTATGTCGTTGCGGATGATACCTTCTGTACCCTTCAGCTCCAAGGGTACGTCTTCTACGATAATCACTTTGAATGGTTCCATCGTGGTAATGTTATTTTGATGTTAGTTATTCCGTTGTCGTTCTCAGCCCATATACCACAGCCGCGCCGATTGGTAGCTTCCGAGTGGTCACGAACTATCTGGCGGCATAGCAGGTAGTTGATATGATCCTGCGTTGGTGTAAAGAGGTCACGGGCTTCCTCATCGGTGAGGCGCAACTGTGGCATACGCACCGTGAAGAGCACATATTTTTCATCCTTGGCATCAGCAGTTATATGGTCTTTCTGTCGCGTCAGCATTTCAAAAAGGTAACGCAGCAAGGTCTTGTCACCCAACACCTTCTGGCCGTACAGCTCGACTGCCGTCAGGTGAAGCTTTGCCTGTTCAACCTGACGCATAGCCTGCTGGCTAAGCATGGCATAGATGTCGCGATAGTAAGTGACAACTTCATCGATAGCGTTGAGGTTGATTTCTGGATTATCCGTCAACTGGCGGATGCGTGACGGGTAGTACATCGTTTCGTGCTTGAGCGTTGACAAGCAGTTGTCGAGCACAGAGTTGGCTATGTGCAAGTTGTTGTTCTCCAGTTCTGCGCGACGGTACTCGTCTTCAAGTACCTCTGCGTTCTCCTGTTTTTGCTGTTCGAGTTTAAAGCGTCGTTCCAGTCGGTGACGGTAGTAAAGCAGATAGTATGCAGGCAGGATGATAGCCAAAATAAGCAACAGGAGAACGATGGCTATGGTCTTGTTGGTCTGCGACTGCTGCATCATACGACAATAATTCTCCAGTGTATTGTCTGCCGACGTTTCCTTGAAGAGCTGTGTATATACCTTATTATTATAGGCATATAGCGACCACTCATGCAGCGCCAAAGCAGCTACTGCCGATTCGTTGCGGATGTCGAGTATTACGCTATAGTTGACATCCAAACTGTCTCGGAACCAGAGAATTTCCGGGATGGGCTGCGAAGTGTTACCCTCACGTACCATCAGTAGCGTCCCTCTTGGATGCTGCTGGAGATAAAGTGCATTGAGGTATTTCCGGCAAGAGTCAGCAAACTCCAACGTGCGTCTGTAGTTGCCGTTAATGTTAGAAAAGTAGGCACTGTCAGAGTAGATGTACGCCTTATCTTTGGGAGTCAGGGTTTGGGGGTTAGAGGTTAGAGACTGGCCGGCCGCCGTAAGCTGAAAACAGTAAGCAGTAAACAGTAAAACCATAGCCATGATACGACCTTTAGGCAACCGGAAGAAGAGGCGGGTGCCCCTACCCTGTTCACTCTCAGCAGCTATGGTACAGACCTTGAAGATGCTACTGACCTTACGATATTTCTCAATGATTCCCCGACAGTTCATCAGTCCGAAACCATGACTTTGATGACTGGAGAGTGAAGAATGATGAGTGGTGTCGTTAATCGTCTTGTGGTCAAAGAGATGTGCCAGTTGTTCTTCGGTCATACCAATGCCGGTATCGCTGACGCTGACTTCCACGTAGTTTTCAGCATTCTCTGCGCTGATACTGACTCGTCCTCCTTTCTCCGTAAACTTACGGGCATTATCAGCTAAGGTGTTCAGCATAAAGAGCGTCAGCACCTTGTCGGCCTTCACGACGGCATCCGTCTGTGCAACATCCAGTTCGATACCCTTGAGTTGGAATGACATCTTTCCACGTGACACCATATCGAACAGCGGCTGCAACGCGAAACTTTCAATGTGCAGGCTCAGCTCACCCTGTCGCAATTGAATCCAATGGGTCAACACGTCATTCTGCTCATTGATTTTGTCCGTCAGCTCACGGATGTATTCTAAAGACTCTGCTGAATTCTTCTCTGCAGCCTTCATGCGGTTGACCTCATGAATAATACGATCGATAAAGGGTAATGTCGTGTTGACAAGCGATACTTTTGCACGCTGTTCCAAGTTACGGCGTTCGTTGCTCTCAATGTGCAAACGGGCCAACGCCAGCTGCTCACGACGGTGTTCCATCAGTTCATCCAGCTCGTGACCATCATTATTTTTCTGCTTTTGGTTCAGATAATTGAAAAGCCAAAGCATGAACACCAGCAATATAATGGCTATGACCACGCCCACCATCATGACATTTTGTTGGGCAGACGTTTTCTCATACATACCGGCACGAGCCTGTAATTCACGATCCTGACGGGTCTGCTGCTGCAGATCAAGATAGATGTTACGGTTCTCGTCGCTACCAGCCTTATCGTCAACAGCAGCATACGCCACAGACAGCTGTTCGCGGATGCTGGCCACAAGGTCGGGTGCCTGATTGATCTTTTCATCAGAGAGAGCCAGATGCAGATAGTCAAGTGCCATTGCATCGTCATCCATAGCGTGATAACAGGAAGCCAGCGTACGATAGGCACCAGCTATCTGATAGACATCACCATAGTGGGAGAAAATCTGAAGAGCCTGATTTGCCAGCCATACGGCCAATGAGTCTTCGCTGACACCGGCCGGGTTCAGGAACTTCATGGCAGGTAGATTATCGTCAATTAATTGCTGTCTGGAATCAGCATACATCAGATGTTCGGAGAGTGCTTCAAGTGAGTTAGCCTCAAAGTACGGATAATTGTACTGTTGTGCCATCAGCAGACAGCGCATCAGAAAATCAAACTCCTGTTGATTGATTTCCTCCTGAGTACCTTCAGCAATGATACCCCCTGCACCAACATTATAGAGATAATTGAGCATTTGTACTGTATCGCGCTCAATATCAACGTTTTGATATATTGATTCGATGGCATTAACAGATTGTCGTTCAAGTCCTACATAATAATAATAGGTACTCAACACGATGCCCATTTCACTCTCAGCATAGACCATGCGTTGCTGCAACCGATCATCCAGTGTAAAGCGTTCTTCGTTGATACGCTGCATACGCTGTGTTGCCTTTTCACGATAGTCATAGAATTCACGGTTGCGTGAGCGCCGCTGACAAAGTCGCATCTGCTGAATGTCAGAAATAAGCAACTCAACCTGATTGTCTGTCAGGTCGGCAATAGAGTCAAGCAACTGTCCTGCATGGTCATAGTCCATGCGCATAATACTGGTGAAGGCAAGATTATTAAGGGCTTCTGCCTGTCCGTCGGCATAGCCTTCAGCCAGACTTAGTGCCTGCTGTGCGTAATAAGCTGTAGAATCAAGATTCCGGTAATGATAGGCATAGGAAACAGTATTCAGTTTGTCCACCACTTGCCTATCGGGTGATGAACAAGCTGAGAGAATAATGAGTGCAACGAGGCTGTTAAGCGCGTGCCTTAGCCACATAACCGAGTGCCTCCCTGCACTTGTCGGTTACATACTGCCAATCGCCTGCCTGCACCTTTTCCTTCGGGAAGAGTTTCGAACCCATACCAACGCAAAAGACACCAGCCTTAAACCACTTTGTAAGGTTCTCCTCCTCGGGAGCAACGCCGCCAGTAACCATAATCTTCGACCAAGGCATGGGAGCCTTCAGTCCTTTGACCATGTTTGGCCCTACAACATCACCGGGGAATACTTTGGTGAGGTCACATCCCAGTTCCTGAGCCTTACCGATTTCGCTGACGGTCATGCAGCCAGGGCAGTAAGGCACCAGACGACGGTTGCAGACAGGAGCAATGTCAGGATTGAACAACGGACCAACCACAAAGTTAGCACCAAGCTGCAAGTAAAGTCCTGCTGTGGGGGCATCAACTACAGAACCAATACCCAATGCCAATTCCGGACATTCCTTGTCGGCCCATTTTACCAGTTCACCGAAGATTTCATGGGCAAAATCACCACGATTGGTAAATTCGAATGCGCGGACACCACCTTCATAGCAGGCTTTCACTACATTCTTACAAGTCTCTAAATCCTTGTGATAGAAGACGGGCACCATACCCGTATCGCCGATTTTCTTCAGTACGGCTATCTTATCAAACTTTGCCACCTTATTATTATTTACGATTTACTAATTTCCGATTTACTATTTAATGCTATTTCGATTTACAGACTCCAACCAACAATCAAGTCGAAAGTCCGTAAATCGAAAATAAAATTATCTTTGTACGCGGCCGTTGGCATTACCACCAGCCAATGACTCAACTTCATCAATACCTACAAGATTGAAGTCACCATTGATGGTGTGCTTTAAAGCGCTGGCAGCAACAGCAAACTCAAGAGCCTCTCCCTGGTTCTGCTTCGTCAGCAGGCCATGAATCAGACCACCTGAGAAAGAATCACCACCACCGACCCGGTCAATGATAGGGTTAATCTCGTAACGCTTAGACTGATAGAATTCCTTACCATCGTAAATAAGAGCCTTCCAACCATTGAACGTAGCACTATAAGACTCTCGCAGCGTAGAAACCACATACTTGAATCCGAACTGTTCCTTCATCTGCTTGAAGATGGTCTCGTAGCCGGCAGCATCCGTCTGACCACCCTCAACATCTGCGTCGGGCTTGAAACCAAGGCAGAGTTCAGCATCCTCCTCATTACCGATGCAGACGTCAACATACTGCATCAAGGGACGCATAATACTGATAGCCTTCTCAGAGGTCCACAACTTCTTGCGGAAATTCAGATCGACAGACACCGTAACACCATGACGTTTTGCTGCTTCACAAGCCAAACGAGTCAGCTCGGCGGCTTTGTCGCTGATAGCAGGCGTAATACCGCTCCAATGGAACCACTGAGCACCTTCCATGATCTTATCAAAATCAAAGTCGCTGGCATCAGCCTCTGCAATAGAACTGTGTGCGCGGTCATAAATCACCTTAGAAGGACGCATGGAAGCACCGGTCTCTGCATAATAGAGTCCGACACGGTCACCACCACGGGCAATAAACTCTGTGTTAACACCATAACGGCGAAGTGCATTAACGGCAATCTGGCCGATTTCATGCTTCGGCAGTTTACTTACGAAATAAGCCTCATGGCCATAGTTCGCTAAAGAAACAGCCACGTTTGCCTCACCACCGCCAGGGATGATGCGGAATGATTCACTCTGAATGAAACGGTCATTGCCTTGCGGCGACAGGCGAAGCATTATCTCGCCCAATGTTACGATTTTTGCCATTTGTTTTGTTCGTTTGTTTTTGATATAAATTACCAATTATTTCTGCAAAGTTAGACTTTTTTTTTGGATTGGCAAAATATCTTCGCCGAAAAACACGAAATTAGTTACGTAAACGTTTATCGGCACGTCATTCCTTCTCTTTGCTTTCTGCCGTTTGCGTTAACGATAACGGGGACATTATGAAATAAATCCTAATTACTTTTGCATTTTACACACTTATTTTGTACCTTTGCACCACTTATGGCAAATGATATAATTAGAATAAAAGATATTGCAGAGCGCGCTGGAGTCAGTGTGGGTACTGTTGACCGTGTACTACACAATCGTCCCAACGTGAGTAAGAAGGCTCTGGAGAAGGTGAAGAAGGCTCTTGAGGAGATGGATTACAAGCCGAATATGTATGCCTCGGCACTTGCCTATAACAAGCAATACACCTTCTACTGCATCATCCCCAAACATGCCAGCGAGGCTTATTGGGAAGAGATTGAAGAGGGTGCTCAGGCGGCGTGCGAACGGCTACGCGACTTTGGCATCTCCGTTAAGATGGTGTATTACAAACGTTTCATTCCAGAGACTTTTGTCAAGGCAACTACTGAGTTGATGAAGGAGAAACCAGCCGGAGTCATCGTCGTGCCATCGACGTTAGAACTGACACGCCAGTTTACCGACCAACTGCATCAAAACAACGTGCCCTTCATCCTACTTGACTCGTACATGCCCGACCTTCGGCCATTGTCGTTTTACGGACAGGACTCGTTCCAAAGTGGCTATTTTGCAGCCCGTATGCTGATGCTGATGGCTCCGAAAGCACAAGAAATCATGCTGATGAAGCAGATGCTTAACGGCAATGTGGCATCAAAGCAGCAGGAGAATCGCGAAACGGGGTTCCGACACTATATGCACGACCACTTCCCAGAGGTGAAGATTCTGGAGCTGGACCTGCCATTGGACGAGAAGCGCGACCGATATGATACACTACTGGAACGTTTCTTCAAGAATCATCCATTGGTGCATCATTGCATCACATTCAACTCGAAAGCTCATATCGTGGGGGAATTCCTGCAACGCTCGAACCTGAGGAACATTCAGATTATGGGCTACGACATGGTCGGCAAGAATGCTGAATGTGTACGTCAGGGAAGCATCTCCTGTCTGATTGCCCAACATGCCTATATGCAGGGCTACGAGTGTGTGGAGACGCTATTTAACGCTATCGTGTTGAAACGAGAGGTGAACCCTGTCAACTATATGCCTATAGAACTGCTGACAAAGGAGAACCTGGAGTTCTACAGAAGAAAGAATATTGGATAAACAAACTACACATTAAATTATGGAACAAGCTACTTATCTGAAAATCAATCCGGCTGACTCGGTCGTAGTGTGCCTTCAGCCCAAAAAGGAAGGTGACATCATCGAAGTTGATGGCAAGCAAATTACTGTGATGCAGGATACTCCTGCCGGTCACAAAGTACTCATTGAAGACAAACAACAGGGTGAGGACATTATCAAGTACGGCTACCCCATTGGTCATGCCCGCGAAAACCTGAAAGCCGGACAGTGGGTCAACGAGAACAATCTCAAGACCAACCTTTCCGGAACACTGGAATACACCTACCAGCCAGTTAGTGAGCAGCTCAGCATCAAGGACGAGCAACGCTCATTCAAGGGTTACGTCCGTAAGAACGGCGAAGTAGGTGTACGCAACGAGATATGGATTGTGCCCACCGTAGGCTGCGTCAACGGCATTGCCGAACGACTGGCAGACCAGCTTCGCAAAGAGACCGAGTGCAAGGGCATTGATGCTGTCTATGCTTGGCACCACAACTACGGATGTTCACAGTTGTCAGGCGACCATGAGAACACGCGCAAAGTGCTACGCGACATTTGCCTGCATCCCAATGCCGGTGCCATACTGGTGCTGAGTCTGGGGTGCGAGAATAACCAACCCGACCAGTTCATGGAGATGCTGGGCGACTATGACAAGGAGCGCATCCGCCTACTGGTGACCCAGAAGGTGGAAGGCGACGAAGTGGAGGAAGGCATGAAGATACTGCGTGAGCTCTATCAGATTGCATCGCAGGACCAGCGCGAGGAGGTCAGCGTATCGAAGTTACGCGTTGGTCTAAAGTGTGGTGGCTCTGATGGTTTCAGCGGCATCACAGCAAACCCGTTGGTAGGTGAGTTCAGCGACTGGCTCGTTGCACAGGGCGGAACCAGTGTGCTGACTGAGGTTCCTGAGATGTTTGGTGCAGAGACTATCCTCATGAACCGTTGTAAGACACCGGAGCTGTTCGAACAGACAGTATCGATGATTAATAACTTCAAAGAGTATTTCCTCAGTCATGGTGAGCCCGTTGGCGAGAATCCGTCGCCAGGCAACAAGGCAGGAGGCATCTCTACTCTCGAAGACAAGGCATTGGGCTGCACACAAAAGTGCGGACGTGCCCCTGTAAGTGGCGTGCTGGAATATGGTGACCGTCTGCAGGCGACAGGGTTAAATCTGCTGTCAGCTCCCGGCAATGACCTTGTGGCATCTACGGCATTGGCTTCGGCAGGCTGCCAACTCGTACTGTTTACAACAGGACGCGGTACACCTTTCGGTACGTTTGTCCCCACGATGAAGATAGCCACTAACCCTACCCTCGCACAGCGGAAGCCAAACTGGGTGGATTTCTCAGCAGGGCAACTGGTTGAGGGACGTACCATGCAGGAACTGGTACCTGAATTCATTAACAAGGTACTGGCCGTTGCGAGCGGAGAACTGGCACGCAACGAGGAAAACGGCTATCGTGAAATATCAATCTTCAAGAACGGAGTAACTTTGTAAAGGTTAAAGGTTAGAGGTTAAAGTTTAGAGGTTAGAGGTTAGAGAATAGATGAAAAAAGGGCTCATAGCATTATCACCCTTGGCGGTATTCATCGTCTTGTATTTAGTCACCAGCATTGTTGCTGGTGACTTCTACAAGGTACCCATCACCGTAGCGTTCATGGTGGCATCCGTCTATGCAGTCATTGTTACGGGAGGCTTGCCGCTCAATAAGCGCATCGGCACCTTCAGTCGTGGCGCCGGCACGGAACAGATGATGCTGATGCTCTGGATATTTGTCCTGGCGGGAGCCTTTGCCAACTCCGCAAGGACGATGGGGGCCATTGATGCCACCGTCAACCTTGCCCTCACGCTATTGCCCGGAAACATGTTGCTGGCAGGTCTTTTCGTTGCAGCCTGTTTCATCTCACTCAGTGTAGGTACAAGCGTGGGTACCATTGTGGCGCTGACGCCAATCGCGGCAGGTGTAGCTGAACAGACGGGTACCAGCATACCATTGATGACGGCAGTCATCGTAGGCGGATCGCTCTTCGGTGACAACCTGTCTTTCATTAGTGACACGACCATCGTAGCTACCTCAACACAAGGATGCCGCCTGTCGGATAAGTTCCGCGTCAACTCATTCATCGTCGTGCCTGCTGCCATACTTGTACTTATTATATATATATTTATTGGCAGCAATATACAGTCACCTCAACACATTGCAGAAGTTGAATACGCAAAAGTCATTCCATACATAGTTGTTCTGCTGACGGCTGTCATTGGCATGAACGTTATGGCTGTGCTAATCATTGGCATCTTGTTGACAGGCATCATCGGTATTTGTAATGGTGACTTCAACGTCTTCGGATGGTTCGGTTCTATGGGAGAAGGCATCACCGGTATGGGAGAACTCATCATCATCACCATGATGGCCGGCGGTCTTTTGGAACTCATCAAGGCCAATGGCGGCATCGACTTCATCATCGAACGAATGACCCTGCACATTCAAGGTAAGCGCGGTGCAGAACTGGCCATCGGTGCCTTAGTGGCAATTGTTGACGTATGCACGGCTAACAATACCGTGTCCATCCTGACTGTAGGCGGTATAGCCAAACAGATTGGCGACAAGTATGGAGTAGATAACCGTAAATGTGCGTCTATTCTCGACACCTATTCATGCATGATGCAGGGACTCATACCCTACGGAGCACAATTGCTGATGGCGGCAGGACTGGCAAAGATCAACCCTATCAGCATCGTACCTTATTTAATATACCCTATTGCTATTGGTATTGCAGCAACATTATCCATCTTGTTGCGCTATCCGCGACGCTATTCATAACCCCTTATAAACGCTATCACAATGAAGGTCATCGAACGAAATTTTTTCCGTCTGCTTCGGGCTGGACTGTTTGGAACCCATGAAGACATTGAGCCCCTGTCACCTTGGAAATGGCGCAGACTCTACCAACTTTCGCTTTTTCACCGAGTGCCAGAATGCATATGGAAAGGTATCGAGAACTATCAGGACAATTATTTTGTTTCTCTGATAGCAACTGACTTGAAAGAGAAATGGGCAAAGACCGTCGTGGAAGTAGAGGAGGCGGAAGATACTGAAATGGCCAGTCTCACAAACCCCCTACTCGATCACAAGTTGCAGGCTATCATCGACGAAGAAAGCAGCAAGGAAGAAACGCCAACGCGTCTGATGTTGCTAAACTTGGTGCAACATACACGGACCATACTGAACGAAGGAATCTCGCTGCCTCTGCTCATTGAATTATCGCAAATGATCAGGCAGCCAAGGGGAGGCGTTGACTATGACAAATTACAGAAATGGATTAGTCAGTTACAACTGCAACCGATGGCTGACCTTCAAGGCACACTGCTTTGCAGCTTCCTGGATTTCCGTCAGGAAGAACTGCCTTTCATGAAGAAGAACCTGGAAAAGACCGCCCGACAGCTACGGGAAGAGATGTTTGTGCTGGACAACGCACAGACCGACGAATGGTACTTCACGCAGAAGGATGACCAGATTTTCGTACGCACTCACAACTCACAGGCCATGCTTTGGCACGTAGGACACTCGGCACGCTACTCAGGACTTTATCCGTCAGAAGCAGTCACAAACTTCTTTAAGAGCTTTGCCAAGTCCCTGACGCATATTGAGGAATAGTTTACGGTTTACCGTTTACGGTTTACGGTTTACCGTTTCTTGGTTTCAGCGGGCTTTTTCGTTTCAGCAGGCTTCTTGGTGTCTTTCTTGGTGTCTGCCGGCTTTTTGGTTTCTGTCGGTTTCTTTGCCTCAGCAGGCTGTTCCTGCTCAGCCTTCAGTTTCTCCTGGACTGCAGCAATGCTGTCTTGACGTGCCTTTTCTTCGGCAGCTATACGAGCAGCCTTAGCCTCGTCCAACTTCAACGTAGCTTCGTCAGAATGTTCACCTTGGTTGGAATATGCTTTCAGGTAAGCCTCGAAAGACTCCACGCTGTTCTTTTCGCAAGCCAGAGCCCAGTCCAAAGAATCTACCGTCAGGCGAGCCTCCTTGACATGCTTGTTTTGAGGGTACTTTTCTACGAAGGCCAACAGCTTGGCACGATTCTTACTATCGTATGCCATTTGCCAGTTATTCTCTATTTCCTGAAGACGTCCAAGAATCTTCTGCACGCTGTCACGACGCTCAGGCGCCGCCTGAGGATAGCGGAGCAGATAGTCCTGCAGAATAAGCGGTTCACCGCTGACAATTGCACGTTCGTAGGCATCGGTCTCGTTCTGCTTGTCCATCTTGTCCATCAGATAGATACCCAGGAACACGACAGCCAGCGAGGCAACCAGCGCCACGATGAAGGCAATGGCTACCGGATGGCGTTTCTTCTTAGGCTCGGCAGCGGGTTTTGACGTGCCAACAAACTGCTGTGGCTTTACCGCCGAAACGCGTTCATCATCATAGCGTACAGATTGGGGTTCAACAACGATGGGCTTAGTAAGCGTGCAATGACAATTCGGGCACACGTCCTGATAGGCAAACGTCAGTTCACCACACTCCGGACAACGCACAATGTTACCCGCAATATCAACACCACAACTGGGACATGTCTTTGCGTGGTCGCTAACCTGATGACCACATTCTGGGCACTTTATAATAGCCATAGTTCTATGCTCTTTTTAAAAATTGATTGCAAAGGTACAAAATTATTCATAATACATCATTTATATTTCACAATTATTTTCTACCTTTGCAAAAAATATTGAGCTATATGAAAAAATTACTATGTTTTATTTGTCTTGGACTCTTCTTTGCCTCATGCAATGACAAGGATGAGCCAGATCCGACACCAACGCCCGACCCCAAGGCTAACCGTACGGTCGTCGTATATATGTCGGCAGAAAACAACCTTTCTCTATTTGCCGGAAGAGACATCACGGAAATTACGCTCGGCTCGAAGACGTTGTCCGAGGACAACAACCTCATCGTATATGTTGACCGAGCAAAGGAATCTGGCATGGAGGTTGGAGAAGAGTTGCCCACCATTCTGAAAATCGAGGCGGGCAAATCAACGGTGATTAAACGATACGACACAGACTTCATCAGCAGCGACCCGGAAAGAATGACCGAAGTGCTGGAGCTGATTGCAAGAGACTATCCCGCCAAGAGTTACGGACTGGTATTGTGGTCACACGCCCAAGGATGGTGTATTGAGAACGACTCGGTGGCCGTAGCCTCGAACAGCAACCTCCGCAGAGCCTTCGGGCGCGACACAGGCAACAATACCGCAGATGCTCAGAATAACGGAAAATGGATTAACATACCCACGCTGGCCAAGGTACTGGAACACCTGAGCTTCAAGTTTAACTACATCTTTGCCGACTGTTGTAACATGTCAAATGCAGAAACAGCCTACGAGCTACGCAAGGCCACAGACTACCTGGTAGCTTCACCTGCCGAGATACCCGCCAACGGTGCGCCATACGACAAACTGTTGCCTTACCTTTTCAGCAATGACATACCACAGGCCTACAACAGTATCGTCGATACTTATGCTGACGCATACAGGAGTAAAATTCCTCTGGTCGTTATTCAGATGAACCAGATGGAACAACTGGCCAATGCCACCAGCGTCATACTCAGCACTCTTGAACCTACTGCCGACAAGGACTTCAAATTATACAGAAATGCCAATGGTCTGATGTACTATGACGGTTTGAACACAGAACGTGTCTGCGTACTGTACGACATGAACGACTTCCTGCTGCAAAACGCCACAACGGACAACTACAACCAATGGAAACTGTCATTCGATCGTGCGGTAACATATAAACGCTATGCTTCCGAATGGACCAGTAACGGCCACGTGCTATTCACGTTTAAGCCCAGCCAGGAAAAGTTTGGCGGCATGTCCATGTATATTCCACAAACATTCTACAACGCCAGCAGCTATAGCAAGAATTACAACGCCACATACCCGCAGATGCAATGGTACTGGGCTATTGGCTGGAACAAATACGGCTGGTAGGAATCAGTCTTTCACTTCGTGGATGACGACCTTCACCTTCATGATGCGACGCTCATCCATCTCAAGGACTTCGAATGTAAAATGTTCGAAGTCTATTTTTTCATGCAGTTGCGGGAAGTCACCCTTGATTTCCAACAACAGGCCGGCAAGGGTGTCGGCATCGCCTTCCACATCTTCGAACGTATCATCATCCAATTTCAGAATCTTATAGACATCACTCAACAGCGTCTTTCCTTCAAACACAAAGGTATTGCTGTTAATGCGTACATAGTTCTTCTCGTCCTCGTCATATTCGTCGTTGATTTCACCAACGATTTCCTCCAGCACATCTTCCAACGTCACAATACCACTAGTGCCGCCGAACTCATCGACAACGATGGCAATATGAATCTTGTTTTCTTGGAACTCGCGCAGCAGGTCGTCAATCTTCTTGGTCTCGGGCACGAAGTACGGAGGGCGTATTAGCGTTTGCCAACGGAAGTTTGCAGGCTTGTTCAGATGCGGCAACAGGTCCTTGATATACAGGATGCCGCGTATATTGTCTATGCTGTCCTGATAGACGGGAATACGTGAGTAGTTGTTCTCAACAATACACTTCAGTACGTCAGCAAACGTAGAGGTGATGTCTAAGTCGGTCACATCCTGACGGCTGGTCATAATCTCCTTAGCCGTTTCATCGCCAAACCGGACAATACCTTCCAGGATGCGCTGCTCTTCCTTAATATCCTCCTTGTCAGTCAGTTCCAGTGCCTGTTCCAAATCGTCAACACTAAGCACATGGTTTTCCTGAGGCACCACTTTCTCTGCCAGCAGTCCGGAACGAAGAAGAATCGTAGCAAAAGGATAGAACAGTTTTCTGCACAACAGGATACTGCCGGCAGCAGCACGACAGAAAGACAGCGCGTGCTGGCTACAATACACCTTCGGCATTATTTCGCCAAACAACAGCAGGAGGAAGGTCAGCAGGATGGTGATACATATAAATTGCAGCCAGTAGGCATTGCCGAATGACACCACCTGTGCGAAGAAATAGTTACACAACATGATGATGGTCACGTTTACCAGATTATTGGTAATCAGGATGGTGGCCAACGTTCGTTCGGAGTCGTCGCGCAGCTTCATGATTTGCTGGTCGCACTCTTCCTTACTTTCCTCTATTTCGTTTAAGTCTGAGGGTGAAAGAGAAAAGAATGCTATTTCGGAGCCAGAAGCATAACCTGATACTATCAGCAGGAGCGCTGCCAACACGATTGCTATGATACTGCCAAGGGTAGGTGTATAAAACTGAACTTCAGAAAATAATTGTAGGAATTCTTCCATAGTTATTCAGAACGCGGTGAAAGCATCTCCATATTATCAGCCCATATCTCGGTCACATGATGCTGCTTACCCTGCTTGTCATCATACGAACGATAGCGGATGCGTCCTTCCACATAAAGTTTATCGCCCTTGTGGACATATTGTTCCACAATCTCTGCCAGACGTTTCCAAAAAATCACGTAGTGCCAGTCGGTCTGGTCAGGAACCTGTGTCCCATTCGGCAACGTATATCCGCGTTCGGTAGTTGCCAACGATACGCGTGCCACAGCTACGCCGGCATCAACATAACGGACCTCAGGGTCTTTGCCGACATTGCCGATTAACATGACCTTATTCATCGCGTTTTTCGTTTTCGTTTTTTCGTCTTCGTTTTTCGTCTTCGTTACTTGGCCTGACCTAAATAACAGAACTTGAAGTTCTTACCTTTTGCCGAAGGGAACTGGCTGCGGTCATCGACTCTTGAGCGCAGGTAATCGACAATACGGTTATAACAGTCCATACCGGATACAGCCTTGCAGCGAGCCACGAAGTGGGTGTCACGATACTGGAACTTTCCAGTTCCCGGTACCATAGCCACTCGTTTGAAATCGATGGCACCCTCATACCAGCCTGGCTGCTCCTCGTTCAGCCGGAGGATAGCAGGCGAAACGGCTTTCTCGCGTTCAAAATCGGGATTAGCATGCACAGCTTTCTTATCTTTGAAGTCCTGCATGGTTGCTGCCTCTGTTTTAATCACAATGAAATAGACGCGGGGACGTATCTTATATCGTTTGGGATAGAAAACATCGCTGGCAGCGTACTCACGGATGTCTGCCTCAAGATCGGCATCCATTCCTATCTCATCAATATCAGCAAGGAAAGCAATAGCATCATCAACATTAGATACTAATGTCTCTCTATCAAAATAACGTAAGTATAAATTCATTTAAGTTGTTGTTTTCCTAAAAAATAAAAAAGGAGAGCGGAAAACGGGACTCGGACCCGCGACCCCAACCTTGGCAAGGTTGTGCTCTACCAACTGAGCTATTTCCGCAAAAGCCTTCTAATAAAATGGACGTGAAGAGGAGGAGACTCGAACTCCCACGTCGCAATTGACACTACCCCCTCAAAGTAGCGCGTCTACCAATTCCGCCACCTCTCCAGCCTGTAAACACTTGAATAAAAAAGAGTGCCCAGAACAGGACTCGAACCTGCACGCCTCGCGGCACACGCACCTGAAACGTGCGCGTCTACCAATTCCGCCACCTGGGCATTTAATCATTAGGGCCAATCCCTAACGCTCTTTTTTGTTCAACATGTTGAGCGGAAAACGGGACTCGGACCCGCGACCCCAACCTTGGCAAGGTTGTGCTCTACCAACTGAGCTATTTCCGCTTGTTTATTCCCCCAAAGAGGAGCATCTCTCTCGATTGCGGATGCAAAGGTAATGCTTTTTTCGGAACTGACAAACTTTTCGGTGATTTTTTTTCGAAAAAAATATCAATCCATCCTATTTCGGTAGTCTTCGTACCCAAATTGGCGTAGGATTTCGAGCTTTCCGTTGCAATGGAGCATGCCTATGGCAGGGTGCGAGATGCCGTTAAAGGTATTCGTCTTTACTGTCGTGTAGTGTATCATGTCCTCGAAAATCACTTCCTCGCCCACCTGCAATTCGTGGTCGAAGCTCCACATGCCCATGAAGTCTCCACTCAGACAGCTGTTGCCGCCAAGCCTGTACGAGCCCCCTAAGTTAGGGGACTGTTTAGCCCCACGCACCTCGGGCATATACGGCATCTCCAGGCAGTCGGGCATGTGACAGGTGAAGCTCACGTCGAGTATGGCCGTACGGATGTCCTTGTCCTCCACCACGTCCACCACATGGGCCACCAGCGGTCCCGTCTGCCAGGCAAAGGCGCTGCCCGGCTCGAAGATAACCTTCAGGTGCGGATAGCGCTCATGAAAGCCTTCCATCAGCCGTACCAGCAGCTCCACGTCGTAGTCCTTGCGGGTCACCAGGTGTCCACCGCCGAAGTTAATCCACTTCAGCTGCGGGAACCACCTTGCGAACTTTTCCTCGATATGCCGCAGCGTACGCTCAAACACATCAGCCCCACTCTCACAATGACAATGACAATGAAAGCCCTCCACGTCGGCAGGCAGCCTGTCGGGCAGTTTATCGGCGGTAATGCCGAAGCGCGTGCCAGGCGCACACGGATTATAGAGTGCGGTACCCACCTCGGAATATTCCGGGTTCACGCGCAGACCGACGGAGCACTCCCCTGCCCTGTCGTGGAAACGCTCATACTGCGAGAGCGAGTTGAACGTCAGATGACTCGAACAGCGCGCTATCTCGTCAAACTCATAGTCGGTATAGGCCGGAGAGTACGTGTGGCACCTCGCGCCGAACTCCTCCAGCGCCAGCCTTGCCTCGCTCAGCGAGCTGGCCGTCGTCGCGTTGATATACTCACGGAAAATGGGAAACGTCTTCCACAGCGCAAACGCCTTGAATGCCAGTATCCACTCGGCCTGCGTCCGCCGTGCCACGTCGCTGATCAGCTCCAGGTTCCGCCTGAGCTTCTCCTCCTCTATAATATATATAGGTGTATTCAGGCCTGCAAAGGTATAAAATGTTTAGCGTATAACAAAAAATTCTTGGATAAATCCACGTACGGCAGAGAACCGAATCGCTCAGCGCCGCGCGAAGAACATGAGAATCAGCCCGAACACAGCGCCCAGCGTGACGCCCAGCGTATTGGCCGCGAAGTCCAGCCAGTCGCCGTTACGGGTGGTGGTGGCATAAGCTTGCAGCAGTTCCAGCAGACCGCCCATCAGTACGGGAGCCAGCCAAGCCCAGAGAAAGAGCCGCCCTGCCTCGTGCCTCCCCCAAAGGGCGGGGACTTTGTGACACCGGATATATTCAATCCATATCACCGAGCACGTGCCGCCATACATAATCATATGCGTCCACTTGTCAGCGAACTGCACGTCGTCGAAGGGTGTCTCCGGGAAAAACGGGGTGAGCGACAGCACCCAGATCAGGATGATACAGAATACGGAAAAGGGGTATCTCCTTATATGTTGCAGGCAAACTTTCATTCTTCTTCTTTTTTCTAATTTGGCTGCAAAGGTACATAAGAATAACAAAAAATCCATTCTTTTTCTTGGATTTTTACTTAATAGTGAGTAGTGAGTACTCCACTCACTACTCACCACTCACCATTCGTTCCCCCCTCGGGGGACTACAGGGGGCCTACGGCTCCGGCTGCGGCTTCGTCTGCTGGACGTAGTTCTCGTAGCGCTTGAGCTTGCGCTCGGGCATGAGGGTCTGGATGGTGCCGCCGCTGGTCTTCTTGCGCTCGGGGCGGAAAAGGACGCCTACGGACGTGATATTCCCCTCCACGTCGTAGGGCTGCTGAGTCACGTCCTGGTACTTGGCGCGGATGCGGGGGCAGAAGGTGCCCAGTCCGTCGAGCTTCACGGAGAAGCCCTCCGCCAGCTGCTCTTGGATGACGTCGGCCAGCTCGTCGAGCACCGCCTTCACGTCGGAGCGCTTCACCGATGCGTTCTTCTGGATCTTGTTAGCCACTTCCTCGGTCGTCGAGGTACCCAGCGTGTGGACCCTTGCCACCTGCTGTCCGTAGTAATCGCTCTTGCGATTGTTGTTCACTTGTAGTACGAAATTTACTGCCATAATTTGTAAAGTTTAAAGGTTAGAGGTTAAAGTTTATAGTTGACGTCTTCGTCTTTCGTTGACGTTTTTCGTTGTCGTTTTATTACGATACAAAGATACTAATTTTTTCTTTAACCGCCAAACTTTTTCCCGATTATTTTCAATAAATTATCGCTTTTTCTGTCACTCTGGTTTATTTTGGAAAAAGCCGACAAAATTATCGAAATCGCTGACAATCCTGTCAAATTCCGGATTATTGCGTTGGACAATGACAGCAGCAAAATTAGAGATACCTTCTGCCACTATTTCAGATACTTTGATGTAATATTTTTCGCTGTGTTCATATTCGCTGAACCATCGTAAGAACAAGCGGTCACGCATGGCCTGACGGTTATCTCCCGTCTCACACTGGTAAAGCAGTATCTCGGGATTTGACGCAAAGAACTCCTCGATGATGCAGAAAACAGTTTTCCTAAGTTGTTTGTCACCAGGTGAAGACTTAT
>Ga0247609_10001332_pt1 | contig 29903 bp, 28 predicted proteins | sample 172DNAGHGlowgp2_FD_193487 | JGI IMG/M metagenome (GOLD analysis project Ga0247609, IMG submission 193487) | Sheep rumen microbial communities from Palmerston North, Manawatu-Wanganui, New Zealand - 1728 DNA GHGlow gp2 | ecosystem: Host-associated > Mammals > Digestive system > Stomach > Rumen ... | reverse complement strand
AGACTTCATCATCACATTCTTTGATTTTGACTCTACAGAGATCTTTAAGGATACATTATCTTACCAAGCTAAGATCGTTACTCCTAAAGACCCTAAACGTGAAGGTTATACATTCACTGCATGGGATCCAACAGTTCCTTCTAAGATGCCAGGTAATGACTTCTCTTGCTATGCTCAATATACTATCAACAAACACCTTGTAGTATTTGAGGACGGTGATGGTAACGAAATCTATAGAGACTCTTTGGTTTACGGTGATCCAATGCCAGATGTTGATGCTCCTAAGAAAGAGGGTTACACATTCGACGGTTGGGATCCTGAATTGCCAAATACAGTTCCTGACAATGATTTGTATATCAAGCCAACATATAGCGAAGATTCTATAATCATTAAGTCAATCGATGCATTCGCAGACAACTTCTGTGCAGGTGATGAGGCTCGTATCTACTATACTTGCACAAGTGGTAAGCCATTGACCTTCAAGATCACATTTGATGAGAAGGCTGAAGCTGCAGGATTTGAAACTCAATTCGGTTCAGTAGGTGATTCTGGTGAAGTATTCATGAAGATCCCTGCAGGAATTGAAGAAGGTAAATATCATGCATCAATTCAATTCATGGGTGAGACTCAAGTTAGTGAACCAGCTGACTTTACCTTCTCAACTAACATCTCTTCTCGTTATCTTACAAGAATGTGGGACGATGTTATCGTATGCGACAACTCTAATTCAGAGTTCGAGAAATACCAATGGTACAAAGATGGTAAGAAGATTGTTGGTGCTACTAAACAATTCTACTGTGAATTGGGTGGTTTGAACGGATTCTATTCATTGGTTGTAACTACCAAGGATGGTAAGAAGAAGACTGTATGTGGTATTCAATGTGATTATGTTCTTCCTCCATTCAGCATTATCGCTTATCCTAATCCAGCTAAGGCTAATGAAGAGTTTACTCTTGAAGTTAAAGGTCTTACTGAGGAAGAGTTGAACATTGCTAAGATCTATGTTTATTCAGTATCTGGAATTCTTGCTCATACTGAAAGACAAATTGAATATAAGAACTTAGTTTCATTACCTCAAGGTGAATACATCGCATTGGTGGTAGTTGATGGTAAGAGCGCATATTGTAAGATTCTTGTACGTTAACATTAAGTGAATATTTTTAATTCGTAAATTAAAATGAAGAATATTAAAACAGTCGTTGCAGCTGCACTTGGCCTACTTATGGTAGGTCAAGTCAGTGCACACGATAATTATAACTATCTACACATTAACGCAGGTGGCGGTTTGCATACTTTGCGTCATAATCCTGAATTAGGTTCTTCCACTCCTGGTTTTGGTGGTACGTTCAATGCTAATTATATTCACTTTTTTGGTAAGCATTCAGGTATCGGAACAGGCGTAGGTCTCTCGTATTATCAATCTCGTTCCAAAATTGAAGGAATGGATGTCTCTGCAGAATTTGATACTTATAACGGACAGTATTATGAATACCGTATGATCTATACGGATTGGAAAGAGACTCAACGTGCCCTTGATTTGGAAATTCCATTAGGTTACTATAACCGTTTTGATTTCAATGATCATACTAGCTTCATGGCTGGTATCGGTGGTAAGTTCTGCTTCCCATTCTATTATCGTTATGAGGTAACTGATGGTGAGATCGAAACAAAAGGTTTTTATCCTTTTAAGAATGTTTTGCTCGAGGATATTCCTCATCATGGTTTCGGATTGGATGATACTAAATATTCTGGAACTAACGATAGAAAACCTGCTTTCGCTGTATATTTGGATTTAGGTTTGAATCACTGGATAAAAGATAACTTGGCTATCTATTGGGGCGTGTATTGTAACTATGGCTTGACTGATTTGATCAAGTCTCACAAACAAGCTTTGTATGACAAGGATGCTAATTATGCTGGTGTTCACAACTCTAATCAAGTAGATAAGGTTCGCCTTTTGGCTATCGGAGCTAAAGTCGGTGTGACAATACCATTCGGTAAAAAACCAGAACCTGAAGTGTCTGATACGGTATTTGTTAAGGATACTGTTTCATTGGAAGATCAATTGGTACTTCAAACACCTGATACATTGGCTGCTGATTCTTCTTGGATCGATGTGGCTGATATGATCGAGAAGTTGCCTAACTGGGATCGTTTCAATTATAAGAACAAACCAGCTTTGGAAGAGGCTACGAAGGCATTCGCTTCATTGTCTGATAGTGCTAAGGCTGAAATTCCAGAGAACTTGCGTGATAAGTTGCTAGGTTTGAATACGAAGGTTGCTCAGTCAACAATTCCTAACTTGGAAAGCTCGTTGAAGATCAAGCACTCTTACGGATTTGCATTCTCTTCTTCTGATGGTCACTTCACAAATGAACAATTAGAGTATATGCACTTTATCGCTGACTGTTTGAAGATGAACCCTCAAGCTAAGATCAGCGTTATCGGTTATACTTGTAACATTGGTTCTGAGAACCAAAATGAGGTGTTCGGATACGACCGTGCTATCCACGTACGTAACTACTTAGTTCGTTATGGTGCATTCGAGGATCAAATCGAAATGGATACTAGAACATTCCATAACCCAGTTGCTCCAAATAACTGTGAGGAGAACCGTTCTAAGAACCGTCGTACAGAAATTAACTTGATTAAGAAATAAGGTTTTCTTACTATAGAAGTTGAAAAGGTGAATGTCCTTGTTGACATTCACCTTTTTTCGTTCCGTAGAGTTTCACCACATCTCTTCTTTATCTCTATTTTGATGTTGAATTATGAGTCGTTGACTTATATTTTTTGTAAAAAAAAGGATATTATTTGTATGAAAAAATAATAATCGATAACTTTGATGTGTTTTTGATGAGTGGTTTTTATATTGCTGATTTTTTTTCATTCAATTTTTAATCGTTTGATAGTTAAAAAGTTATATACTATATAATTAAATTACTTAAATATAATAACATGAAAAATTACAAAGCAATGACAGCTAGATTTAACAAACTCCATTGGATGGTGTGTCTTCTATTCTTATCTTTTTCTTCTGTGTCAATGGCGGCTTCATCTGATTCAATCTCAAATGCAGCAGCTGCGGCAAATGTTGTTTCTTTAATCGAACAATTGCCTAGTTGGGATAAATTCAATTACAAGAACAAAGAAGCGTTGGATAAAACATCTAAGGCTTATGCAGCGTTGCCAGAAAATGTAAAAAGCCAGGTTCCTGTGAATCTACGTGATAAGTTGATTGGCTTGACCAACAAGGTTTCTCAATCTACTATTCAAAATCTTGAAAAATCACTCAAAGTAAAAAATTCATACGGATTTGCATTCTCTTCTTCTGATGGTCATTTCACAGATTCTCAGTGTGAATATATGCATTTCATTGCTGATTGCTTGAAAATGAATCCTAAAGCAAAGGTGAGTGTTATTGGTTATACTTGTAACATCGGTTCTGAAAGTTTGAATGAGGTGTTTGGTTATGACCGTGCTATTCACGTACGTAACTATTTGGTTCGCTATGGTGCATTTGAAGACCAGGTGGAGATGGATACTAAAACATTCCATAATCCTGTTGCGCCTAACAATTGCGAGGAAAACCGTGCTAAGAACCGTCGTACTGAAATCAAATTAATCAAGAAGTAAATTCTTCAATCGATAGATTTTCCCTGAAGAGGGTGTATCAAAATTGATCTTAAACAATTTTCGTACACTCTCTTTCTGTTTTTTTACAAAGCAGATGTTGCCCAATACTGCAGTGTAAACATTTGTTTAGATTGCAGTATTGTGTCTTCAGCTCGATAAGCGCCTGCGTTTGATAGGCATTGTCTGTCTTTTGTCCTATACTTTCCCATCCTTCGATGATCTTATTCTTCTCGGGTGGTATCTGTTCCAGCCACTTCAAACATCTTTCTTGTAAGACTTCATCTTCGTGCCTTTCTGCGTACAGAAAGTATAGAGGAACTACTGCATTGATGATTAGAGAGTCGATACTGGCAATGTCTAGGTGTTTGCTCTTTCGCTTTGTTTCTTTTCCAAATACATAGTGATTCTCCCAATAACTTGAAGCCTGACATTTCAGTAATATTCGTATGTCATCTAGCTCTTTTGCTTCTTTTATTTTTGAAAACAGATGTTCGGAGTGGTGTAGTAGGTCGGCAAACTGCACAATCTTTATGTGCGGGAAGTTGGCGGGACGCATCCTGCCAAATTTCCATAGTGAACTGTCAATGGAACGTAGTGTGTATTTCTTAGCTTGATATTCATACCTTTTCTTCAGCGCTGCTTCATAATTGTCTCTTGGATTCTCATTAATCAGATGAGCTTGTCCAAGAAAAAGTGCTTCTAAACCCGTCAAATCTGCCTTCTCTTGGGCGATTACACGCAGGGGTGTATGTTTCCCTATCAGTTCGAACGGAAGTGCGTTGGCGCGCATTCCAAAGCTTTTTATGAGCGAATGATAAAAGGTGGCGGCCCAGTCATTTTTATTTTGTTGCAGAATGGGAAGCAGTTCTTTCCCTTTCCGGTAGATCCGTTCATAGATGAAATGGGAGAGCTGAAACCGTAGAAAATCCTTGTTTATTCCTTCCCATAGTGGTTTACATCTGATCCAGTTGTCACTCTGCTTTAGTAGCTTATATTTGTCTATCACGTGTTTTTCTAGCTCCAGTTCTATTTGTGGGATTGTTTCTCCGTTCTCTCTTCGTATGGATAAGTCTGATTTTCCTACAACATGGAGGATGATGGTATTGTACCTTTCATCTTGATCATGATGATGTCTGTACCAATCGGAGGCCGTTGTATGAATCTCTATATTCCCTGCCCAGATAGTGTCGCCAATTTTTATTTTTGCGTTGAAGAAGTCGGGTCCTGCATCTTTGTTGAGTTGTCCGACATCAATTATTTCAACGGGGATACCTTCAGTGGTCTGAAGATTGGTCATTTTAAATAGTTTGCATTGCCAGGCATATTGCAATAGGTCTTCATTCATAGATTTTAGTTTTATTTATTGTTAACAGATATAGATTCAATGTCCAAAGTTCGTAAATTTTTCTAATTTTGCAATCATCATTTGTTTTAAAAATTGAATTATGAGAAACAAAATAGCATTTATCATCAATCCTATATCGGGCACAAGTAACAAAAAGGATTTGCCTACTTTCATCAATTCGTTAATCGATCCTGTCAAGTGGGAAACACCGCTTATTTTATATACGGAGCGGGCGGGCCATGGCATGGAATTGGCGCAGCAATGTGTAGCAGATGGTTTTGATGTTGTTGTGGCTTGCGGTGGTGATGGTACGGTGAATGAAATTGCCACAGGTCTGATCGGTACGCAAACGGCTTTAAGTATTGTTCCGTATGGTTCCGGAAATGGGTTGGCTCGTCATTGGGGTTTTTCACTGACTCCTCGCAAGGCTGTGGCTCAGATTAATGCTGGTACTTCTCATCCGATGGATTATGGTGTGGTGAATGATCGGAAATTCTTCTGTACGTGCGGAACAGGTTTTGACGCTCATATCACGCACATGTATGCTAAAAAGGGGACTCGAGGATTCCTTACGTATCTAAAATGTATCGTTCCAGAGTATTTTAAATATAAACCTTACGAATATCAGTTGGAGGTGAATGGTGAAACCATCTCTCGTAATGCTTTTGTTGTAACGTTTGCCAATGCGTCTCAGTATGGCAATGATGGCTTTATCGCTCCTCATGCCAGTACGCAGGATGGCTTGATGGATATCTGCTTCTTGGATGAATTTCCGATGTCGTCCATGCCGAAACTAGCATGGCAGTTGCTTCACAAAACATTGGATAGAAGTCCTTATACTACCTATTTCCGTTCTCGTGAGGCTATCCTGAGACGTTCTTATGAGGGAGAGTTCCATGTGGATGGAGAGGCAATCCTCTTAGGAAAAGAGATTCATGTGGAGATTATCTCTGACCAGTTAAAAATATGGATATGATTGTGAACCTTTGATTGAACGGTTAGCTGATTTAGTTTTGAATCAATATATAGCCGCTCTCCCTGTTCTCTCGTATATGCTTTGTGTACATCTTCAGTCCACAGGTGGCTGGACCTGACAGTGGATTCCCTTGTCCGTATGACAAGTCGAATTTTGACCCGCATTGCTGACATGTAGCATAAGGCATCTTAATCTCTAATACAACTGATCTGAGACATTCATACGGACAAGCTAAATCACAACAGCAGATGTTGTTGTCAAGATCCCTGAATATACATATACCGGCATATCCGAGTCTGAAATTGGTGGGATACACCTCATCAATGGAGTAGATGACGGCATTGTTGACGTTCTGAAGTTTTTGGTATTCACTAAAAGTGGTTTTTACATAGACTTCACATTTAGGAATGTTGCTCTCCTCTTCTTTACATGACCCGAGCAGTAGGATGACACAGGCGAATAGGAGTTGGATATATTTATTTAATTGTAATCTCATAGTTGTTGAATTGGATAATGTCTCCTTGTACGATTTTAGCTCTTTTACGTAGTTCTATTTCTCCGTTCCGAAGAACGAGTCCTTCGGTGACAACCCTTTGAGCTTCTGCACCATTATAGACAAGGTTGGTCGCCTTTAGTAATTGTATGAGTTGAATGTAGCTTTCGTCTTCATGCAACTGGAAATCTATCTTTTTCATTTTCCTCGGATATATTGTTTAGAGGTTTGAATCTATTTGCAAAGATATACAAAACTTGAGAATCTTCTATTGATTGACAGGCAGCTTTCTTCTGTTCCATCGTTTCTGCTTTAGACTCTCTCATCTTATGGGGATGATATTTGCAACCAACTTGCATGTTTTTCTCAATACCTTTGTCTCAAAAAAGGAGGAGTCATGATATGGGATAAATTTTCAAGAGTATATGATTTGGTAGAGAATTCATTCAATGGAAAGGTGAATGAAGATTTCTCTTCAAAGGTGGCTGGAATGATTAATTCCAGTGACGAGGTGTTGGAGTGTGCATGCGGTACGGGTATTATCAGTGAGAAGATAGCGCCCAAGTGTAAGTTGATTGTTGCAACTGATTATTCGGAGGGGATGTTGCAACAGATTCGCAAGAAATGTGCGAAGTTCAGGAATATCACCTTTCATCGGGTTGATATTATGCAGTTGCCCTATAATGATGCATCGTTCGATAAGGTGGTGGCAGGGAATGTTATTCATCTGTTAGATAAGCCGCAAGAGGCCATCAGTGAACTGTGTAGAGTGTGTAAAGATGGTGGGAAGGTGATTATCCCGACGTATGTTGCTCCGCATCGGAGTAAGTCCGTCAGTTGGTTTCTTCAAATGCTCAGATGGTTGGGTTTTGATTTTAAACGCACCTTCACGTATGAGGAGTACAAGGAGTTCTTTCGCAGTATGGGCTATGATGGTGTGGATTATACTATTTCCAACGGACGGATGCCGTGCGCGATTGCGGTATTGAAAAAGGATGTTTTCTCCCAGATGTTAACTGCACAGGCGTATGGGATCTCATGGATGATGTCGTAGATGAGGTGGCGAATGATTAAGGCTCAGTTGATCGACCTGCCTTTATGGACTATGAGAGCAGTCCAAGTTCCTCTTGTACCAGAGGTACATTATTGATGAAGGAACGCATGTCTTGGTAGATATAGCTCTCTTTATACGAGGTTTGTTGTATGCCATTCTCGTTGAGATGATAGATTGTTGCGCCGGGATAGGCGAGGAGCACGGGCGAGTGGGTGCTGATGATCAGCTGACTGCCGGCCTCTACAGCTTGTTTCATCCAGACGAGGAACCGTAGTTGGTTTTGATACGATAGTGCAGCTTCAGGCTCGTCAAATAGATAGAATCCGCGTTTCAGCCGATTCTCGAAGAAGAGGACCATCCCTTCACCATGACTGTACTCGTGTAGGTTTACACCCCCATAGGATCGGAAGGGATTGTCATCGAGACTTGCGAGGTAGGAGATGGCATTGTAGAAACTCTCTGCCCGGTAGAAAAACATGTCGCTCAGGCGGTAAGGCGTCTTGGATAAACGTAGCGATTCATGAAGGTTCGAATGGGTCTCTTTGGTGCTGAAGCGGAAGTTCTGTCCGCCCCCTTCCGCATTCATCCCCATTTTTACGGCGATTGCCTCCATCAGGGTGGATTTGCCGCTACCGTTCTCTCCGATGAAGTAGGTCACATTGGTGGTGAACTCCATGGTCTTCAGCGTTTTTATTGCAGGAATGGAGAAAGGATACCCATCGTTTTCACACGGAACGTGGGTGTTGGTGATGCGGGAGAGGAATATGTTGGACATTTGGGGTTGTATTTGTTTTAAAAGCAGGTTCTTTTTATTTCTCTTTTCCCAACCATCGCAAGAACCTATTAGTCGATTGATGGGAAATGTTTGTGTGCTCTCTTCTATATTCACACGATAGGATCCGAGCAAAACTCTTTCCGTTTGCACGTTTTGCAGTGTTTGCCTATCCATACTTCATCAAACTGGTTCATGGCTTGTTCGACGATTTGTGGGTCGTCGGTCAGTATTCCAGCCTCGAAGTTGCGTGTTGTTTCGGCTTTCATGCCGATGCCAGCGCCTGTGAGGTTGGCGCTTCCCACGTAAACCTCTTTGCAGTCGAATACGAACATCTTGAAATGAACTCTTGGGCAGAGCACTCGCTCCAGTCGGTCGTACAACACGGGGTATTTATCAAAGTCCTCACGAAAGTTCGGTCCCGGCTCTTTTGCATGGATCAGCCTCACCTCCACACCCCGGCGGATGAGTTGGGCAATAAGCGCCAGAAACGGTTTCTTCTCACCGCCCACCTCCACATAGAGGTCTTTGATATCGGCGGTGCCAATCCATAGCGTGTGCTTCACGGATTTCACCCGTGATAGCACTTCGATGTTGTGGGCGGTGTTGGGGATGAAGTGGATGGACATAAGTTATTATGGCATTTATTTTAGAATTTCTCTGCGCTTCGATAATAGTTCTAAAAGCTCATTATAATGTTTTTTTATTTTGTGTTTATCCCAAGTATAAGTATCATCAGAATTCTTTGTTTCATTATACATAATTTGTCTGTTAGGCCCCATTTTATTCCTTTTGCTTCTTTCGCATTTTTCTTGTACGGATCTGTCATTCAACCGAGAGTTGGCATTTTTACTTATCAAACAAAGGTTACCTAAATTGTCAATGTAATTAGTATAGCCATCTTTGTCAATATCTTTTGCATATTGCTGTGCTAAATGATGCTCTACTGAATTCCAATATTTAAAATCAAATTCTTCTAACTTTTTTGGGTTTTTCCCTCCAAAAATAGATTTCTCTTTTTTACTATCTACCCAATATAGATAGTCTATAAAATTAAAAAGAAAATGAGGTGTGTTCGTTCCTAACGAATATGAATTTTCTTTGGATAAAGAATCTGTCTCATATATCATATTTTGAGGTGAAAATTCTTTGTAATTTGATAGGATGATTTCATCTAACAAATTAATATATTCTTCATAGGTAACATCTAAAGACCATTTTTTTGTTGTATAAAACCATTCCATGATTTTATACAACCAAGTTTTATAATTTTTTGCTCTAACAAATACCTGTAACATTGATAATGCCTTTACTATTCGTTTTTGTTCATCACTGTCTTTTTCTTCAATGTTATCTTCATGTGAATTTCTCCTAAAAGTATCTATAAATTTCCATCCTTTGTTATATCTAATTGGTTTCTTTAATGTCCATTTTATTCCATCTTCATCATTTTTGTCTGTAACTGTTTTTACAATGTATCTGTCAAAAACTGTGCGACAAAAAAGCAAAGTATTAATAAAATCTTTTGGATCTATTGTTTGTACTTTCGCTATATCATCATATGCAGACAAAAGATACCTTTCATTCAAGGGAATTTTGACATTTGGGCATTTAAGTTGTAAAACATGCATCAAAAAATTTGGGAAATCTATTATGGATTTGTATTCTGAAACATCTTCTTCTATTTCGTTATCATCATCAATGTTATTATCATAAAATCCTTTGCTCGCGTTTCCAATAATAATTTCTTCTATACTATAGCTTTTGCTTGGAATAGGATTACTAGGCTTTGCTTTATCTAATATTTCAAACGGAGCGATAAATATGTCGTATTTTTCTCCAAAATATTTTTTTCGAGTCTCGGCAGTGTTAAATGCTCTTTGAATTGGTGTATCCATTTGCGAACATGCATCCCAAATTTGAGCAAATTGTTTCTGATCAAATTCATTATCTAATTTGGCAATAAGAAGCGATTTAAGAATCTCATGTTTTTGAAGTTGTACCCCTCTATTATTCATTATCTCAAAATATGATGCAACATCAGTATCTTCTGGTATTTCTACTCGAACCAAAAAAACATTATTTGCAAAATACTCTACAAATTTTTTATCTTTATCTGATACTTTAATATTTTTTTCTCCTGTCGCATCAAGATTTGTTTCTTTTATAATATCTATCGCATTTCTTAAATAAAATGTCTGTGGATAATCAATAGTACATATGTTATCATTAGAAGAGTAAAATGCTTGGAAAAAATCCTCCACCTCTGGACGAGAGTCATAGAATAGTCGTGGTTTTTTATTAATACCTAATATTTTAGTAATTAAAGATAATGCCGTCAAACGTTGTTGCCCGTCAATTACTTCTAAATCTCCATTGATTCGTTTTAATACAATCAAACTGCCAATATAGTAATTATAACTTTGACTATTATTCAGATTCTTATTAAATGCCTCATAAATATCTTGGAGGAGTTGCTCTATTTCTGCTTTTCTCCATGCAAAATTACGTTGATATAAAGGTACAATATATTTGTATTGACCATCAAATATTTCTTTTATGTTTTTACTTAATGTTTCATTTTCCATATTATTATTCTCCTTTCATTATAAACCTTCTCACTGTTTCGTTTTTCATTCTTTTTTCATAAGCAAAATTAGTATTATCGTTAGGAAGGAATTGGTACAATTGGAATAAATCTGTACAACTTTTTGCATCACTGATTATTTTAAAAAATTTAATAGGAATGTTTACCATAGATATATATTTGACTTGACCTTGTGTTATTCTGTTAGAATAAATGATCCTATAAAGTACCTTAAAATATTTATTTAGTATTGTTTCACCAAACTTGTCGAATAGGACAAAAACCAACGATTTATAAACTTCTCTAAGGTATGTGTCCCCCCTCCTTAATGCATCTTTTTTGGGATAAAAAGCAAACTCATCATTTTTTCTATTCCCTCCAGAAACGCCATAATTCAAACAAAAAGTATAGTAAAACTCTTTAAACTCGCTTAATTGATATGTGTTAATGTCAATAAACATCCTTTTATATATTTCCACATACGTTTCTATATAATCGAAGAAGGGTCTGCCATTTACAATTTGTTGGGTTATGTTTACGAAAGGATCAATCTTTTCGTCATCTCCATTAACGAATCGATTTTGAGTTGCAACAGTACCTAATAAAATATTCTTATGAAATTTTGATGTCAAGTGCTGAAGTAATTGCGGGTTTTGAAAAGGGAAAATTGCAGGATGGTTTTTGTCAATAGTAAACCCTTTAAACTCTCCTATTTCTTTCTTGGAAAAGTTCCAAGCATTGTATCCACGAGACCAAATACGACTTCTATATAGTTGTTCTTCGAACAATTGTTTTAAGATGTCAATGTTAGGGTCATTTTTTTTAGGAGTTGCATTATATTGAGTAGCTTCTTCCCATCTTTTATCACATTTTATTTTTTCTTCTTGAACTTCTTGTTCCATTGTGCGTATGTGATAAGCCTTTAGTAAATTATAAGGTTCTAACTCTTTTCCTCTTCCATTTTGAGAATCGAACATTTGGAATGCTTCAGATAAATCTGAGACAACTATTTTCACAAACTCACATGACTCACTTATATATTTAAAGTAGTCCGTTCTGTTTTCTTTGCAATTTTCATCTAACCAAGAATCAATATATGCATAATTGCTTTTAATGTTATTATAAGAATCCATGTGGTTATATCTCAAATTACAAGACAAAATATCTTCTTTATAGCATGCTTTTTTAATTAAAAATAGGGTTGTTATTCTTTGCTGTCCATCTACCAAATCCAGTGAGTTTTCTGTGTTATTGTCATGCAAAATGACACTACCTATTCTGTATTGTTTTTTCCCAAAGGTTTTGCTTGTCAGGATATCTTCCAACAACTGACGTACATTCTCTGTCTCCCATCTATATGGTCGTTGATATTCAGGGATTCTTAGATTCTTTAATGATAATATATTTTCGACTTTTACTATGCTTGCATTAATTTCTGACATAATCTTATAAAATTATATTTGGTTCCAATTCTCAAACTTTTTCAATCTAACATGTCCATATTGTCATAATCTTCTTCGTCATAGAAGTTGTCAACTGTATCAAACAAATTTCTAATGTCTTCAATTATTTCCTCTTCTGACGTGAAGTTATCATTGCCAATATAATTGTCGATATCATATTCTAACTGCTCAGCAATTCTATCATATAGGGCTGCCTTTCCCTCATTATTACGTTTATAATACCTTGATGATAGGGATTGGTATTTTTTAATTATATATTCTATTTCTTCTTTATTCATAATGTGAGATTATTTATTAGTCTAACTTTATCCATTCAAAGTCACTTTTCGTACAATGTGCTTTTTTTAATTATTTACTCATAATCTAAATTTATATATTCCCTTCAAATTTATCAAAAAAATGAAAATCTTTCAATTCCACCCCCATTCCCGTCCCCATCATATTGCAGGTGCTTCTCTTTCTCTCCAACCACTCATTTTCGCAATGCTGAACCAAGGAATCGAACGAAGTGGAGTCCTCGCCGTTCAGAATACCGTCAATGGTGTGGTGGCAGGCGATGTCCTCGCTCTGTCCGCCACTGAAGTCGTGTCGGGATGACACAAATGGTTATGATTCAGACACCCCATGCTGTAACATCATGATAGCCCGAATTGCAGGTTGTTGAGACGGTACGAAGACTGAGCCCCAGATCACCTCGGATAGTCCATAATTCAGATTGGTATAATCCAAGAAGGTATTCAATTCGTCCATCGTCAAAGGAGAATCTTGAGGGACAAAGAAATACATGAGGAGCTGGTTGAAATATTCGAGGTGCGCCACCTCCTTCTCGATAACTTCCATCAGCTGTTCCATTCGCATCTCGCTCATCTCATTGACGGAGATCTCCAAAAGGAGGATTTCTTCATCCCCCTGAAACAACTCGCAAATGTCTTTGGCTTCAATGTTTATGATGCTTTTAGGGGCATTTAGCACCTCCATGACAAGTTCCTCCGCCTTCTTATGACTCCTGCCATCTGAGAGGCGGATTTTACGCATCACCTCATGCAGAGAAGCCAAGCTGTCGTAATTTGGATGGTTGTGAGTATTCATATCTCTTTTTTCTTTTGTTTTTAGAATGATGAGGGCAAAGAAAAAAGCAACCTATGCCAAATGGCGGCAGAGGTTGAAAAATGTTATTCCCGGTAAATTTTATGCGGTAGTGTCATAAAGGGGACGCACTTCTATGTCATGGTAATCTTTTTCGAATAGTTCTGCCATCTGAGCCTGCGACAACCACACGGTTTCATTTTCCAAACGGACGTCAATCTGTGCTTGCCCGTCCTCGGTTTGGTAGATTACAATTTTATTCCCCCTTGTTTATAGAAGACAATGCATACAGCGGTACAACCTTGATAGTGTTGCCGTTATGGACAAAGGATGAGAAAATATAGAGCAAAAAATCGCCTGTTTTTAATAAAAAACAGAGCAAAAGCCAATCCTTACCTTAAAAATTCGCAACACTACTGCGAATTTTCATTGAAAATGTGAAGTGTTACTGCGAATTTTCATTGAAAATGTGAAGTGTTACTGCGAATTTTCATTGAAAATGTGAAGTGTTACTGCGAATTTTCAATGATTTTTCAGACGATTTCATGCGCCCAAAGTTTCTTGAAGAAATCTGTAACATGCAGATACTCAATTTTATCGACAGTGCGGCTGAAGCGGTCGAGCGACACTATCATCAAACGGCAGTCGGGATGCTCTTCGGAAAAGGCTTTCAACCCTTTGCGGTGTTTGGGAAGTACCTCTTCGGCCGATTTTATCTCAATGGCCACTTTGGCATCGCCCAAAATCATATCAACCTCAACCTGCGTGTATGTCCGCCAATACGAGAGTCTGTTGGGGTTGTCGGTGTAACTCAAATATGCGATAACTTCCTGAACCACAACGTGCTCGAATGCGTGACCGTACTCAACCGTGCCACGTTGCAACCTCGTGTGACCCAACAGGTAATTGGTGATGCCCACATCGAACAGGTAGAAGCGCGGAGCCTGCACGACCTTCCGCTTGGCTTTGTGCACGTAGGCCGGAACCATGTAGCCCACAAGCGTGTCCACAAGAATCTGGAAATACTCCTTCACCGTATTGGCGCTCACTCCGCAATCCGAAGCAATGTTCAGGTAATTAACCATTTCACCGTCGGTCATTGCGGCAATTTCGAGGAACCGGGAAAAGCCGGCAAGGTTTCGCACCAGCAATTCGGCCTGAATCTCCTCGCGCAGATAAACGCCTACGTATGCCTTGAGCAGACTGGTCGGATTGTCTTTCAGATAATGGCGCGGAATCATTCCGTTGTTCACGGCGCGGTCGATATCGAAGTCTGTGATCTCGCAACTCACAAACGGGAACAGATACTGTGGCACAGCGCGTCCGCCAAGGGTGTTCACGCCCTGTCGTTTCAGTTTGCGTGCGCTAGAGCCGCAGAGTATGAATCGCAGGTGGCGATTTGTTATCAGCCAATGAATCTCATTGAGCAGTTCGGGCACATACTGAATCTCGTCGATAATTATCAATTGACCTTTGGGGGCGTTTTGGTGCGTTTCGCGCAACAGAGCAGGCCGCTGGCGGAAACGATTCAGCACGTCAGTTTGAAGCAGGTCGTAATAAACAGCCTCAGGGTAAAGGCCCTTCAGCATTGTTGTCTTGCCTGTTTGCCGTGCGCCGAACAAAAACACGCTTTCATCGTCTATAATTTGCAAAACTCGCTCGTTCATAGCTTATTACTTTTTTGCAAATATATAAAAATTCGCAACACTACTGCGAATTTTCATTGAAAATGTGAAGTGGTACTGCGAATTTTTAAGCATTTTTCTAGGGGTGTGGGCATAAAAAAACAGCGCCGTCGAATTTTTCGGCGGCGCTAGTTTGAAAGTAGTAATGTTGTTCTATTTGCAAATCCAATAATCACTTAATAATTTTTTAAATTTTTGCATCCCATTGCCATTTTTATTGTACCAAGACGCAGGGTGTGCTGGGTGATTGACAAAATCCATAGGGATATTGTTTTTATATTCTTTTGATTCTATGTAATTTATGAATTCTAAATATGCGTATTTGCTTACGAAAATAATAATATCAGGTTTGTCCAATTCAATGATTTCACATAATGTTGAACCTGCCACATCACGGTCTAATGGCGTACAGTCTTTCTTAAATGACTTGCTTCTTTCCTGAACTGTTGCGGGACGCAAAAAATAGTTATAAAACTTTGCTTCATCATAAATGTGTTCACAGGTAGAACCTTCTAACACTTCTTTTATGGTTTTGCATAACCTATCAAAACTACGATACGCAATCCAATTATTTACATCAGTTTTTTTCCCCTCTGGAATTAAGTGTAGAGTGTCCTCTCCTTTGTACCACGCTTCTGGATTTTTAAACTCGCTATCAACATTATCGTCAAAATAGTTACTTTCACCAATTACTAACAGTTTTTTGTGCTTGTCACTATCCCAGTTCCCCGCAGGGATTAAATCGGGGAATCTGTTAAAAACCCCTTCTTTAACGATACCTCCCTTACCAATGTTTGAATAATTTGCCATAATCTTAAGTTTTAAATTTGACTAAATATACAATCCCCCAAAACACAAAACAAATTTTCTTTGTTCCCATACGCATTAATGTTTTTTGCAAAGGAAGAAACGAGGTGTGCCAAATTATGGCAGAGGGTCAAAAAATCTTCTTGTCGTGAATGACAGTCTCAGGGGACAAGGTCGGGGTGAGAATGCACAAGGTCGATAAAATGTTGAAATCGTGTGTGGTTGCTTTCTGCTACCTCACGGGGTGGCTTTTTAGCTCTTTTCCCTCCACAACCATCTCGACTCCATACGCCTTGCGTTTGCCGTTCTCCTTGAGTTGCAGGGAGAGTTGGCCCTTCGCCTGTTGGAAGTGCAGGTCGGCTCCACTGCCCCAGCTGGTGTAGCGCACCTTGAGGATTAGCTCGGATGTGTTTCCGCCATAGCATCCTGCCACGTGGAAGGGGCCATGAATACCTTTGAAACGTCCTACAGCCCGTATGCTATAGGGTGGATAGGCGTCGGTGTGGGTGGTGAGCCACTCTCCGCGCCCCGCCAAAATCGTGTATCGCTCATCCGTCGTGGTGGTAACGATGACCCGTAGTGTGTCCTTGCCTGGCTCGAATCGCACTGACTTCCAGTCCAGCCCGTTCGCCCCTAAGGTGAAGGTCTGGTTCGCCATCTTCGAGAGGCTTCTGATGTTGCGTTTGCCCATGTCCACCGTCGGCAACGAGTAGGCGGATTGCGCCTTCTGCAGTTGAACATAACCGCTTGTGTCATGCAGGGGTTCGCTCTTCACCTTGCGGAGGAGATCCCAGACAAGGTGACGCTCCGCCACACCGTTGCTCGTGTTCGCCTGCGTGATGGCCACCACCATGTCCTCGTCGGGCGCCACGATGATGTACTGTCCCAAGGCCCCGTCGGCGCGGTAGGCATTCGGGTAGTCGCAGCGCCATATATGGTAGCCGTACGTGTCCATCATACCCGTTTCCTGCAGCGAGGAGGTCATCTCCTCGACCCACTCGGACGAGATGAGTTGCTTGCCCTCCCAGTTGCCCTTGTTGAGCAGCAGTTGGCCGATCTTAGCCATTGACTCCACCTGCATGCGTAGTCCCCAGCCGCCCGTGTTGATGCCTTCGGGGCTCTCTTCCCATTCAACAACTGAGATATGCATCGGAATGAAGATCCTTGTCATCAGATAGTCCAACAGTTTCTGTCCCGTCACCCGTTGTACAATGGCGGAAAGCAGGTAGGAGCACATGGAGTCGTAGTGGAAGGTCTCGCCCGGCTTCTCGGCCGGTTTGGCGAGGTATCGTCGAATCCAGTCAGCACCCGTCGTGCGCATCAGCGGGTCAGGCTGGATGCCTGAGGTCATGGTCAGGAGGTCGCGGACCGTCATCGAGGCCAGGTTGTCGGAGATCGAGTCCGGCAGCAGGTCAGGGAAGAAGGAGGCCACACGGTCCGTCAGCCGTAGGCGGTTCTCCTCGATCGCCAGACCAACCGCTATTCCTACAAAAGACTTGGCAACTGAATAGAGCATCTGCGGATAGGAGGCGTCGAACGGTTTCGGGAAGAGTTCGCCGATCACCTTACCGTGACGAAGAATCATAATACCGTGCGGTTCGCCCGTGGGACAGGAGAGTATGTTGTCAAAATAGGTTTTTATATCGGAGGAAGATACACCTTGAGATTCGGGAGACACACGAGGAAGATCGCCCGTTTGTGCATTGACAACTTCTGTCAATGTCCATAGAAGAATATAGGAAAGTACCTTTCTTATGCTCATGTTTTGTCTTTTAGTTAGAATATAAATCCAAAGGTAAGATTTCTTCTTATTCATTGCAACGTATGAATCGAAGATATAAAAAAATAACACAACATCACAACGGAAGAGATATGCTACGTTCCCACAAACTGAAAAAAACACGAAATGGATTAGAACATATTACAAAACGTTAAATCTCATGAGTAATTGATTTCTGTAGGGTGGTCATGGAAATGTATTCTTTATGGAAAAGTATAAACTGTATAAACCATGGTATGATATTTCTATCAAGGTTCAAGGACAGTTTAGTAGCGTGAGAATCAGTAATTTTTATTGAAAATAATTAAATGGTATGATAATTAATTATATATTTGTGCGACTATTTTAAAGTCGATATAAAAAGTATAAATGTTTATGAAAACACGTATATTCATGATAAACACATTAAATATGGTAAAATTAAGGTATTTAGTAGCAGGTTTCCTGTGCAGTGTTATGTGCAGTAACGTTTTGGCGCAATTTGAGTTATCATTTGATAATGAACAATATCAAAAAGCGTTATGGATGACCACGCGTTTCTATGGAGCTCAGCGCATGGGCGAAGGTGTAAATTGGCTTGTTGCGACACATGAAGCCAATGATGTAAGTAATCAGATTCAGTTTGATCGTAGCAAGTTTGTGAAAGGTAAATCTTATCTGAAAGATTCTGATGGGGATTATGACCTGACTGGCGGTTGGTTTGATTGTGGTGACTTCGTGCTCTTCGGTCAGACCTTCTTCTACTCTTCTTACATGTTATTGTTGGGATATACTGCTTTCCCAGAGGGATATCCTGATTTCTACTCGGAGGATTACCATGGTTACATCGATTCAGACGATTACACATGGGAAGGCGGTAAGGGTGAGCCAGACGGTATCCCTGATATCTTGAATGAGGCGAAATATGCAACGGATTACATTTTGAAGGCAGTGCGTGATAACCGCACCTTCTACTACCAAAAGGGAGATGGAAACATGGATCACAAGGTATGGTGCACTTCAACGGTTAAATCCGCTATTCCAGTACAATTAGGAGGTGAGGCTGATGGTACTCGCCCAATATCGAAAGCTACTGGAAATGTCACTGCCATGGCCTCACAAGCCAGTGCCGCTCTTGCCGTCATGGCACGCGTCTATGCCAAATATGATGAAGACTATGCCGCAGCATGTCTTGAGAAAGCAAAGGTGGCATGTGAATTTGTCGAGAACACTCCGAAAGGAACCACTACGGCTCCTCAATATCCAGTGAGTAACATTTATATACACGACATGGTCACTATGTATGCAGAACTCTACAAGACCACGAAAGATTCAAAATATCTGAAGAAGGCGGAGGAGAATTGCTCATGGCTGAATAATCGCAAAGAGTACAATTACAACTACAGTCTTTGCTATGACCATAGAGAAGACTTGGCTGCCTACAATATGGCTTCTCTTGGATCCGAATCGGCTTATGGAGAACAAGCACTCAAAGTATTGAAATTTTATGCTGATACCATGTACATTCCTAGTTCTGGTTACTTTTTAAACAAACTGCCAGGAAGTGGGTGGGGTGGAGAACCATGGGGAGTTCTTCGTTTCCCTGCTAACCAAGCTTTCGTCTGCGCATTGTATGATAAATTAACGGGTGAAGAAAAACTCAATCAGTATATCTATACTACTGTGGATTACCTTATGGGACGCAATGGAAAGAATTTTTCCTACATCGTCGGATTTGGTGACAACTATCCTGCTTATTCCCACCACAGAAACCTTTACCGAACAGATCTCAATGATTTGGAGAAAGAGCAAGCTAAGTTGCCAAAAGTAGATAAAAACTATAAATTCGCTCAATTAGGTTATTTGGTCGGAGGCTCCCGAAACAATGGAGATTATAAAGATGACATCAATAATTATTCGGGAACAGAGGGCGGTATCGACTACAACGCAGGTTTGGTTGGTGCTTTAGCCTATATTAATTCCAAGGTCAATCCAGTTAATATAGATGTTGCATCTCCAGAGGTGATTGCCAGCACGTTGGGATGTGAGATCAGTCCTAATCCAGTGCAAGATTATCTGAACATCTACTTTGATGAGGAATCAGCAGAAAAGGTTACAATAGAGGTGATTGATATGATGGGTACCGTTCATGTGAGTGAAGAGGTTTATGGCAAATCCAGTCATAGTATCAATTTGGAAGAACTTAGCAAGGGTATCTACCTTGTACGAGTTGTTTCAGATGGTGAAAACTATACGAAACAGATTGTTAAGAAGTGAAAATAAGTCTGTTGACTGAAATAATAGAGGATGAGGGTGAGCCAAAATTAAATTTTGACTCACCCTCGAGTTTAATTTTAACGGGTGTAATCGATGAAAAAAAACAAAATATAAGGAAGAGACCCTTTTGATTTCCAATATAATTCTTTACCTTGTGTCTTTGTTTTGAAAACACTTCTTTTTTGGAGAAACGAGTCCTACCAGAAGAGGAGGATTGTATTGAATGTTGGACTCATAAAAAAATAACATGAAAAAAAATTTTAAAATTATTATTCTTCTTACATTGTCCATTGTGACGATGTGTTCACTTTTTAATGCATGTGGAGACGATTTGGACGAATATAACGGTCCAGATTCAGAGGGATGTGTGACCTCAACTGTGAAGTACACCTATTCGGAGTTGGCAGAATACACTTTCTCTATGATGGATAACATCAGCAAGAAGCATACGTATTGCAATAAACTTGGAGAAAAGAGAAAATATGTCTATGTTGTGTATGATAGAGAGCATGAAGAAAACTTGGCAGATTTGTTGGTGGCAGCGGCTGAGGACCCTGGTGCGGATATACTTATAACATCTGGACTTTCTCTTAAGAATGCGACCGTTTTATCTATAAAGGCAGAAAAAGGAGGAGATGTTGAGCTTACAGTAAAGCAGTGTCCTGAAGAGGAATACTAGACAGTCGGCACATAGATAAACATGATATATATTTGAAGAGACGCACGTCCGTGCGTCTCTTCAAATAGGAGGGAAATGCGTATAACGGAATAACACTTTTTCAACGGGATATTCCACTAAACTATACATTTCATATATGATGATGAGCGTATAGACCTTCTTCCCGACGGGCTGAATTTTGAAATATATACATTTGTGCTTGATTGTAAAATAATTGATATATGATTGGATTTTTGGATTTCAAGGAGTGTTTTGCTGGGTTGGACTGTTTCAGTCTGAATCAGATTAGAAGCATATATCCTGACTTCCAACAGAAGAACATTGTCAGATGGTGTGAAAAGGGGCTTCTGGTGCCGCTAAGACAAGGCTGGTATTCTTTTCCCGAATGCGTCAGGTATGTCGATGTCGTGCGCAGGATAGCAAATGTCATCTATTCGCCATCATATGTCAGTCTACATTATACGCTTTGCTTTTATGAAATGATACCGGAAGCGGTAACGACCATAACATCTGTCACAACCCTAAAGACATGTAGGTTTGATAACAGATTCGGGACTTTTGTCTATCAGACAGTGAAACCGTCTTTCTTTTTTGGCTATGAACCCATGGTTGGTCGAGACGGGAAAGGATTTTTTATGGCAACTCCGGAAAAAGCGCTTCTTGACCTTCTGTATCTGTATCCATTCTATAAGACGGAACAGGATATGATTGACCTTCGTCTGAACGAGGACTTCATGGAGGATGAGTTCAATATGGAAAGGTTTGACTTATATGTGGAGAGAGTTGGAAGTGTAGCCCTGAGAAATAGGGCAGAAACTTTAAAAAAAGCATATGGAATATTTTAACGGAATGACCATCTTAATTTGTAGCAGTCAGGGGAAGTAGATTTAATTAAATCAGGGTATATTTCATTGACTGATTCACAAAAAAACACAAGGAAAGTCGTTGTGAATTTGTTTGGGGCATGGATTCCGTCGAATAACTAATAAGACGGTGATTTTTGAAAAGTTTGCAGAAATCGTCAGCCAAACAGAAAATTTCGGTATTTTTGTCTTCATTAATATCAGCTGCAATGAAAAATATTTTTACCATTTTATTATTCGCATTGTTCTTCACAAGTTTTGTGCAAGCACAGGAAGATAAGACATTTGAGTTTGCTTACAAGGGTCAGACGTTGAAATATCAAATCATGTCAGAAACAGATGTTGCGGTAATAAAACAAGAAAATCCTACTAGGGAGACATCTTTTAAAGTAATAGCTGGAGTAGAATCCAGAGACACCCTCTATTCGGGACCCGCAGGTAATGTGACAGTCCCCTCGGAGGTCACTTTTGATGGGAAAGTTTATAAGGTGACAAGTATCATTAAAGATGCCTTTGAATTCAATAGCTATTTGGCAAGCATTATCCTACCCGGCACTCTAAACAGTATCGACAAAGAAGCTTTTGGAGATTGTCCTGAACTTGAAAAAATAGAAGTTGCAACTGACAACAAATTCTATTCGTCAGAAGATGGCGTGCTGTTCAATAAAGCGAAGGACACGTTAATCACATTCCCAGAGAAAAAGAAAAGTTTGTCCTATGTTGTCCCTGGCACGGTGAAACAAATAGAATGGCTGGCATTGCGTAGCATCAGTCATCTTGAAAACATAGAGGTTGCGGCTGGCAATAAATACTATTCGTCAGAAGATGGAGTGTTGTTCAATAAAGCGAAAGACACGTTGATTGCATTTCCCATGGAAAAGAAAAATTTGTCCTATGTTGTCCCTAACACAGTGAAACAGATTAAATCGCTTGCATTATGGAACATGACTCGTCTTGAAAATATAGAGGTTGCACCCGACAACAAATTCTATTCGTCAGAAGATGGCGTGTTGTTTAACAAAGCAAAGGACACATTACTTGCATTCCCCATAAACAATAAAAAGGTAGCCTATGAAATTCCAAAATCAGTGAGGACAATTCTGCCAAATGCGTTTTATAGTAAAAACCTAAAAAGTGTAACGATCCCCAAAACAGTAAAGAATATTGGAATGTTTGCTTTTAGGTTCAGTACTGTAGAAAGTGTAATTATATCTCAAGGTGTGAAGGAGATAGATGACTTCGCTTTTGCAAATTGTAGTAGTCTGAAGAATGTGTCAATTCCAAAATCTGTGAATAGGATCGGGATGGCCGCTTTTTTAGGTTGTGTCAGTTTAGAACGTGTGATGATTCCAAAAGGAGTGAAGACTATAGGGGAATTTGCATTTACAGATTGTGACAGACTGAAAACAGTTTCAATTCCAGAGTCTGTGACTGACATCGAAGATTGGGCTTTTGTAGGTTGCGTAAAATTAGACAGCGTTACGATTCCGAAATCAGTTGACCGCATAAATAAAGGAACTTTCGCTTGTTGTGAAACTCTTACCAATTTAGAGATTCCAAAGTCCGTTCGCAGCATTGCCGATTCTGCCTTTATAGGGTGTATTAATTTAGATAGTGTGATGATTCCAAATTCCGTCACCAATGTTGGATCGGACGCTTTCAATAGAACAGAATATTCACAGGATCTTAGTTTACATTCAGAATTAAAAAAGAAAGATGATAAGAAGACAATAGCGTACCGCATAACTTGTTCCCTGAGGGAAGTGGTTTTGCAAAAAAGCTGGTTTTCCAATATAGAATTCAATAAAAAGGTTTATAAGCCTAAAACACAAATAAAAAAACCAGGGAAAGAAACAACAGTGATAGTGCCTGATTCTGAGAATGGGAAATGGGAAGAAGTCTTCAAAAAATGTCCGAGAATTAAAATTGTAGGAAAGAAACAACAAAACCAGAAAGGAAGTGATCTTTCTGGGATTCATAATGCAACGGCCATTGACACCTGTATCGCAAACCGCGACGGAGATACAATCTGTTACAAACTTAATGAGGAAACAAAAACCGCTGCTGTGAGATTTAAAAAAGAGGCTAAATATGTGGGATATACAGACACAATCACCATTCCAGACAAAGTAGAATACAATGGGAAGAAGTATCATGTGACAATGATTGAAAATAATGCTTTTGAAGCCAGCAGGAAACTTACTGCCGTGATTATTCCTAGTAGTGTGACTTCGATTGGTGATAGGGCATTTAGGAAATGTAACAACCTTAGCAGCGTTTCCATCTCTTACGGTGTGAATAAGATTGGCAAGGAGGCTTTCTGGGAGTGCTATAGCCTTGAAAGAATAGAGGTGGCATCCAAAAACAAGGTTTTCTCTTCAGTCGATGGTGTGTTGTTCAGCAAGGCAAAAGACACTTTGTTATTATTCCCAACCAAAAGAGTTACTTGCACCATTCCGAACACCGTGACACATATTGGTGAGGCAGCTTTTCTTGATTCTGATATTACCAGTATTGAGATTCCAAACGGTGTAAAGGAAATTGGAAATGACGCATTTAATAGATCCTCATTAAAAGAAGTGTCGATACCCCAAAGTGTGACTAAGATTGGAACTTGTGCATTCTATAATTGTAACCTTGGTAGCGTTGTAATTCCTAATTCAGTAATCAGTATAGGAGATTATTCATTTTCAATGTGTTCTTCTCTTAAAACTATCACGATAGAAAACGAAGAACCGCCGACTGTAGAGGAACTATTTTTTAGAACTCCTATTCAAACCATCTACGTCCCTGCAGAGAGCGTGGAAAAATACAAAACCGCAAAAGGTTGGAGCAAGTATGCGGATAAGATTAAGGCGATAGAGAAATAGTCATGGACGAGAACAAAACTTTAGATAAAATCATAGCTGCCCTAAAAATCGCCGAAAAGGAATTTCTCGAGAAGAAGGCAGCCAACAATGAGACGATCATCCTCTCGATAAGGACGGCAAGATTATTGAGGTGCCGGCTAAGGATTTTGTGAGGGAATCGAGATAAAGTGAATGGATTTAATAATTCAATCCAAACAACCATAGAGGAATGATATTGCCTGATCCATATTCTATGTCATCCTTAACAACATATCCATTTTTAAGATTGGAAAGTTGTTTCTGACCTTTGTTTTTTCCACCTATTTCAAAGGTCATGTCTTGAATCTCAAAGTCGGATTGTTTGGAAACGATTACTTTGTTGTGGATACGCATCTGATTAAAGAAAAAGGTTTCGCGGATATTGCCGATATTGGAAGATTCCTCTCCCAACACGTATGCTAAATTAGGATTGTCTAAATAGACCTTCTCTACCTTTCCTAAGCTCATGATGCCATTTGTAGTGTCGCGTAGCTGTGCAATCATACCTGAATTCTCCATGTATAAGAAATAATCAGACAGATCATTTCTGCTTACGTTGATCATTTTGGCAATTTTATCCATAACCGGTTTGAATGGAACACTCATAGCGATAATACCCAGCAGTTTCTTTAGTTTCCGTCCTGTTGATGCATTCATGTTCGCATATTGAGGAATATCCACCTCCATCGTCCAATTGATAATTTGGCTTAGTTTAACATCAAACAAACCGTCTGTCGCAAAAGGATAGTAACCACGTCGCAAATATTCTTTAAAAAGAGGAAGCGGATGAGGAAGTCCTTCGATGGAAAGAGGCTTATTCTCAATAATCTCCTGCAACGAAAGCATTGGGGCATTTATGTGATGCGTCATGGCAAGATATTCTCGGAAAGAGAGTCCCTGCATAGTATAGATAGGGGCACGGCGACTAAGGTCTGCCTCTCCTTTCGTTATGTCAAGTACAGAGGACCCAGTGAAAGCCACTTTCATATCTGGATGAGTATCGTATATCTGTTTAAGTTCCCTTGACCAGTTCGCATATTTGTGCACTTCGTCAATAAACAAATGTTGTCCTCCTTCTTTAGAGAACTGGTCAGCAAGTTCTATAAGTGAGTGGTTGGAGAAATACGTATTGTCGGCAGAAACATAAAACAAAGATTCCTCGTTCTGACGTTGTTTGATGTATTGCAGGAATAGAACCGTTTTGCCCACACCTCTCGGACCGACAAGTCCGAACATCCGTTCCTGCCAATCTATTTTGTCGAACATATATCTATAAAAATCAGTAGGCACATTTTGCAACTGATTTTGCATGTAGGTGACTAAATTGTTATCCATAGGCTGACTGTTTTTTGCAAAGATATGCAAATTGCACTACAAAAGTGCAGAAAAGCATCAAAAATTGCACTTTCGTGGTGCAATTCTTTTTAGATGTGCGATTGAACTATAAAAATTTAAGGGAATATATTACCATCATAGACTAAATCATAACTGGTTTATCATGGATTAAAACCCGAAAAAGCTAACAATCAAATCTTTAACAAATGAGATGATGACAAGGCCGATAACATTTCTGTAATCAATTCATTGGAACCATGGTAGAGTATCATTGCAAATATCCTCCCATTCTATGGCAATAAACAGTTAAATCTTCAACACTATTCGCGAATGAGAATGTATGTTCAACATCATAGAATTGATCAATGAAATCTATCCCTTTGTATTTCTTCAAATACAAATAGGCTTGTTGTGTTGATAACCCATGCGCTTGCGCAAACTCTGTTATCAACGCTATTATATATTCTATCTTGTCTGTCATTCCTTTGCTCATCTCGCATTGAATTTAATTCTTCATCTCTGCAAATTTATATCTTGCACCATATATCGCCAAATCTTTATCACAAAACGAATTTATGATTCCTTTCATAAAAACATCACCTTTCTATCGGTTTCCCGAATTCATAAATCATGTCGCTTGGTGTTTCCCTACCATTGTCCTTAATGGAAAAAGAAAGCCGCACCCTCTAGGCACGGCTTTCTCTATGATGAAAATAATGATTATTTCCAAACTCCATATAAAGTGAATTGTAATGATGACGTTGTCATATCAAAGGAATTTTCTTTCCAGTGTTGATTAAATGATGTTGTATATACTCCTGATATAAATGATGAACCAGATGTTGAATATCCGAAATTGTAATCATATAAATCAAAATCAATCCTTGCATAAACATCTTTAATTTCAATGTTCAAATCGCTCCATGTACAAGTTGAACCATCTCTTTTATCTGGGAAATAATCTGTACGTCCAACTACCTTGTTGGAAGATGAAATGCGAATCCATGGGTCTGGAGTATCAATCAAATTATTAGCTGCCCATTTTGTCAAAACAATTTTCGTGATGACAAATACAGGATCTTTTATCTCTGTAATATAAGATCCGTTTTTTGCTATTTTTTTTGACTCTAGTATATCTCCTTTTGCATTTTTCACCTCTACAAGAACCGTACTTTGGTTGGTGATTTCTACCATTGTACTTAATTTATTTGACGAAGTAACAACTGATGATTGTTTCCCATTGACAAATAGATATACACTATTACTGCTTGCATTACTTAACTCTATAGTTAATGTCCATTTGTCTATTTCGTCAGATACATTCTCATCCGAATATTCTTTATTTACAACTATTTTATATACACCACCATCAGAAATGTTTTGTTGATCGATTATTTGTCCATTTGCAAGTTTAACACCCACTATAGTGTATTTGTTTGATGATGTAATAGATCGATCCCATGTGAACTCTTTTCCTGATTGTACTGATTTAGATGAGCCATCCTCGAAAAATACATAAACTGTTTCTTCTCTAAGATTTGTAACATCTATATGAAAACTAATTTCATACTCTTTGTCATCGTCTTTCTTACAAGAAGTGAAAATTCCGATTAAAGAAATCAATAATAGTAAACTTAATTTTTTCATGATAATAATATATTAATTGTTATACTCTTTGTTTTTTATTTAAACTTGATTCCCACAGCTCTATCAACACCTCCATTGGCAAAAGTTAGTAACACACCATCAATAGCATTGTTCACTTTCAATAGCTTTTTAATCAGTTTGTTCTTGACGTGTGAGTATTGTCCGGAGATGCCAAATACGGCTTTTGATCTTGCAGTAATTATAAAGTCACAGATGGGATCACAATCTGTAAAGGTCAAAATACCATTTGTCCTATACACACGTGCTAGTGAATTATCTGCATTTTTGTTTTTGAACTTTATAACTACAGCTCTATCAACGTGTCCTTCTACCATTGTTATAATGATCCCGTCAGCATCAGGATAATCTCGTAAGGCTCTTCTTGTTAATTTGTTTTTTATCTCACTGTATTGTCCACTCCAGGATATTGCACTTCTCTCATGTTCAACCACATCATACTCATTGACAGGTTCACTGTCAGTAAAAATGTAAAGTCCATTGCTTTTGTAAACGTTTGCTAGTTTAAAATCACAAGATTGTGCATATACGACACATCCTATTGATAATAAAATTAAGGTTTGAAAAAATCGTTTCATATAGAGATCTTTTTTTATCCCCACAAGTCTCCAAATTAGGGAATAAAACATATATAAAAACGAAAAGGACGTGAGACTTGTTCCGCCTTACGTCCATCATACTATCGGTATCGCCAAACACCGTACACCAAATGAACCATAGAATATAGAACATCCCACGTCCGATTTGAATATGTGCATAGGCTTATACCTATTTCATAAACAAAATCAAACTGGGCATGATTCCATTTCTGTCCTTGGTGTAAAATTTGGCGAATTTTATAGTATTAGGACTTCATGCAAAAATGCCTTTCCAATCCATGGATTTCTCCCCACGGATTGATGCAAATATACAGATGTTTTTTTATTTCTGTGTATTTTCAATAACAATTTGTTTGTAAAAAAAAACGGAACAGATTCTTGAAATCTATTCCGTTCAATTAAGAGCATTAAGCTCAAATTTTATGTTATGTATAAATTATAACTCTTTCTGTATGACCTCCTTCGACTATTGTTCGTTAATGTATTATTTATTGTCTCTCATAAATCAAAACCTTATCATGTTCGGCACTTTTCCGAGCGAAAGGCAACAACGTGCCTTCAACCACCATGTCCACCTTTTTTTGCAAAAGATCTTCGAGGTCGCAAACCATAGCCGCGTATTTCAAGCCTATCCGCTCATCCTTTTTGAATGTCACTAATATATCTACATCACTGTCCTCCCTTTCTTCTCCGCGCGAATAGGAGCCAAAAATCCATGCCTTTTCTACCGGCTGATTTCTGAAATAGTTGACAATAATATTTCTGACATTTGCATTCATGGACTATCTTTTGTCTTGTATCTCTGCAAATTTATATCTTGCCCCCTAAATCGCCAAATCTTTAATCCAAAAATGGGAAACGCACCAATTGGAATCGGTTATGTTATGATATGACAGACCGTTGCAGGGTCGCACGAACGTAGAAACGCACATACGTAGACGCACGGCCGTGCGTCTCTACGTTCCTCGTCTCTTCCTCTTTTCATTTTCCGTCAATACCTTTACGCATAATTTTTCTCAGTTCTTCAACGTCTGGCAATGCTTTTCGCAAGCGATTAGGCATTTCTTCTGCGGTGGAATAGGTGGCGACACCCATCGGTCTGTCATAATCTTGTATGACAAATTCCACAAAATCTTTATTAGCAGACTTGCAGAGAACAATACCAATTGAAGAACTTTCATGCGGTTTGCGAACTTTTGTGTCCAATATTTTCAAATATGTTGTCAGTTGTCCGAGATAGCTTGGTTTAAAATCCCCCATCTTCAGTTCAACCACCACCAGCGCATTTAATTCGCGATTAAAGAAAATCAAGTCGGGAAAAAATTCTTCTTCATAAATCTCAAGGTGATATTGGTTGCCGACAAAAGAGAAATCATTGCCGAAGGTCATGATGAAGTTCTTAATGTTCTGAACAATCTTCTGTTCGACGACTTTTTCGTCGATATCTTGTTTATCCCTCTCTCCAATTTCCTCCGTATTAATGAATTGTAAGGCGTATGAGTCTTTGAACATCATCACCGCTTTGCGAGCCATAGAAGAGTCGGATATGGTTTGGGCGAAGTTGTTAGGCATACTCTCTCTGTTCTCGAATGCTTTTTCCCTGATAAGATGTTCGAGAGACTCAACAGAGAGATGCTCCTCTGCTGTTCGGTGGATATAATAGTAGCGAGCAGGCATACTTCTTACATGTTTAAATATCTCTATGTGATGGGTAAAGGGAACTTTAAAGAAATCATCGATGGGGAATCCTGCCATATTAGGTATGGTGAGTGATTGGTATATATTTATTTGATTGTCGAGGGGATATAAGAGGGTGTATCAAAATTCGAATTTTTGATGCACCCTTTTAACTTCCTGAGAATCGAGTGGGGACTCGCAGAAACGACATTTTGGGTTTTTCAGTCAAATATTCGATTCTCACGAGCCAGGGAACG
>Ga0247609_10001330_pt1 | contig 29988 bp, 25 predicted proteins | sample 172DNAGHGlowgp2_FD_193487 | JGI IMG/M metagenome (GOLD analysis project Ga0247609, IMG submission 193487) | Sheep rumen microbial communities from Palmerston North, Manawatu-Wanganui, New Zealand - 1728 DNA GHGlow gp2 | ecosystem: Host-associated > Mammals > Digestive system > Stomach > Rumen ... | reverse complement strand
GCCGTGGACAAAGTCTGTAAGGCTCTTTCTGATAATGGAATCTCCTATTGGATTGACCGTGAGGGACTTGATCTTGGCGTGACGTATGCCAGGGTGATTGCCTCCGAGATAAAACAGTGCGAGATTTTCCTGTTCCTATCCACCCGCAAAGCCAATGCTTCGGAATGGACACTTAGAGAAATCAGCACGGCAATACAGTTCGGTAAGAAGGTCCTTCCTGTGCGCCTCGACCATTCTCATTACGCGGATTCTGTGGCGTTATACCTATCATCAGTACAGTATGTGGATTGGATGGAATTGGGGGAGAAGGAATCTCTCCGCCGCATTGTTTCCCGTGTCAAAAACGTCGGTGCAAAGGAGACCAAGAGGCCCGCGTCAGTTCCCAAACTGAACTCTTTTACCAAGGTCGTTCTTCATGCGGCCGTTCTGGTCCTGGTCTTCATCTTTGCAGTGCTCACATATCAGTTCTTATGGTCAAAGGCATTGCGCTCCAATGAGATTATGGGAGGCCTGGTTGGATATGTGTGTGAGTTCGGTGTCTTGATGTCTATCTACTACCTCGTTCGGATGATGCGTATGAGGAAGTGCACCTTTGCCTTTCCTCTGCTTTTGACCGTCATCGTTTTCCTTGCCGGAATGATGCTTGGGGATGCTGATGTCATGCTAAGCAGCATTTTCCTGTTCTTGGGCTGGCTTGCCATCCTCGCGGTATGCTTTACTGGGAAGGAACGTTCTTTCTTCAAGCTAATGAGCAAGGAGCAGATTCTTATGAAAGCAACTGATCCGGAGAACATTATCTTCGTTTACCTCTTTATAAAGGCGGTTATACTGGTGCTGGCGCACTATTTCAACCTGTCTATGATGCACTCGCTTGTTTCTCCGTATCTTTTTTAATATATTTGCGTAATTCAAACGCAGAAGAATGGCTAAGAAAGGTCAATACATTTACGAATATCCGCACCCTGCGGTCGCGGCAGACTGCGTGGTATTCGGCTATGATGGGAAGGAGTTGAAGGTCCTTCTCATCAAGCGCGGCAAAGAAAAAGAGGCTAGCACAACAGCATACGTAGGGGAGTGGGCACTTCCTGGCGGTTTCTTGGACGTGGAAAAGGACAAGACTATTGCCCATACCGCAGCCCGGGAACTGAAAGAAGAAACTGGTCTTAAGGTGGGTGCTAAGGAGTTTCGCGAGATTGCTTCTTACAGTTATATCAACCGTGATCCGCGCGAGCGTGTAATTTCCATCGGCCATTATGTGCTGGTAAAGTTGGCCGACGTTCAGGCGGATACCGATGCCGAGAAGGCGGAATGGTTCTGTAAGGACTCTATTCCGTCCTTGGCCTTTGACCATGACAAGATTCTGCGTGACGCATTTATCCGGCTGAAGCAGGATATCCATTTTGAACCGGTGGGCTTTGAGCTCCTCCCGGAGACTTTCACGTTGCCGCAGCTGCAGAACCTGTACGAGTCCATCCTGGAGGTGAAGTTCGATCGTCGCAACTTCGCTAATAAGATGAAGCACTATGAGATCCTCATCGAGGTGTACGATGGCCCCCGCCACGGAACTAGAACGCCCATTATGTACCGCTTTGATAAGGAGAACTATGACCGTCTGAAGTCTAAAGGCTTCCAGCTGGAATTCTAATGGCCAAAGGAAAAACATACGACGTATTTATCAGTTATCGGCGCCAGGGCGGTGCCGAGAAGGCTGAGCTTACGAAAGGGGAGCTAATGAAGCGTGGCTTTCGTGAGAGTCGTATGTTTATGGATACTCGCAGCATTGTTTCCGGCAATTACATCCAGTCCATTCTGGACGCCCTGGATGAGTCTTCTAATATGGTAGTCATAGTCACCAAGGGTTGCTTTGAAGATCTTCCTGCCGATAGTACCTGGGTGAAAGAGATTGAGCACGCGCTCCAGCGGGGGATTAACATTGTCCCGGTGTACTTTGATGGCATTACTACTGTGAAGGCAGGGGAGTTGCCGGAGAGCATCCAGCGCCTCTCATTTGAGAACGCCGTGATGTATGTCCACGAGTATGCCGATGCAAGCTTTGACCGTTTGGCGTCTAGGCTAAAGAAAGAGCCCGTTACAATGCCGAAATGGGGCAAGTGGGCACTGGGTGCCATCGCTGCCGGCGGATTGGCTGTGGGCGGTTATAATGTCGCGGAAAACGCCAATGATAACTTGGCGCCAGGGGAGGTGTTCGTCGTCGCATCCACCTCATCAAAGAGCTACCACAGCACTAAGAAGTGTACCACGCTCAAGAACGCCCGGCATCGGATTAAGAAGATGACCGAGGAAGAGGCTGTGAAAGAAGGGAAGAAGCCGTGTAAGAGGTGCTATAGCGACCAATAGTTTTTCATTATATGACATTCAAGCCCACAGAAGCCCAGCAGCGGATTTATCAATTCGTTGAGAGTGGAACCGGTAATGGCATCATCGATGCTGTCGCTGGGGCCGGTAAGACCACAACGTTGATGGAATGCGTTGAACACATTCCCAGTATCAACGATGTCCTCTATTGCGCTTTTAATACCAGCATCAGAAAAGAGATTCAGAAAAAGTTCCATGAGAGGGGTAAATCTGTGGCTGTCAAGACCATACATAGTCTTGGATTCCAGATTATCCGGTCCTTCTTCCAAGTCAAAATGGACAGGGAGAAATACCGGAAGATTATTGAGAACGCAGATTTCTTTGAGCATCTTGTCCCTGAGATCAATAAGCTCCTTGACATCCATAACTTCCTGTCTGTTGAGCAAATCAAAGCATTGCAGGAAAGGCGTCCAAGCTTGAGTTGGGATGAGAAAAACGCACTCAACGAGAGTGCTGGTTTCGTAAAAGAAGCCACGGCCAACATATTAGCCATTAACGACAAGTATAGGCTCACTCTGTGTGAATCCGACTTCGCCAGTTACAAGGATATGGTAGACCATTTCCTCCTACTGGGAGAAGACTATTCTGATGAAGAACTCGGTCTTTACATAAATCTCCATCAGAAGCTCCTTAAAGAGGGTAATTCCATCGCTACGTCGGACAAGATAATAGATTACACGGACATGCTGTATCTGCCGACCTTACTACAGTTGGAATCAAAGGTCCAGTACGGATTTGTGTTTGTGGATGAGTGTCAAGATCTTTCTCGTGCCCAACTGGCCATAGTCAAGAAGTACGTAAGGCTAGGCGGACGAGTGCTTGCTGTGGGCGATCCTTACCAATCAATATATGGTTTTGCCGGAGCAGATTCTGACTCGTTTGAGAACGTAAAAAACGCATTCGATTGTCATCCGCTGATGCTCACGGATTGTTTCCGCTGCCCTACATCAGTGATTGAGCTGGCGCAAACGATTCGTGAGGACATTAAGGGTTTCAAAACAGAGAAAGGTATCACGACCGTTCTGGAGAATCGTTTCGTTCTTGAATCTCTCCAGCAGGGAGACCTGGTCATATGTCGGCATCGCAGACCCCTTCTCTCCCTCGCTTTGAAGCTCGTCAACAAAGACGTGCGCATTCATCTTCATCCGGATGAGGTTTCGGAGTTCATCGGTGATTATAAGCGCTATTTCAAACCTTCAGAGCTACTCAAAACCCTCACAGAGGAATCTATAGAGCAGTTCTTGAATGTCGTTCGCGAGCGGAACATCAAGCAGATTCATAAGGACTGTGATAATGTCGATGCCGTACTTCGCGAGATGAAGATTAAGGAGGAAACAGAACTACTGAAAGATAGTCTTGATTTCTTCCTGAAAAAATTCAAAGAGTGGCAACTGAACACCATCAACAGCATCTTGCTTCGCTTAAAAGAGCTGATGTCTTACTTGGGTGATGATGCTATCAAGATTTCCACCATTCACAGGGCCAAGGGTTTGGAAAACGACCGTGTATTCATTCTGGAGTACAACAAGCTCCCTGTTAAGCGCAAGTTGGCATGGGAGAACATCCAGGAGCGGAATCTTCATTACGTGGCTGTTACCCGCCCCAAGAAAGAATTGTATCTGTGTGTAGAGGAAAAGGAACCTGACGAAGTTGACGAACGAATTGAAAGAGAAGAGGAAGAAAGCATCGTTGACTTTGCGACGAATCCTCCTTTTATTATTGACGAAGAAGCATCTGCGTCGGCCGCCATGGAACCGCCGCATATTGCCGTTACACAAAACCGCATTCGAATCAGCGCTATTATTACGATGAGCAATACGCCCAAGAAGTATTACTCATTCGCCGAAGTTGCGCCCACTCCATACCCTGGCCTTAATACAAGGCCTTGTCAGATGGCAAAGTACTGGGCCATTTCTGAAGTATTACAAGATACCGAGTATTCCATACAGAATGTGATTTGTACCAACTGGCTGGATGCTTACTTCTTGAATAGTCCCAATGGCGTCCGGATCTATGATGGTCACTATAATGCAGGTGGTACATTTAAGTTCATTCCAAGAGGCCAATATGATGATAATGAAGCTATTCTGTCATATTTAAATAATGAGACCAATTATCCGATAGCATTCGAATACAAACCCCAGAATGATGGCTTTGAAGCTGTCCATTCAATCATTGTGGCCGGATGCTCTGAGCTTGGTATTCTCATCACAAATATCTACAGAGAAGGTTACAATATGGTTTATTGCCTCAAGACGCCTTCCGCCTATGCGTACTTCAAACTAGCCTTTAACGGAAGGGGCATCATTACCACATTGATGCCTTACTCCTCCCTGGGCAACGATGATAAGGAATTGCAACAACTGCTTGAAATCATATCTCACCTATGGCAACGATAAAAGAGATTACCGCCAAGTGCAAGGCAGGTGAAATAGCAGAAGCCTACGAAATCGCTCTGCAAGATTGGCAAAACGCTCCGGATGATGTCTGGGTGCAGCGCGAAGTTGGCTGGGTACTTTATTATTTCATCAAGGAAGATATTGAGCAAAAGCGAACCGATTCTTTTTACGAGCATCTGGAGAAGCTCGGAGAGTTAACGCGGCTCGACTTGAACAGTGACAAACTGATCTATGAAAATCTTCTGTGGAAGGTTGCCGAGTTTGCGAAGGGGATTCAGACTGAGGACTTTTCGACCATGTCCACTCTATTCTCAAAGATTCGGGATTATCACTTTGGCCCCAGCAGACCTTATTCACTTCTTCTGCAGTATTTCATAAAGTTTGAAGGCTGGGATCAGCTTGCAGACTTTATTGACTGGTGGGATATCAACAATCTCATGCCAGATGATTATGAGCAGTTCCAGATGGAGAATGGCAAAAAAGTGATGTCTCTGGCTGAAAGGGTATATATTGCTAAGTCGAAGGCACTGCTCAAACTTGGAAATCAAGAGCGAATTGCTGCTTTCATTCCTAAGATTGAGGCCCTGATGGATGCACATCCGGAAATGCTCTACCCTGGTTATTTCTGCGGGAAATTGTTGATTGCCCAAGGAGCCGGGAAGGAAGAGGCTCTGAAAAAAGTCGTACCTTTCGTTCGCAAAAAGATTAATGAGTTCTGGGCGTGGCAACTGATGAGCGATATTTTCAGGGACGAGCCGGATAAGCAGCTGGCCTGTCTTCTGAGAGCTGTTCACTGTAAAACACAAGAATCCTTCCTCGGGAAGATTCGAATTCGACTGGCTGAGATTTACATTCAGAGACAAGATCACCCTCGTGCCAAATACAACATTGATAAGGTGTCCGCATGTTATCTCCAGCAGGGATGGAAACTTCCTGGACAGCTTCAGCAATGGTCTTGGCAGAATTGGCTCCAGACAACGAGGCCAGATGCATCTGATCCTTTTGATTATAAGCCGATCACTGAGGAAATACTATTCACAGAATTGGCCGAGTGTCTGGCAATGGTGACATACGTTGATGTCCAAACAAAGCGTGCTGCACTTGTCTATGGCTTAAAACAAAGGATGATGGCCAAATATGGCCATTGGGCTTTGAAACCAAAAGAAGGAATGGTCCTTAAGCTGAAATATACTCCAGATGGTGACAGCCTAAATATAATTCGGGCAGAGCAAGCGCAAGGCCCCTTCAACCTTCCCTATGTGAAAATTGTTAAGGGAACAGTTGATAAACGTGAAGGGAACCCATTCGCCTTTCTTAGAACAGGGAAAGATGATATATTCTTGTCGCCCGCAATAGTAAGCAAATATAATCTGACCGGTAATGAGACTGTAACCGCTGCGGCAGTATACGATTTCAATAAGAAAAAGAACGAGTGGAATTGGGCTTGTATCTCCATCAAACAGTAAAGACCTTGGATATGAAAAAGTTTACATACGAACAGAAAATAGCAATGATGCGCATTCTGCTGGATCTCGTATTGGCAGATGGACGCATAGACGAACGTGAGACTATCTTTTTTGACAAAATTGCAAGCATCCTCGGTCTGGACAACTCGGCCAGAAAAGATGTTGATGCAAAGAATTCTTTGTTGGCTTTGACTGAGATTAGTGAGTACACTCGGGAGCAAAAAGAAGAGCTTTCCAAGCTGATGGGACAGATGATTGTTATCGATGAAGACATCAACTACAACGAAATCCGTATCTACAATGTCGTTAACGACTTCTGCAAAATAAACATCGGGTTCAATATGGAAGATTATCCCGACTATAGCAGAAGTGGTATAAGCTAAGAGATACCATAGCACGAAGAAGCGTACCACGCTCAAGAACGCCCGGCTTCGAATAAAGAAGATGACCGAGGAAGAGGCCGTAAAAGAAGGAAAGAAGCCGTGTAAGAGGTGCTGGGAATAGCTTACCTAACCGTGATGTGGAAACATCTTTCTTTAGTCTCATATCGGACATAAATCTTTCCGGCGTCTCTATGCTCCTTTAGAACCTCAGCAAGTGAACTCAAATATTGATTTCCATCAGTGTCGCGCTTAGGGCACTGATAAAACGACCACGCAATATCAAATGTTGTCCCATACAGGTGTGGGGAATCCAGCGTGGAATTCGCATTTACTTCTCGTAAGCGTTCAATATCTTCGGCTGTTCGTAGTAATGAGGTGACAAGTATCCTGCAATATGGCAGGCCGTTTTGTTTATTGCGAACTTGGAAGTCTTTAGAAATACTTCGAAGCTCTTCTTCAGTATGAGGTGTTAAATATGGCAAGGAATGGGTGAGGTGAGCGACTTTATAGTTTCGATTAGAACGAATCCTTCTAAGCTCTTGACATTGATGTGAAAAAGAATTACGGTTTTGTAAAGGCGCTGAACCGAAAGCATTCTTTTTCGCCATAGGTAGATGTTTGTATTGTAAATCATTAAAGACTGCAGAATACTTCTTGTTACCTTCTGAAGAGACGTAGACATGGGATAGAAATAGGAAGACACCTAATATGCTTGAAACGCATACCAGTACAGAAATAAAGGCTATTCTTAGGGGTCTCTTCATCCGTCTACTTCTTTCTTTTCGTGGTACAATTCAAATGGTAATCATATAAGCTGGCATCAAAAAAATGATAAGCCACTTTTCATCAATAACGACTAAAACATTTCACCTTCGTTACTAGTGCTTGTTTGGAAGTTCCCATTCTGTTGAAGAGTAAGCTCATACGAAAGAATCTGGTTCTCCAAATATGACGACGAACCATCCTTTGAGAAAGCCTCATTTTTTATGAATCCACCTCGGACTTTGCCATTCATAGCTTTATCCGGATACCATCCTTTTCCATAGTAGAAGAAGGTTTGATAGTAGTTCCCGTTACGCAAATAAATGGTCACCGACTGCCCAGCCTTGATATACTTATGGCCAGCGACACTGCCATTCATATTATTATATCGGACGATGGCGATCACATCAGAGTTGTATGGAGCCTTAACGATAATCTCGGAATGTGGCGTGTAATCATCATAGTACTGATTATTCCCATACCATCGTGAATATGGGGCGGAACCATTTGATAGGGAATTATTGCCATACGTATTCTCTAGACGACGAGCTTCTGCCTCCCGGCGCTCACGTTCTTCTCTAAGCCGTATTTCTTCTTTGGCGGTTTCAATACGCTCCTTTGCATCTTTTACAAATGAACTGGAAGGATACTTTTGTATGAACTGCTCATATCCTTGAATGTCGTCGCGCTGAATACGATAAAACTCAGATTTATGGTCAGTGTCACAAGAGACCGTAAAAAACAAAATACTGACGAAGAATACAAAACGTTTCATAAATGGGGCGTGTTATTATATTACCTATTTCGGAGCATAAAAGACTATCCAGTTTGTAGCAGCCTCTTGATACTCTTTATGAATAAAGGTGGCACTTGAATCGGCGTATTCTCTAAACCATGAATAATTCCATCCGTGCCCCATATCGGTATAGAGAGCCTCCTTGATTCCGGCATCTAAAAGTAATTGCTTAAAATCACCAAACTCCATCTTCTCGGTTGCATCAGCAACACATAGTTTCCCCCCTCTCTCACACAAGGCCCTAAACAGATTGACATTGTTGTCTGGGCGAGCAGTTTTAAGGCTTTTTCCATTGTGAATTAGCATCTCCTGAGCATAGCCGGCGCCGTTATGAGCTGCCGCAGAATCAAGTTCGTTAGAGTACACCTCATAAAGAAATTTCCACTTGCCATTGTAAAATACAAAGCAGCCTGTGTTTCGTGTACATTTATAACCTTTGAACCTTCTACCAGAACTAACATGATCTCCCGCAATATTAGAATGCCCTTTTTCTCCGGTTCCAGTGTAAGCGCCAGCGCAACAAAAGACTATCTCCTCATCTTTAACAGGATCTGGACGCTCTAGACAACGAAGATTGATAGAATCGACAGGTGGATAATAAATGACTAAGCCCGTATGCGTGGTATCGATGATTACAGTTGGAGAGTGATTGATTACTGACTCTGGGATAGGGGAGTAAAGCTCATAATTGGCAATCCTCTTCGGTTTTGTTAAACTCATCCACGCGATAATGATGATAATCAATATCGCCAACGGCAAAACAGAATCTTTTTGTGCTAAATGCATTCTAATAGATGGTGAAATGCTTTGTGCCTAAGCATAAATCCTTATACCAATACTCTATACGATACGAACCGCTTTTCCAGTGGCCTTTATCATCTCCGCCCCATCCACTGACCCAAATTGTGGTAGTCTGGTTCTTTTGCAGAGTAACAGAACTCGAGTAGGAGTATCCTGTCGGTGAATCTCCTTTCGTGCTTCCTGATAGTCCGTAAGGCGTATAAAACTTAACTAAAATATCAACGGCTCCATCAATTAGGCTATGAGCTCTCATTCGAGAGTAAACATAGGTCGTGCTGCTACTATATATAGGGTCACCATAATCCCCATCACCTCCTTTTAATTCAATGTCGGACAAGGCGATTGGGCATATTGATGAGGAAACGTAATTAACCAAAAAAGAATCTCTTTTGCTGATAAGCAATTCTTTTTCAGCGATATCTTTTTTTAGGCGATTTATTGAGGCATCTTTTTTCGAGACTTCACTCTTTAAGGTCTCAATCCTCTGATCTTTTGAACTAATTATGTTTTCTTTATCCTCAACTTCGCTCTGTAGTTCAACAATATTTTGCCTAAAGAAAATAATGAAAGCTATCGCAACTAAGGCGATAATTGAAAGGAAAGTAACTAGTCTATATTGTTTTTTCTTTCGGTTAAGTTCAGATACCTGATTCTTCAGTTTAGCGTTCTCTTGCTCCAGAGTTTGATTAGAATCATATAAATCAGATAGTTGTTTCGCAAAACCAACGAATTGAGATGATTTATAGTCTTTATCCTTGAGAATAAGTATATTGTTGGCATCGAAAAGCAGCTTGGGCAAGTGAGCTTCAGCATCCTCAAGTGCACAACGACAAACTTTATCCTTATCAGCACCATAGTTAACAGGTGGTAAATTCATGAAGGAAGACGAGGGGATCCTATTGACTGCAACACTAACGAATGATGAAACTCGTTCAATCTCCTCCCTCTTTAAATAAAATGAATCTGTTGATGACAATAAATCGCCATCCTTTGAGAACTCTATTAACTTCCCGGAAACGGCTAAATCCGTGATGCACTGTTCGAAAACGCTAAACAACGCATTCACCTCCTTGGTGAATAGACTATTAAAGCAAACTGATATACCGATAAAGTGATTGGAGGTTGTACCACCAAGCAACCGACGATAATAACTATAGTAGATTAGATTGCCCTCTCGATGGAGGGCAATCTGTGTCGCGGCTGGTAGTTCGGATGATTGTACTTGAAAGAACTTTTTAGTAAAATCATCTGGGTACTGAGAGAACCCATTACCTAGATCGCCAAAGATGTATACCGAATGGTTCACTTCAACTTGAATTTTATCAAGCGCTCCTCATTGTCAATAGTGAACGAAGCTACTCTGTCAAGAACGCCATTCCCAAGAAGAACAGGTGCAGCAATACTAGAGGAGACTTGTGTTATAACATTATGACAAACTATTGTGCGATTACCGTCGGTCAATTCTAGGGTTTTCAAATTTAAAATAGTGTCCTCAACAATACTCCCATCTGCTATCGTTGACTTGGCTGTCCCCAATATGTCTTCTTGAGATAAGAGGCCTCGCTTAATTAATTGCTGAGCCTCTAGAGGGGAAATCAAGATGCCCGAGCAACCAGTATCAAATATCATATCGGTGCTGACACCATTAATCTTTGCCTGCACATACTTGACTCCGTTTTCGACTCTAAATGGCACATCAATAGTTTCCCCTTCTAAGACATACTCTGACTCGTAGTCGACGTATGCAACGCGTCCTTTCTTCTTCTTTTTAGGGGAGCATGAAAAGATGATTAGAGCACAAAGGGTTAACAATATAAAACGATGCGTCTTCATAATGCTATTAATTTGCGGTAAATGCTCTACTTTTGACGACTACTCCACCGACCTTGTAATTCAAAAATGACTGGCCGGATTTCGATGGAATAACACGTATAGAGCTATTGTCGGTATTCCCTTTAGCAAGAGTAAATCCGTCAAGTACCCATTCGCCTTTACCAGGATAATTCTTTATGGAAACATCATAAGTTTTACCGACCTCCATACCTTTTCCATTGTAACCTTCGACGTCAATTGCGACGTTGGGGAATGCTGCATTGAAAAAAGATTCGTACGAACCGTTATCTCGCGAACTTTCATCAACCTGTCTCCTTAGCTGATTCACTTGTCCTTCCAGCATATCGCACTGAACGCTAAGATTCTTGTTCTCAGTCGTTAATCTCTTAATCTCCGGACCACTCTTTAGCCCCTTTATGGCGAAATAAATGCCGCTAAGAAGAAGAACAATAAGAATAATGAACGCTATTCTATAAAAACGTTTATCGTGATAGGGTTCTCTTTTTGGCGCTCTTTTTGAGTAGTCATCATGTGTATCAATCGGCTGTGCCACAGTTGGCCTAGATTTCGGAGCAATAGCCTGAAGAATCGGTAGCATCTCGCTCATTGAACTCTCGAGCTTAGATGCAATCTGTTGAATATTTGCGGCCTTCTTCATTTGCTCTACCTGTGTGCTTAATGAAGAAACCTGTTGCTTGAGAGAAGCGACATTCCCTTTCTCACTAGCGAGAGATGTTGAAAGACCATCAGCTTGTTCCTTAACCTTAGAGTACTCCGCTTTTAGTGTAATATAGGACTCCTTATATTGCTTAAGCTCGGAATTCTCTTTTGTTAATGCATCGATCCTTTCATCGTCGCTTTTCTTTACATCTTGTTGCTGCTTGTCCTTTGCACGGAAAGACTTAATCAAGGCATCTTTTGTTGGATAATCCCTAGAGATAACAACCTTCCCATTCACTCTAGTCGCATTAAAGAAGGCTTCGCTGTTCACGTCATCAAGATTATAATACTCAACTGCTGACGCGTTTTTCTTGGTAAATGAGTCATCAAGACTTTCGAATTCTGCTCCTAGATGGCTTTGAATTTGGCTTAGGACATAACGTTTAGCCTCGGTCAGATTTGAATCCTTGGGATCAAAGGCCTCCACTGTATACTGTTCACTTTCGCCATTGATCTTAATCAGTTTATTAGCGCAATACTGATTATAGGCTAATTCTAATAGTTGGTATAAAGAATAAACATCTGTGCAATAGTGTCCATCTACTCGTACAGACATGCCAAAATACGAGCCTGGTCGGCCACTAGCAGCCAACACATTCTGGGGGCGAATAAGCGAATAGTAACTACTACGTGTTCCGGGGTTATCCCTAACTTCTACCACGAATACCTGCTTTGGCTTCCCATAAATCTCGTATTTTCCGTAGAAGGACTCGTAATATTTATCAGTTTGTGTTCCCCAAACCTGATGGCCTTGGGGAACACCATGTATGACAAAATCGATTTGCATAAGATTAGCCTCTGATTTTCTTCATTAGCATTCTCCAGAGCATCTGTGGATACTCATCCGGGCCTTGTTGATATGTAAGGTAGGTTTGGCCATTCTGATTTGTTGCCTCAACAAAGAAGCCATTCGAGAACGGGATTAAATCACAATTATAGGGTTTAAACCACTTGGTAATGGGATTCTGGTTAGTAAAAGGCGTAAAGATACCAGGATACATATTGGCGATATCGTTCTTTACTCCAGCCATATTAACTACACCAGGGGAGATGACAAAGTTCGTCTTATCCACCTTATTGTACAGGAAAATTGCTTTGTCCTGTGGCTTCATCATCGTTTTTAGTTGCCTAAGTCTGGAAACGTATCCGCTTCTGTCCGGTAGATCCTTCCAATCAGGTTCAACCATATAAACCCATATCTTCCTATTCCTACTACTGATGATAGTGTTAACATATGCAGGGAACGGTTGCTGAGGTTTTGACGGATTAAAATAGTACTCTCCAGGCGCCTCCAAAATCTGGCAAATTCGTTTTCCTTGCTGTGTTAACACCTCCACGAGCATGAAGCTAATCATCTGGGTTCCTTCTGCAGCATTACTGCTATGAACAAGTTGATTATACTCGGAGCACATTTTTGCGTAATGAGTATCCATTGCCGGCCTAAAGGATCTAATAGGTGAGACCTTAAAACCATATTGTTGCAAGAAACGCGTGAGGCGAATCAATGTCATTGTCTTACCGCATTCGGTTGGGCCAAATAGAACAATAATAGGGACATCTTGATCCGCGATTGTTACAACGATGCTATTGGGATCACTTATCTCGGTCTCATTGAGACCTGGTACAGCGCCATCAATAATAGGCGCTGGGGAAGTCCCCTCATCAACGGGGGCAACACCTTCAATAATTGTAGGGTTAGGCTGTACGTCAGTAGGGACGTTGGGAGTAATTGTATCCTGGGGTAAGTCAAATTTCTTAGCCATAGTTTATAGGTTTAATTATTAAAAGTTAGATGGTATACTGATCTTTTTTAAAAGCAATGTCAAAGAAAATAAAGGCTCCGATATCAACTAATATTGAAAGGAGAACCCAAATAATGAGGCCATGTCCTTTGTAATGACCAGATAAGAAATCTTTCCAAACATCGAATACGCTTAACATCTTTTTGACTTTAGTAACAGCTGTTCCGGATTCTGGAAGATAATGTTCCTTGTCATTGCCTTGAAAATCGACATACTGCTGATAGGTTTTAATTGTGGAGTACCCCTTAACAAGGCGCCCATTAAGATCATTTACATCGTCTGCGTCATTTAAATCAGCTTCGCCACTAGAGATCGCTTGCTCCATTAAGTCAAGATTTTTCCAATCAGTAGCAGCTAAATTCTTATATGTGCTTTCATCGGAAGCAAGCATGGAGTTACGTAGAATCGTCAAACGGTTTTCCAAAAGAATCATAATCTTTTGACGATACGCATCAACCAATTGACGCCGCTGTTGTTCTGATGTGCCCTTGTATGTAAGGGGCTCAATACGAGGCACTTGGAGCATTGTCGCAAAATCTTGAAGAATAGCCTTCGCTTTAGGACCAAAACCAGGATTGGCATCGTTAAGAATCTCTGCTTCTAACTCTCCAAATTTTGCCCAAACATCATTGGCAACTTCGGTTTGTTTATCACGAATTTTAGTCTCAGTAAGCGTATTATTTTTCAGTTGATCTAGATAGCCTTTAGTAGTTGTTATATCTTCTGAGGCAATTGAAGAAATAGCATTCCTGTAAAAGAAGGTGTGTGTGTTTGTAGGCATGCTGAACATCAGCCAGAAGACGAGGACGATTAAGATTCCACCGATTAATTTTGCGCCCCTCTTCTCAATATATACATTTTGGTTCAAGCTATCTACGATAAGCTTAGTACCAATAGATGCGATAATAAAAAAAGCAACAGTAACTATCCAACATAAAGCTTGTGGCCATGAAGGAAGCAAGAGGTGAAGTGATTCTTGTGTAGCCCAGCAGCTAACAGCAGCTAATGCAAAAAATGCAAGAACCGAGATGAGTTTTAGTAAACTGTTTTGTCCCATAGTGAATATAATTTATTGTTTTGTTACTTCTTCAATCACACCAGGTTTTGGCAGAATATGGATAAGAAAACGCTGATTAAGCCTTTCATTGCTTTCTCTCATAAGGCCAGTCCCGCTTTGGCGTCCATCCCCGCTACCACATATTAAGACTTCGCAGTTTTCCTGTGAAAATAATATGGGCCCATTTATTGTGTCTCCTTTCTCCCAGAACTTTTTTAGAGCGTAAGCCCTTTCATAGCTCAACTCGTAATTTCGTTTATAATTGTCCCTAGAGGCCTGACCTTCAATAATCAGTAAATATTGGATGCCAGGGTGTTTTATGGTTGTTGAATCGACAAACTCCTTGGCTTTACGACCAGCAGCTAATAACTTCTCCTGTATCTCCTTGGGGACATAGAGCTCAATATCGGATTTCCCGGTGGGGAAACTCACGTCAATTGTTAGCTTATGCTTTTTGTACTCACTCTTATACTCAAAGTATTCAGACTCGAGACCGAGTGTGGCGTTCTCTATCTCCTGCGCTTTCGCTAATTGAGCTTCAAGGTTTTCTTTTTCGGTTTCAATACTGGTTTTCTTTTGGTTTAATTTCACTACGACGACCACAAAGAGCATCAACATGACGAAGAAAAGACTCGTCATGAGGTCGGCGTAACTAGCCCAAAAGAATGATTTGCTCTTTTTCTCTGCCATAAAACTATTGTGCTAGGAGTCTAGTAATAAAATCAATTACGAATAAGATGCAGGCAATGATTGCAGCTATTTTAACAGATACATTCAATATGCCAGCGATACTAATACGATGAATTCTTTTGGGCATCCCATCATCAGATGTCCCCGCATGGGCTTCAACATACCTTATGGGTTGTTCAGAATTCGAACTACGAATTGCGTCAACTATTTGATCAAGTCTTCTAGAGTTTTCTCTAGAAATAGAGGCTAATGAGGAAATAGCAGTTTTTGTCTCAGATAAAGATTGAATACCTTGCAGGACCTTATCCAATTCGTCAGTCTTTTTTGAAAGAGCCTCTTGTTGCTCAGCAAGCTTTGCAACGAAAGCTCTCTGATTCTGCTCATATGCCTGGCGAAGGGTATCTAAATCAGATGTAGTTCGGCCTCTTAGTTCTTCCAAATAGGTATTCATAGATGAGGACATTTGGTTGAATGATTCCTCTAGCGTGCTATCTACACTGCCAACCACTTGCCTTATATACTCTTCACGATTCTGGACTTGTTGCATCTCTCGCTCAAAAAACGCGCCCATTCTCTCAACAGCAGCGGTGCGGTCTAAATGTCTATCCAAATTGGAATTAAGTGCATTTACAGCTTCCAAATATCCATTTACATTGATTAAGTACTGATTGAATCGATCAATCTGAGCAGTGCAACGCTCGAGTTCGCGAAGGACAGTTACATTTGCTTGAGCGACTCGGTTAATATCAATACGGCTGATAGCGTTCAATGCGTCGGCCTGGTCTCTTGATACCTGACGAACATTAGAAAGTACACTATCAAACTCTTGGATGTTCCCCTTAAATGTCTGATTAAAGGTCATTAAGTTTGCTTGAAGGAGGGATAGAGCGGTTACTGTATTCCCCGACAAAACAGGGAGTAATTCCGTTTGAAGCCAAGAGTAAAAGATATTCTTTCTTGTCTCCACAAGGGTTTTAGCGCCCTTTGACTTCCAGGAGATTATGGTCGTGAAAATAATTCCTACCAAACTGGCCGCCATCGCTATAGCAACACATGACATCATGGATGATACGTTGGTTAGTTCTTCAACACCACCGTTCGCAGCAATAACACTAATACCTACGATGATGCCAATCATCGTGCCCATTAAACCCATGTACAATGGGATTGGTTGCATGACTGTTATTTCCTCCTCTTCTGCACCAGAATACCTTTCCACAACATCTTTCATGAGTGCGAAGTCGCTCACGGCGCCACTATTCTTTTGAAGGTACATATTCAAGGCATCTTTTATGCTGTCCATAGTAGCATTATCGCCTTGGACTGAAATCTGGGACACCTCTACCTCGCGAAGAATTTTCCGTTTTCCATCCTCTTCATCGTCCACCCAAATGTCGTCGGAATCATCAGCGGGCAAATCATCGTCATTGTCCACTGTTTCACTGATAACGATATTAGCCTTAGATATCGAGTAAGACTGTTTACTATCAGGGAAAATTGCCTTAAATAAGTCTATTTTCTGGTTCGCCTGGATAAGGACTTTAACCTGAAAGTAAACGATCAAAAGAATGAGGGGGATGACAATTATGTAGTGAATATATTCCATCTGGCGTTAAAGGTTTAAGCTAATAATACCACTAGCGAAACAATATGCGACTAAAACAACAAGCATAAGCAATATGCAGATAAGTGAAACTGCCAATGATTTCCATTTTATGTCTGCGGATTTACGGCCACTTAACTGTTTTTCTAATTCAATGTTACGTTTTTTTTGATACTCCAATTGTTCTGTCAAATTCTCAATTCTAACGGCTAAACCATTGAGTTGAGGAGTTGTCGTCTTGTTGCTTTTAGTTATAAATAGCTTATTGAAGGATAGGAGATTTTGTTTGATAGTTATGTCATCTTCCGAGATAGAGACGATTATGAAATCCTCGTCAGAAGATGCATAATTGAGTGGACGAATGGAAATAAAATTCTCTTGTCCATTCTCAATAAGCTCTTTTATTCGTAATGCATATCGATTAAATGTTCTTGTATAATCACTAAAAGTGACATTCTGAGAAACAATATCGCCAGAGGCGTTAATGGTTAAGAGCTCTCCGTCTGAAACAATCTGTTGGTAAACTCTCTCAAATAAACGGAACAGTGCTTTTATGTTATCTGTCTCTAAACCATTGATGACTATAGATAATCCAAATGATGCTTCACCTTTATCTTCGGAGAGCTTTTTCATATACGTGTAGTACATAAGATTATGGTGCCTATGTACCACGATTTGCGAATCAGTGTCAAAGTGCTCTCTATACGACGTAAAGAGACCGGACGTGAAATCCTGTGGATACTGTGAATACCCAGTTTTATTCTCTTTGAAAAAGTATGTCGAGCAGTTAATTGGCATTATTCTCGTTTATTTGTGCTTGTTGCTCGATCTAAAATCCCACGGAGCAACGGGATACTTATCGGCCCACAAGCCTTTCTTTGCTCTGCGTGCCTCGGCCTCGGCGGCAGAATACTTCGGTGTATTATCATACTTGATAAAATGCCATGCCATGCCCTCTTGAAGCATTACAAGAGAAACGTCCCTTCCATCAGGAGTAAAGACATAAGTAACATATCGTCCCCATGAATCTTGAGACTGAACATCTACAGTTACTAGCTTACCAAAGATGATTGAGGACAAGCATTCTTTTGCTCGATTTCCAAAAGCTTGTTTCTTTTCAGGGGCATCTATGCCAAAAACACGAAACTTTATCTGAAGGTTATCACTATTCAGACCGATAAAAGTGTCTCCATCGGAGACTCCTACCACCTTAACTGTGAACCGTTGCGCAGAGCACAAATAAGGCAGCATGATAAGTAATAATGTGAGCAAGAGCCGTCTCATGTCTCCTCCTGATTATTTTTTGTTGGTAATTAGTAAGTAAATGAGATAGACTGCCACACAAACATCCACTATATTCCAAATGACCCTCCCAAGTGGTATTTTGAAAAATGGCTGAAACAGGATAGCAAGAGCAATAAAAAGAATCATTCGCCCTTCATTTCCTGACTTGTATGCTTGATATGCGAAATAGCAGAAAGCAATGACTGCGATGAATCGGACGAGAGTATAGAAACCATAGGGCATATGCAACAAGCATAGCAGTAAAAGCAATGCCATCGCTGCATACAAAAATGCTGAGGTTTCTCTTCTTGTCATTGGTTTGTTTTAGTAAACTGCAAATTTAATAAAAAAACTTTGTTTTTTTGTTATAGCTTAGTCCAATGTTTTTAAAAACCTTGTATCCAGTTGTTTTCAGTAATGACTTTTGGTAGTTCGTGTAAATTTTACGCAAATATAAGAATGATTCTCGAAATCGCAATAGGTTTTGTGTAAAATTTACGTAATTATTACTTCGCGCGCCAAAGTATGTAACTCTCATACTTGTACTTAGAGTGCCTCAAATCCGAGAATTCAGTCACATTTCCTTCCTTATTGTACCAGAATCCGTAGGATGTGCTTCCAACCAGATAGATGGCATTGTTAACGGCCAAATCAACGAGCGCCTGTGCAAAGTCATGGAAGGATTCTGGAGTCTCACATTTCACCACAAACACTTCTCCGGCACGCTCACAAAGAGCCTTACGAATGGATTTGTTTTTCAGCTCATTTTCAACTAGAGTTCCATTGTCTACCAAGGCAAATTGCCTGAAGAAGTAACCTTCGGTTTCGGTGGCTTGTTCGAATAGGGGAGAGTTATCGGCAACGCCAACAGTTATCTCGCCATCAATAATCCCGCAATAACCTTTCTTCGAAAGGCCCCAGGCCAGCGGCTGTCCCTTCAACACGAACGCACCAACAATTTTTTTGTTATCCTTCCTAATATCGGCCGCCTGGGTGGTTAGGATGATGTTTTTGTCTAGATAGTTTGGTGAACCAAGGCAAAGCTCTGGAACCGCATTGTGGGGGATGAAAATCGAGAGGGGAATATCATTCACCGTCTTCTCGATCACTTCCGTGTAAGCGAGACCGGTGGTATCCGAATAGTCTCCGAAGGGTATAACCTTTTCTGGTTCCACAATGTATTGAACGGTTGTAGAATCGCCGCTTTCAAACAATCCTGGCTCGTTGGGCTCAACCGGCCTTCTCTTCAAAAAGAGGATGATGCCGCCGATAACCAACAGAACAGCAACTATGGCCATTATCCAGACTACCGCGCCCCTGGGCCCACGCGACCCTTCATTCTTAGGCGAAGGTCCTGAACCGACCACGCGAATCTCATCGTCACTTATGTCGTAATACTTACTCATTTCTTTTGACCAATTAAAGTCTGCTCCACATATTCCTTCAGCTTAATCAATGCATCTCTGGAGGCAGACAGATCCTTACGAAGCCCCTTGCAGTCAGACATGACTACAATCTGCTTGGAAATATCTATGTGGTGGAGGTAATCTAAGTTGATGATGCTGCCACGGCCGATGCGGATGTAACGGTCTCCGCTGGCCCCCAGCTGCTCATCCATGAGCTCTTCCACCTGCCCGAGCTGCATGCAAATAAGCGTTTCCCGGCCATCCAGTGTTAAGAAAAGGGAGTAGTTGCCCTCTGCCGACACACAAATGAGTGCGTCCAGCGGGAATCTGTGCAGTTCAGTCCCTTTGCTTATGACTAGATGTTGGGGCATGGGTTAGTATATCCTTACAAATTTAATAAAAATAACTCTTTATCACACGTTTCTATAGGATTTTAATGGTTATGTCTTGTTTCAGACCCTCATCATCAACAGCCGTCAAACGATGAAATCCAGGGCTCATATCCACCACCAGCGTATGTATATCCGTGGTTTCTCCTAAATATTCGCTATCAAGATGCCAATACACGGTAGCGTCAGAGCGGGTGTGTACGATTTCGCAGCGAATACCCGGAATGCTGCCATCCATCTGTTTTGCTGGCGACAGGAAAGCACCTTCAGAGGGATAGGCAAAGTGCATGGCATCCCGATTATCGATGGTTTTAGGTAAGCTTCTGTAACCTTGGTGTTTGACGCGGTAGTATTTCTCCATCATTGGAGGAAGGACAAACCATTTTTCCTGATTAACCTCCTTGTGCCAGGGACAGGTTTTACCATCCTTCGCGGCTACGGGTACTTTCATTTTTACACTGCCGGGGCAATCTCGTCCAACAAGATAGCCACTTTCCGGGCAGACATCCACGTCAACACCATCTTCCGCTTCCTCAAACCAACCTGTCTGTGGAAGGAGATTATACAAATCAAACATCACCGGCCCGGCCGTCAACGCGCCCGTGAGTCCAGGCGCAGAGTGGCCGTCAGCATTACCTGCCCATACGCCCACTACATAGTCTGGAGTGATGCCAATTGCCCAGGCATCTCTTGACCCATAACTGGTACCGGTCTTCCAAGCTACTTTTCTCAAGGAGGAAACCCGCCGCCAATCCATCTGATCCGGACGGCCGACCTCGGACATGGCCTCCAGGGTATACCAGTTTGCGATTGTCGACTCTCTGGCTAGTTGCGCATATGCAGTGACGACGTCGTTTAGACAAGCCTCGGCACCACCTAGAATCAGTGACAAGCCATATTCTTCCGACTTTCGGGTAAGTGTGCTGATACCGGACTCCTTTAGCTTGGTCACAAACCTCGCCGTCCCATAAAGTTTGAGTAGCCACACGTTGGGTATATTCAAAGAACGCGCAAGCGCTTCGTCGGCTGGAACGGCTCCATCGTACTTTAAATCAAAGTTCTTCGGGGAGAATCCGCCAAAGTTGGTAGGAATGTCTGGGAGCAAGGAGCCGGGGAGAATCATACCCTCATTCAACGTGGCGCAGTATAGCAGCGGTTTTAAAATGCTGCCTGTACTTCTGGGGGAGCGTACAATGTCAACCCAAGCGCCCGTTCTTTCTGTCTCTATATCGGCATTCCCGCAATAGGCAATTGTCTCGCCGCTCCTGACATCGAGAATGAGTGCCGACAAGTCATTGATTCCATTTTCGGCTAGTTCTTCACGCCAGTGCTTTAAGGTTTCTTCAACCCGGCGTTGTAGCCTAATATCGATGCTTGTTTTCACAAGCTGGCCGTGGGCAGTCTTGTTATAGAATTCCACTAGATGCGGACAGAAAGATGGCAGAGGATGAACTTCTCCGATAAGAGGCTCATCAATGGCCGATTCATATGTGTAATCGTCCAAGTATCCCTTCTCTTTCAGTCTCAGTAACAGACGATTGCGTTTTTCAAGAAGCCGCTCTCTATTCTGGCCAAGATTGATGGAAGAAGGGGCATTGGGAAGGACCGCAAAAGTAGCTGCTTCGGCCCATGAAAGGTCATCTGCTTCGCGTCCCAGATAGCGCCAGGCAGCAGCATCCAAGCCTACCACGTTTCCGCCAAATGGTGCATGAGAGGCATATAGTGCAAGAATCTCATCCTTAGAGTAACGTGCTTCCAGGCGGGTCGCCAGAAACATCTCCATTACCTTCTGCCAGATGGTCCTTTCCCGCTGCCGCGACAAACGGATGACTTGCATGGAGATGGTGCTCGCGCCGCTGACGGTATGGCCTCCTTTGATATTTTGTACAAGCGCTCGGCTGATGGCTTTCAGGCTTACTCCAGGATGATGCCGAAAACTCCGGTCCTCGAACTGGATGAGAGCAATGGCGTATTTCTCCGGGACAGTATCGCTGGGAGGGAAACGCCACTGCCCGTCATCGGCAATCCGTGCTCCCAGTAGTTCACCGCCCTTATCTAAGACTACCGTGCTATACGGGGTCTCTTTGAAGAGGTTCCGAGGGAGACAGAAGAGCCAAGTGAAAAAGAGGAGAGCGGCTCCCGCTATTAGGTATTTTCTTACCGGTTTACGCATACCATTCCGTTGGCGGTATTGGACTTATAATCGGGGTTATACATATCCTCACACAAGATTTCCGGGAGATGGAACTGACCTTCATAAGAGGCTTGAAGACGTGCGGCAAACTGACGGGAGCTACCGCTTCTGAGCGTGAAATACCAGCGGATTTCGTTGTCCCGGATATCTCTATATTCACAGTCGTCTTCGTTGCCGCCAAAGAGCCTGTCGTTCCAGATTTCCCAGCCAGATGGAGCCGTAAATGTAATTGCCATAGACTCGCTGGAAGTGGCACCAGTCAACTCGTTCACGGTAATGATTCCACGGAACTCAGTACCCTGTTTAAGCTTAGCAACAGCAATCGGTTTCCCGTCCAATGTTTGCCATTCTACGGAGACTTTCACGCCCTTGGAAGAAGGCGTAACTTCTTCGTTGACGTCTGCTCTTTGGCGAACTGTTAAATGCGTGTATATGGCCGAATTAGATTGATTCAATACATGAACCTCTCCAGTCTTGAAATCAAGCTCTTTCCGAATAACACTGCGACCTCCTTGGATACTCTCTAACGCGCCTTCACTTTGGTAAATAGAAACGTTTGCGACAGATGTTCCTACAGCCTTGGCTAGCGCACTCATAGCGCAGCTTACCCAAGAGAGTTCCTGTGTGGTGGTACATTGAGGGGAGAACTCCTTGGCAATGTCAGAGGCCATCTCCATCGCTTTGCCCAGATGACCGGTTTCTACCAATGCATCCAGAATCATTGCTTTGTCACGGAGTTCAGACCACCAAGTGTCGCCAAGTCCGTTTGCTGGTGCAGAAATACTGATGAGGGAATCTTCAGTTAGTTGCCTTACAGCCTCGGTCTTTCCTGCCACAGCGTAGGCAGCCGCAAGCCGCCAACGGGCCTGAAGAGATATTCCTGAAGTCTCTTTGAGACGATTCATCGCGCCCAAGTCGGCCTGCTTAGCCAAGGCCAGCGTATAGAGCCGATAGGCTTGATCCAGGTCTCCCAGGTTGTAGTGCTCACTGTGTTTGTAGTTACGAACGGTCTGTTTCTGGTAATTTGCCCAGGTGTCAATAGCGCGTTGTTGTACCTTGAATCCCTGGCGTTTTGCTTCCATCAAAACCTGACCCGCCATAGACGTAGCCCAGGAATTGGCGTAACTCCCCCCGGGCCAGTAAACAAACCCACCGTCCGATTTTTGACGCAGCGCTAGCTCGGAAAGAATACCCGGAAGAATCTCCTCTGAGTTAGCCTTATCCTTATCTGATAGGAACTGGCGAGCATAGAGGAAGAAGAAAGCACGGGAGGAGAGTTGTTCGGTGCAAAGGTGCGAATAGGACCGAGAGAACTCGTATGCTCCCGTAAAATCAATAGCAGGGAAGGAGGAAATCTCAAGGATAGCAGATTCGCCATCTTCCGGATTGCGGCCTTTCCAAGAAAAGTCGGCTTGCTCATCGGCAGAAAGCATTCTGGAGTAGGATTCGGACTTTGGTGGATTCGGATTCACCACATCGATATGGAGGGTCTCGTGGGCCTTATAGCCACCTCCTTCAGCGGTGACAGTAACGGTGGCATGGCCGGACTTAATGGCATCTGTCTTCAATGAGAATACAACCAGACTGTCTCTGGGCTGGGCAAAACGAATCTGCTGTGCGCCTGTTCCGTTCAACTTAACGGGTCCTGTAACACTTACTTTCACCTGAACGTCTTTGACGCCAGATTCCATGGCGAAGACATTCACGGGGAGAGAGACAGATTCGTCCAGTGCGAGCCGGCGGGGCAGGGTAGAGAGCAGCATTAGAGGAGAACGCACGATTACCGATTTCTCGGCGTTGCCATAAGCCCCGGCATGACCGGCTACAACCATGACACGCACGCTTCCCACATACATTGGCAGGTCAATCTTGTGACTGGCTGTTCCGCCGTTGATAGTGAAGGGGCCAAGGAACTTGACCACGGGTCGGAAGCGATTCTCTTTCTTGGTACCGCGAATGGCCATGTCGCCACCCAGAGAAAGCACATGTGTGAACTTCCCAGCATATGCGCCGATGACATCGTCATACATATCCCAGCTTCGAACGCCCAGCGCCTCCCGTTCATTCATGGCTGGCCAGGGATTAGGCGTACGGAAGTTAGTAAGATCCAGTAAACCCTCATCCACAATGGCAAGCGTATAGGTCATCGGCTTACCCTTTTCTTCTTTCACCTTTACTGTAAATGGCGTTTGAGGTCTCACAACATCAGAGCAGGTAATTACAGGTGTGAGATGGGAGGCAGGATTGCTCACCGTAATGTTCTGGACCCCGTACATGCGGATAGGAAGGTCATTCAGAGTCTGCTTGTGAGGCTGTAAAAGCGAGATATGGATGTAGAAGTTTGGAGCCATCTTCTCTGTAATCTTGAACTTCCATGCGGTTTCTCCAGAACCAGATGTGGCAACCCAGGTGCGGGACATTACGCCAGATGCATTCTCAAAGGAGACCAACGCGTGTCCGCCTTGGGAAACAGGCAGATAAACTGTAGCCGTTTCACCAACTTCGTAGCTCTTTTTGTCAGTTGTGAAAGATAGCATAGAAAGTGCCTCTGGGTCGGACTTACTTGAATGCCCGCGCCAAAGGGGCCAATCCACGAAGAAGGTCCCTCCCGTTGTGTGACCGCTTTCCGTGTCCTTCACCAGAATGAGAAAACGACCATAGTCTGGATACTGAACTTTGAAGGGGATACCAGTATAAGAGCTGCCACTTGTAACTATTCCTGATGTTTCCAGCATGGCGTCTTTACCATTTACATAACGGTCCAGTTTCTCTGCAGAGCATTCCCACCACCAGCTCCAGCCCATGCGGTATATCTTATATTCCAAATCACGTCCTGCCGACGGTTTACCTTCTGCGTCAACGGAAATAACCTTGAAGATGAGGTCTTTGTCAGTCTCATAGTCCTTATCCTCCAGCTCAATGCCTATATAATGAGAGTACGGGGAGAAGCGTACAGTGTTAGCTACAATGCTGGAATTACCGCCGGGCTCTGCAATTTTGCAAATAAGATCGGCCTTAAGCATTCCCGGGGCATCTTTAGCCACAGGCATCTCCTGACTCAGTGAAGCACAACCAGTAGTATCCAACTGGAACTTAATCTGGGCCAGGTTTTCAGATGTATATTGCCGTAGGGGATTGGAGAAGGTATAGCCCCTGAATTCGGGGAATGGAAGGGTGGTTTTATGAAGGACAATATCAACGGTTCCATTAAGATCTGATGCGACGGGACCGGTAAGCCAATGAGAAGATATTGAGATGTTGGCATCCCCTCCCGAAGTTAATGTTTCTCTGTCAGTCGATAGATTGATTTTAAGATGGTTAGGTTTGATGGTCTCAATAGGTACTTTCTTTTGGAATTGAGCTCCGCCTATAGTGAATACAGCATTCCATGAGCCAGTTGGGCTGTCGGGATTTGTGGCCATTTCAAAGGCATAGAAACCGTCTTTCCCATTACGTAATGTCTTGCTCCCGAAGAGCTGTCCCTCGGGAGTGTAGAACTCCATTGTTGCCGGGTGGGATTCGGGTAATTTATGAAGTTTGTCCTCAATGATCAATGTCAGGTGAAGTGTGTCTCCGGGACGCCAAACACCGCGCTCTCCATAAACGTATCCTTTGAGGCCTTTTGAGTTTTTCTTACCACCTACGTCAAATTGGCTGAGCGACTTCTCGTGATCCCGCATCTTCATATGCGTAACTGCGAATCCTTTCTCTGCCTCAATAATATAGGCTTTTCCACTAAGCTGAACTTCTGCGAAGCCGGAATCATCGCTGGTGGTTTGTCCGATAGGCTGGAGCTGGTAGTTATACGCAGTTACTTTTACGCCGCCAAGGGGCTTGGAAGACACTAAATCCGTTGTGGTTATCCAGAGTTTGGATTCATCGGCACTCTTCACGATGATGCCGATATTGGAGGCCACCAGGTTCACTTCCGGAAAGCGGTCTCCACTCCATGAGTAATACCATCCATAACCGCTGTCCCAAGTGTCTTCATCCTCAGCGGTAATCATTGCTTTGGGAAGCACATTAGGCGCTTCGTTTTTATCAAACAAGGAATATTCCTCTTTGTAGGATAGCTTTATCCGATAAATGGCGCCTTTCTCCTGCTTGAAAAGGTTCTTAAGGTCAATGGAGAAGTTCTGCCACTGGTGAAGATTTTTTGATGGGTCTTGGTCAAGTCTTACAGTGGTTTTGTATATGAGGCGTCCGTAACGGCGTAATTCACAAGTGCCATCAAGCTGGTTATCCTGATAAAAGGATAGCACGTTGCTCCGGAAAATCTTTATCACGTCAACATCAACGGCGCAAAGGTTCACTGCTTTGAAGGGCAATTTGAGATTGTTTCCGTCGGGCAGGATCCCGTCGCTGATGAGCAGTTGAACGGCGGGTGGAATACCGACCGAACGAAAGGTCTTTTTGTATTCTGTACCAAGTGGAGTATTCTCGTTGCTCTTAATACGCCGGTCAACCCGAAGCGTCATGGTTGGAGCGCTGGAGTCATGAAAGAAGAGTTTGACTTGAGGCCCCTCGCGTTCAAGGCGAAGAGTCTCATGTTCGTCCAGATATACCAGTCCGTCCAGGGATTGTGCATCGTTTAAAGGCTCCGAGAATTGGATGGAGATATAGGGCTCAGCGGCATCAATGAGGTTGGCCTGAATAACCTTGAATTCAGACCTTCCGGGGATTACTGGGCTCACTTCTACACGCTTCCCAAAGCCGATAGCAGGTGCATCAAAATAGACTTTTACTGCTGCAGAACCAGCTTTTGAACGCCTAAGGCCCGACATCTCAAATTCAAAGGTCCAGTCGTCATAGCGGTCAACTGTAGTATTTGTTTTCCAGGTTGTGGATGTTTTGAATAGAGATGGAACCACTATTCCGTTTTCCACGGGTTCGCTTAGCGTGATCTTTCCACTGACGATAGCTGTCTCCGGATCATCGGCTGAAATTCGCACCTCAGTCACTTCCATTTCTGCATAGCGTTCCGCAACCTTGAAGGAAAAGACGATGTCCTTAGCTCCAGGGATGAGTCTGCTCTGACGTACGGTACAGATGTAATTGTTTCCGGCTTTAAGTTGACCAGGCTCCGGAACGAATTCCAACTTCCTGGCCGTAGAATCCCATGTTTCGTGTCCCTTGAGAGCAGGGGAGAACTTAAGAATACGCTTCCCATTCCACTCCGGTGCGGCGTTTTCGTTAAAGATGACCTGAATGGAGCTGGTGACCTTAATAACGCCGGCAGAGTACGCTTCCACGTACTCTGCTATTTCCTCCGTAGAGGAATCTTTATCTGTTTGCTTTTTGCAGGAAGAAATGCCAAGAATGGCAAGTGATACAATGGCGCTGTAGGCCAGAAGGGAGATGAGTTTGATGCGAAAAAGATTCATTGTGATGCCGTTATTTGCTGATTTTTCACTACGAATTTCAGACAAATAATTGGACTGGCAATGCGTTTTTCTCGCCGATGTATGAACTCAAAATATGGTGTACCAAATGGACGAAATAGCCTTTTCTCTACAACCGTTTCGCCTTATTCACATCCTTAATACTCATCGTCATAACCAGATTCCTGGCCCCGCCTTTTTCATAGAAGTATACGCGAAACACCTGGCCGCGAGTTAGGGAAATCTTATCAAAGGTGAAGACCAGTTTTCCTACTGAGTCTGGCTGGACGACCCCCAGTCCATAGCTTTGCCGGGGGAACACGGCCTTCTCATATTGAAGGCCACGCTTGGTCTTTCGTGAACTCTCAATGGCAAAGCGTGGCGTTGCCAACTCATAGCTTACAGCAGATGTGTTCTCTAATGAGATGAGCAAGAATAGTACATCATCCTTGTAGAAGATATTCTCGCAAAGGATTTCGACTCCATAGCCCTTGGTGCCGATATGATAGAGCTCTTGTTTCATGGAAGCGTATTCATTAAGAGGAAGGCCTGAAAAAGAAGAAGAGTCGGCTGGGGCCGACAGTCCTTCGGCGGGGCCGGCGGTACCCATTCGGGCGTCGGAGCCGGTACCCATATGAGCGCCACTAAAGCGGGTATCCACCTCCAGCCGGGAGGGATGTTCGCGGTAGGCGACGAGGAAGGTGTGCATAGTGCCGGTGCTTTCCAGGCAGCTCATCGAAGTGCAGAAGTCGAAGGGCTCCCGGGCTTTAACGGCCACGAAGTCCTTGGATCCGTCCACAATCTTGGCAATGATGGCTTTGTTGCCCAAATTGACATATTTGAGCTCGGAGGAAAAGCGCAGGTGGACGGTCTGGGAGGTGGAAATAAAAAGCGTATCCTGGGCCTGTGCGTGGCCGATCCCGGAGCATACCCACCCAGTCAAAAACAGTAGTAATAGTCGTTTCATCGTTTCTCGGATTTAACAAGGTAAAACTCATAACCGCTCACCACGGAAACGGACAGTTCGCCGGTGGCGGACTTGGCAATGGACGCGCCTGTACGGATGACGGTATTGGCAATATCTCCGACCAGGCCGCCAAAGGTCTGGCCGGCGGTTGAGACAGCATCATCGGCCGCCTTCCTGGAATTACGCGAGGCCGATGTTTCCGGGCAGTAGATGCCCTGAAGGCCGTCGGTGTCATAAGCATCTAATGCCAGAGGCACGATGCGGCCGTTCATCTCCAAGGAACGAACAGAGAGCTCCAACCGGTCGCCAATCTTACAGATGGCCGACAGATGGGTATTGGCTGGTATCCGCACGCTCCCATCTACGTAATCCTCCAATAGGCGCAGCGTCACTCGCTGACCGCCAACAAGTTTCTGGTCCCGGACGAACATACAGCGGAACGGTCTCACACCGTAGCTCACGCCCTCGGAGGGTTCGTCGTCCAATGTTGAAATAATCCCGTCGGAGGAGCCCACGGCCGATAAATCGATGCTCTGAGGCTCGGGCTTTTCGTTGGCTACAGTCTCACCGGAAGCATCCTCGCCGGAAGCTCCTGTCAGTACATCGCGAACCATTTCGGCCCGGCGGCGGTCATACTCCAGCCTTTCCTCTTCCGTCCGGGGTCTTGTGACTCCGCCACCCCCAGAGGAATGCCGTGGTCCAGATGCTGGAGCAGGAGCTTGAGATGGGGCAGAGCCAAATACTCTTTCAGCAGCGGCTTCCGGCCGGGCAGAAACCGGCTCCACCACAGGTGCAGAAGCAGCAGGGGAGTCTGACGTTAGCGGAATATCCTCTGCCGCCGGATCTACAGCATCCAGCATCTTGTAGTAATCTTCAGTGGAGCCACGATACACCTTGGATTTGCTTGCTTCCATCCGCTCGGCCTCTCCTTCCGGAATTACCGACACCACAGAGCCGGAAGCCCCGGCAGGCTCCCTAGTGGGCACAAATACGGAGAATACCATTACGATAATCAGTCCCACTACAACTGCTACCAATGCGGCAAACAGCAACCATTTTTTCTTCTTGTCGTCCATATCAGAATATCATTGAATAGGCCTTGTACAGGTATAGGAGAGCAGCTACGGCACAAAAAGCAACGCCGGCATAGACCAGTACCTTTGCAAGGCGGGAATTGTTCTTAATCTCTTTCATCGCTTGCGGGTTTCTACCAGGTCATTTTTGACCACTTTAAACTTCTCTATCAGCAGGCCGTGCGGGTTCACGTCAGAACGGCGCCCATCCAGCACTTGGCACGTGGAAACGAACGAATACTGGCTAACCGTGCTCTCTCGCACCACATACTGCCGGGCATAGGTCTCCACCTGCCAGGGATACCCATTCCCAACGAACTTCACTGAATCTACAATCATCTGTTGGGATATATTGGCCGATATCAGGCGGGCGTAGTAGCCCTTCTCGGCCAGGTCCTGCGTGTATTCCCAGGCGGAACGGTCGGCCAGATTGAAGGCTCGGTCCAGGTTCTCCTGAATGGTCTGCTTCTGGGGTGAAAGGGTGAACATCAGTTCATGGAAGCGTGTCACATGGTCGCGGATTTCCACGTCCTTGCTCATAATAGCGTCGGTCTGCAAGGCCAGCAGCAGGCTTTTGCCCTGGTCCAGCACATAGATCTTCTGCCG
>Ga0247609_10001329_pt1 | contig 30009 bp, 39 predicted proteins | sample 172DNAGHGlowgp2_FD_193487 | JGI IMG/M metagenome (GOLD analysis project Ga0247609, IMG submission 193487) | Sheep rumen microbial communities from Palmerston North, Manawatu-Wanganui, New Zealand - 1728 DNA GHGlow gp2 | ecosystem: Host-associated > Mammals > Digestive system > Stomach > Rumen ... | reverse complement strand
TTTTGAATATCGATTTTTACATAACCAGTTTCATAGCAAAATCCGAGACGGGCAAAACACTCCACTTCGCCTTTGCTTGCGCCCTCCGTATAAGCGTCGAACGCTTTTTTGTATTGAGAGCGGTAGCCCCAAGTGTCGCCAAGAACAGTATATGCCAAAACGCCGTTGTCGACGGCTTTTTGATAGTACGTCGTTGCGGTTTTGAAATCGCCGTCATCAGAATATAAATCACCGATAGAAACGTAGTACTCCGGCTTTTTTACGGCGAGCCGTTCGTATCTTTCCATTTTATCGCTATTTGTGCTCATATTGTCTCCTATTTTATAACGTTGCAAATGGTTTTGACGATATCAGTTTGTAATCGTCGTCGTGCGTATAAAACTGCTCCATAAGCCAATAAATACCGTTAGTTCCTTTTTTTAGCTTTTTGCTGAGCAGCTTCCCAGTTATTGGCATCACTTGAAATATACTTATGAATTTATGTTTGGATACAAAGCACTTAACTATGCTTGGAGATTTAAATATTTCTGGGAGTAATAATACAGTTCCGCAGTATTTGCCTTTGTTTCGCATATCGATGGTATCGGAAACCGTAATATTTTCTTTCGCATTAAATGCGCATTCAGCTGTAGCCCAGAGTAATGAATTCAATGATAGCCATTCAGTTTTCTCTTGGCTTATTTCCACTTCTGGACCGATAAGCATCATGTATTCGTTTCGTTGGTTTGCCTTTCTTCCCCCGCCAATATCACGTTCAGGCATGAGATAGTCGCTTGCGCCGATGGTGCATAGTTTCCAAAATGGCATATCTTCTGTTGGTTCAAACACGAGAGTGGTGACTGGTTTCATTTCATCCGATAGGACATTCTTTTTAAGTCTCAAGCAAAAAAATGGTTTCTGCTTAAAATTCTCAACGTAATGGTCATATAGTTTTTGATGCTTCTTGTTTCTCGCCTTAAAGACCGCTTCTTTTTCATCTAAATCTAACAAAATAATCACTCCTATATTAAAGCTTGCGTAGGCATAATAATTTATGCATGACTTTACATTTTTAATTTTAGCATAGAAAAGCGCATAAAATGTAGCTTTTTTTACTAATTAATCACCAAATGATCATATCTGTGTCCAACATTGTCACATTAGTTAAGCTTCTGGAAATTTATAAGGGTTTTCTTTCATCGTTTTATACATTCTTTTTGCAATCCTTTGCCAGTACGCATTGTTCAGTGTGCGAGCGATCGAAAGGGTTGTTCAGGAGCAAAATTATCAATTTTTTAGATAAGTACCAATAATGAACTCATAAGAAAATGCATAAAAGCCATTATTTTCATGAAAAAAAGAACCTTTGCGAATGCATCGGTTCGTTATTTCGCGATTGTCCTTACTGTACGCCTTAATACATTGACAAAATCATTATATACAGGAATAAAAATAGGAAACACTTTACATGCGTGAGTGCCAATTACACATTGTGTAAACAGGCGTGACCAAAATGCACAATTGTTTCGCAATAAAATGTATTTGTTAGCAAAGGAGGAAAAATATATGGCTAGCAAATATGGCAAAACCATTAAGCAGCTCATTATTTTTGACTACGAAAACTGGATGCTGATTAAAGAGATTGTGGACAAATATAAGATCCCAAGAGGCACTATTAACGAGTGGGTTTATTTAAACAAACGTAGAGTTGATAACCACAATAAAAATTACAGAAAATCGGAGATTGTTAATTTCAAAATTATTATTAGCAGGCAAGACATGACATTAAAAATCTATAAAAGGTTAAGGGCGGCTGTATCTATACCTGAAGATGTGCTTTTGAAGATTGCATTCGAGCTTTATAAAGATGGATATAGCCCTACGCATGTTTGTAATGTTATCGGTTTAGAAAAAACTAAGTTTTATCGCTATTTGAAAAACAAAGATAAATTAACCTGGTTTGAAAAAGATACACTAAAAATCACACCTTTAATTATAGAAGTATTTGAAAAAAGTAAAGGAAGGTTTGGACCACAAAAAATAAAGATAAAATTGCACGAGATGGGATATGACATCTCGCAAAAGAAAATATCTAAAATCATGAAGAAGAATAGTTTAGTTATCAACCAAGTCAAAACGAAACTAACATATCCCAAAAAGAATAAAGACTTATTCTTGCATAATTCCCTTAGACAAAACTTTATCCAGGACATGCCAAATAAAGTTTGGGTTAGCGATATCACTTTTATTAAAATTGATAAAATAACATGCTATTTATGTGTAATTATGGATTTGTTTTCAAGAAAAGTGGTCGGTTATATGGTATCCACCACTAATACAGATTCACTAACGACTAGAACTTTTAACAAAGCGTATTTTGATAGAGGAGAACCGGAGAACTTAATGTTCCATAGCGATAGAGGGTCAAATTATACATCGAAGAAAATGAAGAAATTACTGAAGTTCTGTGACGTTAAGCAATCTTGTTCAAACACCGGAAACCCATACGATAATGCAGTAATTGAATCATTTTTTGCAACATTCAAAAAGGAATTAATCAATCTAAAATCCTATGATACAGTTGCTCAGCTTAAGATTGATGTCGATGAATATATGGATTATTACAATAACTATCGTCCACACAGAACTTTAGGCAATAAAACACCCTCCCAATTTGAGGATGAATATCATGAACGATTGAATGCACGAAAAAGCTGATTAAATTAATTATTAATAATTAAAAAGAAAAACGGGTTTTGCAATGTCTGGATATTTTCGTTGCAAAATCCGTATATCGTTCACCTTGACAAATTAATTTTTTTGTGAATTAAGACAGTAAAAAACACCCAAGTTGGATCGATCTACAACATGGATGCTACAAGATTCTTATTTGCTGTTCAAGAAAGGCAAGCTTCCGACGTCATCCATTTTCTTAAAAGATGGCTTCTTATCATCTTCTATGTTTCTTTAATATCTCGGACCTTTCTAGAATCTTGCATTGATATTTAATAATATAGGACGCGCAACAGCAATGGCCTAGACAGGATTATTATTTTCCTCAGTTGAACATCTGGTTTCAATTAGCCTCAATCGCTTAATTTGATATTCTTTTTCTAAATTCATAAGAGTTCCGATATCCATTTCTAAAGCATCTGCAATTTTAAACCAAGTCAGAACAGGCAATTGACTACCTCTTTGCCCCATTAGCAATCTAACTATATAGCGTAAATTTGTGTCCGTCCTTAGCGAAAACTCAAGCTGGCTAATCTTTAACTCATTCAGCCTTTTATATAAATATTTTCTAGGAAAGTATTTCATTGGTAATAATAAAACTCTCCACTGAAGGAGAGTCAAATTATTTCTTTGAAATAACACTAGTGACCAAATGGCCCATGATGGCCACCACTATAGTCGTTGTTTTTTATTGATTTAAGAGCTTCTTCTTTTGTATTGAAAACTCTACTGCTTCTTAAGCGAATACCGCCTTCCGTGCCTAAAGGCCTAACGGTGATAAAATCCCTAGTCTTTTTCAGTATTTCCACCTCAACAGGTATACGATTGCTTTCGAGAATCCACGCCATATATATATTTTACATTAAGGATTTAAGCTTCAGGAAATTTAAATGGATTTATTTTCATTTCTTTATACATGGCTTTTGCAATTGGATGCTGTCTCCATGCCGCTCTTTTCAAACACTTCATGGACCAGTCATAAAATTCATCGCCTAAAAAAGCAAAAATACCAGATGCTACCCATAAGGCATCTCCATTGCTATGGTAGAAGAATTTGTTCCACCATTTTTCAGCAGAATCTAAATCATTTTCGCTTAAAAAGTAGTATAAACCGTAAATGAATTCAGCAAGTGGCGATCCACCATCAGCTTCCTCTTTAACAAAGGTGACTTCTTCTTTAGTAAGTTTCTCATTTGTTTCAAGAAGTTTGGCTCTAATTCGCCAGCATTCTTTAAGGCCTGAGAATGACCTATCTAAATCTTTAATTTTGATGTTTTTCATAAAACACCTCCTCACTATATAAGGGAATACATAGTATTCCCGTAGTCGCTTTTTTCGATTTTTTTCCAAACTTTTTTTATTAATATTTTTTAACTACAAAGTAGTTACTTCATATTAAAAATTTTTCGCACCAACAAAAAAGTGGCCCTTACCACTATTGTGAGGAGAACACGGGTAAGGGCCTTTATGAGGATGATACAGAAAGGAGGTATCAGATGATCATCTATAAACTTCTACTGTTCCGCTAGCAGCCACTACAACAAATCTATAGTAGCCAGCTGTCGTGTTGATTCGAACATGATATGGATTCGCTTGTCCATCGCCAGATAAGGTTAAAGGGACAGTTTCTCCAGTGCCAGTATATTCGTTTGTCATATAAGCATAGCCATAAGTGACTGTGCAATTAACGAACTTGCAGTAATCAGCACCAATAAAATATGTGAAATAGTTAGCGTAATCATTCGATGTGTTGTTAAACGTTACGCTTGAATTACACGCCACATAAGTAGAGAAATTTTCTTTGCTTAAAGTTACTGTCTCCCTAGGAGTGTCAGAAACTCTATTGTCTACTTTATTGGAATTGCATCCAGTTAATGCCATTAATGTGAGTGGCAATAAAATTAATAATTTCTTCATATGCTTCACCAATCATCTTCCTCTTCGTCACGTTCATTTCTATAATCGCTGTCGTCCCAGTTGAATACGTATTCGCCTTGATCCCAACTATAACCATCTTCATCAATCCATTCGTATTCACCAGAATCGTAATTCATACAGTATTTAGGTCCCATATTTCATCTCACCTCATGCTTTTGAATTTTGGTAATTCATTAATCAAATCTATGATTTCTTTATCTTTGATGTCTTTGACATCTGCAACAATTACAACATCTGCGATTTCATAGTTTTTGTGCCAGTTTCTTAGTCCGCCTATTTCATCGGTTGCGTAATAGTCAAAATTATCTTCTAACCCATTCATTACGCTTCTGTTATGAGTAGCACCAAACTTGAGTATCTCCACAGCTTGCTTTTTATACTTGGAAAGATTCCTAAGACAAAAGCCTAGAACTCCGTTAATTACTGGATTTATAGAACTAAATGATTGGGTATCTTTTCCGAGCGTTTTCTTTTGATGCCTTGTTAGTTCATATTCGTATTTTTTGATTTCAAAGATTGTTTTATACAACTCTTCATGATCCAAAAGAATCTCGAAATAATCGTCTTGGCAATAGATGCAGTCATGCAAATAATACCCTGACATAGCGAACTGATAATATGGGTCATAAATATCAGTGAAAAGCTTCACATCACCAGAATTAGCAACTATTCTTGCTAGCTCGATTCCTTTGTCGTGAACCCAGAACATACCTTTAGGTACAGTATCAAATTGGTTGTTCCAGAGCCTTAGTTTTAAATGGTATGTATCCCTTAAAAACCTAATGCCGTTTATGGAATTATATTCAACGACATAATCAAGGAAAGTTTTCCCGAATTCATCCATTTGAGTGAGGGTGTTTTCGCCAGTTTTAGTTAATAGAGTGACAAGTTCTTTCTTATACAACTCGGGATCATCCAAATAGGCGTAATATCTAAATCCTTTTGAATATGGAATATTGTCCTTATCTAAAGGCAATTTATAGGAATCTGGATCTTGCATTCTTGCTAAAGACACACCGAATATTTTCTCTAAAGGTATAATGAATTCGTATTTAAGAGGCCTTTGTCCTTTTAGCATCTTGGAAAAGTTGGCTTTTTCTTGATTTGCAAAGTCATATGCCTTTTGTCCTTTTATTCCAAGCTCATGTGCTATTGCTATCAGCAAGTGCGTGTACATCTTAATTCCCTTAATATCCATGTAATGGTTTATGTTTTTCTCTAGATCGGTCATATCCTTCCCTCCGTCGGTCAAATATATTTTATCACAACTTATATTAAAAAGTAGTCATTCACGACAACTTTTGTAGTCATTTTTGCCACACTCATTTTTTAAGCTATTTTTCCACTCTGTCAAATATGACAACTATCGCTATCTATACTTTGTATAAGTAAATAAAAAAATCCCTGTTACTCACCATCTTGTGGCTTTCGCAGGGATTAATTTAATTCTTAAGTTTGTAGATAGATGCTTCGATTTGGTTGCGGATCCATTCCTCTAAATCGCCATAATTCTTGGAGATATAGTTTTTCGCATCTTCGCTCAGCTGTTTCAATACTAGGCTCTTTGCTAGATTGAAGGCTATCTTTTGGGCTTCGCTAGTGAAGTTTCCACTATTTTTGAGCGATTCAACATAGGTTTGGAAAACCGAACGGACAGCATTTAAGACGATGTCTACCGCCTGGCCTATTAAGGCTTGTCCTTTTTCATCTTTTATCTTGGTGTTGAGCCATTGCGTTAGCTTCACTCCAAGAAATGAAATAAGCGGCAGGACTATGCATGTTACCACTGTCGCTAAAACGTTAAGTAAAATCTGGTTCATTTATGAGCCTCCTTATTCAAATGATCCTCAATCTCGGTAATAGCTATGGTGACAGGCCCATCGCATCCTTGCTCTTTTAAACCCTTAAGGCAAGCAAGCACACCAGTCGTGAGGATCTTCTGCTCTTCTTTAATGGATTTGATATCTTCATCTTGTTTGTCTTGCTTGAGCACCCATTTATGGATTGTGGTAAAACAGCCTATGATTGTGCCTAAGGCAGTAATCACAGAAGCGATGATGACAATGATTTCAACTACATGATTCATTGTTCTTCCTCCTTATAAAGATTGAGTAGGTAAGAAAAAATCTCCTTTAGTCTTGGGAGATGTTTTTCGATGTTTAGGTTTGTTTTTAAGTCTTTAGCCTTTGCTTTAGACTCTTCTGAAAAATGATAAGTGAATTCGCCTGTATCAAAATAATGCCTTACCAAATCATAGATTCGATATAGATGATATAAGCTCTTTTCTTCCTTATAGTTCTGAAGCCTTATGCCAAAATAGGCAATGACTCTATAGAGCCAGTCTTTGAAATGGGTTTTGAAATCGACTTTGATGAATTCATCTAACTTATCTTTGATTGAATCATCAATATAAACGATGTTCTCTTTAGCGATTAATAAATTATCAATCCACACCAAGAAATAAGTTAGGCATCCTTTATCGAACTTCTTTAGCTTTTCAAAATAAGGCAATCCATAGGTGAAGAAATCACTATCATCGGTCTTGACTACATTACAGGAATCATAGCCCTCAAGGATGACTATATAGTCTTTGTCACTATCATCATCGCTAAGGCCGTAAATAGATGATCCGCATTTGTAACAAAGTAAAACTTTGTAAGGACTAAAAAGTCTATCTAATAACTCTTGCATATTTTGGTTCGTTCCCCCTACTATCTTCGACATAAAGTTTTGAGCTGGTTAATTGGCATGAGAGCTGGTAGTCTTGACCCATATAACGATATGGAACAATTCCTCCAGAACCACCAACTGATGCTCCGGTAAACATAACGGTAATTCCGCTTACATAAACAGAAATAACCGCGTTATAGGCATTAAGTGATGTGATGTCGTCAAAAGAGTAGCAATGGCCATATTCAAGATGGGAATATCCATCCCATAAAGAACCATAGTTATCTCTTACATATTGCTTGACGTCACTATCTTTAGAATTCATCTTGGTTTCATCGTTTTCTAAGGTTGGTGGCGTAAAACTAGTATCAAGCGTTACTGAAGACGTCGTCTTTTGATAGCGGCATAATGGAAACTCATAAATGAGTCCACCATTCATCAGGTCGTTTTGAACTAACGTTGGCCATGTGGTTCCGTTTTCTCTTTTCTCTAAAGAAATCGAGTTATTTCCTAGATCGATCTTTATGATGACATAGCCATAAGCACTGCCATCTAAAGAAACGGAAATCTTAGTGCCGCTTTCAACGAATATTCTTCTTCCATAGACTTGGATGTATCCAGCTTGGAAAGAGATATAGTTATTGCTGGTGCTTACTTGGCATCTTCCTAAAATGCCATAAAAGATACCGTTTTTATTAGAAGTTAGAAAATGGTTGATATCAGCGTCCATTTTTGAACTAACGGAAGCAGCGTCAAATGTTATTTTTTGAATGGCCATTATTTATCCCTCCTATCGAAAAGTTTTAGTTTATCTGTCAGTGACAGACGGTATTCTCCAAGTGTCACTTTTGCAGTGTTAAAAGAACCTTTAAATTCCATCTTGGAGACAATGGTTTCATAGGTTTTATCTTCATGGATGAATTTCACTATCGCTCCGACTTTTAAATCCTTTAAGGCCTCAATCTTATTCGTTAAGAAAGAGAAGTTGAAAGTGATGTTATGCTGAAGCGAAGAATCCACTAATGCTTTCGTGGCTTTAGTAAGAAGCGAATCATAGTCCTTATCGCCATAGAATTCATATTTCATTTTGACTTTCTGAATCCTTTTTAACGCTGGCGCGGTTGTTACTACATGGCCATCGTTGGTTAAGTAATAAACGACTTGATTGGTATGAGTCGTATTCTCCGCTTTTGGGATATAGTAAACTTTGTTTAAACTTATCTCATTAGTGTCATTAACATTGAGTTCTGTGATGCTTCCTAGGCTCGATTTCATGGTGATTCCGATTTTCGCGGACACCACTTTTATCTTGATCCTATAGAACTTACCGTTATTTAGGACCATTTCGTATTCAAGCCTAATTCCATATGTTTTAGAAAATTCCTCAACCAAATCGAGGATGTTTTCCTTTTTATCAGCTTCATAGGTAAGATTGCAGTTTTTTACCACTTCAATAGCGGTTTCTAAATACGAAACGTTCTGATAGGTGTCACCAGAATACTTGAAGGTGTTATTAATGAGATTCACGATGAACTGTGCTGAGTTACCAGAGAAGCTAGTAGGAAGAGGCACATCGACATCTAAAAGCGATAAATAATCCCTACTTTCTACTTTGATTTGGCCATCATCTTTGCTATTAATGGAAGTCACTATTCCAATATAGGGATAGCCCTTTTCCTTCACTAAAAGTAAGTCGCCGACTTTGGCATTTAAACTTTGTTTATTAAGAGTGAATTTAGACTTTTGAGGCACTAAAGCATCGAGGATGATATTAAAGTCATCGGTTGCGTAAGCGTAATCTAAAACACTTAAATCTTGTTCACTTAAAAAGATTAATTGCATAGCTTCTCCTAGTGGGCGATATATTCTTCTTTGAAGTCGATTTCACATGTCGCTTCTTCCCTTACTCCTGGATCAAAAAAGATCTCGCTTTCCCCTGGAGGAAGGAATAAGAAGTTTTCATAAGAGAAATCCTGTTTATCGTAATAATCATCTTCACCATCAGCTGTATAGCGTCTGATGTATTGATTCGTTGGTTTAGAGCAAATCTCGATTGTTGGGCTTTCCCTTTCATCAGTGATTAGCCTTAAGGTTTGAACATCCACTCCGTTTTGCCTAATGATGACTCTTGGGTTTAGACAGTTACCAGTTAAGCGAAGAGTCAAAGGAACGCTTCTAGGCGAGTCATTGATGACCGTGACTTTACCGTTAAAACTAACAGCGTAGACATAAGGATAAGAGTAGGAATATATCTTTCCTCCCCCTACATCTACGACATCAATATGAGCGGTTTTATTGACTAACCATAGCGATAAACAATCAACCTTAACTTCGCTTCTTAATATGTTACTTTCGAGTTGCGATTTAGAAGAACTAACTACGTTAATATAGCAATATTTCTTACCAACGACAGTCTCGTAAAAGAGTCTAATCTCTTTACTCTTAGTGACGTATTCTCTAAAGCGAGTAAAGCCGATATACCCATCGATGAAGATAAGGTTTAGATTGATTTGCTTTTGAGGAATCTTTCTTTTGGTTTCGACAAAGTCGGCATCAAAGTCAGAATACTCAATGTCGAATTCGAACCCTAATCCATCAAGCTCTTCGATTATGCACTTATGGGCGTAATCAAAATAAAAGGTAGAGCCTACCTCATTAACAAGATATAACTTTCTTCTCATAAGTAGGCTCCTCCTAAAGCTTCGTCGATTGATTCCATATCGACATCACCACTTGTATTGATGGTGACGTTATTGACGGTCCTAGAGTAATCTGCGTTATTATTCGTTGTGGATGATGTTTTGACGCTGTTTTCAGATGAGAAATCTACGCCAAACATCTTGCCGATTAATTTAATTAGCCACCCAACCGTATGGTCGAGAAGCCACTTAACCGCGGAGATAATCGCATTAAGGATATCTAGGATTGGTTTTAAGATTTGGAAAAGTAACTGTAATACAGGAAGAATCACAGCTTTTACTACGTTACCGATAATCACTAAAATCGGAGAAATCGCTTCGATAATTTCAAAAATCACACTGAGGATATCCATAATCGGAGTTAGGAATATCTCAATTAAAGGTAGAAGGATCTCAAAAAGTGATCCAATAACTTCTATGATTCCTGAAATGAATTCGATTATTGGTTCTAGGATTGCGAGAATGATTTCTAGTATTGGCTCTAAAATATCGATGATGATGTCTAAAAGCACCACGATGACATTAATAACCTGGCCTAAAATATCGACAATCACGTTGATGATTTCAATGACGATGTTTAAAACGCCATCGATTAATTCAATAACCACTTCGATGATTTGGACTACGAGTTTAATGACTAGTTCAAGGATCCTCGCCACCACTTGAAGAATCTTGGCGATTAATTGAGTGATAGGAATCAAGACAGCCGTAAGCATCTCAAGGATCCTAGTTATTGGCTCAATTAGTCTTTCAAGTAGTTTAACTACTTCATCAAGAACCAACATGACCACATCAAGGATTCCATCGATTATCTCGACAAGAACATCAATAATCTGGTTAATGACGTTCATAAGAACATCTAAGATAGGTTTCAACTTTTCGATAATTTTACCGACAAGTTCCACTATCTTATCGATGAGCTGTTTGACAATATCTAAAATCCTTTTTAGTAAGGCTCTAAAGTTCTCGTTCTGTAAAAGCAAAACTGCAATGATGGCTATGATTGCCGCCCACGGACCTGCCTTAGCCACTGCTCCTAGAATCTTAGTCGCACCACCTAAAGCAGAAACCGCTTCTTTTAGTTTGCTAACTAGGCCTATGACTTTGGCAACAATAGTTAAAACTGGTCCAATGGCAGTAAGGATTCCACCGATAACTCCGATGATTGCTTTTGCCCCTGTGGACATTTCCTTCCATCTTTGGATGAGTTCTTTCACCTTTGGGATGACGGAGTCCTTAAGGAAGTTAACGATTTTAGTAATGACTGGAGCAAGAGCAGTCGCTAGTTCCGTTCTTAAGGATAAAAACGCTTGTTTTAGTGCGTAGATTTGATTGCCTAAAGCACCAGTGACTTCGGCATCTTCTTCAGAAACAATACCGACTTTTTCGGCTTCATTCATCCAAGCCTTAAGTTCATCCTCAGTTGCACTTAATACTGGAGCAAGTTGAGTGCCTAATTTATCGCCGAAGAATTGATTTGCTAAAGCAGTTCTGGTTGCAGCATCGCCCACAGAAGAAATGGCACCACGGATTTTCATGAATGCTTGTTCAGCATCTAAACCCGCTAGATCATCCATTGTTAGACCGATTTTTGCTAATTGTTCTGAGACGTCGTCTCCATTAGCAATTTGACCTAATAAGTTATTTACCTTTTGAAACGCTTTATCTAGATACTCGGTTTCGCTACCTAGTTGCTTAGCTGCGTATTCCCACTTCTGAAGCGACTCTAGTCCTACCCCTAGCATCTTTGCAGTATCGGACATGGAGTTTACTGTTTCGGTGGTTTTAATCGCTAAAGCCCCTAAAGCAGAAACAGCTCCAACAACTGGAGCGGTTATGTATTTAGTAAAAGCACTACCAATTGACGACAATTTGTCGACATTGATTGATCCAAGGGCATTGATTTTAGATCCAGTGCCCTCCAATTCTTTGTTTAGCTTTGCTACCTCTGCCTCGGTATATTGGACAGAGCGTTGCATCTTCTTGAATTCGGCTTCGGAAACTGTGCCTAATTTGACACCTTCTTTAGCCGCTTCAAGAGCCTTCTTTTGCTCTTCTAGTTTCTTTTTGGTCGTATTAAGAATCTCATTGAGTTTCTCTTGCTTTTGCTTCCATAAGTCAACATTAGAAGAGTCGTATTTAAGGTTTTTATTAATTGCAGCAAGGTCTTTTTGTTGTTCCTTTAAGTCGGAGTTGAGGGATTTAATAGAAGCCTCTAGTTCTGTCGTATCAAGTCCGAGCTTAATATTTAGACCTTTGATTGCTTCTGCCATCTCCCTCACCTCCTAACCTAAAAAGGCGTCAATATCCGCCTGAGTTGCTTGTCGATTTGTTCCCCCATCTTCATAGATAGACTTTTGCAGTTTGACTATGTCAAGATAGGTTCTAATATCAAAGAATTCCGCATCACGAATCGGTATCCCAAGTTGAGCCAGGTTATAAATGATATTTGCCGTGATGTTCTCACCTGGCTTTATTGTTTTGGGGCTAAATCAGTCCCCTCGCTTTGTTTCTTCACTTCCCCTAGAAGTTCTCCGATGACGTTGGCTAGATTAGTGAGTTCATCGACGTTTGATAAAACACTAAAGTCGAAGCTTTGTAAGAAATGATCATAGGAATCGTTGTAGAAAGGCTTGTGAAGCACATAAATCAATCTAAAAAGGACGTCGATAAACTTACCGACATCAGTTTTGTTTGTCGTTAAGGCCTTTTCCAACTTTTCGACATCATCGAATAGTTCAGTACCGAATACGTTTCTATAAGAAATGATAGTAAAAAGGGAAGAAGCTAATCTTAGTTCCTTCCCATTGAGTTTGACTGTCTTTTCCATCTTTATTCACCTGTTGGAATCTCTGGAATTACTGGCGCAGTCGTTAAGAAGTTAGTGTAGTTGCTATCTCCTTTGGCGCTGATGCAGTTAGTGATTAAATCATCACCGACTTCGATTGGTCTAGCTGTGATGTTTAAGGTAACTGAGTTAGCTTCGATGCTATCTGCTTTAGACTTGGTAGCTTCAGCGATTGGAGTGACACTACATAAGTAGTACCAGACACGTCTTGCTTTAGCATCGCCTTGGAATTCGAAGCCGAGAGCGAATGTCACTACAGGTGCATTAGCGATTTCCACTAAGTTGCCGTTAGCGAGTTTTTTATAACCTAAGACGTTTGTCTTGAAGTCATCGTCGATTTCAGTGAATTTTAAGGTTAAGGTTCTACCGGCGTTTTGGACTAAGGAAGCATAAAGAGTATCATCTGCATAGACGTTTGTAGATCCACCCACTACTTCACTTGAGAATTCTTGTGCGCCAGGTAAAGCGACTGGAGTATCAAAGCTCCAGTTACCATTGTTGTCTTGATTAGCAATGGCATAATGAACATTTCGTAATCCGAATGTGATTTTATTTTTTGGCATGTTTAAATTCCTCCAGCCTAATTTCGTATACTCTATTAATAGAGCCATCCGAGTTTTTGAACTCAGAAGTCAAAGAAAAGATGTAGTCGTTATCTAGAAGAGCAGATTCAAGCTTCTCCTCTAAGGCTTCATCTTTCTTTTTGGTTAATAATGTGATTTGTATCGTTCTTAGATAATAACTTGGCCTATCATCGGCAGGTTCCATTGGCCTTTTAGATATCTCTTGATAGACGATGAATGGCGGGCTTGCGTTCTGCTCGTTATCGTAATCAAGATGAGCGTACATGACCGTTGAGACAACAGTTAACAGGACTTTTCTTAATTGCTTAAGCATTAGCCACCTCCACTTATGATCTTTTTGATATCTTCCAGCATCTTTGGAGTGAACTCATCATAGGCAGGTCGAAGAAATGGCCTAGCCGATACAAGCTTCCCATTTCGATGTTTGAAGCCAAGTTCTACTAAATGAACGATGGAACCTTTGGTTTTGGAATAAATGACTATGGTCTTATTCACTCCTTCACCATATGATTCCTTAATGAAAGAATCACCTAAATGTTCCTTATTAAAGGGAGTTCTAGGTGCGTTGCTTTTGATGTAATCCAGTATTTGATCCGCGGTGTAGTCGAGTCGTTCAATTATCGCTAATTCAACTTCACGAGAATATGATTTCACCGCACGCTCAATTTCTGGTGTCAAAGCTGTGAGTTCTAAAGATTCCATCCTTTGATGTCCTCCTTTTTGATATCGGTTTCGGAACAATATAGTTCCATCATCATGCCGTTTTGATAGGTTCTTTCTACTTTGTAGACAATGTCTTCATTAGGCACATAGATGAATTTGCTTTTATCGTAAAGGAAACACTGGATAGATACTTTGAAATCCAGCTTAAGTTGAGTTTGTTTTGAATTATAGAATTCCTTAGAAGTGATGGAACTAGTCATTCCCACCACTTCTTTGGAGCCGACCAAACGCAAGACTTGGTTTCCCAAATCATCAGCATCTGTTTTAACACGTAATAGGAATAAGGAAATGTTGCCGGAATTAGGATAGGCTATCACGAGGATGAACCTCCACCAACCTCAGTGCAGTGCAAGCACAGTTGTCTGAGTAAGACGTCAAAGCTCTTGGGAAGTTCTTTCACACTACCATCGCTTTTAAATCCGAAATTCGTCTTCACAAATATGGTAATAAGAGCTGTCACTAATGAATCATCGTCACTTTCAGCGATTTCACGAGGAACTCCAGCTGTGACAAGTAGCTGGCGGCACGAGGCGATATGAATGTTGATTTCATCATCAGCGTAGTTTTCTGTTGCAGGGATAAGCAAAGCTTTTTTCATTTTCAAAAGCATGTTTTCGCTCGACATTTTAGACACCTCCTCTTCTATTAATTCCATTTAGAATTCTTCCTATTACTCTTAAACGGAAGGACCCACCATTGCTAGTGGGCTACCCTCCGCGTTCCGACCGTAGTCTATTCTCCGTCCTCAGGGTCAGCTGGTTCAGGAGTGACTTCGCTTGAGCCACTATTGGCGTTGCCTGAGTTAGCGTTTGTGTTGCTTGCTTCGGCATTACCTTTCTTGACTCTTAAGAAGCCTTTGTAGCCGATGACGTTACCACCAGTAAAGACAGATGCTTTATAGCAGATAATGCCATCTTTGAATTTGTAGTCAGTGGATTTGGCTACTTCAACACCACTGAAGATTGGGACTTCGTAGTTAGCGAGTGGACCATAGGCGATACCATATTCACCAACAGCAGTACCGGAAGCTGAGATAGCTTTACAGTGACTGGAGATGATAAATGGAATGCCATCAATGGTTTTGGCCTTATAGTCAACGGTATGAACTTTACGACCTTCAGCAGTTCTTAAACCAGCGAATGCACGTAAGTCATTTTTGTTGAGAATGAGGACACAGCCACCTTCGACTTCTTCATCACCGCCATAGGCGTAGACGATTTCATCAAGGGTATTTTCATCGATCTTAGAGATTTCTAAGTCAACTGCATCAGCGAGAGCTTCACAGTTAGCAGAGAAAATACCTTTAAAGGTGTTTGTGGTACCTGCGCCACGAAGGATTTGTTCACTGATTTTCTTGCGAAGAGCGATGTTAACGCCTTTTAAGACTTCGCCTTGATAGTCAGCGGCAGGGAGTTTTTCGAGTTCTTCGGTGATTTCTGCATAGGCAGTGACTTTGACTTTGGAGATTGTTAAATAACCAAAGGTTGGTTCTGCAGTTGTGTATGGATCACCTTCATCGGTAAGCCCACCAGTGCCATGAGATTTCACGAAAGATTTCTTATAGGTTTCTCCACCTTTTAAGTTAACGGTGTGAACTTGGTCGACTAAAGTGGATACTTCCCTAAATGGGTAAGGTGCGACTTTGTCATCGACATGTTCTGGGAGTAGAACTCCATCAGCGGTAACTGTGATGGTTCTACCTTCCTTTAAGGCCTTACCACGAGCTTCTAAATCGGCTTGGGTTTCTTTGTTGTTTGTTTCGATGACATTAGCAGGATTGAATTTGTCTCTCATAGCGAGTTTCTTTTCAATCGCTTTGCGTTCATTTGTGAGTTCATCTACTTCTTTGTCTAAAGCAGAGAGTTTCTCAACATCGGTTTCGGAATCGATAAGTCCGCGGATTTCATCTAAACGGGCTTTGATTTCCTTGAGTCTAAGTTCTAGATTCATAAATGAATTTCCTCCTAAAATTTGGTTTTAATGGATAGTCTTTTGACTAACACTGTTCTTCGTTCAAGAGTCTCTTCATTCTCCAATGACTTTAGTTCTGCATCCGCAATCTCTAAAGAGCGAGCACTGGCTTGGATAGAAGTTTGGTCGTAGGCCGGCAAGTCCACGACGCTGACGTCGAAGAGCCTATCAATTGCCGTGATGGTTCTTTTTGGTAGTTTTCCGCTTTTATCCCAGCTTTGACTTTTAACAGTAAAAGCAAATGACATCTTGTCTAATAGACCAGCTTCGATGGATTTGAAGATATCCCTGTTGCTGGTTGTATCGATGAGTTCGGCATGGATCTTGAGGCCTTTTTCATCGACACTTAAAGAAAGAGAACCATTTCTGGTCCTCGCTAAGATAAGGTGTGTATCCGTGTGATTATATTTGAACGGAACATCCTTCATGTTTGTTTCTTTTAATGCGTCGGCATCGATAACTTCTATGAAGCCATGCTCTTCAGTGCCTATGAGGGTTTCCTCATTGAACACGATGGCATAGCCTTCCACTATCATCTTGCCTGTGTTTTCCTCATCGTTTCTAGATTCGATAGATGAGAATCTTGTTTCTTTATCATTCATCTTCATTAACCTCCTCCTTTGATTTAGGTTTTTTAAAGAATTTATCTAACTGATATTCTGTTGCTTTATCAGCATCAACATAGTTGAGAGACTGCAATCTCTTATGTCCGCCTTCGATTGGTTCGAAACCAAGAAGGGCTCTTGATTCGTTTAATGATAGGATTCCTAATCCCATGAGTTTTTCTATCGCCTGGACCTTAGTATTCCAACTTGCATATTGGAGCCTTTCGGAATAGAAGATTATCTGTTCTCCTTTTTCCAATTGCCCTCTTGTTAGCAAGGCCTTAGAAAACGCCTCACTCATAGCGATTGCGATTCCTTCTATAACGGATTCATAGAAAGCGTTATATTGGTTTTCATCGTATTTGTTATCGAATATCGGTTCCGACACTCCAAAATATGAAATGATTTTCTTTTGCAAAAAAGTGAGCGTGGTCGAATCGATAAGTTTAGGATCCACATTAAGAGGAACATATTCGCTTTTTAAATCGACTGGGACAATGGCACTGCCACCATCTTTGGTCGCTTGATTCAGTGCCTCATCAAATTCCTTCTTCTGGGCTGTCTTATCCTTATCGTTAAGAATGCCGTTAATCTTAAGAAGGCCTTTGATTTGGAAGCTGCTTCTAACAGCGTTATCGACTCCTTGCAAAACCGAATCGTTGATTTTGATTGTCTGAAGCAATGCAGAATGGTCGCTTATCGCTCCACTTCCTCCGAAGATGTCATTAGTCCCAAAGAATCTCCTCAAATGGATGATTGATTCATATGGAAGTGTGAATCCTTTTGAATTGGAGAAATAAAAACGGAGAAACAACGCTCCGCTTTCATCTTTCAACGCTTCTACATTTGTAGGCTTTATTGGCCATAAGGCTTTGAGCTCATATGTGTCGTAGTCATATTCAGGATAGATAAACGCATTGTTATTCAAGTAGAGCAGCGTGACGATCCTATAGATAAAATCAAATGGAGTCATCAAATTATTTGGTTGATACTTTAATAAATACGCTAAGTTTCCCTTTTTCTCTTGGACCGTCTCGTTATCTTCTTGCTTAACGTATCTAGGTTTTAGTTTTGCTGAATGAGTGGCAATCCTATCGATGCAAATCTTAACGACATCGCTTGCGTTGATGTTGTCACCGAAGTCAGAGAAGATATTTAAGGTCGAACGATAGAATCCAGTCTCATAAGTGATAGGTTCCACTACTTTTTTCTTTCGCTTGAATATATCGAATAATCCCATAGAGGCCTCCTAACTTATTAGATTTTCATAATCGGTTTTATATCTTGTAAGGACAGCGTAGGCGATGATTAACGCCACGCATCCATCAATTCTTTTTAGTTTGCTATTTAATTTGCTCGGCTGAATATTCCCATTAAGGTCAACCTTGGCTTGGGTGTTAGCAAAGCACCACTTGAGGACAGGGTTATTATCATAGATAACCAGCTTGTTCTTTAAGTCCCCTTCTAGCTGTTTCATCGGTTCTGAAAGGGTGTAGATTCCCTGACGGATTTTCTCCATCGTGAAACCTGCGTCTTCCATTTCCTTTACCCAATATTGAGAGTTCCAAGGATCATAGCCGATCCACATTGGGCGGATGCCGTAGTTCCTTACCATGGAAACGAACCATTCAGTGACTTTCGAGAAGTCATTCTGGTTGCCGTTAGTTAAGGTGATGAACCCTTTCTTCACCCAGATGTCATAAGGAATCTTGTCTTCCTCCACCCTCTTAAGAACTAGTTCGCTAGGCATGAAGAAATGCGGGATGACATATTTCTTGCCGTTTTTGATGACAAGCAATACTGCAGCGGTCAAGTCAGTGGTCGAAGATAAATCCACCCCACCGATGGCATAACTATCAGCGATATCGTCAATCTTGAATTTGGTTTCATTGTTGAGTTCATCGAATGTTAGCCATGAGCCGCTTTCGATTTGCTTGATGTTAAAGTCCTTGCATAACATAGTTACTTTCGTTCCTAGGTCATTCTTGGCTTTGTTCATGATGTCATCGAAGTAAGACAGCGTCTTGATGCTCCCTAAAGAGGGATTGCTCTTCTGCCAACTGGATGGATCATTGAAAATCTCCTCCATTGAATCTTGGGTATAGAGCCAAGGAAGGATCCTTTCATCTTTAATCTCGCCTTTAATCATCTTTCTGACATAGGCGAGTTTGTTGTCTAAGAAGCCTCCGACAGTTGTGCCTTCTGTGGTAATGATGAATATCAAAGGCTCTTTTTTGGTTGATTGAGATTGCTTAATTGAATCATAGACCTTTGAATCGGTCATTTCGTGAACTTCATCGATGCAACCAACCTCGATGTTATAGCCATCTTTGTTCCTAGATTGAGCAGACAGCTTCTTTATCTTGTTTTTGTTCTTTGGAGAATAGATATAAAAAATATTCTTCCTAGAACGTTTCTCATTTGAGAGTGCTTTTGATTGTTCCCTCATGTTATTGATTTCTTCAAACAAGATAGATGCTTGGTCGTTAGTGTTAGAAGCACATACGATATCGGTTCCACCATCGCTAAGGAAGAATTCCGATAAATCGATTCCGGCGATGAACGTCGTCTTACCGTTTTTACGAGCGATAAGTAGCAACGCCTCATTGAATCTTCTTAGTCCAGTGTCAGCCATCTTAAAGCCATAGGCACATTCTAGGAACGCTTTCTCCCATAGTTCTAAGATAAAAGGCTGGCCATTAAATGGAGATTTGGTGTGCTTACAAAACTTCTCTATGAATTCGATTCTTATCTTTCCTGGTGTTTCATCGTAAATGTAACGCGGATTATTCAAATCGCTTTTTAAGCCGTTTAAGACACTTTTTAACTCTTGACCAGCAATTATGCGGCCTGACTCAATTTCGTTGATATAAGATAGCAAGAAACTCATTCTGCGCTATCTTCTTCCGCTTTGATAGGCACTGGAATCTCGTGATAATGGCTCTCTGAGTCCTTTTTGCCTAGGATGAGCTTCTTGCCTAGTATCGAACCATCAGTGACGCTTTGGATGACGTTGCCATCTTTAGCGACCAGGATTCTTCTTCCATTTTCGATAATGATCTCCATGCTAATTTTCCTCCCTTACCAAACTGAAAGTCCTATTTGTACCCACATTGTTAGCGGAATAGGTCTTGATCTTAATCGAAGAAACTTCTCCGCTACTAAATGTGATGATTCCTGTTTCGTTGATTCTTTCGCCAACTGGAGCAGGTCTATATCCACCCCATCTATCTTCGACATAATCACCCGTTAAGGTAATTTTGAAAGTTGTGTCAGTAAGATATTCGTAAGTAATGTTGACTGCAGCATCTAAAGAATCAGAAGCAATGCATCCGATTCCTTGCCCGAAGTCAATATTGATGGATGTTGTGCTGTTTTCGTAATGGAATGATTTCCCCATTAATGGATCAACTCCACCGACAACGCCAATAGTCCAGTTCTTATCTGTAGCGATATCTAAGTCGCCTTCTTCGAGCCTATCAATGACTACTTGATGAAGCGACAATACCTTAGATGCCGAACCAGATAAATCTTTGAGGTTTCTGAACATTTGAATGACTGATTCTCTAGTTAAAGAGGTGCAGTTACCAAAGTTCGCATTCACATTGAAATTACTTTGTAATGTGATTTTGCTTAACAAAGGACAATCCTGAATAGCCTCTAATGGTATGGCGACATTGATTGTGTTAGGAAACCAAATCTCGTTCAAAAGAGGGCATCCTTTCACTACAGCTGTCCCACCAGTGAACGATTGAAGTCTGTCTGGCAAATAAAGCTTCTTCAGATTTGGAATGTTCCAAAATGCATAAGAAGTGAGTTGTCTTAAATTTGAGTTAGCACCAAAGGTGACTATCTCACTACCACAGCCGCTTAAGTTATATTGTCCCCAGCTCGATAACGAAGATGGGAAATTGATATCGCCTAAATCGGCAATACGATAAAGAGCGTAGTTTTCTAAAGTAGCAAGTTGGCTACTAGGTTCAAACTCGATATGTGTACAACCGCTTTGATAAAAAGCATGTGCCTTAATGGTTGTAACCGTATAAGGGATTGTGACAGTGAATTCATTAGTGGCATCCGCTAAGAAGTTAGTTGTGATATAAGTCACTCCTTCTGGGATTTCAAAGTGGTCGAATCTTCCTTCCACTAGTTGGGAAAGCATAGTGAATTCCTCTGAAGGATGGATGATTCCCAAATTACCTCGTAGGACTGTTGCCACCACTGGTTCAGAAGCATAGATGTAATTCGCGGTGATTGTTGAATCACTGTTAGCGACTTCATCGCAAGCGATAAAAGACATCTCCCAAGCACCTTCATAAGCTGTGATTGCTTTAGGGATTTCAAATACATTGTTATTGACTCGATAAAGATAAGTTGCTTTTTTATGAGTGAATTTGAGGTAATGATATGTGCTATCGATTATTTCATCTACCTCAAACAAGAGTTTTACTCTTTTGGATTCGCGGTACACGGATATCTCAAATGGATCAACATCCAAATCAAGCTTGCCGTTTGCGTTAACAAAGATATTTATTTCGTAAGCCATCATTTGCCTCCTTTGATTGATTTCATGAATTCATCGAACTCATCATCTTCATCTATTTTGTTTTTACCAGCGATTGCGTTTATGGTCTTGATGACTTGCTGGTAGGCTTGAAGCGAAGTCAGGTATGTTTTGAATCTTTGAGAGATCCTCACGTTTCCTTTTGATGACTTCTGGGTGACTCCACCCTTTTTCATCTTCTCTTCAAGAATGTCCATCTTGACCTTAAGAAAAGCCGCTTTGTGAAGCAGCTCATCCAATAATTGCTTTTTTGTTTCGTCGACGTCTTTCACTAATAACAGGAGTCGCTGATATTCGGCGTCGACTGACTTTTGGTTCATCAGCTTACCTCCTATAAAAGTTTTTTGGCTCCAGAAAATTCTGGTTTTTGAAAATTTTGGCCTCCCGTATTTCTGAGGTGGGGGCGACGGTACTTCTGAGAAGTAAAATCAATTCGCACCCCGGGGGATTAAATTATTTTTTCTGTCGCGGAATTATATTTCCATCCTCATCAAATTTATATTGCATGTGCTTACCAACTCGATGATGCACCTCGTTATGACAGTGATCGCAAAGGAGTATTAAATTGTCAGGGTTGGTAGCAACCTCAGGATCATCTACGTTCCTTATTGTTAAATGAATCTTATGATGCACCTGCGTTCCTGCATCACCACACATCTGACACATGCCTTTGTCTCTTAGGATTACTTGTCTTCGTGCCTCGTGCCATCTGTCGGACTTATAAAACCGTTCTAGCTTTAGCGGCTTATAGTTTCTGTTTTTATAAGCACGCTTTATGCGGCTCATCTAATAAGCCCCCATTCTGCAAACTTTTCAAAGCCTCCTATGGACTTAATATAGGTTCTAGCGATATCCACGATTTCGCTGTATGGCTTTCCATCGATTGTTTCTTGTCCAATGGCACAGCAGAGATAAACGGGTTTTTGTGTAAGCTGTGCTTTGAGGAATGCATAGATATTTACACTCACGTCTGCCTTAGATAGGTCTTTGCCATGAAGTCCTCCACCAGTAATAGCATCTCCCATGTCGGAGCCAAGTTTTCTATTAGTGGCACCGCTATCGACATCTGGTCCACCAGTCCAATCACCAATAGGATTTACTTCTGCGTTTTTAAATGCACATTGGATTTCTTCTTTTTTGGCATTGCTTTGGCAGATGATTAATCGGTCTCTATCGACGATGTATTTACCATCAAATGGATGATATCTAAAGATGTCCTGAGCAACCTTAGCTAAGAATCTTTGTTCTGGTGTAGTTGGCATTCCTTTAAAAATGCCGTTATCTCCACACCTAATTTTGTCTTGCTGATTTTTACTTAAATGGTCATCTTGCGTATGCCAATCAAAATCGACGTTATCAATATTGGCGATTCTCTTAACAATTGATCTAACGGAATCTAGATCTAATAATTCGCCTGCTTCTACGATAATGTGGCATTTGCCATGTCCTAATAAAACTTCAACAGCAATTTTTGGGTTGTCATAATCACTGTAAGCGAGATCCACAATTGCACCCGCAATTCGGTCCGCTAGCTTATCAGGATGACATGGATTTACTTTTTCAAACATAGTTTGTCTCCTTAATAATTTCAAAAATGTCAATTTTACCTATACTGATTACTTTGTAATGAGTATAGACGTCAAAAAGCCCCATTTTCAGGGGTAAAATCATGGTTTTTTAACACTATTATTAGACTCATTGGAATATTTATTATTCCTAATGAGACAAATAATAAATTTAGCCTAAATAGATAACTGAATCGCCAAACTTGGCTTTAATAAATGTTGCGATATTTTCTTGTTCTAAAGCTTTAATCAAGACCTTTGTTTTTTCTGATTCTTGTCGGCCATCTTTAACTGCAATAACATTTGCCATCTTTTTAGCAATGTCGCTTTCTTTATTTTCGGTAATTAAGCAACGATTCACCACTCCCGCAGATAAAGCATAGTTGCCATTAATAACAGCATAAGCACAATCGGATAACATAAGCGGAATGTTTTGAGCTTCAACTTCTACAATATTGGCTTTATCCATTTGATGCTCTTTTAGCAAAGCTATGGCTCTTTCATAATTTGATTTATCACTAGGAACGATGATCTTGTCAGAATTAGTGTAACTTTCTAACGAATTCTTGTTTCCGGAATACACTCCCATTGGCTCAAAATGAACGTCCTTAACCGCAACTAAATGTGTGCCGTTTGCTTCATTGAAATCATTAAGATAAGGCTTATGTTGGAAGTAATTTGCATCTAGTTCACCGTTCTCTAAAGCATAGTTTGGAAGGACATAATCATTAAAAACTTTAATCTCTAAATCATAGCCATTTTCTTTAATGAAACCTCTGGTTTGTTCCAAAATTAGTGCATGTGGAGTTGAGCTCGCACCCACTACTATTACCTTATTGTTTTTACCGCATCCCGCTAGCCCAAGCAGAGGCAAGCAGGCAAGCATGAGAAATTTTAATGTTTTATACATAATACCCTCCTTAACAAAAACCTCACTAAAAGGTTATTGATGATTTGAATTAAACAAACGATCACGACAATGATCACAACTGATTGAGCGATGATGCTCCAATTAAATCTTTGAAAGCCATAGACAATCGCATAGTTTCCTAAACCGCCACCACCAACAACTCCAGCCATCGCTGAATAGCCGATGATGTTGATTAATGTGATTCCAATCGAATTCACGAGATAAGGAACCTTTGAGGCCCACTTAATACGAATGATAATCTTTAGATTACTTGCTCCATCAATCTTAGCGGCCTCAATAATCGAATAAGGCACTTCACTTAATACTTCTTCAATTAATCTAATTTCAAAAGGAATCGCACATATCGTGAGTGGAACAATCATGGCTTTGGTCCCTATCGCTGTTCCAATAAGCATCCTCGTAAAAGGAAACAAGAACACCACAAGCAAGATAAACGGAATGGATCTTCCAATGTCCACCACTCGATTAAGAATGAAATTGATTACTCTATTCGGAAACAAACCTCCTGGTCTAGTCTCACTAACAATTGAGCCAAGAGGTAAAGCTATGAGATAGGAAATTATCAAAGATAAGAAGGACATGTATAAAGTTTCATATGTTGCTTTTAACATTTGTTCCTCCCTACGAAAAAAAGCACCCATTGGATGCTCTTGTTTACTTCGTTTCTGCGTGTGCGCAGACTTTAATCTTCCCAAGGCGTATTAAGCCACTTAACTAACTCCCTTTGCGAATCGGTTTCAAATAATGCTTTTTCATGTTCAAACTCGGCATCTTCGCTTTTTCTTCCCCATACGCTAAACCTATGGTTATTCCAGCAGCAGTCGATTTGGATTGTAAGCTGTACATCGCCTGTATCGAGTCTTGCGAATCTGAAGTCATCATAAAGTGGTCCGTTTAGTGGGCAGTTGTTTTTAAACCATACATACCAGTCTTTTAGGTTGACCTTCCCACCACTCTTGACTTGCTTGATGATGTTGCCCATCTTTTTGGTCTTGTTAGCCAAGCTTGAATCTTTGCAGAACCAATCATACCAGCCTGCAAGGATCTGAGTTTTAACATCAGCGGCATCGTATTGGCCGTTGAGGAAGTTCTCTATCCATTCGGATAACGCTATTCTCTCTTTCATTATTTAAGTCCTCTCCATAATGGCTTTAGCTCATCTGGTGTGTTTTCATAATCAATTTCATCCATTGCCAAGCCTTCTTCGATGCAGCCTTTGATAACGCTGATCCATTTGTCTATTGGGTATTTTTCATCTGTGACACCGGCTTCTTGGTATCTTTTGAGTAAGGTTTCGAGCCCTTTTTTGCTTTCAATAAATCTAGCCATATTAGTGACCTCCTTTTATCTGGTCACTATATATATCACTCTAAAGAGTGATAATAGCAAGTTATATAGACAGAACCGAGCAGTGAGTAAGGGAAAAACGAAAAGCCTCACCCACTACTGGTTTTCTAGAATTAAAAAATCCTCTATTTGAGTTAGAGGAATCTTTTCGCCATCTCTTAACAGATAGCAATTATCATAGGAACCTTTGTTTTTGATGTAACGCTTAACAATCACGTCAGCGTATTTCTCATCGAGTTCCATTGAATAACAGTTTCGTTTGCTCTTATAAGCTGCGATCAATGTGCTACCACTTCCGCCAAATAAGTCGAGAACGAGTTGACCTACAAGTGATGAATTGTTAATAGCTTGACCAACAAGTTCTAATGGCTTCATGGTTGGATGGAGATCATTCTTTCTTGGCTTATCATAGAACCATGTTGTTGATTGAGTTCTATCGTCAACGAAGTAATGTCCTGCTCCTGGTTTCCAACCATATAGAATTGGCTCGTGCTGCCATTGGTAATCTTGTCTGCCCATCGTAAATGAGTTCTTAATCCAGATGATACATTGAGCGAGCTTGAATCCTGCTTCGCTAAAAGCGACTCTAAAGTTGATGCCTTCACTATCCGCATGACAGACATATGTAGGTGCGCCTTCCTTAATTGAATCAAATAAGTTCTTAAAAACTTGTAGCAAAAACGCATGGAATTCTTCATTTCCCATATCATCGTTAAGGATTGTGCGTTCATTCATGCCACAACCATATCCACCTCTTTCTTTGTATTGTTGCCCTCTTTTACCGATAGCAACGTTATAAGGTGGATCGGTGAAAACCATATCAGCAAGCTTTTCATCCATTAAGGTTTTAACTTGTTCTGCATCAGTTGAATCACCACACATCACGCGGTTTTCATCTAACAAATAAATGTCACCCTGTTTTGAATAAGGCTCATCAGATAAATATTGACCTTCATCAAAATCATCATCCACTACTTCTTGGAATTCACTAGCAAAGATATCGTTAAAACCGACATCAGTCATGTCGATTCCAAGTAGTTCCCAGTTAATTTGTTTGAGTTCTTCTTCTAACTTTTTCTTATCCCACTTTGCGATTTCAGCTGTTTTGTTATCTGCAAGTCTTAAAGCATTAGCTTGGTCCTCGGTTAAATCATCAGCAATGATGACAGGAACCATTGTTAATCCAAGTTTCTTAGCAGCTTTTAATCTGGTGTGACCAGCAATGATCACCATGTTCTTATCTACGATAATTGGGTTCTTAAAGCCAAAAGCTTTGATAGAAGATGCTACTTCATCAACCGCATCATCGTTCTTACGCGGATTGTTTTCATAAGGATAAATATCATTAATCGATATCATCTTCACATCCATCTTCCTCATCCTCCCATGTTTCACCGTTGTCTAATTTCTTTTCAGCAAGCGCGATCTTCTCGTAATCCATCATCCACTTCTTGCCATATCCCTTTTCTAAGAGATAGGCATTGGCCTGTAATGATTTAGGAACAGGAATCTTAATATCAACGATCTTGAATTTGTCTTGGCCCGTTTTGGTCTTGTAGCCTTCCTTACCTTCTTTCTTCATTTGATATCCCTCTGCCATTTGGATGAGATTATCGATACAGAAGATAAGGCCATTGATGTTGTTTTTATCACAGGCTTCCGCTAAGTCTTTATATGTTCCCTTGAGGGAAGAAAACTCCTTGATCGTGATTCCTTCCTTTTTGCAGATGTCCCTAATTGGAATACCTGCTCTAACTAAAAAAGAGATTGATAGAAGCTTTGTTCTAAGAATCCCTTGCTCGTTCCATTTTTGATAAATATCTGACATACCACCATTCCTCCTTTTTGCCAGACGCTACAGATTTCTGCAGGAAGCAAAAAAGAGCCATGCGCAGCTCTTAATAGGAATCCTAGGCTTTATGCCAGCATTATGTAGACAATATGCCTACACTTATCGATTGTACTTCTAGTTTACCGAAAACCACCGTTTTTCTCAATTGACGCGAAATAACATTGTTTGTCTTTCTTAATCTTATGATTAACAGGTTTTTCGATGTAAAAAATCTATGAAAAATCACACTGTTTTACACATTTTATTTTTAGATCTCAACCTAGTTACTACCGAGGTTATTAAAAAAGCCCACTATTTAAGTGAGCCTTATTCGATTTTGCTTTAATACTTAGTATTAGTCATCTTCTATGACACATAACTATAATTATTTCTCTTAACTTTTGAGCAGTTTTTCAAGTTCTTCGACATCGATAGGTTTCGAGATAAACGCTTCAGCTTCTTCTTTTGAGATTTCAACTATGTCCTTCATACAAGATAAACTGCCGTAACGATACGGAGAATCTAATGGTTCAGATGCATCAAAGCCAACTCTGTTATCAAATAGTTCTGTTCCACCAGGAATCCATTGTTCCGTTTTAGAATCATATTTGAACGACTTAAACTGTTTATCATCCTCAATAAAAAGTTTTTTGTAATCATCACCAAGTAATAAGAATTTCATTATTTTGCCTCCACCTTATCGCACATCTTTATTAACTCTTCCATTGTCATTTTTGGTTCTTTCGCTAACTCTTCTTTATAAGACTTAACGTTCTCCAAAAAGTGATAGACATCATTTATTAAATAAATGTAACTGAGATAATCATGTGATCTTTTGCGATTGTCATCATTTAATTCGACCAAATCAATAACACGTAAATTGTCTTGTAAATCCATCATTTTAACTAGTGCTGATGCTGGATTTTCTAAACAAATCTTAATGTAATCTAAATAAGGGACGGACTTATCGTGAGTTATTCTTTTAAGAGCGTCTTCTATATAGATTTTGAAGAACGATCCAAAACCGCACTCGCTATATATTTCCTTAATGTCATCGATTGTAAATTCCGTGTCCTCCACTACGTCGTGAAGCAAGCAGACTTCTTGTACGCCTTCGTAAGGGACATGATGTTTATGCATCAGTTCATCATCCATACAGAAGTAATCATCAGGATCAATTCCGACGAGGTTACGATAGTTATCTAATACTCTAGCTGGATGATTCGCGTAATCTTCACCATTTTCTCTTTTTTGATTTCTGTGTGCATATTCCATGATTTCCATCGCCAAATAAACCGAAGAGGTGTCCGCTTTATCAATCCTCTCCTTTTTAACACCTGTGCTAAGTAGGTATTCATGGATCTTCTTTAAGTTTTCGTTCATGTGCCTTTCCTCCCTTTTGCACCTAAATTATAGAAAGAAAAGTAATAAAAAAGGTCAAACCGTATTTGACAATTGATTTGACCATCTTTAATTATTATATAATTAGCGAATCTGCGTAACCGTTCTTTTCTAGTAGATCGTTAACATCATCGATGTCGTAGATCTTGTTTTCAATCGCGTACCTAATAATCAATGCAAATTTATTAGATGAAGCCAGCGTGTATCCGGCTTTCTTAAGAAGATATTTGCACTCGTGATTGGTAACGTGCATAACTAACGCTATTTTTAAACAAACATTAAGAGACGGATGTGATTTTTCAGAGACAATAGATGACCAAAGCTGTCTTGAGATATTAGCTTTGTTATAAATGTCTGCTGGATTATTGAAACCATATTTATTCATCAACGAGTAAAGATACTCCACAAAAGAAGAAGTTTTTTCTTTGCTGCTTTGATGTCTATTAATAAATTGTTCTAATGTTTCCATAATCTTAGATTATTCCGTTTCTATGCCACATAACTTGTATTATTTCCCATTAATAACATCTTGAATCTGAGGGAATACCGATTCAAAGTATTCAACAGCTTCTTTAATGGATGTATATAATTCTTCTTCTATATTTTGGGATTCAACAATGGAATTGAAATCTATTTCTTTAGAAAGGAAGTGCCAGTAGTTTCCGCCTTCAAATTCATTGATTACACCATTACCAACAAGTTTTGAAAGGAGTTCTTTCTTATCCATAGATGTTTTTATGGCTTTGAAAGTTCCAAAAATAATATGTTTTGAGACGTTGTATTCAAAATACATTATTGATGCATATCTGTCAGTATCCCAGAGAGTGTGATAATCCTTATCGTTAAACAAACCGTTATATGATGCTAACTGGAACTTAATCCACGCATCAGATGTCGGCATAGATTCCGGTTCATAAACCACCACTCCTTCATTAGCTAATCTTTCCAAAGCAGATCTAATCAACCTGACTTTTTTAGATTTATTAATTAAATTTTGTTTATTAACAGATTCTTTTTTAAGGCATACAACAAGCTCATTTGCCTCAAATCCACATTTGTTCAATAAATCAATACAGAAATAAATGATATCTGTCGACTGCAATCCTGTATTAATTCTGATGCCTTCTCCTACTTCATCGAAATCATCGTCGTCAGAGTAACATAAATATACCTTTTCACCATTAAATGGTGTGTAGTTGCTTCCTGCGAGTTCACGAATAACTTCCGGTTTCTTCTTGAGAAGAATTTTGGCAACTCTAACCAAAATGGCGGAATAACTTGTAACCGGATACTCGCTACCAAACAATTTAAAGCTTGCTGGCACAGCACCCTTAAACACTTGATCATTATCGTCATCGCAGATGATTTCCAAAACATCGTCAAATCTAACACCCGATGTATCAACTTCATCAAGACTGTATTTATCAAACACAATTTCAGCAAGTGTCTCTTCTCTGGTCGTTAAATCTTCTTTTGTAAATTTATCAAGTCCTTCGATCATGTTATTAAGAACTTTAAACTTTGAGCCATCTGTAAGAAGTACTTTTTTCTTAATTTCAAATGATTCATCTGACATTACGCTGTTTTTCTTTCTTGAGCTTAGGGAAAGATTGCCAAGCG
>Ga0247609_10001327_pt1 | contig 30021 bp, 34 predicted proteins | sample 172DNAGHGlowgp2_FD_193487 | JGI IMG/M metagenome (GOLD analysis project Ga0247609, IMG submission 193487) | Sheep rumen microbial communities from Palmerston North, Manawatu-Wanganui, New Zealand - 1728 DNA GHGlow gp2 | ecosystem: Host-associated > Mammals > Digestive system > Stomach > Rumen ... | reverse complement strand
CCTTCGGCATGGGCGCCGTTTCCACTAGTGTACGTTCTCACACCTTCTGCGTGCGAATTTATGCCATAGGCGCTGGTAGAACCACCTTCTGCATGCGCAGCGAGGGCGCCTGCAATAGAATTGCCACCCTCTGAATGTGACTGTTCACCGATTGCACTCGTCTTAGAACCTTCGGAATGTGCATACAGATTTGCATAGGTTCTGTTGCCATGTGCGAAACTGTAATTTCCGTAAGCGTTAGTCTGATCACCGATTGCAACACTATTGTTTGCTGCTGAGCACGCTAGATTTTTGATATCTATTCGTCCAGCATTTGAAATGGTGATATTCACACCTGGTGTTAGTTTATCTTGCTTTCCACTAAGTTGGCCAGAAACTTCAGCAGAAACCTGACCAGGAATAGCAGCAGTTGCGGCCGTAATCACAGCATCTTCTGCAGCAGAGAATGTATTGAAATCGTTTCTCAAATCTGCACTATATGAAGACCAATCAGTTTCAAGATTCTGAATCTTTGCTTCATGATATGTTGCAGAATTTGTGAGTCCTGCTACTTTGTTATCTAATACATCTAATCTGTTATCTTGTACAGTATTCTTACCTGAAAGAGCAACAATATTAGCACTATTAGTATCAACTTTTCCTGATAATACAGAAATATTATCACTATTACTATCAGCCTTAGCTGAAATAGTAGCAACATCAGCAGTTACAGTAGATACTTGTGAAAGAGCAGCATTAGCAGCAGTAACAGCGTCATTTGCAGCTGATACAGCATCATTTACTGCAGTTAGAGCTGTATTGACATTTCCTTCTACAGTTGCCATATCGCCACGAAGATCAGTAAATTCTCCTTCAAGACGTTCGATTGCGTCGTTGCCGGCTATATTCAGGTTTTTACATGCTTTTTCTCTTTCTTCAGGATTTAGCTCAACTAAACGTGAATATGGTAAAGTTCCATCAGCATTGATAGAAAGACTCTTATTCCAGTCTTTATAAAAAAATGTGTCAGCCATTATTGTTCTCCTTCAATTTTTCTTTTATTCCAAGGTATTCTACCTTTCAGTTTTTCACTCATTTTTCGTCTTGATTCTTCTGAATGTTTATGACCATAAAAGCCATTTTTATTACCTAGTTTCAATTTAGTCATTTTTTCACGAAAAATCGGATCTTTCCATTTATTTTTTATATCTTCAGAATGTTTTCTTTTCCATTCATCTGAATGTTTCATGCCTTTTGCTGATTGATGATATCCAAAACCGGGATTTGTTTCTCTATTCATCATACAGGATGCCCATTTTAGTTTTATTCTAATAAATGGTTTGGCACATAAAACTGCTAGTTTATGTACTTTTCTGTGTTCTTCAACCGTTAGTTTTACCAAATTCTTTTCAGAATTATCAATTTTCAGTTTACGCAATTTATAAAAGCATTGAGGAATGATATGATGTTTTTCATATTTTCCTTCATCAACATTACATAATTTTGCTTTGTTTATAATATTCATCATAGCAACAAAATGTTGATTATATTCAAATACTTCTAAAATATCACTCATTTTTTACCTCTTATTTTCCTCCGAATATTTCTTCGGCAGACATATTTTGTTTCTTTAGTTTCTTTAGTTCTGCCAGAATTTCTTTCAATAGAAATACTATCTGGTCTTGAGAAACTTCTTCATTAGTCTTCAAATTCGTCTTCTTCGACGTATTCTTCTCCGTCTTCATCTTCATATTCTTTTTCTCCTACGTATTCATCACCAAATAGACCTTTTTCATCTTCAGTGCCGTAGAGTACGTCATTGATTTTAGCAATATCTTCATCAGAAAAATTATAACGATCTGCTAAATCTTCAAATAAACCGATTAGTTTGTCCATACTATTCTCCTATTATAAAAATTATTATTTATTCAAACAAAATTAGTTATAAAAAATAAAAGAAGCTAAATTGCTTCTTTTATTGAGGTAAATTATGCTTTTGAAATATCCACAAGTTTTTGCATTTCGTTTACAATAAAATCCTGCACATCTTTACTATTTGTAATATATTTTTTTATTTCTTTCTTATCATCAAAACCGAAATCAAATTCTTCTGGAAGATCGACTTCTGCATAATATTTATGTTTTGAAGATTTCTTGTATTTACCTTTAGGTACTACAAATGATTTCTTTGGTGTACTATAAATTACAATTGTTGTGACTTTTTCCATAAATTCATTCCTTTGTGTTCAACTTTTCCATGTGTTTTAGTATATTTATAATGTTTAGAATGCGCTGTCGCCACCGTTTAGGATCTTTACGTGAAAAAATAAAATGAATTACATCATGTGACATTTTATTCAGACATATAAAATTATCTTCATTTGATAAATCTTCATAGTGATTTTCATCAAGATCCATGTGGTGACAATTACAAGTTTTGCCGAGTTTTGCTCCTGTAATTGGATCGATTTTTTGTTTTTGTATCAAATTCTTTCTAAAGTCTTTCCATTTCTTTGAAGCACGGAATTTTTGTTTTGTTTTCTGATTGTTCATAGTGCGTTATCGTATTTTTGAATTTGCATTGGAAATACATTTGTCTGTATAATCAATAGAGAAATATACAAAGTTGTCAATCTTTCTGATAAAAATGATAATAATCTAGTTTGATATTCTGGTTTATCTTTGAAATGATCAGGAACTTGATAATTTTCTGTATATTTTTTCATATCTTCTAAAGTATAAACATTTATTTTTTCTTGAAACTTAGATAATATATTATATACAAAATTTACATATTCTTTATATGTATATCCAGACATATTTACCATATTATAAGGATATAAAACATTACTATTCAAAATAAATAACCATCTATTATATACATTTGGAAAATTATCTTTTATAACTTCTGTCAAAATATCCATATCTTTTTTATTATGACAACTTGCATATTGATTGTAAATTGTAGTTGGAAATATATTTGGTTCAGCTACACAATAATGATTTTCAAAATTTGTCATAATACGTCTATAATGATTGATTTGAACCCACTCATCATCTTTTACTATAGTAGAAAGATAAACCATAGCAGAAAATTCAGACCAAAGTCTATTATCTAAATCATTTTCAAAATAAATTACATTTGACCAATCATGTGTAATTGTTATATTTTTTGGTGCAACTACAATATATTTACTTTTATCAATATCTGGTAAATCAAAATCTTTATGTGTAATTATATATTTCATTATATTACTCCTATCAATAAATTGTTTAGATGATATTCTTTACTAATATAACCATTAGTTTGTTCTATATATTTATATTGCCATTGAACTATCTTATTATATTCATCAGGTTCAGTATATTTCCAGAAGTCTTTTATATTAGTAATAGTATATTCATAAGGTGAAAATAAAAATTTATCACCAATAAATGGTATACCCATAATAGAAGCTTCTAATAATTTGATATTTGATTTACATTTATTGAATTCATTATCTTGTAATGGTGCTATATAAAAATCTGCATTTTGTGACATTACTAAATCAGGAAAACTATTACAATCAGTCCATGGAATACATTTTATTTTATCTTTTATTTCTTCAAAAAACCAAGGAATAACACAAAAACAAATGAATTCAATTTTATCATTTTTTACATTGTCAATAATAAAATCAATCCATTCTTTATTCCAGTCACCATATAATGGAGTAATACCAGTTTGAATTTGTCCATTTGGTAATTGAATAATAGGTGAAGGTTGTCTAAAATGTTGTGGTGCTCCAGTATATAAAACTTTTGGTTTTATGATTTTTTCTTTTATTGGTTCTTTTCTTTTATTGAATAAAAATTGTGGAACTGCATTAGGAACTACATGTACTGCATGATAATCAAAATCTCTTTCAAAACATCTTTTTAGATATTCAGTAGAAACAATTACTCTATCAATATAAGGTAATACTTCTTTTACTTTTTCATAATAATTGATTTGATGACTTGTTGCTGTATTATATTCTGGTATATTCCATACTAAATCATCAATTTCATATATGATTTTATAACCAAATTTAGATTGTAATTCTTTCAATTTTTTTATTTGGTCTATAAAAGTAAATGCTCCTTCAATTACAAATGAAGCAGTTTTATCAAGTTTATCAAATAAAATATCATTAGTAATGACTGGCATTACACCAGTTTGATCTGCAAATGAAACTAAATATTGTGCATTCCAACGTATTCTATAAAAACTACAACCAGATATATTCGCACAAACAAATTGTACTATTTTATTAGAATTTATATGAATCATTTATATTAGTCCTCTAAAGATAATTCAATATATTGTTTATGTAAAGCTTCTAAAGCAGTATCACAATATTCTTGAACAATCTTACAATCTTTACATTCTTTTTTAGTTTCCAATAAAGCATTCATACATTTATCAATTTTCATACGAAGTTTATAATTATCATCTACATTATCATCTCCATATTGCATTTCGATGATTTTCTCATTGAAATAACTATCTCTAATGTTATTTTCAATTTTTTCAATGTTCTTTTTCATACCATACAAAATTTGTTTGATTTCTAAAATATCAATTTCTACATTGCTCATAATAAATCTCCTTTATTATATTTATAACTATCTCATTGTAATGCTTCATTTATTAGTGATTTGATGATCACATATTGTCGACAGTATGAATATGAAGATTGTTCTTTCATATATTCATTGTAAATATCTGGTATCTTATATGAAATCAATTTATTATATTCATCTTCAGTCAATTTCAATAATAATCTATGAACTGGTAATTTACCTTTCTTATCATAATATGACCGGTCATATATGTGTAATAGTGTATTTCCACCATTTATTGTTATTATAACATGTGTATAACTATTATCAGTCACTACCCATTTGCATTCTTTAGTCATAATTGATTTATATTTATCAAGCCATGATTTACATTCTATACAATTCAAATCATAATGAGAAATCTGACATTTCACTGCAATACCTGGAAAGTCAACAATATTATATTCTTTGACAAATTTCTTATAAGTAGTTGGCTTTGTAATTAGAATTCCTTCTGATTTGACTACATTCTTTGTAATTCTATTTGGAAGAAACTGATTCAAATTTCCATCGAAAGACCCAAATGGAAGATTAGTCCATATATATTCATAATGAATTTGACTGAAATCATAAGTCTGAGCATCTTCATTCATACAAGTCCAATGTGTAGTAAATCCTTTATCTTCAGCCCATTCTCTGACTCTTTCACTACATTCAATTGCATACTTCTCATCAATTTCATTTGCCCAAGTAGTATTCAATGCTTCTTCTGGTGTCAATCCATGCTTTACTTTCTCATCTAAGATACGTATAACAAGATTTCCATTTCCACAAGTTGGCTCTAATATACCTTTAGACCACCAATCATTTGGTGTCATCTTTACCATTTCATCTGCTATATTATCAGGTGTAAACCATTGTCCTCTAATCTTCTGTTCTGTCTCTTTCATAATCTTTTATACCTCTAAAACTCTTTTTCTATATACTTGTATATATTCTATATTATCTTTTGATTTTAGTTTATGTTTTGTTGTTTGTGACATTTTTATTTTCATAAGTTCAACAAACTCTAAGTTTTCGTTTTTATTCAAATATGCTTTTACATCGTCAAAAATTTTATATTTACCAATATTTTTTACATTTATAGCAAAAATACCATCATTTTTCAAGTATTTTATTGTATTATCAATAGTTTTATACATAAAATCTTTGAGCCAATCTTTATAAGACATTTCTAATATATTTTTCTGTTCATTTGTATAAACTTCTAAAAAGAAATATGGTGGACATGTGAAAGCTACATCTATTTTATTTTCATATTCTGGTATAAAAAATTCACTACCTTGGCATTTTATTTCAGCAGTTGCTTTTGTATTTGTTATTTTCTTGAACTTGGTATACATTTTCAAAAGTTTTTCATATAATTCTTTATTTGGGTCTGTGCCAAAATAATTTACATTAGCTTTCAAAGCACCACAAAGTCTATTTCCCCACCCACAAGAGGCATCAAAGTAATTATCACCAATTTTTGCATATTTTGTAAGAAATTTATAAACTGTATCAGTATTATATAATGAAGGCACTTTGCAATATATTGCATTTGGTATATACAAACACGACCAAGTTCTTGTAGCATATCCAAAATATTTTTTCATTTCTTCATAAGTCTTTATATTATATTTTTTAGTTAGATATTCTTCAATTTTTACTTGCAGATCTTTATTATTATAAACATCATATAAAGAAAAACATTTTCTCTTAGACGGATTCACAGTCCATGCTGAATAATTACAAGTAGTTTTTATTCTTTCTTCATCTATCAAATTTTTTATGAAAAATCTTGGATTCTTTATTTTATCTTTATAAAAAGCTAAAACTTCTTTATTTTCATCTTCAACAAATTTTGGTTTTAGATATAAATCTTCTATAATTTGTTTTATCATTTATCACCTCGAATATTATTATTTTATAATATATTTATATATCTAATTTTCAATGAATAAAAATTGGATCATTTTACTATATAAAATTCAAAAATGTCATAAATGACAAAAATTGAACTTTTTCGTTATATAAATAGAATAAGAGGAATGGAAACCTTATAGTGATATTGACTATAACATGGAGCAAAATTCTTTCTGCAAAAAATGAAAGTGTTCGTTATATAAATATAATATAAGACGCAGATAATTGAGGGTGTCACTGAAGAGACATATTGAAAGAACCCTAAATACTTGAGATTAGTCTAAAGATTGTAGGTAAGATTGAGAACATTCACAGAATGCAGCGCTAATAGTAGAGTTGGAAGTTATTGAGTTCAGATAACTCTCTGATCAATCCACTGAAAGTTGAAATAATATGAGTAAGTAATGATGATTCCAAAAATTGAACAGCCTGGAAAGACAGGTAAGTGTAAGGAATAGCGAACCTTACTCATGGCGTCCCTGAGTAGTAGAGATGAAGCCGGTATAAAACGCAGGACCTATATCGCAAGCTCTATTGTAAATCTCCTAAGAAGTAAAATTCTTTGGTTGGTAGCCAAAGAAGTGTCTATTAGAGAGGAATAATAAAGAATTTCTATAAAATATAAAATGATTGATTGAATGAATGAAATGAATGAAATCAATCAGATGACTGAAAGTCATCAATACTATAACAATCATCTAATAGTAAAAAACAATAAGATTCAGACTATAATAGAATGCTATTAGATTATCGCTAAAGCGATACCTTTAGGTCACTTGCAAGCAAGATGCCCTAAAGCTTGATAACTATAATGGTTATAAACTATGAAAGGAATGGAATATTATGTTCTAACATTATAGTCAATCATATAATAGTCAACACTATAACAATCAAATATAATAGGGTATAACATATAGTTATGCCCTTTATTTTGTTGGTAAACCAACAGTTTTATGTCACTTGCAAGCAAGATGCCATAAAACATTTTTATTTTTATTGATTTACTATATAGTCAATATACTATAATAGAATACACTATAATAGATGCAACTAATAGTCAAACTATAAAAGTTGCATATTTTATGCATAGTCAAAACCTGAAGAGGAATATGTTGTCCTTCAAACCGCGAACGAACAATCTACGAACAGTATACGAACAATAAAATTTTATACTAGTATATAATCTTTTATAATAAGGGGCCCGCCGGGCCCCCATAAAAATAACCTAAGGAAGCAGCAAATCTGACAGTCCTTAGGTTTTATTTTGTGATATACTAAAAGAGTTATCTTATTTATAACATGAGTAATATCATTTTTGACAAAATTTGTCATTATCCATGTTTTACTCTATCTTCAACTTCTGCTCTTTTAGCATTATTGAATCTTTGAAAATCATTCCATTTCAATAGACCACCATTTGCTTTATATTCTAAATAAGCGTTTCGTCTTTCATGTATTTTCATTATTTTCTTATGTTTCTGTTCAAATGATTGTTTCTTGCCTTTCCAATATGCAAGTTTTTCATAAGGAACATTCTTCATTGCTTCTTTAGTATTGACTGAAACTTTATTATAGTCAATAGAACCCATTTTATGATGTAATTTCCAATGGTCTGAATTAGTCAAGAATATCAGTTCATTTGCTGGACAATTGAAATAGCGGTCATTTTCAATTAGATCTTGCGATGATCGCAATGCTATCATACCGCTAGGCAACACTTTACATTCATCTCTGTGATGTATACACCATTTATTAGGTGTAGGATCATTTTTTGCTAATTCATAATTTTCTATTTTAGATAAATCTTCACTACAATATCTTTGTGCATCTCTTGGTATCATTTTTTATTTCCTCTTTCATGATATGATTCAGTTCTAGTATATTTATTAGAATTGATTCTGTCCTCTACTTCTGCACGTTTAGCATCGTTGAATCTAGATTTGTAGTCTCCAGAAAGATAACCAGTACATCGTCTTATTCTTTCAAATGATACATCTTTACCATATCCATATTGCTCAGATTTCGTTTCTGAGCTCATTTTAGGTTCTTCCAATAGGTTTTTATGTGTATCATCAAAATTGTCCTGGACAGCGCTTTCTGCGCATTCTGTGACACCACATCTTTTTAGCATTTCGTTATACATTTTATCAACAATATTATCAACATTCATATTATTATATACCTCATACAGAAAATAGTTTTACTGCAAAAAATCAACTTGCTCGTTATATAAATAATATAGAAGCACAGATATGGGAGGCAATAAAATGAATACATTTGAATTATTAGTAAAAACAAATAGACATGATTTTTCAATGACTGAAAAAGAAAAAAGACAGTTTAGAAGTTCAACTGTTTGGCAAGATCATAGACTAAAGATTTTCAATGAACAAAAAGGTTTAGATTATATTACAGGTGAACCTTTACAAGATGATTGGAATTGTCATCATATTATTATGAAAAATACAGAATATACAAAGTTAGACAATCCATTTGTAGCTTTGAATTACAATACACATAAGAAAGTTCATGACTTATTCAATGCTTATTTTGATGATAAACAAGGTTGGCAAGAATACAAAGATAGTCATGGATATAAAGATAGTAGATATTTGAAACAATATGAAGTATTAGAAAAAATGTTTGCTTTGAATGATGACATTGAACCAGTTTTGTATCAGAATAGAATTGAATATACATTAGTTGACAGTCAAAATAAAGTAAGAAATTTTGAATTAGCAAAGAAATATAAATATCCAGTCAATGATAAAGGTTATTTACAGTGGAACCATAACTATATACCAGCAGAATATCCACAAGATTCTAATTTATGGATTAGATATATGGCAAAAATAAATAATATATCTGATAGAAATACTATATTATTATTGTTAGAACTTCGTCATGTAAATCTATATAGCAGTTATAAGAATTTTAGAAACAATCCAAAAATTAGAGAAGAAACAAAAAGACAATGTAGAAAAGAATTGGAAAATACTACAAAACTTATTAGAAATTATTTCGTATAAAAGGGTTTACAAGTGAAGTGAATTTTAGTATATTATAAATATAAAACAATAACAATAACAATTATAGGAGTAAATTATGAATATTATATTTTGGTTGATTGTAGCAATATTGGTAGTAGGACTTTTACCCGAAGCAATCATTTATATGGGTGAAATCTTTTGTGCAATTTATGACAAACTATTCAATAAAGAACAAAAACATCGTGAAAAAATATATAAAGAATTTGATAAACTTTTTGGTGACCGTCCATGTTTCAGAAGAATTAGTGACTTACAAGATGAAGATTATAAAAAACATCACAATGATCCAAAATATGTAAGATATTGTATGACTGAATTTGCAGTTAGATATATTGATCCAAAGACAATGAATTATAATGATCAATATAGATTAGAATGGAATAAATAAGTTTTTGACTCCTATAAATAAATAAGACTATGAGAAATTATCTCATAGTCTTTCTTTATAAATAGAATAGGAGGAATAAAATATGAAAAAAGATATTATTATATTTATAATTGGTATATTATTATTTATTATTATGATTGTATCAATGACTGCATGTAGTCAAAATTCAGTAGAACCATTTGAAGTTGATTCATTATATTGTGATAATTATCCAGAATATTGCAAGATGAATGATTCAACAGGTGTAAATGAGATATATTGTGGACAAAATCATGATGGTGTCTGGTGTGATTGTGAAGTAGATTTTGTAGGACATCCTTATGCAGTCAGAGAATGCAATGTTTGGACATTATAAATAGAATACTTACCTCTATAAAATAGAAAAAGGCCATGAAGAATACTTCATGACCTTATTTTTATATTTATAATATTTAGATTACTTGATCAAGAACATTGCTACACAACGTGGTTCAACAGTTCCAGCCAATACTGGTAGGTCGAAACGAGTATAGTTAGTCATCTTTTCAATGTCAACTAATGAGTTCTTATGAACGTTCAATCCTTCGACTGAAACCTTTTCATAATCAGCACCAGCAGCATCTAGCTTGTCAAGTGTTTCGAATTCGAATGCGCCGTTTGCACGAACGATACCCATGTAGTAGATACCATCTTCAGGAACAGCAACCTTCAAACCTGCAATTGTTGCAGCAGTCCAAACAGAACCGTCAGCTTTAGCGATATCCTTAGTACCTTCACCAGCCATATCTACCTTAGCAACCTTTACAGTGATAGCATTTGAAGAAGCAGTTGCGTCTTCTAATACTACGAATGAGTGAAGCATAGAAGTTGGATCACCTACAGTGTCAGTAGCATATACACCTTCGATGAATAATGGTGTACCCTTCTTTAGAGAAGAAGTCAATGTAGTAGCACCTAGAACGATAGTATCGTAGTTTGTACCAGCTGTATAAGAAGTTACAGTAACCTTTCCATTGTCGAATTCATTACCAGTAGAGATATTTACAGATGGGAAGAAACGCTGTGAACGATATTCTGCACCATGGAACTTACCTAGTAAGCCCTTAGAATACATATCAGGAGCATTTACTGGAACGAATTGCTGACCGTTAGAAGTTAGGATAGCTTCAACGTTAGGATCAACGAAGCCGAACAATTCTTCAGTTGTGATAGAAGCTAAGTGACCTGATGCACGAGACATTGGAGCGAAGCCCTGACCAACGAAGCAAGTACCGACCTTACCGAAGTCAGAATCGATGATTGCTTTTACAGCCTTGTTAGCCAATTTCTGACCATTTGGCTGAGCAATTTCTGGATCCCAATCAACATCAGTTACAGATTCGATTGCGTTAGTTTCGATCAATACACGGAAATTACGAATTGTTAGAGGAATTTCACGTTCAACGATAGAGATCTTGTCGTTTGCTAAGTCAGCAGCTAAGCCTTCATAAGCGCCTGCTGTATCACGAATAACGAAACGATAAGTCTGACCATTTCTCTTACCAACTAGCTGGTCTTTGAACCATTTCTTAGAACCAACGGTGAAATATGCTGCAGATTCAGCTGCACGAACTGTTACTAATTCTGCAAGACTATTAGTTTTTATTGTATTAGGCATGATAATTTTTCCTTTTGGTCAATGTGACCATGAATTATGATTTTTATTTGTTATATTTTCTTTGATTTAGTTTATGAAGCACATCATTATAGTCTTTTACAATATTTCCATCATTGGAATCAGACTTAGTGACTGTGCCGACTACTGGAATTTTAGGTTTTTCTTGAACATTATGTTCATTTTCCTGTTCTTTCAATTTTCTGTTTTCCAGTTGTTTTTGAGCCCAACGAACTTTTGCTTCAAGATTTTCCATTGCTCTTTGTTTACCGTATGGAGATGATTTTGATAATACTTGATCTCTATATTCTTTATTAGTCATAAGAATTCTGACTAAAATTGGAGAAATATCACAGTCATCAAGATAACCTAGGACTACACTTTCTGGATCTTCTTTATCAAGTAGTTTTACGAAGTCAGGTCCGTTATTCTTTATGAGAGTATTGTATTTTTCACGTTCAACTTCATCAGCAAAACAAGTTTCAATTCTCTTGCGATTTAGTTCTTCAGCTTCATATCTTTTAGAATCAATATATTCTTGTTCAAGTCTTTTCTTTTCGGCTTCTTTGCCGTATTGATCGACTGAATATTTGATATATTCTTCTTTATTTTTATCAAAACTAGGAGCATTATCTTTCTTGTTTAGTGCTTCTTCTAGTTCTTTGATACGAGCTTCTAACTTTTTACGTTTGGCTTCTTCTCTGGTTTTTAGCTTTTGGAAAGAATAATCGATCTGTTCCTGTTTGCTATATTTCTTACCAGATTGTTTCTTATCTTCTGCAGGTTTCTTCTCAGTTTCTTCTGTTGGCTTTACATCAGATTCTTTGATTTCTTCCTCTTCGGATCCAGTCTTTGGAGTTTCTTGGGTTGCATCGACTGTTTGTGCTTCCTGTGTCTTTGATTCTTCTACATTAGCCTTAGTAGTTTCTTCATTGACTGTATTTTCATCATTAGTAGCATGGAGTTTTTCCAAATAACTATTGATTTGATCTGTGTTCATCATAATAAATGAATCCTCATTGACCGTGGAAATAAAAATAAATGATTGACAAACCACGTTTTTGTCTTTCTATATAAAATTAGTTGTATTTTTGATATATTATAAAAAAATTTTTTAGGCCGAAGTTTAGGGATTGAACCTAAAATATGAGAATCACAATCTCATGTGTTTCCATTACACTAACTTCAGCATAAGCAAGATGCCATTTTGTTTGACAGTCGCCATTGAAATTGCTGTTGACATCTTATTAGTGGACCCGAAGGGAATCGAACCCTTCACACTCGGCTTGCAAAGCCAAATCGCCTCCTTGGATCATGCGAGCCCATATTATAGAGCCCCAGGTGGAATTCGAATCCACAACCTTCTCCATGGCAAGGAAATATGCTAGCCAATTGCATCACTGGGACTATATAAAGTGGCATTTACACCACTTATTGTTTTATTTTGGTTTTACTTCAAAATCAAAAGTTATATTAGTTGCAGTTGGGAAATATGAAGAATTAGCATTGATCATAAAGATTGGATCAGCTCTACAGATCTTCCATGTATAACCATTATCAAAAACAAGGTTCTTTGCCCAACCAATATTGCTGCTATACCATAGTTTTTCAACTTGATTCATTGGATTCCATACAGCATAGCCTAAAGAAGTATTCATTAGAGAATCATTATACTTATAAGTTGCAGGACCTGAACCCTGGAAAAGCAATTCAATTCCAGTAGTACCAACTGAGAACATCCTGAATGATGTTAGATAGTATGATGCATTGGTAGTACCGGCAGATACCTCATTCATTTTTCCTGGATAATAGTAGATACCAGTATGACCGTCAACTTGTTTGAACATAATCTTTTTAGCACCAACTGAATCAGCAAGTTGAACTGTATCAGACCACTTAGCAGCTAAACGCTGTAATGTATTCTTACCAGAATTGTTTTCATAAACATATCCGTGGTCATTTTCGTTTGACTTCATGTTAGTTCTATTCAATGTAATGAAATGACTACTTGTAAGGTTCACATTTCCAATCCATTTACCATCAACAGAAGAATTTGATACAGAAGTAGATAGAGCATGTTTACCACTATCGACGAATGTATTGTTCATTATAGTGAAGATAATAGAATTGCCAGAAGTAACTGACTGGTTTATGTTGTTATGAATAGTACATCCAACAATATATGGATTTACATGGTCAGTAATAGGTAAATGACAATCACAATTTGTAAGTTTTACAGAATTTGCTACAATACCACAGTTCAAATCACAGTTTTTGCATACAACAGATGAAGCATTTGAAGTTATAGTTGCACTGTTTATAGTAGAATATTCAGCATTGACTATATCAATAGTTCTGTTATAACTATGTGTGAAAGTAGAATATGAACAATTCAATCTGTGCATATTAGTTGTAGAAGTGAGTTCCATATTACTGTTTTTTAGATACAACTCAAATGCACCGTCTGTTCTATAGATTTGGAAAGTACCTGAACAATTTTCAAGTGTAACTGTTTTACCAGCCATTCTATATTGGCTAAATTTAGCATTCTTGTAAGTAATTACTTTGGAATTAGCCCAATCCATGAAATAGTCAGAGATGCTGACAGTTCTTCCCTTGAAATCCATTTCAGTTGGATTCTGTTTTCTCTTTAGTCTCATCCAGTCATTTGTGCTTGGGAAGTCATCAATATCAATGATAACATTTTCGTCAAGAATGTCAATAGAAATCAAGTCCAATGAAGGCTGGAACATAGACTGAGTTAGTCTTGTTTTACCACTAAAACTACATGCGCCACCAATATTCTCAACAGAATTTATCACGCAGTTATTGAAAGTAATCCATTCTGCAGGTGCCAATACATCTACAATAAGATCAGTAAAACTATACTGACCTGAAATATCTGGAGTAGAGTCAATGATTAGTTTGTATGTTGGCTCAAACTTCTGTGCGATAGTATTCAAAGAAGTTGGAGCGTATGAAGTTCTAACTATTTCACCTTTTATATGGAAAGTAGATAGATAAGATTCACCAGAATAAACTACAAGATTTGAATTTTCACCAGTAACATAAATTGTATTAGTTGTTCCTGCATTACCAAATACGCGTGTTGAAGGTTCAAAGATAGCATTTCTGATAGTAAGATTGTTCATCTTATACCATGTCAATCCATATCCAGGAATAGCTGGAAAATACAATGATTTACCAATAGTACTTGCGTATTGAGATGCAGCATAAATCATGTTGCTCATGTTATCAGATGCAGAACTTCTAGAAGCAGCACCAAATACACCAAAGTGTCTTACATCAACACCTTGATTATCAAATAGGTTTACAAGTTCCCATCTACCAGTGGAAATATTTGAAACTTTGATTATAGAACCACCATTATCAGCAGCAGTTGAACTTGCATTCCATTTATAATAAACAATAGGTTTATCAAATGGGTTGTTATAACCTAGTAATTCAACATATTTACCATTTCCTCTAGTAGCAATAGTTTGAGGATCTAATGCACGAAGATTAGCAATAGTATTTACTGATTGTAAAGAATCAGTATCGATTTCTAAAACAACTTTGATGGAAGGACAGTCATTGCTATATTGAAATTCCCAATTAGAATTATCGTCATCATCTTCCATTGAAGCATTGCCGATATACTTATCAAAAGATACAGTATAGTCAATATCATTATCAAGAAAAACTTGATGAACAGTTTGACCAATTGTATTGGTGAAAACTGGATTAGCAATAGCTGTTCCATTTACATTATAGATTTGAGCAATTTCAGAAGTATGTAATTTATAGAAAGTAAGACGACCAATAAGAGGTTTACCATTATTATCTAACCATGTTTGTGAAGCATCAAAATTACGCATTGTTTATCCTCTCATTTTCACATTGTTATTGTAATATTGACCTAATGAATCAGAATTCATCCAGTCACCAACTTCATCAGAAGTCATAGGATAGTAATATTGTTTACCATCAGTATGCATTATTGCGATACCAAGAGTTGGAAGATATTCGATTTCATCAATCCAACTAGAAGACCCGCCAACATTTCTACGAGGATATTCATCATCCCAATATTTAGGATTTAGTTTTTCTTCTATCATACCGCGTTCAGAGGCAATAAGTCTTTCAGCAGGAGTTTGGCCTGGTTTTTCATACTTATGAAGTAATTCTTCATGTTCAGTTGGTGATTGTCTATATGCAGCTTCACCATCACCTAACATATTACGTGTACCGAAACCCAATCTAAATTTCATTATACACCTCCGTTGATTACTTTTTCAGCTAAATCTATCTTTTTCATTTCAATATCCATAGCATCTTTAGCTGCTTCATTTTGTTTGTCTATAATATCTAGTTGAGTTTCAACACCTTGTTTATCAGCGTCTAATTGTAGTTTTGCTTCTTGAATTCTCATATTATCTACATGTTTCTGATAATCAAGCATTGTTTTTTCTTTTTCATTATTCAAAGCAAGAGTCATATTAGCCAATTGACGTTTCAAATCTTCATTTTCTTGAGATAGAGCATCAACTTGAGTCATAGTTTGATCGACTATACCTTGCATTTGTTTCAACTGATGAATTGCAACTGGATCTTCAGCTTCTGTAGTAAGTTTGATATTTGTATCAAGATTTGCAATAATATCATTCTTTATATTAGAAACGAAATCTGAATCAATAGTATCACACATGTGAACTGCAACAAGAGGTTGCATTTCAGCAGGCATCAAGTTAGCAATAGTTTGTAATTCTTGACGATGTTTGATATTATTTGTGACAACAGCTGGTCCATTTTCCAGTTCGAATAATACGTCTTTACCGTTATTCAAGAATTCGATAATAATTCTTGCAATAGTTCTATTAGCTTTATAAGCATTATCATAGAATATGGCAACATTTGATTCTTTATTGGTTTGCTGAATAAGAATTTCAGTAGCAGTTTTATCTTCAACACCTAGAATACCTGAAAGAGGAACACCAATTACATCAGCAATAGCTTCTCTAGAAGATTGAATAATAGCTTGTAAGTCTGCAGTCTGGAATTGTTCAACTAATGGAATAGGAGCGGCAAAACCCTCATTATAAAGAATCATTGAACCATCTTCATCTTCTTTCTTTTCATAATACTTATCAAGGTTTTCAACTGCCTTAGTAGAAGCAATAACGTTTGCTTTGATAGAACGGTTTGCTCTTTCCATCAGAGTGGAATAAGCCATATTTAGGCCTAATTGTAGAGTCCATGTTTTTGAAACAATACCGGTATATCTTGTATCACCATCATTATATTGTTCATATCCAGCAAAACGAACAATAGGAATATAATGAATAGGAAGTTCAATTGATTTTACGATTTTATTACCACAAATTTGATAATAGTCTACAAAACCGTTATCGTTTTTACAGTAGTAAGAAACTAATTGTATTTTATCTTCAATATTTGGCCATTGGTCAATAGTATTGAAAGATAATTTAGGAAGAGCACGAGGATAGTCGAAAGGAACTACATCATCACCATAAAGACGTTTTGCTTTATTGATAGCGATATAGTTTACGATAGCACCTTCTTCTGCATCAGATGCATCAACTTTTTGAATATTTGGGTCTAATGCAACAGAACCTTGACGATTTACGAATTCTAAAACAATCTTTGGTTCATTAGTAAATTCATCAACATCAGTAGTGACTACAATATAGCCTGCACCAGCAATGACGCCCCTGTCAAAAGCTTTCTTTTGTTCGAATTTAGAATCATTATCTTGTTCGATAGTATTGATTGTATTTTGTATAGTTTCATTTTCACCAATTCTAGAAAGTAATTCAGTATGCCATGGTGAATTAGAATATGGTGAAGAAATAGCATTAGCTAAAACGGACCAATCTGAAAAATGAAGACAAAGACGTCTCTTATTAGAGCGTTTATAAGTCTTTTTTACTGTATCTGTCCAGAAATTACCATTGAAACTATCAAGATCAGTTATCTGATTATTGACTTCTGCAGAATATTTTGTAGAACTCTTAGTAAGGAATTTTTGAACTTTTTCTATGATTTCATCTTCTGTCATAATTATTATTTCCTTTCAAACAAAATTAGTTTATTTTGAATCGACTGTTATTTCTACAAAATCATGTAGATTCCATTTATCATGTTCTATACCGTAATGTTTCTTTGCGAATTTCTCTACTAGATATTCAGCAGTTGATGCTTTGAATCTAGAAACTCCAGCATCTCTAAGAATACCACGAAACATATCATCAGCTGTATCTTTAGCAACAAGTTCTGACGCATACATAGCATCATGAACAAGTCCAGCAACATTAGCAAGTGGATTATCAATAAAATAGTTTGGCATGAACCATCTGAAGACATAAGGAACAGATAGTCCATCCCATACAGCACCTGCTTTGATATTGATTCTTACAATATATCCATAGTTGCCTTCTTTGAGAACAACTGTTATATCATTCTCTAAAATATATTGTTCACCATTATCAAGCTTTCTAATTATAGGTTTTGTGTAATTCTTTACTTTATAGTTCATATTTATTATTCACCAGTCAATGCATCATTTCCAAAGAACTGATTTGTAACGACTTCATAAAGACCAAATTGACCAGTTGCTGCGTTCTGACATGGAATAAAGCAATGTGTCAAATTCTTATTATCATCTACTACAAACATATAATAGAGATTTGATACCAAACTCTTTGCAAAGAAATATAAAGTATTATCTGTATTATCTATTCCTTCATGAGCAGCAATCAAAGTAGAATATGAAGTTCCCAATAATCTTTTCCATTTTCTATCACTTGTAATTTCAAGACCAAAAATATTATTTGATTCAACTACTAATGTTGGATTACCATTATCAGTAGTTGTATCTAAATATATAAACATTCTATCTATTCTTTGCTGATCTGTAGTAAATCTTGTAACTTCATTTTGACCGGTCAATATATTATTTCTCCATAATGTAGAATAATCAGCCATAACCGATTTATTATGACATGAGAAATAAATATGACCGAAATTCTTTGGAAGTTTTATACCAGTGCTAATCATAGTATCTCTATCAGTTGTAGGGTCGTTATTATACACATAATAGCATTTGTTATAACCAGCAGGAAGACTGATTTCATCAACAAGTTTAGAACAGATTATATTATCAGTTTCATTCTTATAGAATGTATTGTCAAAAACTTGACCATTCAATACAGCAACATTTGGATTGCTTCTATCTGGTTTTTCAACAATTTTACATCTCTTACCATCAATTATTACATATCCATTTGGATCTGCTTTGTAGAATACTCTATTTGGATCAAATATACCCATACCAGTATTCCATTGTTTATGATCAGTATCTAATAATTTGGTTCTAACTTCACCAATTCCTGTTCCATTCATGATTTACTCCTTGTCAATTTTCTTTGCCAGTTCTTCAACAACGACAGCTAGTCTAACTATATTAGTATTTAGTTCTGAAAGTTGCTGTCTCATATCTTCAATGATATTTTCATGTTTGACAGTTCTTCCATCCAATTCTAATACTTTGAATTGCAATTTCAGAATATCATCATGAATGGTCTGACTGTCATTGTCACGCTGAATCTTTGTATTTTCTCTATCTTTAGACAGACTATTGAATTTGAAATAGAAGAATATAGCAGCAACTACAACAATGACTAGAGGCAATGCTGCTGATGGGATGAAAGGCAATATAGTTGTTATTAGACTATTCATTGTAGACCTCATGCATTATAGTTATGTTTTGTTTACATTTATAACTTTATATTTTATGTTGATATTATATTCATCTATAAGAATTATAAAGAAATTGTTACACCTTTGATTATCAATTGTAATGTTTGTTGTGTTGGATTACCATTTAGTCTAATACCAATTTTTCTTGAAACATTGCTTTCATTTTTGAAGATAATTGGAATAGTAGTAGTCAAAGCCCTTGCATCACCATTAGAATTCAAAATCAAAGGATAACTACATAAGTCATCTATATAATAACCTGTATCAACATTTTCAATAGTTGTACCAATACTTACAGAAGACAAAATTTTACTTGCAATATAATTATTTATAGTAATACTACCATCAAATAATGTGTTAGCTGGAATTACTGTAGTAGTATATAAATTTTCATTTTGATAATTTCTTGATTCTAGTCTTAGTGTCGGTGTTGCATATACTACTGAATGTATTGAAATTGCAGGTATTAGTTGGATCATTGAACCATTATAATTATACCAAACACTTTTATCACTTTTTACTTCTAAAGCATTTTGTCTAGCATTATCTGCACTACCACAACCAATCTGGAATAAATCAGTTGTGTTAGGATTATTGTATTGTCCAATTACAGTTTGATATGCACCTGATGCAATAGTTGCTTGACCTCCTGCGTGAGAGTAGTCAGCGGCAGCAATAGTTCTTTCACCTTCAGTATGAGATGCAATACCATTTGCTGTTGTTTGCCAACCTTCAGCATGTGACCTAGCACCATTTGCTGTTGTTCGCCAACCTTCAGCATGAGAGCCAGTTCCAGATGCCATTGTAAGAGCTCCTTCACTGTGAGAATTGAAACCAGCAGTTGTTTCATATCCTTCAGCATGGCTTCTAGGACTATTTGCAATAGTTCCTTCGCCTTCAGCATGAGAATATTCACCAACAGCGCTTGTATTTCTACCTTCAGTGTGAGAATATTGTCCAATAGATTGTGTTCTATCACCTTCAGCGTGAGAATATTGTCCAATAGATTGTGCTCTATCACCTTCTGCATGTGATACAATTCCTGCAGCAATAGTTCTAAATCCTTCTGAATGTGAATCAGTTCCAACAGCAGAAGTTCTTTCACCTTCAGCGTGAGAATAATTATCTTGTGCTATTGAAAGTCTACCTTCAGAGTGAGCAAATCGTCCAATTGCACTTGTTTCATCTCCTTCTGAATGAGAATAGAAATCCGCTGCATTTGTTCTATAACCTTCAGTATGTGAATAATCTCCAAAAGCACTTGTATGTAGACCTTCAGCAAAAGAACAATTACCAGAAGCAACAGTTTCTCTACCAATAGCAATACTGTTTATAGATGCTGAACAGTTATCATGTTTCAAATCAATAATATTATTAGAAAGTTTTACAACATCTATATTTGTACCAGCTGACAATGGAGTTTGAATACCAGAAGGATCAATGGAAAGATTGATTGCACTAGTTGTTTCTGTTTTCTGTAATGGTGCTGCAACATTTATTGTCTTTAGACCGGTTACTGAGATTGTATCACCTGAGATGCTGATGTTAGCACCAGGTGTCAAAACATTTTGTTTACTATTCAAATCTGTTTTAGAAGCAACAAAATTATAATCAATGGAAACAGTAAATACTTTTGTATTATTTTCAACTGACTGAACTACAGAAATACCATTTCCACTTGCTCTGACAGTCACATCAGATACAATAGCACTTCCGCCTTCACCGCCAACAGCAATATCTTTTGCAGAGAATAGCAAATTGTCATCTTTATCTTTGACAGTAATATCATACATCATTTCATCATCTGCAATGATAGTTGTATGACCAGCTAAATCAAGGATAGCAGGATTTGTATTTAGTGTGCCTTCATAGTTAGAATAAATGGTAGCTAAGTTAGAAGTATTTGCTTCATAAACATATACTTTACCATTCACCAATGGTAGACCATTGATGTCTTCTATTTGTAATACAGGTGATAGCAAATATCCTAACATAAATTATTTCTCCTTATTTTTTATTTTTTCAGCTCTTTCAGGGAATTCTTCTTCAAAAGCTTCCCACTTAGGATCACCTTCTTTATAATCTGGAGTAAATCCTAACATCCAGTCGCGTGTATAGTTCTGCTTGTACCATTCCTTAGTGTTTTCAGGATTTATTTCAACATCGCTGCCACGGCCTTTAGCGGTAGGAATTTCTTTTACAATTCCACCACCAATAACACCAGTTTTTCCTAGCACAGAAGCAAGACCAGATTTCAATCCTCTTTTTGTAATTTCTTTATTACGTTCTTGTGTTCTAAAGTAGTCATAAGCATTTGGACCTAAATAACCTTCAGATCTTTGTGTTGGAACTATACTACCAGTTTTTTCATCATACTTATAACCAAACATTTCTTTCTTATCAGTTGTAGCCTTTTTTGCATCCATATACTGATCAAAGTAATCACCTATTTTAGATTTATTGAAGTCTGGTTGATTACGAATCATAACAAGATCTTTCTTTATATCTGAATCTGGTAGTTTCTCAAGAAGTAAATCAAATGTTTTAGCATTATCAGCTGCATCAATGATTTTATCTTTATTCTGTTCTAATAAATCATTTGCAGCTTTACGATTTTGAGCATCTAATTCCAATCTAATATCAGTACCAATATCAGATAGTTTACTTACAGATTTACCAGCTCTTTTAGCACGATTTATAACTACTGTTGGTAAGTATTCTGTACCTAAGTTTATAGCAAGATCAGAAGCTAAATCAGAACCAATATCACTCCATTCTTTTTGATATTTAGAATCAGATGCTTTGTGCTGAACATCACGTGCAGCTCTTGCAGCAGGACCAAGAACAGTTCCAATACCTGGAATGAAATCACCAACAGCACCAGCACCGCCATAGATTACGTCAGAGATTGCTTCACCTTTACCAAGAATATCTTTTGTAATAGGTGTAGCTTCTTTACCAAACAGAGCAGCTTCAGGTTCATTGATATAGCGTTCTTTTTCATATTCAGAAGCTAAAATATCTTTATACCAAGGCCATTCTTTTATTTCTTTTTCTCTACGAGTTTTTCCACCTTCATATTCTCTTTCTTTCTTTTCATCTTCATAGTATTGACGCATTTTATCAATATTTTCAGAGAATTCTTCAAAAGGAATATCTTTGAATTTTTCTTCCCAAACGTCTCTTCTATAATTTTCTGGAACAACAAATTCATCATCTCCAAATTCGTTTCTAATTCTTTCTTGAACAGATTTAGCTTTAGGTTTTCTTAGTTTACTCCAACCAACACCTTTTTCTTTTAGAATAGAATCATATTTAGAAGTAAATTCATCTATTGGCATATCATAAGAATCAGAATACATGGATTCGAATTCTTCTTCGGATAATCTATTCTTATTATTTCTCAAAAATTTTTGTAGATCTTCCATTATAACCTCTTATGATTTATAAGGTGTTAGTTTACTTAGTTTGTCAAGTTTTTGTTGTTTTTCAATAGTCATTCTATTATATTTTTTATCAAGTAATAGAGCTTGATATTCATCTTCTTCTTTTGCAGTTCTTTGAGTTCTTGACTTTTTCTTTTCATCAGGGAATTTGATTTCAGAACGAAGACCATTTGCTTCAGCCATAGTTTTTAGTTCATTCAATGACTGATTATATTCATCTTTGTCTTCAATATCTTCTAAACGAGAAACATATTCTTCAATTAGATCTTTTGTTCTCTTTTTGATTTCACTCTGTTTAGCTTCTTTTTGTTTTTCAAATTCTTGTTCTTTGATAATGAATTCAGCTTTACCTTTTTCTTCTTGAGCATTTTGTAGTTCAAACTTCAAATCAGAAACATCTACACCTGCTTCTAGACCTTTAGAAATTGCACGATTGATTGCAGCAATTTTTTTATCTGGATCATTTCTATAAGTATCAATATCTTCTACAGCATTTTCAAAGATTTGTTTCTTTAGAAGTAATTCTTCATTTTTACGTGTTGCTTCTTCATCTTGACGTGCTTGAAAAGTCTTTTCCATTTGATCAATATTCATCATAGCAGATGGATCACCGGTTTGAATAAACTTATCAGCTGCAGCAGCTTTTAGAGGATCAGAAGTATCATAAGAGCCTAGAAGAGAGCGTCTTGTTTCTTTTCCTCTTTCTTCATCAATATATCTACCAACATTAGAAGCAGCAGAACCAATAGTATTAGAAAGAGCTCCTAATACATTTGCTCTATCCTGTCTAGAAGTATCTAAACGACGATTTATTGACTGATTCATCATGTCAACATATCTTGGATCTAAAAATTGTCTTGTATTATAAATTCTAGCCATTGTTATTCTCCACTAAAAATTAGGAATAAGCTGCAATACCTGTATTGATTTTAGAAGCTGCACGATCACCCATAACAGAAATAAGATCTGCCATATAGTCAGATTGAGCTTCTTCATCTTTACCAATATTACCACCAAGTAGACTGATTTTATTTAGAGTTCCTTGATTCATAGTATCAAGTTTTCTTTGCATACGATCAATATAGTCACCATATTCTTGATATGCTTGACCTCTATCTTCTTGTAAAGCTCTCTGAGCATCATTATAGAGTTTTTCAGCTGCTTCCCATTTAGAATAGCCCATGACTGCATCTGCACCAGAACCTTTAGCTGCGCCTATTCCAGCAAGTTCAGCTTGTTTCTTTAGACCAGCTAATTCAGCAATCTTTTCAGCTTCAGGATTTAGAAAATCCTCAGTTGTCTTGTCATAAGAAAACTTGTCAAAGTCATAAGTCTGAGGTTCATAAGAAGTAACAAGTTGCTGATACATTTCTTTTTGTTCAGGTGTAGCCCATTCGTATTGACCTGCTTTATAATCTTCTAGCATATCGATTATATCATTATAGGTGACATCAGCTGCTTGTCCAGCTTCAGCTATACGTCTAGCTTTTTCTTGTGATGCACGTTTAGCTTCTTTTCTATTCTTTTCACTCTGAATATAGTTCATCGCTGTATCAAACATTCCACCAGCGATTCCACCTATCATTTCTCCAACTGCCATAATTCGTTTCTCCTATTATTTCAAAATTGAAAAATATATATTGTTGCCTATATTTATCCAATCTCCGTGTTTACATTTACAATGTTTATCTAATATTTCTGTTGAAGCACCTATACCAATGATACCTTGTCCAAAATAAACAAATGAACAATCTTCTAAAACGTCTTTGCCCCAGACGCCTCTTGTAGCTTCAGCTAAGTCTTCATGATTTGTATAACTTGTAGTAAATTCCATAAAAAATTCCTTAGTAAGCCATTGTATCAGTGTTTATTTTTATATTATAAAGAGCAAATGGTATATTATCAGAACAAGATAATTCAATAGTAAATACTTTTGCTATACCAAAATTATAGAAAATAGCATCATAGTCATAATTGCCAGTATAACCAATATCTACATATTCTAGGTCAGACCAGTTAGAACCATCAGCAGTAAATCTCATCATTAGTTTAGCTTGATCTTTATAGAATTCTTCTGAATATTGTCCATTATTGATATTTACTTCAATTGCATTGATATAGAAATGAGATTGATCAGAATAAATTACACCACCTCTACGAAGACGTAAAATTGGTTTATCATCATGTTCATTCCATTTTTCTTCAGTTTGTTCAACAATTACACCTGGAGCAGTTTGCCATATCTTTCCATTACTATTCATAGTGGCATTTTTATAGCGCCAAGAAATCAAAGTATTGTCATCTTTTAGTGATGCTCTATTAGTCCAGCTTTTTTCAGTAATATCATAACAGAAAGTTTTATTTGCAGTTGGAAAATCAATAATATAGAATACGTGTTGATTTTCTTGCCAAATTTGAGCAACTGCATCAGTAATATTGCTAAATTTTGAAATTTCACGTTCAATAGCAGGAGTAGAAATTCTTTCAGCTTCTGTACCACCATAATTGATATAAATTCCATTATTACCTAGATCTGATGAACCTAACCAAACTATAATATTACCAAGTTGACAAACAGAATTTATTGCTTTCAAACCAATTAGTTTTGCAGCAGTATCAGGTGAAGAAAAAGGAATATTTACATCATTAGTATATTGGAACATTTGGAAAGAAGTTGGACCAAAAGCAAATAGGCGTGTTCCGTTTGAAACAATAGCAGAACATTTATCTGGTTGCCAATATGCTTGAATAGATTGACCAGTTTTACCCCATTCAGCAGAATCAAACATGAAAATATTTTTATCTACTGGAGTTCCTCTTTCAAATGGGAATGGATAAGAAATATAAAATAAATCAGTTTCAGAGTCATTTACTGCTATATAACCATATAGATAAGCAATATGAGATGGAGTAATATAAACATTATTTTGAACATCTCTCATTGGAAGTTGAATAGTAGTAAAGTCTTCTATTTGTAGAGCAGGAAGTAATTGAGTATCAACTGCATAACAACTGATACCATCAACAAATACTAGATGAGTATGATAACCTTGACGATTACCAGTTTGAACGAAATGAATTTGTGAAGAACCATAAGGAATTTTACCAATTTCAAATGGTGCATTAGTTTCATTATTGATTAGATATAATGTATCATCAAAAACTGCATAAGTAGTAGGATTACCATTATAACCAATAGAAACAGTGAACATACCTCTGCAAGTTCCTTGTATATTGCAGACAGTTTTATAACCGGGAATAGGTCTAAGAACCTTATTTACATAAGATTCATTAGCATCTACTGTTTCTTCATACATATTTAGAGTGTATGAATTAGAAACTTTAGCTAAGTCATATTTAGATGATTGACCAACTATATTGTTTATGACATGCTTAGCCATTTATATTACCCCATAATGAAAGAACCGCCAAGGAAATTACCTAAAAGTGAATTTCTATAACCAGTTTCACGTGTTATAATTCTGTTGCTTGAATTTGCTGCAGCAAGTAGATTTTCAAGTTCAGTTAGTTCAGTTTTCAATGACAATTGTTTATTTGTATCAGTTCTAGGATAAACAATAGCAAATTTATAAGCCAATGCCCTAGTTAGTAATTCTACATAAGGAACTGGCAAATTGATTTCATCGTCATCATTATAATTCATTTCTAAAGTATAGATTAGTTTACATTCTCTATTACCTGATAAGAAACGAGGTTTGAAATAGATTTTATATTGATTTTTACCAGTTGGTTGCCAAGAAACGGTCATATCGCCATTACGGCCATCATAGAATTGTTCATACGCAATAAAATTCAATGGAATCCAATCAGAATCACTAAGACGATATAAACAAGATTCTGGTGATTGTAATTTTGGTGCTTCAACTATAACATCTGGACCTTCACCAATAAGAAAAGACTCAGATACTGGCATAAAATTTACTTCATTACGATATGCAGTAATGAATTTTCTATTAGAATATTCTTGTAAAATACCTTTCAAAAGATTAGAACCAGTAGTAAAAACATCTGGTTGAATATCTCTTTTACGAGGTGATACATTACTTCTATTTGCAGCTTCAACAATAATGTCGCGATATTTTGTCATAATATAATTCCTTTATTCAAACAAAATTAGTTATTATCTATATTTGTAAAATCAAAATTATATGTTTCTTTAGCTGCTTCAATTAGTTTAGAAGTGATATCTTTCTGAATATTCTCAGCTAATAATACATGTATACCTGCTACATAAGCAAGTCTAAAGAAATATGAATATGCATTTCCTTTTTCTGGATTGAATAAATGTTTATCTATAGCAGATAAAATATCTAAATATGCAGTTCCAACTATATCATCTCTTATTGTATCAGTTTGAAATCTAAATTTTTTATTATTTAGAACAATTCTGACTAAAGTATGAATAAAAATACCAAGTAATTCATTTTCTTCATTAGTAATTACATTATGCATCATTTTCATTACTAAATCTTGAAATATCTCATTATTACAAATTGGTCTATTTCTATTACCTTTACCGTGTTTGTATATAATATTATCACTGTGAATGTGTAAATTATTTTTCTCTAGAATTCTCATATAATCATCGTATGTCATAATAAATCTCCTTTATATTATTTATATAAGATTCTAGATACTTGCAAAACGTAAAGCAATATTCAATGATTCAGTTGGAGATTTATAAATTGGTTCTTCATTAGATAAATCATATAAAGATAAAACAAAAGCATCAGCAGTGTCAGGAGAATGACCTAGAAGTTCTTTTACTATTGATTTTGATTCTAGTTGTGTTTTTCCATTATTACCAATTTTATATGACATATATGATAATTCTTCTTTTAGTTCATCATCATCTATATAGAAACCATCACGTATTTTTTGCATAGCTTTCATATACATTTCTGCTCTACAATTAGCATATTTATCTTTATCAATTGCAGATTGTCCAAAATTGATTGGATTTACTATTATAGAAGAATCAGTTTTTAGAAGATCATATAAACCTAAACCAAAACCTCCAGATGCATCCAGATTTACAACTTTTACATTATGTTTTTGTATAAGTTCACGTGCAATATTTTGTTGTTGGAATATATCAGCTGTCTGAATCTTTACTTTCTCAATTATAGAAGATTCATCTGAAACAATGAATACATTATTGTCTGCACCAAAACCAGCAAGGTCAATTCCTAATTTTCTAGTTCCAAAAGGTGGTTTCTTTATTGTAGGATATTCTGTTTTAGATATAATACAGAATTCAATGTCATCATCTAGTATTTCACCAAGTATTTCTTGACGATATGCAGATGGATCTTTGATAGTTTGTTTTTGTAATTCTATTTCTTTTTCAGTTAGTTCTGTATTATCAAACATTGTAGCAGTAAATATATCTTTATCTACTGTATCATCACGAAACCATTTATTCCAAATAGAACCTTTCTTTGGTGTAGTAGCAAATAGAATTCTTGTTCTTCTCTTAGCACCACGAAGACAAGGGTTAGCAGTTTCAAATAGATTAGCAGGAGCCAATCCAAGTTCATCAAGCATAAGCATAGAGATTTCAGATAGACCACGTACTGAATCTATATTTTCATAACTAAATCCGAATAAAGCGCCTGAACCAAATTTGATGATCTTGTCACTATAATTTACTTCAGGTTCAAATCCACATTCTCTAAAACGATTGATAATTTCAGCAAATAAGTTTAGTTTTAGTGACTTATGAGTTTGAGCAAATAATAATACTTTACCACCTTGGATTATTTCCAATAGTGCCATTGCTGATAAAAAGATTGTTTTACCACAACCTCTACCACCAACTATACCAGCTATTTGTTTAGTAGAATCTTTAGCTTTAGTCTGATATGGTAATAAGTGGCAAGTAATCTCATCACCATTTCTTGTAAATACTGGGTGTTTTGCCATAAATTAGATACCATCAAACTTGAATGTTATAACTTCATCACCTTTTTTGATTTCAGCAGTCTTTGTAGATTCTTTCTGCCAATGCTCACGGTCTCTTCTCTCAAGTATAGAAAATAATGTCTGTGCAGATTTAGAAGCTCTTTCTTGCAACAATGATTTAGTTAGACTATTTCTTACAAGAGCTAAAGTATCATTATATAGTTCAATCCATTCATCAGAATAGTCTTCAATTGTTGTTCCTATTGGACAATTCAATCTGCAAATTCTATACCATTCTTCAGGTGTATTAGAAGATATAATACCAAGACTGATTTCTCTCAATCTAGTTATATCTCTCTTGATGATTACACCTTTATCATTTGTAGTTACAATTTCTGTTCTGAATAGTTCAGGACCATTCTTTAGTGTGTCTTTCGTCCATTCATATAATGTCATATTTGACCTCCATATTCATTCTATATGTTAGAAGGGTAGTTTAGAATCAGTCATACCCGGGACTGTGTCAAATTAGTTAGACAGCAAAGAAAACAGAATATGTTGGGTCTGCAGTTAGTGTAGAATAGTTATCTACACCAGTACATCCATTGAACATACCACGTCTATAGTATTCTCTACCTTCTGCACCTGCATGACCAGCAGCGCTTTGTGCTAATACGAAATCCATCCAAGGTTTCACATCACCAGTAAGATTTGTACAACCTTTGAACATACGTCTTACACTATAGAGATAGAAACCATTTTCACCTGGGTGTGTGATATAAGCAGAAACACTATTTAGCCATCCACTTGGTATTGAAGTTATTATTCTATTATCTTCAGCAAAAGAATTATAAGAAATAGCATAACTTCCATTATAAGTATTTGCTGGTAGATAATCTGTAGGCCATGCAATTGGTGGTCTATATGTACCTATTTGGCCATGCAGAACAGCACCAACAGTTCCTTCCCAATCTACTATTTCAACACCATCAACATTTATAAGATATGTCTGGTCAATTACACCTGAAGGATTATTGATATATTGATAGTTTCCGATGTTATAAATCTTTGCAGCAGAAATAGGACTTGTTACAGTTATTGGGCCGTTCTTCAATATAAGTTTAGTTTGTCCTCTTGAAGAAAGTGTTGTATTATCAAACATGAACTGTACCATAGTAGCATCTTTAGTATCATTTATCAAGTCACCATTTACAACAACTCTATCAGTATATGTTTCAACGATATTGCTTCTGTTAGCAGTAGAAGTACCAT
>Ga0247609_10001326_pt1 | contig 30062 bp, 25 predicted proteins | sample 172DNAGHGlowgp2_FD_193487 | JGI IMG/M metagenome (GOLD analysis project Ga0247609, IMG submission 193487) | Sheep rumen microbial communities from Palmerston North, Manawatu-Wanganui, New Zealand - 1728 DNA GHGlow gp2 | ecosystem: Host-associated > Mammals > Digestive system > Stomach > Rumen ... | reverse complement strand
CCCCTCGAAATGTCATGTTATCGGAAAGGACTGCTGGCACTGCAGAATTGATAGATATGAGTCATGTATCTAAATACATAGGAGGTTCGCCAACATTTGACACCTCAGATTTGGATGAGCGTTATCAGTCTAACACGACTTTTGTTGGAATGTATAACAATGCCACAGACCTATTCTCTGTGATTGCGTTGTTTTATACCATGCTGACAAATCGTGCACCATGGGATGTGCAAATACCGGAAGGAGCGGATAGGAAGGAGCGTATTAAGATTGTCAAAGAAGCCCGAAAGACTCCTTTGAATCTTGACGATCTCAACATAGATGAAGGCTATAAGCGTATCATACATAAAGGCTTAAACGTAAATGGTACGTGCAAATATGCCGATGCAGAGTTACTTATAGCCGATTTACAGAATCCCAACAGAGTTAATGAATTGGATCAACCCAAAGAGCCAGAGCAGCCGAGACGGCAATCCGGTTCTAACAATAACGTTGCTGACGAAGAAAAGCAGGCAACTGAAGCCAAGGTTGATATTCAAAAGGGAAAAGGCAACGGTTTTAAGGATATTGCAGGAATGGATCAGTTGAAACAGATGCTGACTCAGAAGGTGATATTTATCCTAAAGGACAAAGAAAAAGCCGAAAAATACAAGTTGCTTCCCCCAAATGGCATGCTGTTCTATGGTCCTCCTGGATGTGGAAAGAGTTTCTTTGCAGAGAAATTCGCTGAAGAGACAGGTTTCAATTTCATGTTGGTAAAAGCTAGCGACTTGGGAAGTATCTATGTACATGGCTCACAAGGGAAGATTGCCGACCTTTTCAAGAAAGCTGAAGAGAGCAAACCTACCATCATCTGTTTCGATGAGTTTGATGCTTTTGTTCCCAATCGTTCTAACAAGGGAGCAGAACATCAGGCTGGTGAGGTAAATGAGTTTCTTAGCCAGCTGAACAACTGTGCCCAACGTGGCATATTCGTCATTGCGACAAGTAACCGTCCAGACATGATAGATCCTGCTGTCCTCAGAACAGGTCGTATAGATAAAATGGTCTACATCCCCATGCCAGACAAGGAAGCACGAAGCGAAATGTTCAAACTCCATCTTAATGGTCGTCCCTGTGATGAAATTGACACAGAGCATTTGGCAGATCTCACCGATGGTTATATAGCAAGTGACATCGCTTATATTGTCAATGACGCAGCTATGAGTGCAGCCTTTAATGATCAGCCCATCACTCAACAGCTGCTCGAAGAGATTATTAGCAGTGTTCATCCTTCTATCAGCAAGGATGTTATCAACAGTTACGAAAATCTTCACCAGAAGATGGAGGATGTTGACAATAGGAATAAACGGCCCAAGATAGGATTTGTACAATAATATTTTTTCATTAACTAAAAGTGAATGAGTATGAACTTAAAAGAATTAATGATGAATTACCTCCGTGAAGAGGGATTCTGCCCAAAGGAAGAAGAGTATGGTCTCGCATTCAAATGCGAAGGTCTTAATTTCGTTTTCTTCTACGACGAAGATGATGACCAGTATTTCCGTTTGATGATGCCGGGTATTTTTGACGTAACTGAGGAAAATCTCCCCGCTGTCTTGCTCGCCATGAACAAGGTGAATTCGGAGATGAAGGTGGTAAAGGCTTATACTCCGGTCCCCGATGCCGTATGGCTTGGTTTTGAAGTATTGGTGGACACGACCCCTGTTTTGGCCGACTTCGTTCCTCGTGGTATTACAATGCTCCGCGCTGCTCAGAGAAAATTCTACGAAGCAATTCAGCAAGGATAAACATATCGTTCGGCTTGGGCATACACATAGGCAGGCTATCATCAGATGGATTCTCTTTCTGTATTTAAGCCTGCCTTATTCATTTTCATGTTATGGCGACTACTATAGGAGATGAAATCATAAGTATTTCTTATAGTGCAGCCAAGTCATTCGGCCGAGGAAAGCGGCTCTTGCAACTCGCCAAATAACAGACATGATGAACAAAAGGGTAAACATACCTAATGCTTTCCATGAGAATCCCCATACAACAAGTACCATGATGCTAATAAGCCCTGCAAATACAGGGACATATATAAAAAACTTGCTTGCTTCACATATCAATACGGAGTCAGTATAATATTCAATCATTTCGGACTTTAACTCTTTTACTATTTCATCATCTTTTCCTTTGTTCGCCTTCAGAATATAATATGCATCTGTGTAGTATTCATTGGGGAAAATCTGATTTAAAAGCATGCACTTGTCAAAGTTGAACATGATAGTCAAGTGTTGGATATAACTGATTATACCTTCATTTTCTAAATTATCGAGAAAGGAATCAGCAGGATGTATAGAAGCCCAGATTCTGGCAATTCTTCTATAACACATCGCCATGCTATTGCTGTTTCTCCCATATCTTGTTAGAACTTCTCTTTCCCATTTCATGGCGTGCTCCATGGCGGAAGGATAGTCCTCTAGTTTCATATAGGCTGTACTCATAAGATCACGATAGTCAAACAATGTGAATTTAGGTTTTCCGTCATTCTCCAAATATTCGACTTGTCTTATCCCACTTTCACCTACCAAATCGAATGCCTTTTGAAGGATCTCTATTCCAGACTGATAATCTTGATTAGTTATTAGTTCTTTACCATGAAGGAACTTCTCTTTTACTTCGGTATACTCTTTTGTTTGTTCAACTGACATGTTCATTGATTCTTTATAATCTTAGCCGTCAAAATTAACCTTTCATTATAAAAGAGTCTATTTATGGAACTAATCTATCAGTTTCAATAGACATTTTATTTCGTAACTATGTGATAGTTTTTCTTATGTCAAAGCCTCTATAATAAAGACTCTATTAAAAAAGTAAGTCGATGGCAAGCAGATTTATTGATGAATTTAAGAAGCAGACCAAGAATACAATTCTTGAGCATATGGATAAGCTGGCGGTGAACAGCGCAGTCTATTCTACTCATTTGAAGGGCTACGAACCATATTTGAAAGATAAAAATCTTGTCATCTATCTCCATGACATTAGTATGGTTGTAGTATGCTTTGACCTTTGTGGAAGGATTGAAGAAATAGCAGATGAAGGAGATCGTTATGATGTTGACGCACCAGAATACTATTCTCATAAAGGTTCTCGAACGAGTCCTGTATGGCAATTATCAGAGACCATCAAACGGATGGAAGACTTGACAATCAATTTTTTTCCACCTATTTATATCTATGGTGTACTGCTTTCAGAAAGCAATATCCTTAATGCAAGAGACATGAAAGATAAATGGGAATCTATGAATATCCATGTTATCGATAATCTCATGAATCTTCGACACAGAGAGATCGCCACAAATGAAAACTATAATCAGAAGGCAAGGGAGATAATAGATAGCATTGCTACAAGAGGTTTTAGATTAAAAGCACCTGATTATTATCATAATAACGCAATGAATAAAAAGAAGGAAGATGATAGTGATTCTGATGAGTTTGAAAAACTACTGAATCAATTCCTAAATGACGGATTTGAAGTGGTTGATGAAAATAACGCCACATTAGATGAACCAAGATGCCCCGATGTTGAAAAGGCGGAGGAAACGGCAGAGACTGTTGCTAATAAATCTTCTGAAGAAAGCGTTCATATTATTGAAGACATAGCCATCCCAGATGGTTATATAGAGCAAAATCAAAATGTTACTGTTTGTGTAGAGATACTACGTCCGATTAGCAATCCACAAAAAGAGTTGGACAAGTTGGTCGGATGTACAGAAATAAAGAAACGTATGGCGGAGCTGATTGCATTGACCAAGTACAATAAGCTCACAAAAGAATTGTTCCCCAACGGTAAGCTACATGAGGTATCTCTGCATAGTGTCTTTTACGGAAAACCAGGCACAGGTAAGACCACAGTATGTAAGATTTATGGTTCTCTACTCCGACAAGCTGGGGCTTTGTCAAAAGGACATGTCGTTATTTGTGATCGTGGCACTTTCATCGGCACTCATTGGGGAGATGAAGAACGATCGATGCGGCAGGTGCTTGAAAAGGCACAAGGTGGCGTATTGATGATAGACGAAGCATATACCCTCAATGGTAAACACGAGAGTGATCCAGGAAAGATTGTCATTCAGCTATTACTGAACATCCTTGCTGACGAGTCAAAGCGTGACATTGCCATTGTGCTCTGTGGATATAAGGAGCCTATGGAGGCATTACTCAATTCCAACCCTGGACTACAATCTCGTTTCCCTAACAAGTTCGTCTTTCCTGACTTTACCATTGATGAATTATTAGATATTACACTTCGCAGGATTAGAGAATATGAATACGAATTCACTCCACAAGCTTGGATTCAGTATAAAAAGATTGTTACGAAGGCTTTTAACCAAAGAGATGCTGAGTCATGGGGGAATGCCCGATTCGTTGCAAACGAGTTGGAACGGATATACATTCAACACGCGACCCGCTGTGTTCAAATGCACCCTGTTGATAAACGACAAATGCGACTACTTACACCAGAGGATGTTCTCCCAGTAAATGAGTTAATTGAAAAGAATCGTTTTGGCTTCTGAGATAATAGTATGTGGTGATAGAATATAATAGTTCATAGACTCATATAGTATAAACGAAATATTTATGTACAACGAATTTTTGAAGAAAAGCGACCTCTCCATTTTGGAGTATATGGAGAAATTGGGGAGGGAAACATCCATCTATTCCAATAAATGCAACGGTTTAGGCCCATTGCTTACCCAGTATGACTGTTATCTCTATGCAACAGAGCGGGAGTTAGCACTTGTACTTATTGACAAAGGCACATCTGATGGAGTGGCGCCCAAAAAGGAACTTGTTTCAGATTTTGCTCTCACATGTGAGCTCTTCCGCAATCGCCTTCTTAGGCTTACAAGGAACATCCCCCATGTTTATGGCATATTGATTACAGCAGACATGGTGTCAGATCATAGAGCAATGAGGAATGAGTGGGAAACATTTGATATAGAGGTAATCTATGGAGTAAAGGAGCTTGACAACCTCACTCTTCCTGTTAATACCGATGAGAATCTGCCAGTTGCTTTCCCTATGATGTTTTTGTATGAGGCAGAATTCCGTGATAATGATATTCTGTATGCTTCTCACCATCTCCAATCCAAGGTAGGGCAATATAAGGACTCTAAATATCAGGAAGAAATAGCCGATGAATTAGGTATTAATCTTGCAGATTTTGGCTTGAAATGAAAAAGAGAAAAGAACAGTTATTGCCCAAGGACTTGAGGATTTTGTTAAAGGCAATAGAGAAGAATCATCAATTTGTCGAGCAAGAGCGTAATGTTGAACGTGACTGGAACCAGGTGACTTCCGTGTCGCTCAGCTTAAAGTTTCCTCCAAAAGACTCTATAATTGGAGATGCATGTGTCGATTTGATTGGAAGAAAAGGTGCCTTCTTCAAATTAGATCGCTTCAACGTGTCTATCCTTTCCGCAGACTCCACTCTTATGGCTGATATGTCACATACAGCTATACTTCATTACGGTGCCTATGATGGCCCCACTTTTGAGTTCCCGTTTATTTGCACAGAGGAATGGGAACCAGGTATGTATGAAATATTAATTCATGATGACGATGATGATTCTGTGTTGGTGATAGAATTCTTCCTTGGTGATGATTCATATCCTCCTCATAGTTATGTTTATCGAGATAACGAAACAGAAGAAGTAGATGTAAGATTTCATCTGAATATTGACAATAAAAAAAGTAAATATGGAACAGAAAACAAAAGCACCACTTCATGCTTTTAAGGACGAGCAAAGTGGTAAATGGGGATTTAAGAATGTAAATGACGAGATTGTTGTTTCTCCGCGATGGTGGTTGATATACCATAAATTTGACGAAGGAATGTGCGCTGTTGCTGACGATGACAAGAAGATTGGATTTGTCGATGAAACAGGAAAGTTAGTCATTCCTTGCCGGTATGTATCTCATTCTTATTTTTGTGAAGGATTGGTCAAAGTTCAGGAAGCAGAGACCTATAAAATTGGTTACATCAACAAAGAAGGAAAAACAGTTATCCCATTTGTTTATCGGAAGGGAGGGGATTATGAAAATGGTTTGGCTATGGTTAGTTCAGACAACGGATTGTGGGGAGCCATCAATCAGAAAAACATGGTCGTATATCCATTTAAGTATGGTTGGGAAGAACTTTATGATATTCTTCACAAATGCGGTAACGAAAAAGCTGTTGAGAGGAAGGAGAATAAAATGACAACCATAAACCTCCATGTATATGATGAGGATTTAACACTAACGATTGATGAGTCAAAAGAAAAAATCTACCAAAAAGCAGCTGAAATTATTACCAAGAAATTAACAGAATATACGGAACAATGGAGCAATAGAAAAAGTCCTCATACTATATCACTGATAACAATGCTGGATCTCGCATATGGCATGATGTTATACCAAGAAGGTTGCAACATGTAGTTATTAGAACGCCAAAACGTAACAAAAACGCTCAATATATGTTTTTTATGCCTTAAAAATCTCCAATTCTTTACAAATTTGGAGATTTTTTTGTAACTTTGTAGCGCAGAATGAATATTTCATGCATAACTCATTATTTCAAACAAATAACTAAAAGCGTATGTTCAAGGTATTTATATCAGAGAAAATTCTGAGGAATATCATTCAAGCAGAGAGTCAACGGCCAAATAATTCCCGGTCGAACTTGTTCAAGATTCTTAAGTCCGCCAAGAATCTATATGTGGCTATGGATGTTCCCGATTTAGCATGGATTAAACAGTTAAAAGACGATTTTGGTCTTGTGGCTGATACAACGAGGACTGAATATATCAAGAATATTCCATCCAAACCAGAATCAGTTCTTAAGAATCCTTCTTCATTATTTATTCTTGACATACCGCTTGCTGAAGCAAAAAAGATCCAGACAGAATATGGAGTAATTTGTCGTAGTGGCTTAGATACCAACGTATCGACGCTAATCGACATCAACGACGAACATACTACAGACAAAAATGAGCCATTGGGAAGGGGATGGGACACTGTATTAGATAGCGTAGAGCCTCTTCCTTCTAATGCTCTTATTTTAACGGATCGTTATTTGTTTAAAACCACCAATGCAAATTATGGTAATGGCTTTGATAATGTGCGCAGTATTTTAACAGAGTTACTGCCACGTGAGCTGAATACCACCTATCATATTACGGTTATTTTTGATAAAGACAGCATAGATGCTCTTTACAACTTTCAGACTATTGCAAAGCGACTGAATGACATTAAGGAAGAATTTAAGCGTCCTTATCCCATAACGATGGAAGTGTTAGGTATTACAGGTAAAAACGAAACCTACCATAATCTTCACAACCGTCGTATTGTTTCTAACTACTTCGTGGTAAAGATGGACTATAGGTTGGCTGCTTTCAATAAGGCTGTTGGTACAGTTGACCAAACCATCACGCCACAGGTATTATTCACAGAAGATAGTCTGAATCGTCATTCTTCAGCCCCATTAAAATCTATGCAGCAGATTATCTCTACTCTTCGTGACTTCTCAAATTCTCTTTCATCCCCCCGCACTAATCATAACAGCTATTATTACGCTGTTAATGGTGAATGGATGGAGAAATGTATATCAATCAGGAATCGATTAATTTAATAATATTTATTCATTATGATATTACTATTTTCATTAGGTAATGTAGAAGCGTTATACACTATTGGAGTTGTATTAGCTGGCGTTATACTATATGTTATTACCAAGGTTGTAAGGACGAGTAATCAGAAACGTCAAGACATGCAAGAACAGTTTAATCGAGTAGTTGAACAACTATCAAAAGACAATGAAACCGCACAACTATCTGCCGCTATTATTCTTCGACGGTTTTTCAATGCTATCATTGACAAGGAACGTTTCAGACTTGAAACTATTAATGTCATATCCTCTATGCTTAAGATCCATCCAACGGGAATCTATCAAAAGACATTAGGTGATGGATTGGCCTATGCTGGAAATCTGAATTATGCAGATCTTCAGCGGACGAACATGCAGGATCTGTATCTGGGAAAGAAAAACGAGAAGGATGATGCCTTGGAAAAGAAGGGCAAGGCTCCCAAAACAGACAAGGATGACTCATGGAAGATTACGATGGACTTTACTGACATGTATGGTGCAAATCTTTCCTATGCTTTAGTGGAAAATGTTGTTGGATTTGGAACAGTCTTCAATAGCGCAATACTACACCATACGAATATCAAAAACAGTTCTTTTAGAAAGGCGGACTTTAAATATTCCGACTTAACCAATGTATATTTTGAGAACGTAAAGCTAGAGGGATCTAATTTTAAGGGAGCAACTGGCATTCCTGAAGAAATGGCTACTCACCTAGAATGGGTTGATAAGGGAACAAAAGATGAAGCCTACATCTTCAAAGGTACTGATTCTTTCACAATGGATAAAACCAAGAAAAGAGGAGGTGGACATAAAACAGTATTCTTCAGTATGCCTGGTACTTTAAGCGCCTCTGAAGAAGCCTTAATTCTATTTTACCAGAAAATACTTGAAGGGAAAGGAATGGATGTAAAGTACTATAAGCGTGATCATTATCCGAAAGATGGCCAGCTTACAAAGGTAAAACAAACCATAAGTCAGTCAGATGCAATGATTGCATTCGGCTTTAAGCAGATAGAAATTGAGAAAGGTTGCTCGCGCCCTAACTCTGACAAGGAAGAAAGACTTGATGACACATGGTTGCCAACACCTTGGAATGGCATAGAAGTTGGTATGGGGTCTATGGCCAATCTCCCAATCTTACTCATCAGAGATGATAAGGTGGAAATTGGAATATTTGATAAGGTTATATCAGAGTATAAAATAAAGTCATTATCATCTGCCACTCCATTAGCTGAAATAGAGCAGAATGAAGAATTTAACAAATGGCTTGATCTTTTCAAAAATGCCCCAACTGCATAGAAGAAAGGAACGGTATGTAAAGATGTTACATAATGTAACAAATAGACAAAAACATGGTGAATTATTTGCCCAAATCATTTTTTATTTGTATCTTTGCATCAAATAACTAAGAAGCTATGGTAAAAAGCATACGAACACTAACCGTATTCTATGATACGGAGATTAGCAACAGGGAAATACCGCTCTTCCGTGGAGCGGTAATAAAAAGTCTTGGCGACAAGGCTAATGTGCTATATCACAACCATACTGGAGAGGAAACATTCCGTTATTCCTATCCTCTTATTCAATATAAACGCCTGAATGGCAAAGCAGCGATTACCTGTGTAGAGAAAGGTGTAGATTTAGTCGGACAACTACTATCCGATTTTTACGGTATGATAAACATTGGTAAAAGAGAAGCAGAATGCAAGGTCTTGCACGTTCAGTCGGCTAAAGATTTGATTCAATTGTCAAATACACCAAAAGTATATCGTCTTCATCAGTGGCTGCCACTAAATGCTAAGAACTATGAACAATATCAAAGCACTGACGATCTTATTGAGAAGATCAAGATCTTAGAACGAGTCTTAACAGGTAATATTCTCTCTTTCCTAAAAGGCGTAGATATCCATGTGGAAGAGCAAATAGATCTTCATATCTCCAACATCACAGGACAAAGGCCTGCTAACTATAAAGGAATAAAATTAATGGCTTTTGACATAGAGTTCAAGACAAACTTATGTCTTCCCCAATACATTGGCATTGGCAAAAATGCAAGTATCGGTTATGGAATATTGACAAAAATCACAAAATAAATCTGTATGTATTATGAGTAAGTATCTTTATGGTGCTGCCGTACAAGGCATCCAGGACTTCATTTTCAAGACCAACAAATTGCAAGAGATTGTTGGGGCGAGTGAACTTGTGGAACAGGTATGCACCTCTAAATTCGCAGAATTGCTTGGAAAAAAGCAAGAAGATCTGACAAAAGATCCAAATGCCATTGTAAATGCTGCAGGTAACATTAAGTACATCTTTGAAGACTATGTTTCATGTCAGGAGGTTGTCAGGTTGTTCCCCAAACAAATTGTTGAACATGCGCCTGGCGTTACCATTAGCCAGGCGGTAGTAAAGTATGGCGAGGTTTCACCCGATGACAATAAAGAGAATGGTGGAATACCGGAGACTGTTAATTTTGAAAATGCTGTTATGAAACTCGAGGAAAAGTTGCGTAGCCAACGTAACAAACCCATGCGCTCTCCCACCATCGGACTGATGGGTATCGAGCGGAGTCGACAAACTGGAATGCCAGCCATTGTTACAGACAAAAAAGATGAGCATATTGATGCTGCCACTTATCGGAAACTTTTTGATGATAAAAAGAGGAGAAACTCAACAACAAAACTCTGTCGGAGTGCTTTTGGTGAAAATGTTGCCCCGGAGAGGATACCATTTGACGTTGAGAAGATCACCGGCAATAATGACTGGATTGCTATAATCCATGCTGATGGCAATGGCTTGGGTCAGATCGTGCAGCGTATCGGCTCAGAGCAAAGCAAGTTCAAAGCATTCTCACAAGATCTAGACGCAGCCACAAAGCAGGCTGCCCAAGAAGCCTTCAAATCCCTAAAACTGGATGAGGGGCTCATACCTATCCGCCCAATTGTGCTTAGTGGCGATGATCATACTCTTATCTGTCGGGCAGATTTGGCAATTCCATATATTCATAAGTTCATCCGCCTCTTTGAGAAATATACAGAAGAAAAAGTGGCAGACAAGTTGGCTGGTGTCTTTACTGACAGTTCTCTCAATTTGTCCGCTTGTGCAGGTATTGCTTTCATCAAGTCGTCTTACCCTTTCTATTATGGTTATCAACTGGCAGAAAAACTATGTGAGAAGGCAAAGAAGGATACGAAAGAGAAATTTGGATTTAAAGAGGGGAAACTCCCCCCATCCTGTATCATGTTCCATAAGGTTCAAGACAGTTTCGTTACCAACTATGACGACATCGTAAAACGTGAGTTAACACCTCACGAGAACTACAGTCTGAAATTTGGTCCTTATTATATAAATAATGTGGCAGAAGACAGATGGACTGTTGAAGAATTGATTCAGCATTCATTCGCCTTGACTTATGAGCGCATGGCTGGTGTGAAGTCTGGTTTGCGACGCTGGTTGTCTGCTGTTGCAGTTGACCCAGAAAATGCCAAGCAGCGCATGGAGCGATTAAAATCCAATATGAAAAAGGATAAGGATATCACAACTTATTTAGAAAATGTTTATGACAAATGGAAGGATGAGCAAAGGTTCCCTATTTATGATATATTAACGATAAATACAATTAACACTCAAAAGACAAAACAACTATGAACATCTATTATAAGATAACGTTCCACACCTATTGGCACTGCGGTTCTGGTCTTGCATCAGGTGCCGATGCCGATCTTTTGGTCATCAAAGATAAAGATGGCTTACCATACGTTCCTGGTAAGACTATTAAGGGACTCGTAAGAGAGGCTATCGACCTACTTTATCCCGACCTAAAAGAAACCGACGACTATAAGTCTGTGTTTGGAATAAGTGGAGAAAAAAAGGAGAAGAGTAACCGTAGCGATTCTTTCTTCAAAGACGCGACCTTGTCAGATACGGAAAGAAACTATATCATCTTCAAAGGAACCTCCCGGCATTTATTTCAGACCATATCAAGTACAGCCATTACAGATGAAGGAATTGCTGACGACAAAACCCTCAGAAAGATTCAGGTCTGCATCCCCTGCGAATTGGAAGGTGAGATTCTTGACGTCCCAGAAGAAATCGCCAGAAACATTCAGGATGGTTTGAATTACATCAAGCGACTCGGAGCATGGCGAAACAGAGGATTAGGCCGTTGCACCTTTGAATTGGTTGAAGGATCAAAAGATAATTCTCAGAAAGAGGAAAAAGCCGACACCAATCCTATTGGTACGGTTTTGAAATTCAAGTGTGAACTATTGACTGATGTTATCCTTAATCAGAAATCTGCTTCGGAAGGTTCCAATACGACATTAGATTTTATTCCTGGCAGTAATTTTTTGGGTATCGTTGCTAGTCAAATATACAAAAACGGCCCAAAAGAGGCGTTGGATATCTTCCACTCCGGAAAGGTACGCTTTGGTGATGCGCATCCTGCAAACGGAAGCCACCGTACGCTGCGAATGCCAGCCTGTCTTTTCTACGCAAAAGGAGAGGAGGAAAAAAAACGTACTCACTATGTTCATCACTTAATCAAGGATACTTCTTCCGAAGAACTCCGCAAAATCCAACTTAAACAGGAACGAAGTGGCTATGCAGACTTCATGCCTCTCGAAGAGGGGAAGAATGCGATACGCCTTAAAGTCAAAACGGATTTTGCTATTAAGTCGGCTTACGATCGTAAACTCCGCCGATCTAAGGATGAACAAATGTTCGGTTATCAATCGATGGGTAAGGGGATGACTTATTACTTTACAGTTGAACTTGATGACGAATTGTCTGTATATTCTGAGAGCATCAAGGAGAGTTTAAAAGGAACACATCGCGTAGGTCGATCTCGCAGTGCTCAGTATGGTTTAGTAAAGATATCGGAGTGTAATGGATTTAAAGAGGTAAAATCAGGTACTTCATACAAAGACAACTTATTAATTATTTATGCCGAGAGTCGCCTTATATTCCTCGATGAAGATGGGCAGGTCACTTTCCAACCCTCATTTAGACAACTGGTTGGTAGAGACGAAATAGACAAGGATAAGGAAGAAACAGAGAGAGAGGAGAAGATCCTTTGGGACAAGAGCCAGATTCGAACATTTCAATATGCGCCATATAACTATCAGCGGCGATGCTTTGATACAGACAGGTGTGGTATAGAAAAAGGAAGTGTCATCGTTGTGAAACTGAAAGAGAATTTGGAAACAAATAAACTTACCACTTATCTCGGTAGTTACAAAAACGAAGGTTTTGGCAAGGTTATCTACAATCCTGGTTTCCTGAAAGCAGACGAAAACGGCAAACTCACTTTTAAAATTGAGCCCAAGGAAGACGAAGGCGCAGAAGAGTGTAGTGATCCTAAGAATGTATTGACGGAATTTCTTTCTGTTCTTGAGAAAAGAAGAAAAGAGGATGCAGAAATTTACAAAGCTGTCAACGAATGGGTTAATGACAAGGATAGAATCAGGATATATACTAAGGAATCATTCGCTTCACAGTGGGGACATATTCGAAACCTTGCTCTTCAATGTAAGACCAAGGAGATGCTGTTAGAGAAGCTTTTCAAAGGTGAGAATGATAAGAGCATGAAGGAACATGAGAAAGGTTATCTGGTACATGGTGTTGCAAAAGACAAATGGGCAGGAAAGACCCAAACCCTCAAGTCTTTTATCGAGACCTATTCTCCTAAGGCTGTTGTAAATCTAGCAAGTGAAATGCAAAAGAAATGTAAATAATGAAACGTTATGGAAGACAATAAAAAAGAACAAGCAATAGACTACCGCTTCTTGGCAAGAATCATTATCGAAGCGGCAACACCTTTGGCTGTTCACTCTGGAGAAAAAAAAGTCCAGACAGACGCTATAGTAATCAGAGACGTGAATGGACTGCCATACATTCCTGGCAGTTCCATAGCCGGAGTGATTCGCCATGCATGGAAAGATGCAGGCAACGATGTTGACAAATTGTTTGGATTCCAAATGAATCCTATGGTAGTAGAAAAAAGAGAACCCAATGGTATGGGTTCACGCATCATTTTCTCTGAGGCAAGAATCCTCAACTCCCAAGGACAGGTTGTCGATGGTCTGAAACCTGACGAAATCGACAAAGATCTGCTATTGTGCCAATACGCTGACTTACCTATACGACAGCATGTTCGCATCGATCATCGAGGGGTTGCTGCTGATAGTGGTAAATTTGACGAGCAAGTTGTTTTTGCCGGGACTCGCTTCTGTTTTGAGATGGAGATGATTGGAGATAAGTCAGAAACAAAAGCCTTCAACCAGCTTCTCGCTATTTTAAATCAGTCTACCTTCCGCCTTGGAGGAGGTTCCCGAAAAGGCTTCGGTAAGATTGCGGTCAAAGAAATCAGATACAACGAACTATCCATTTCAGACAATTATTATTTGGAGAAGTCTTCTAACATGGAGGAATGTAAATGCTGGTACAAGAAAGAACCTCTTGAATTAAAAGAAAGCAAACAACAATGTCAATGCTATCAGTTACGTCCAGAGAATTTCTTCCTTTTCGGCTCTGGCTTTGGAGATGAAGATGCAGACATGACTCCTGTTAAAGAACAAAAAGTTATTTGGAAGAACGGAATAGGAGAACTGACAGAATACGAATATCTTATTCCCGCCAGCTCAGTTAAGGGCGCACTGGCCCATCGTACAGCCTTTCATTATAATCAAATTCGTACCGATGAACAGGGGAAACCTGATCCGTTTTTTGCAGATGGAAAGACTCAGGAAGAGATTAAGGCTCATACTGGCACCAACAACGAGGCCGTTCGCCTCCTCTTTGGATGTGAAGGTGATGAAAATGGAGAAGGAAAAAAACGAGGTAATGTGCTGATTTCCGACATGTTTATTAAAACGGCACAGGACAAGATTCTCAACCACGTAGCCATTGACCGCTTTACAGGTGGTGCCATAGATGGGGCGCTCTTTTCCGAAAAAGCAGCCTACTGGCATAGCGACAACAAAGACAACTATCCGTTGAGGCTGGAAATCCTTATCGACGAGAAAAACATCGAAAAGATGGACAAAAACAAAATCAAAGAGAATGCTCTGAAAGCATTTAATATGGCTCTGGATGATCTCTGCAACGGTCTTCTTCCTCTTGGAGGCGGAGTAAATAGAGGACATGGTATTTTTAACGGTAAAAAAAGTAACTGAATATGGCACAAATAACTATAAATGGTAATTTTGAAGGCTATCTGTGGAAAAGCGACAAACAGGTTCCTGAAGTGTACGAAGGCAATAATCCTCTGCCGGTTGAAACTTTTGACGATGACACAAATCCTTTCGTCATCGAAGGACAATTGTATGATTCAAAAACTGGCCAGTCTGTTAGCATCAAATATGTTGATGGAGAATACAAAATAAAGAAATACTACATCGACAATTCCGATAGCAATCACCCATCATTTTCCTCTGTCATCAAGAGTGAAGAAGGTGAAGAAAAAGTGGAAATACATTGTGAAGTCAAAGAACTTCACTACAAGGGTAATAGCAAATTGGAAGGTCTTAACCTCCATTTCTATGAGTTGTGGGAAGAAAAAACAGACCCACTTTGCTGTAAAATGAAAGTATTAGAGGCCACGAAGGTTATCTTTGCCGGTTTTGAGTGAAATAATGTCAAACTAGAAAATTTACTATTTATGATACAATCTGCGTACAATTTTGTTCCACTCAATAAAAATGTTTATATACCGAGTTGGTGGAACCAAGTGTCAAATGACATTCCGTTTAGCGATGGTGAAGACGGGTATATAGAATTCTTTTTAGAGAATGTTTCCCCATTATTCACTCGCAATGGATCAAAGTCTAAAAATGAGATATTCTCTGCTCATATTCCAATGGACGATGGGAAAAAACTTTATTTCCTGCCGGGCACAAGCATAAAAGGTATGTTACGTAGCACGTTAGAAGTTCTAGCATTTGGAAAGATGGCCCAATTCAATGACAGATCGTTTGGTTTCCGAACTTTCAATGAGCAAGAAAACGATTATGAATCTTACCATAGTATCATCAAAGACCAAAAATGCGGATGGTTGGAGAAAGAAGGTGAATCATATAAACTCATTCCTTGTGTTGGCTCTTTCAAGACAGTCAGTATTTCCGAACTCTTTTCCAAATACAGAGATGCCATGAAAAAGAGTGGAATAGGTGAACGCAACAGAGCGGTTGCAGGAAATGGTCATGACTTGTATCCAGTTTACAAGGGGTACAAATTAGTATGTACAGGAAAGATGAATGGCAAAAAAAGTGAGTACTTATTTCCTGTTAAGACATCAGACCCCATAACACTGGTGGACAATATTGGAGGCAAGATTGAGAAGAAGAGGGTTTTGAAACAATTTCTGTCCGTTTACGCCCAAAACAAAGATGCAACAGAATTCATTAACGACTATCTTGAGAGGGGAAAAAGAATCCATGTGTTCTATGTTCTGAATGAGCAAGGTAAAATCGCCACTATGGGTCTGTCGAAGATGATGAAACTTCCATATAGTAAAAGCATCCAAGATTTGGTGCGCAACAGACAAACGATGGTTGAGGGACGCGACTTATGCGAGATCATCTTTGGATATACATCCGAAGATGAAAAAGACAAAAGTTTGAAAGGGCGTTTCATGGCGACGAGTGCCTTCTGTGTCGATGAGAACGGTAACGAATGTCTTATAGCCGATGATGAATTGCTCAAGGTGTCTGGAGTGCTTGGTCAGCCGAAACCTTCATTCTATCCATTCTATGTGGAACAAGACAAAACCAAGAGAGACTACACGACGTATGAGAACGCAGACACCATTGCAGGAAGAAAGGTATACAGAATCCATAAAGATGCCAAAACGACTCCACTCCCGCAAGGCAACAACAACAAAAAAACGATAACTGACTTTTGGGCCATCCCCGCTGGTCACTCATTCAAATGCAAGATATGCCTGCACAACATGCGGCCTGTTGAGACTGGAGCCCTCCTTTATGCGCTGACATTGGAGAACGGGTCTTACCACAACATTGGTATGGCAAAGGCGTTTGGATATGGCAAGTTGAAATGTCATAACATACAATTAAGTATGGGTAAATCGGTTGAGGATTATATTGCAATTTTCAAGGAAGAGATTTCAAGATGGGGAACTGACATTCTTGAAAAAGAGAATTGGGATTATGGCAAGCGAATAGAGGTAGCCACGCTGATGGCCATTCGAAGAGAGCATTCTAATGATGAAGTGAAGATGCCAGAGATGAAACATGAGACAGGGAATGTGAAGGAGGATGGCACTCCTGTTACTGAGAATCAGTTCACACTCATCAAGAGAAACTTTCAGGCTCTCACGGAGAATCTTGACATCTCATCGTTGCAGAGTGACGAAGAAGAGGAGAGACAAGCAAGATTTGCCAAGCAACGAGAAGAGACTCAAAAACAAAGAGAAGAGGAAAAACAGAAGAAAGCCGCAGCCAAGAATGAGTGGAAACAAAAGCAGAAAGAAGAAAATGAAAAGGTTATTACCAATGCAGGTCCTTCTATTGTAACTGATATTGTGCTTAGTTTTACAGATCAATTGGCTCAGGCTCCATCTGTTGGTCAACTAACAAAGATGATAGAAAATCACTATAAGAAGGAGGGTAGAAACTATTTGTCAGATGAAGAACTGCAAGCGATGACTAAAGGAATCCTAAGTGTGATTTGTTCTCTTAAAGAAAAAATGTCCAAAACGGAATTAATTCAAAAGGGAGCATGGTCACCTGATGGAAGTATATGGAAAAAAGTTGTTGACCTCGTAGGAAGCGAACCGTTCGTTTCTGCCTTTCCTGTCTTTGATGATAATATTAAATAGTACAGTCATGTCCAGAAAAGTATTCATATCCTTCTTAGGAACAAATAACTACGTACAGTGCAGATACGACATCAACGGTGCCGTATCTGAGCCTGTGCGTTTTGTACAGGAAGCATTGATAGAACATTGGTGCAAGTATTGGACAGAGCAAGACAAAATTCTGATCTTCTGTACTTCCAAGGAGACAACAGGTGAGAACGGATCGAAGGAAATCAACTGGCTCGACAACGGCCAGACCCGAATTACAGAAGAGTCAGAAAAGATCGGTCTTCAGCACCGGCTTCAGGATTTGAAGGCGCGCATCGGACTCAAGGCCCGGATTGAAGAGCAGGATATCGAAGCGGGATTCTCTGAAGAGGAAATCTGGGACATCTTCGATACGGTCTATGACAAGTTGCAGCCCGACGACCAGATTTATTTCGATGTGACCCATGCCTTCCGCTCTATACCTCTTTTCTCTATTGTACTTTTCAACTACTCCAAATTCATGAAGGCTACCAGGCTGGTTTCCATCATGTATGGGGCATTCGAAAAGTTGGGGCCGGCGTATAAGGTGAAAGAACAGCCCGTTGACGAAAGGATAGCCCCGGTTATCGACCTCACAGACATAGCCCGTCTGCAGGAGTATAATCAGGTGGCCAGCAATCTGAAAGACTTCGGTAAGGTGAGTCAGCTGAAAGCAGCGATAGCATCAAACCATAATTATGCGTCTGACCAAACCGTTCGCGACCTGAGTAATTCTATTTCCGAACTGGATGAATACATAGCCACTATCGATTTGAAAGCCATCAAGAGCGGCAAGTTCATCCGTAAATTCAGGAGTAACTACAAAAGCATCAAGAAAAAGAAGAAACTTGTGAACCCCATCAGCAATATCCTTGACGAGCTATACAAGGAGACGGCAGACTTCGTGGAAGAGGACAGCTACTGCAATATTGAGGCGGCTGTCAACTGGACCATCAGGCATGATATGCTGATGCAGGCTTATCCTTTGGCAGAAGAGTATATCATCCTGCGTATTGCCGATGCGTTTGCTGCTATAAAGCCTTCTGCCCTGACAGCCAAACAGTTCAAGATGTTTGTGTCTTCAATCCTTGGCATGTCTGAGTCTGATTTCCTGGCCAGAAACTGGAAAGAAAAGCTTTCAGAGTATCCTGACGTGGCTGACGACATTGCTGATGACTATCTGGTCAGGAAGCTGCGTCCCAAGTACGCCCCCATTCGCAGGTCGCGCAACTCGTTAGCTCACGGCAACGGCGACATAAAATATGCCCAACTCAAAAGAGGCATACCGGAAATCATGGAATGTATAAACTTACTTCATCAGTGACGGATTTCAGCACATGGAGCAAAGCGATATTTCAAACATCAAGCTGACTGCCAGCCAGGAGAAGGTGCTGAAGCAGATTCTTGGCTTCGTCAACGATTCTGATGACAGGGTCTTCATCCTCAAAGGATATGCTGGTACGGGTAAGACCACCCTGATGCGGTTTCTCATCAAGTCGCTGACAGAACAAGGAAAGCACTATCGGCTCTTAGCCTCTACAGGACGAGCAGCCAAAGTGCTTGCCAATCTGTCGGAAACCAATGGGCAGACCTCCACCATCCACTCGATGGTGTATGAATTCAATGGACTTAACAAAGAATTTGAGGAAAAGGAAGAGCCAAAGGCCGATAAGGACGGGCAGTTATTTCTGGTGTTCGAACCTTCCCAACTAGACAAGGATGCCACTCCTGAAACGGTATATATCATCGATGAGGCTTCTATGGTGGCTGATGTCGCCACCAAGGATGTCACACAGGCTAAATTCGGCGATGGACGCCTTTTAAAAGAACTATTGGAATACGACCAACGCCAAGGCAGCAAGTTCGTGTTTGTAGGTGACCCTTGTCAGTTACCACCCATCGAGCAATACTATTCCCCGGCCCTGATGAAAGACTATTTCTTCAGGGAGTTTGGTATGACTGCCCAGGAGGCTCAACTCACAGAGATTATGCGACAGAAGGATGTTTGTGGTATTGTGGATGCATCTAAACAGATTCGCCGTCTCTACAATGCTGCACCGGAAAACGGCCAGATATATGGTTCTCAGAAACTGTGGGGATTCCTGCCATTCCGCAGGTACAAGGACATACAGTTGCATCCCAACCTTGAGGCGATGCTCAACGACTATGTGTTGAAAGTCAAAACGTCTGGTCTTAACAGTGCCGTTTGTATCTGTCGCAGTAATAAAGCCTGTAGCCAATTGTCGGACATGATTCGTCATAAGTTGGGTTATACAGACAGTCGCATTCAGAAAGGGGATTTGTTAATGGTTATCCAGAATAATATGCCCACAGGACTAATGAATGGTGATATGTTGACTGTTGAGGAGATTGCTCCACAAACGACAACACGAGCTCAACTGACCTTCCGTCAGGTAAAGGTCAAGGAACTTTTTACTGGTAGGATCTATTCCACTCTCCTGATAGAAGAAATAGCATATCAAGGCCGTCTGAACCTTGACAATAGACAACAGCAAGCTTTGTTTGTTGACTTCATCATCAGAATGAAGAATAAAGGCATCACACAAAAGCAGAAGAAAGCTTTCTATGACGCCATGTTCAAAGACCCCTATCTCAATGCCCTGCGTTGTGTTTTTGGCTATGCCATCACCTGTCACAAGTCTCAAGGTGGCGAATGGGAAGAGGTCTATGTTTACGTACCCCGGAACATCACCCTCAACCCAACGAAAGAGACCTATCAATGGGTGTACACCTCTATGACTCGCGCAAGAAAGACGCTTCACATGATTGACGATTTCTACATTAAATAAAGTTTGTATGTTCATTAACTTAACAAATCACCCATCAGAGAAATGGAGTGAAGAGCAATTAAAAGCTGCTCAAAGTTATGGTGAAATTGTAGATCTGTCATTTCCCATCATAGAGCCCACCTTCACCAAGGAAGATGTTATGTTTCTTGTTAAGGAATGTGCAGATACCATTATGGGGATAAAGGATGGAGATACAGTTGTTCATGTAATGGGCGAAATGACCTTCACTTACAACATTGTCAATGTTTTGAAGCCATTGGGCATCATCTGCCTCGCTTCCACCACAGAGCGTAATACTATCATGTTGCCTGACGGCAAAAAAGTTTCAGAATTCAAGTTTGTACAATTTAGAGAATATTAAAGAATATGAATAATAAGAATATCTTCCTAATTAACTGGTTTGCCTTAACTTTAGTAACAATAGGTGACTTTCTCGCCATTATGGGTATTCGTGGCGAATGGGATTATTGGCGTTGGTGGGTATGGGGGGACTTAGGATTACTCATCATTCTATTTTTCATAGGATGGATGCGAAAATTAATTCGCCCTAAGACATCCATTGTCGTGAGACTCCTTAGTAATGCATCTGGTTCTAGGACTATCAATATTCTATATGTAATTGTATTTACTCTTAACATGGCTGCTTTAGGCAATGCTTTACTTCCTCTCTTTCAAAAAGATGTAGAAATAAATGGGGCACTATATCCACTCGGTGTTTGTTTGGTTGCTATGATAGCATTGATTCTTTTCTTTCCTGTTGGGAGAAATAAAAAAGACGATAATGCAACCTGCGTGTTCGTTTCTGGAATCTCCTATATACCCTTTTTCGATCGCAAACAAACATACAATTCTTTTGGACTAAATTTAGTTCCACTTGTAAGGATGCTACAAGTCTGCGAGGAAGAATTAGCAGCAGGCACCAGAAAATGCAGATTTCATATTATTCAAACTCGCTCCTTTACTAATTATTCTGCACAGGCTCTAACTGATGTGATGCATGTGGTTAATAGTGATAAGGAAACAGAAATATCAGAGACTCCTTCTGTCAATGACAAACTGAGACTTCTGATTCGTGAAGTAGCAATAAGAGAATTTCCGAATTTAAAAGCACAAATAGAACAGATGGAAATCACTTTTTCAAAAGAGTCCATTGACTACAATGAAGATTCTGATTTCGCGTTCCAAAGGATTAACGAAGAAGTAGAACTCTTAGATGATGCCAAACATCAACTTTACTTCAATCTAACGCCTGGTACAGGAGTGATTAGTTCTCTAATGATGCTTCTTGCCATTGACGGGGATCGCAAACTATATTATTATAGTCAACTGCGTCCAAATTTTGACAGTGAAGAGGAAAAACAAGTCAAGTTATTGGAGGAATTTAAGCGTTCTTTGCTCCACCCAGTAAGAAAAGAACGAATCCCACTCCGCAATATTCTTTCACAAGCCTTAGACTCTGAATTAAGTCGAGATAAAGAAAGTTAAAACAAATAGATTCCTTAGTTATCAGGTGGTATAAACCTCTCTATACTCGATCTTTGACTTATTGAAACAACAATAACTCCTTCATTCCATTAGAATAAGGATTAAGACGACGACATGTTCCGAAGTCATATCCCAGACGAATGTTCTATCTTCATTCCATTAGAATAAGGATTAAGACACTGTCGCCCTTGTCCCTAAAGAACTTGGATGTCGTTCTATCTTCATTCCATTAGAATAAGGATTAAGACCCCATAAATGAAACGTATAGCTTTTGAACATGATGTTCTATCTTCATTCCATTAGAATAAGGATTAAGACTGTGGAACTTCTTCTAAGCAACGCTGTTGAGTCCATGTTCTATCTTCATTCCATTAGAATAAGGATTAAGACGCACACCTACTACTGCAAAAATGAAAGAAATGATAGTGTTCTATCTTCATTCCATTAGAATAAGGATTAAGACGAATTTCTTCTAAACAACGTTGTTGATTCCATTCGTTCTATCTTCATTCCATTAGAATAAGGATTAAGACTTTGATGTTCCGGCAACTGTAGTGTTGTTCTTCGTTCTATCTTCATTCCATTAGAATAAGGATTAAGACCCGTGGTTGTCCACGCTATATAGAGTGGTCGGTTCGTTCTATCTTCATTCCATTAGAATAAGGATTAAGACTAATAGCCTGCCTCTACGCCGATGCCCCAACCTGCGTTCTATCTTCATTCCATTAGAATAAGGATTAAGACCCCTCATAGGTATACAGGTCGCGGAGCCACTCAGGTTCTATCTTCATTCCATTAGAATAAGGATTAAGACGTTTTGTAAGCATTGGCAATTTTTTCCACTTCTTGTTCTATCTTCATTCCATTAGAATAAGGATTAAGACGAAATATATTTTGTCACCTCGCATAATTTCAACGAGTTCTATCTTCATTCCATTAGAATAAAGATTAAGACTTATTGAGCGTGCCTTACGGCGTGCTCGACGGTTCCGTTCTATCTTCATTCCATTAGAATAAGGATTAAGACCCCATAAATGAAACGTATAGCTTTTGAACATGATGTTCTATCTTCATTCCATTAAAACAAGGATCCAAGTTTTTCTCGTTTTTGCTTGTTAATTCGAATTTATTTGCTATATTTGCAAGCACTAACAGAAAACTCCCAATAACGCCTATGGCGAAACAGATAGACATACTATGCTCAGAGAGTTCTCTTTACAATGCGTGGAACATTGTAAAGGCAAAGGGAGCGGCTGGAGGTATTGATGGTGTATCTATTCAGGAGTTTGAAAAAGAGAAACGGAAGGACTGGGTAAACATCTACCCACTCTGTACTGAATGCTATGCCCGTATAGAATACATCCCTCCTGTGAAGAAAGAACCTGTGAAAATTGCTGTCATATAATTCTAGGGGGAGACGTTCTTTGAGACTTTGTCTCGAAGATCTTGGGCGCTCGAAAGAGCCAAAAAGTAGTTTTTCGCTCTTTACTCGCTGCTGCGATCTTTGACTTATTGATACAACTATAGAGACAAAATCATTTGCGAAAAATGAGATTTTCGTAAGAGCCTCATTTTGAGGGTTTTGACTAAAAAGAGGCAAAACGGGATGCTGAATGTTCTTCGCAAATGAAGAAAAGTCGCAAAAAGCTTGCGACATTTGCGAAAAATGAGTATCTTTGCACCCGATGAAACCAATGAAAATGAGGGGACATTTTCGCAAGAGTCCGTTTGACGGATCTAATAATTGAACATTTGCGAACTTTGCAGAATCTGCATGTTGCTGAATATTAGCAGGTTGTATTTCTGAGACCTTCCAAACTTCTGGATTTGCGATAAAAAAATATAGGCATTTGCGAAAAAACGGTCAGAACGAGCGTAAGTAGTTGAGAATATGATGTATAAGAAAGATAGAGAAGGAGAACAAATTCCCAAATCATTAGATAATAGGAGTGTTCTATCTTCATTCCATTAGAATAAGGATTAAGACTGAATCATCGGCATCATTCCGTTTCCCATTATAGTTCTATCTTCATTCCATTAGAATAAGGATTAAGACACACCTTGTGGGCATTCAACTCTTGGCTTTTATGGTTCTATCTTCATTCCATTAGAATAAGGATTAAGACTACCCTTGATACCGAGAGTGAACTCGATACTCGTGTTCTATCTTCATTCCATTAGAATAAGGATTAAGACAAACAATTTCGTTGTCACACGAGCCAGACCTACGTTCTATCTTCATTCCATTAGAATAAGGATTAAGACGATCATCAACAGTGATGGTATAAGCTGAACCCTCGTTCTATCTTCATTCCATTAGAATAAGGATTAAGACTACCAACCAGCTCGAAGTGAGCGTTCACAATGCTAGTTCTATCTTCATTCCATTAGAATAAGGATTAAGACGTCGACGATGACCACTTCTTCACGGTTGATGTACGTTCTATCTTCATTCCATTAGAATAAGGATTAAGACGATTCACTGTTATTCTGAGTTCTGGGCGCAATGCGTTCTATCTTCATTCCATTAGAATAAGGATTAAGACGAATTACCATGCGCTGATGCTGAATAGCAGGATGTTCTATCTTCATTCCATTAGAATAAGGATTAAGACGACGCCGCTGCGGGTACGATTTCCGATTTGGATGTTCTATCTTCATTCCATTAGAATAAGGATTAAGACGATTGAGGTTGCGAAGATACGCAACGATGATACCTGTTCTATCTTCATTCCATTAGAATAAGGATTAAGACCCGTATTGGTATCGGGGCGAATATTGATGGTCAAGTTCTATCTTCATTCCATTAGAATAAGGATTAAGACAACTGTAGTGCTAGGACCAGGAGTGTAGATGAGTTCTATCTTCATTCCATTAGAATAAGGATTAAGACCTGCGATGACCTTTTGCTTCGCCTCCTCCTGGAGTTCTATCTTCATTCCATTAGAATAAGGATTAAGACTTAATTTCAACCTCCTTGAGCTCGCTAACTTTTTTGTTCTATCTTCATTCCATTAGAATAAGGATTAAGACTATAATCCTCGCCATACTGGTCACTCTGTGCATGTTCTATCTTCATTCCATTAGAATAAGGATTAAGACCCCTTGCTCGTAGCGGTCAGCTGGGCACCTCCGAGTTCTATCTTCATTCCATTAGAATAAGGATTAAGACAGAGGGATGACCGTCTACCGTGTGGTCTTCGTCCCGTTCTATCTTCATTCCATTAGAATAAGGATTAAGACAAGCCACGCCATCATAGTCATTTGACTTCGGGCACGTTCTATCTTCATTCCATTAGAATAAGGATTAAGACATCTGTCATTTCCATCACTGGCGTTCCTCTGAAGTTCTATCTTCATTCCATTAGAATAAGGATTAAGACAAATTGAACCCGAGATTATTACATCTTTTTTCATGTTCTATCTTCATTCCATTAGAATAAGGATTAAGACCTTGTGGGGATCCCCATTAATGTTACTGTGGGTGAGTTCTATCTTCATTCCATTAGAATAAGGATTAAGACTTGTAAAGATTTGCACGCTCTTCGAGAACCTTGGTTCTATCTTCATTCCATTAGAATAAGGATTAAGACGAAACAGGCCTGAAGCCGAACTTGATAACATATTCGTTCTATCTTCATTCCATTAGAATAAGGATTAAGACCGGTGAGAACTGGCCACTCCTGCACGTTTCCTTCTGTTCTATCTTCATTCCATTAGAATAAGGATTAAGACAACTTTGCTTCGTCGTCATCTAGAGCAATGATGGTTCTATCTTCATTCCATTAGAATAAGGATTAAGACGGTGAACCCGTCTACGACAGACGCTTCAACTTTCTGTTCTATCTTCATTCCATTAGAATAAGGATTAAGACCCTTACATGCGCAGGTTACACCAGCAGTCTGACGACCGTTCTATCTTCATTCCATTAGAATAAGGATTAAGACCCATGGACTAACACTTAATGTGGTTCCAAAAACAGTTCTATCTTCATTCCATTAGAATAAGGATTAAGACGAGCTAGCAAAGTGATCGGTCTCAACGTGGTTGTTACGTTCTATCTTCATTCCATTAGAATAAGGATTAAGACCTGTACCAGTGAACGACTTATTCAAGTTGTTCATACGTTCTATCTTCATTCCATTAGAATAAGGATTAAGACCGTTGTTCTGTGCGGCTACGGGGTTTGACACGAAGTTCTATCTTCATTCCATTAGAATAAGGATTAAGACTCCCAGTTTGCCTCTGCTACGCCTGGCATTAAGTGTTCTATCTTCATTCCATTAGAATAAGGATTAAGACTTGGTTTTGAAGTCCCAGACTTTCTTGAAATTGCGTTCTATCTTCATTCCATTAAAACAAGGATCCAAGTTTTTCTCGTTTTTGCTTGTTAATTCGAAATTATTTGCTATATTTGCAAGCACTAACAGAAAACTCCCAATAACCGCCTATGGCGAAACAGATAGACATATTATGCTCAGAGAGTTCTCTTTACAATGCATGGAACATTGTAAAGGCAAAGGGAGCGGTTGGAGGTATTGATGGTGTATCTATTCAGGAGTTTGAAAAAGAGAAACGGAAGGTGATTCCATCCATCTACCCACTCTGTTCTGAATGTTATGCTCGTATAGAATACATCCCTCCTGTGAAGAAAGAACCTGTGAAAATTGCTGTCATATAATTCTAGGGGGAGACGTTCTTTGAGACTTTGTCTCGAAGACCTTGGGTGCTCTTTGACTTATTGATACAACTATAGAGACAAAATCATTTGCGAAAAATGAAATTTTTGTAAGAGTCTCATTTTGAGGGTTTTGACTAAAATGTGACAAATTAGGAAGCTGTTTCTCTTTCGAAAATGAAGAAAAAACGTAAAATGCTTGTGATATTTGCGAAAAATGAGTATCTTTGCACCCGATGAAACCAATGAAAATGAGGGGGCATTTTCGCAAGAGTCCGTTTGACGGATTTAATAATTGAACATTTGCGAACTTTGCAGAATCTGCATGTTGCTGAATATTAGCAGGTTGTATTTCTGGGACCTTCCAAACTTCTGGATTTGCGATAAAAAAATATAGGCATTTGCGAAAAAACGGTCAGAACGAGCGTAAGTAGTTGAGAATATGATGTATAAGAAAGATAGAGAAGGAGAACAAATTCCCAAATCATTAGATAATAGGAGTGTTCTATCTTCATTCCATTAGAATAAGGATTAAGACGAGATCATTCTCGATAGCGTACTGGAGCATATCATTGTTCTATCTTCATTCCATTAGAATAAGGATTAAGACCCAAGTTCCTTCTCTTCCTTTGTCAACTCACGTGTGTTCTATCTTCATTCCATTAGAATAAGGATTAAGACTCGAAAACAATTTCGTTGTCACACGAGCCAGACCGTTCTATCTTCATTCCATTAGAATAAGGATTAAGACATTTTCTTGATACTAATACGCATAGTCTTATAATGTTCTATCTTCATTCCATTAGAATAAGGATTAAGACATACTGTTCGTAAGTAACAGTAGCGGGAATAACAGTTCTATCTTCATTCCATTAGAATAAGGATTAAGACAACCTCGGCGAGCATCTTTTCGATCCAGTTAATTGTTCTATCTTCATTCCATTAGAATAAGGATTAAGACGAATACGGGCTCAGGGACAGTGTCGTGCTTGGTTGTTCTATCTTCATTCCATTAGAATAAGGATTAAGACAGCAGTGTGCTCCTGACCCTTACTGCTCTCATCCGTTCTATCTTCATTCCATTAGAATAAGGATTAAGACAAAAAGGCCAATGCGGTTGCACCCCAAAAATGATGTTCTATCTTCATTCCATTAGAATAAGGATTAAGACTGCGAAGAGAGCTTTCTCGCCGTTGATAACGAGTTCTATCTTCATTCCATTAGAATAAGGATTAAGACACCCTGTGATAAGCGTAACCGCCGCGCACACGCGGTTCTATCTTCATTCCATTAGAATAAGGATTAAGACACCTGGAACTGAGCAGCCTGAGGATCAGACTTAGTTCGTTCTATCTTCATTCCATTAGAATAAGGATTAAGACTCTACGTTAAGAGTCCATTGAGGTGCTTCTTTATCGTTCTATCTTCATTCCATTAGAATAAGGATTAAGACGCTGATTCTCACGAACGGATTCAAAAAACGCACGTTCTATCTTCATTCCATTAGAATAAGGATTAAGACATGTCAGTGCGCTTGTAGAACTTTGCATAAGTCTCGTTCTATCTTCATTCCATTAGAATAAGGATTAAGACTATATATAGTGGTAGGCTCTGCATCGTTGCCATCCAGTTCTATCTTCATTCCATTAGAATAAGGATTAAGACACGGTTCTCGTCTACATTCAGCTCCTTTGCCACGAGTTCTATCTTCATTCCATTAGAATAAGGATTAAGACACGGTTCTCGTCTACATTCAGCTCCTTTGCCACGAGTTCTATCTTCATTCCATTAGAATAAGGATTAAGACGGCGGCCAAAAGCTCTGCCGTGGTGCCTTCATCAAAAGTTCTATCTTCATTCCATTAGAATAAGGATTAAGACTCTGCTTGTTGCGGATTACCACCCAGTGAGTGTAGTTCTATCTTCATTCCATTAGAATAAGGATTAAGACGAAAGGTCCAGTCCTTTATCAGCCGCCATATTCAGTTCTATCTTCATTCCATTAGAATAAGGATTAAGACCCAATCAAAGTTCAATCCTGCCAGCTCTTCTGCAGTTCTATCTTCATTCCATTAGAATAAGGATTAAGACGTCCATGCCTTCTGGAATCTCGATATCTAACTCGTTCTATCTTCATTCCATTAGAATAAGGATTAAGACCGGTGAGAACTGGCCACTCCTGCACGTTTCCTTCTGTTCTATCTTCATTCCATTAGAATAAGGATTAAGACGCCCACGCCATCGTTATTGCTGAAGTTGTGGAGAGTTCTATCTTCATTCCATTAGAATAAGGATTAAGACGATTTCCTTACCCTGCAACTTAGCTGCGATGCGACGTTCTATCTTCATTCCATTAGAATAAGGATTAAGACGTGAAGGCTTCGAAGCATTCACCATTGGTGAATGTTCTATCTTCATTCCATTAGAATAAGGATTAAGACACCTTTACCACCAAAGGCGTAGGATGAACCCTGCACGTTCTATCTTCATTCCATTAGAATAAGGATTAAGACATTTGCGCCACTTTCTCGTGGATACGGAACAGAGTTCTATCTTCATTCCATTAGAATAAGGATTAAGACAAATCTTACGCAAAGGCGTGTCCGGTAGAATCTGTTCTATCTTCATTCCATTAGAATAAGGATTAAGACAAGTATATGACTTATTTGCCGAAAGGCATGAGGAGGTTCTATCTTCATTCCATTAGAATAAGGATTAAGACAGTCCAGTCCCTCAACGACATCTTCGTCAACAAACTGTTCTATCTTCATTCCATTAGAATAAGGATTAAGACCGATATGTGCATACCATCTGGATTGAGTATCAAGTTCTATCTTCATTCCATTAGAATAAGGATTAAGACAAACTAGCGGTACGGTCCGACTCTGTATCTTCCTTGTTCTATCTTCATTCCATTAGAATAAGGATTAAGACAATTATCCACCTTATCAGTCAAACCAGAAAGATGTTCTATCTTCATTCCATTAGAATAAGGATTAAGACGTTGTGCGGTGTCCGAAGAGCGCCGCGGATTTTTGTTCTATCTTCATTCCATTAGAATAAGGATTAAGACAAAATCGTACATTGTTACTGCGGGACAAAGGTGATAGTTCTATCTTCATTCCATTAGAATAAGGATTAAGACTTCTCCACCTATTGCCGATAGTGCTCCGTGAACCCGTTCTATCGCTATTCCATTAGAATAAGGATTAAGACTTGGTTTTGAAGTCCCAGACTTTCTTGAAATTGCGTTCTATCTTCATTCCATTAAAACAAGGATCCAAGTTTTTCTCGTTTTTGCTTGTTAATTCGAAATTATTTGCTATATTTGCAAGCACTAACAGAAAACTCCCAATAACCGCTTATGGCGAAACAGATAGACATACTATGCTCAGAGAGTTCTCTTTACAATGCATGGAACATTGTAAAGGCAAAGGGAGCGGTTGGAGGTATTGATGGTGTATCTATTCAGGAGTTTGAAAAAGAGAAACGGAAGGACTGGGTAAACATCTACCCACTCTGTACTGAATGCTATGCCCGTATAGAATACATCCCTCCTGTGAAGAAAGAA
>Ga0247609_10001325_pt1 | contig 30066 bp, 26 predicted proteins | sample 172DNAGHGlowgp2_FD_193487 | JGI IMG/M metagenome (GOLD analysis project Ga0247609, IMG submission 193487) | Sheep rumen microbial communities from Palmerston North, Manawatu-Wanganui, New Zealand - 1728 DNA GHGlow gp2 | ecosystem: Host-associated > Mammals > Digestive system > Stomach > Rumen ... | reverse complement strand
TGACGAAGGTGTGCATTTTTCCGCCATTTTGCAGAACGCCGAGCCTGAATGGATGTTCAGGCTCGGCGTTTCTGTTAGGAAGAAAATAGCAGAACATGTAAGAATGTGGAAACGTATTGGCTGTATTTACAAAAAGAAGAAAGAGCGAAATGCAAATATCTGTTTGACAAAAATACTTGAAGCCGATGAGCCGAAAACCTTGATCCGTTTAGAAAAAATATCCAATTATTTTTCAGACAGCTTCTTAAAGAACGGAGTCCTGGCGACATGAGGCACATGAGAAGAGCTGCGATGAAGTAAAGAAGCGCTAAGACTGCAGGGACGAAAGCATACAGGCTTAACCGTTGAAAGGGGGAAAAGTGAATATGTCCATATCGCTTTTCCCACATAATCAGAAGGCCTACGACTCGCTGCTGGAAACGCTGGAAACGGAGCGTCGGGCCTGCATCATCCACCCGACCGGCACCGGCAAGAGCTTTATCGGTTTCAAATACTGCGAGGATCACCCGGAGCAGTCGGTATTGTGGCTCTCTCCTTCGGAGTACATCTTCAAAACCCAGTCCGAGAGCCTTGCCGCCACCGGCGCACAGATGCCGGGAAACGTCACCTTCATGACCTATGCAAAGCTATCCGTGCTTGCGCCGGAGGAACTGGACAGCCTGCATCCCGATGTGGTGGTCCTCGATGAGATGCACCGTGCGGCCGCCCCGACATGGGAAAAACCGGTGCAGTCGCTGCTTTCACGGAATCCTATTGTGATCGGGTTGACTGCAACGCACATACGCTATTTGGACGGGCAAAAGGATACTACGGAGACTTTTGATTTAAGTATCGCGTCTGAGATGACTCTGGGAGAGGCTGTTGTGCGGGGCATCCTCAATCCGCCGCGATACGTGCTGTCTATTTTCTCTTATCAGAAGGATCTGGAAAAGTATCAGCGCCGTATCAAAAATGCCAGAAACAAAGCGGTTAAACAGGCGGCCGAAGAGTATTTCGAGAAGCTGCGCCGCGCCCTTGAAAACGCCGAAGGGCTGGACAAGGTTTTTGAAAAGCATTTGACCGACCGGACAGGCAAGTATCTGGTGTTTTGCTCCAATATCGAGCACATGGATGAAATGATCGCCAAGGTTCCGGAGTGGTTTTCCCTGATTGATTCTCAGCCGCACATTTATCGTGCATACGCGGATGATCCGAGTACGAGCAAAGCTTTTTCAGCATTTAAGGCTGATGAGAGCGACCATCTCAAGCTTCTCTTCTGTATCGACATGCTCAATGAGGGCATCCATGTTGATGACATAAGTGGCGTCATCCTGCTCCGCCCGACCATTTCGCCCATTGTTTTCAAGCAGCAGATCGGGCGCGCAATGGCTGCAGGAGCGAAGCAAAATGCGGTTATCCTTGACATTGTACTGAACATTGAAAACCTGTACAGCATCAGCAGTATTCAGGAAGAGATGCAGGCAGCCATTACCTATTACCGCTATCTTGGCCAGTATGAGAATATTGTAAACGAGCGCTTTCAAGTGATCGATGAGACACGCGACTGCAAGCGCTTGTTTGCGGAGCTGGAACAGCGTCTTAATTGCTCGTGGGAGCTGATGTACGCAGAAGCGAAAAAATACTATTGCGAACATGGCAACCTGCTGGTTCCCAAGAATTATAAAACAGAAGCCGGACTGTCACTCGGACTTTGGCTGAATACGCAGCGGCAGATTTATAAAGGAAAAGCCGACGGCTTCCTGACCGACGAGCAGATCGCACAGCTCAACGAAATTGGAATCGTATGGGACAATTACCGGGATCTCTCCTGGGAAAAGAGCTATCTCGAAGCCAAGGATTATTACAACAAATTCGGAGACCTATTGGTGCCGATCAAATATGTGACGGAATCCGGATTCCCGCTTGGCGTCTGGATCATGTCGATGCGGCAGGCCAGAGCAAATCAACGTAGCAACACCGTCACCGAAGAACGTCTTCATAAGCTGGATGAGATCGGCATGGTCTGGGACGTGTTCAGTGACCAATGGGAGCGGAACTATCTGGAAGCAGTCGAATACTACCGTGAGCATGGCGACTTGCTTGTTCCCGGCCGCTATGTATCCCCGAACGGAATCAGACTTGGCAGTTGGATCTCAAGCCAGCGTTTGATCCACAATGGAAAACAAAGCGGGAAGCTGACGGCAGAGCAAATCGAGCGCCTGGAAAGAATCGGCATGGCATGGAATGCGGACGAAGAACGCTGGCGTGTTGGCTATAAGGCCGCGCTGACCTATAGCCGGACTTACGGCGATCTCAATGTCCCGTGCGATTATGAGGCAGCAGACGGTTATCGCCTGGGACTGTGGATCAAGCTCAAACGGCAGCAGTATAAAAGAGGGACATTGTCCGAGCGGCAAATTCACGATTTGGAGAAAATCGGAATGTGCTGGAATGCCAATACCGAACACTGGCAGGAAATGTACAACGAAGCAAAAAACTATTATGAGGTCAATGGAGACTTGAAAGTGCCGCGCGCGTATAAAACCGCTAACGGCTACGACCTCAACGTTTGGCTCAACAACCTGAAGCGCCGGCAGGATCGTTTGAGTGACGAACAAATCACGGCACTGAACGATATCGGCATGAAATGGAGAAACACTTCGCAAATCAGGGCTTGAGCCGCGTTGAAGAATGCTTATGGATACGAGAGAAAACGAAAAACACAAATTGGAACACTGGCAGGTCATGGCGATCTGTCTGATGATCTGTGATGTGATCTCGGTCTGCCTGGCGTATTTCCTCGCCCTCTGGCTTCGTTTTGACTGCATTTATTCTCACATCCCGCAATACTACCGCGTTGCCTACGCGCTTTTCACACTGCCCTATGCACTGGCCGCAGTGGGGATCTTCTGGGCCTTTCATATGTACCGGGGCATGTGGCGCTATGCCGGATACAGTGAGCTCGTAAGAACTTTTATCGGTTCGATCACGGCCTCAATCATTCACAGCATCGCCATTACCCTGATTTTTGCCCCTTTCCCGCTTTCTTACTACATCTGGGGCGCGGGGACACAGTTTGTGCTTCTGCTCATCCCGCGCTTTGCCTATCGCATCCTGCTGTTTTACAAGGTCGCGGCCTTCAAGAATGCAGAGAACGTGAGCCGCGTCATGCTCATCGGCGCCGGACAGGCCGGGCAGATGATCCTGCGGGATCTGAGCAGCAACCCGGATGTCCACGACAAAGTCGTCTGCATCATCGATGACAATCCAAACAAGTGGAACCGCTACATAGAAAATGTCCCCATCGTCGGCGGACGCGAGGACATTCTAACGAGCGTGGAAAAATATAAGATCGACAAGATCTATTATGCGATCCCTGCTGCATCGACTGAAGACAGAAAAGAGATTCTCGGCATCTGCAACGAGAGCGGCTGTGAGCTGAAAACATTACCCAGCATTACACAGCTTGTCACAGGCCAGGTCACGATCTCGGACATGAAGGATGTGGCCATTGAAGACCTGCTCGGACGCGAGCCGATCAAGCCGGACCTGCGGGAAGTCTTTGATTTCATCAATGGGAAAACCGTTCTGGTCACCGGCGGGGGAGGCAGCATCGGCTCGGAGCTCTGCCGCCAGATCGCGGCGCATGATCCTAAGTGTCTCATTATTTTCGATATTTACGAGAACAACGCCTATGCCATCCAGCTTGAGCTGCGGAAGAAGTACCCAAATCTGCATCTTGAGGTCTTGATTGGCTCCGTGCGGGACAGCCGCCGCCTGATGGATGTGTTCTCTGAATATAAGCCGCAGATCGTCTATCATGCCGCGGCGCACAAGCATGTCCCCCTCATGGAGGACAGCCCCTGTGAGGCGATCAAAAACAATGCCATCGGCACGTATAAGACGGCATACGCGGCCATGTGCAACGGCTGTGAGCGCTTTGTGCTGATCTCCACAGATAAAGCAGTCAATCCGACCAATGTCATGGGCGCCAGCAAGCGCCTGTGCGAAATGGTGATCCAGAGCTTCGATGCAAAAATAAAAGCAGGAGAGGCAGGAAGCATTCCGAGGCTCAGTTCACATTATAAAGTGCTTTCGGGAAGCAATGAACACCTGAAGAATGCACATACCGAATTTGTTGCTGTGCGTTTCGGCAATGTCTTGGGCTCCAACGGGTCGGTGATCCCCATCTTCAAGCAGCAGATAGCAGAAGGCGGTCCGGTAACGGTCACACATCCGGATGTGATCCGGTATTTCATGACAGTTTCTGAAGCAGTGAGTCTTGTTCTCCTTGCTGGCACCTATGCCCACGGGGGCGAGATCTTTGTGCTCGACATGGGCGATCCGGTGAAGATCGATACCCTTGCCCGCAACCTCATCAAGCTCTCCGGCTTCCGGCCGGATGTAGATATCAAGATCGAGTATTCTGGCCTGCGGCCCGGAGAGAAGCTCTACGAGGAAAAGCTCATGGCCGAAGAAGGCCTGCGTAGAACTGACAATAAGCTCATCCATATCGGCAACCCGATCCCCTTTGATGTGGACGAGTTTCTTGAAGGTCTGGAAAACCTCACGGATGCAGCGTATCGAAACGATCCCAATATACGAAAAGCGGTACGTGAACTGGTGCCCACCTATCAACCGGAGGATATACCGGAAAATGATAAGCAGCCCGGGAAAGAGTTGGCGCATATATGATTGCGGAGACACCACAATAATTTCAGAATTCTATATGAGTGACCAACGACGAATATCCTGAATAATCAGCAATACTGCTCGAAGAAAAGCTGCATTCAATGTCATTGTTCATGCTTTGGCAAGATAGAGAGAATTGTTGGCAGGAAGACGCGTGATATGAAAAAACTTATCGTAATTGAGGGGCTGGACGGATCAGGAAAGGCTACACAAGCCAGACTTCTGACAGAATATCTTAAAAAAGAGGTTGCTGCTCGTATGGTATCGTTCCCTGACTATACCTCACTGAGCAGCAGCCTAGTAAAGATGTATCTTGACGGGGAGTTCGGTAGCAGTCCGGATGACGTGAACGCCTATGCGGCGTCCTCTTTCTATGCCGTTGACCGATACGCAAGCTTCAAAAAAGATTGGCAAGATGATTATGAAAACGGGGTTATCATAGCTGACCGTTACACAACATCCAATGCTATTCATCAGTGCAGCAAGCTGCCTGAAAAAGAGTGGGATACGTATCTAAACTGGCTTTTTGATTATGAGTATCGGCTCCTTGGCATTCCGGAACCGGACATGGTGATCTATCTCCAGGTAAACCCGGCTGTGAGCCAGAAACTTTTGGCGAAGCGGTACGAGGGACACATGGAGAGGGAAGATATTCACGAAAAGGACAGAGAGTATCTTTCCCGCTGTCAGAAAGCGGCAGCATATTGTGCTCGACGTTTGGATTGGGAAGTGATTGCATGCTGCTCAGGCTGTGAGATGCGGCCTTCAGAATCTATTCAAGGAGAGATCCAGAATATCATTTACAAGCTATTGTAATCTCACGGCAACTGATCACGGGGGGAATTAGATGCATACAGAGTTGCGCTATGGACGTATAAAGTATTTAAGTTTTTTGCTTTTGGATTTGGTATGCCTTGTCCTGTCTAATTTTGCTTCGCTATCTCTGTATATAGGAAGTAAAGATATATCATATAACTTCATTGATCATTACTCGGTAGTTATTGCAATGATCGTTATCGATGTTGCAGTCACTTTTGCTTTTAGTACATTGAGAAGAGTTCTTCGGTGGAGAAAGCGCAGAGAAATCTATGAATCAGCAAGGCATATCTTCTTCTGCTTTATTATACTGGGGCTCTTTTTGTTCTTGACCAAGACTGGCGCCGGTTATTCGAGAGCCGTAGTTTTATTGGCGTATATATTTGATTATGTTTTGATCTGCGGCGGAAGAACGGCATGGAGATTCATCCTTTCAAGATGCCGGAAAAAACCTGACACCCCTACGGCCCTGCTGATGACGACAGACCGCTTTGTTGACGAAGGAATCGAAAGGTTAAAGGAAATAAATCTCGATGTCCAGTATCTATTTCTGCTAAAAAACATTAACAAGAAAGAGATAGAAGGAATACCGGTCGCTAAAGATGTTGAAGAAGTTGCTTCAATCATCTGCTGGAAAGAAATAGATAAGGTTTATATCTATGGCTTGGATCATCAGATGGTTCCGGATTACCTAAGAAACGCATGCAAGGAAATGAAGCTCAGTTTCGATCTGGTGGATTTCAATTACAGGGTGATTGATATAACAACCATTCGAAACAATGATCCGAAATATGGCGCTTTATCTTTTCTGGAAAGTAAGCGGGACATACCGTTTCCTATCCGCCGTGTCTATTGGATCACGGAGACAGAGGCAGATTTACACCGCGGATTTCATGCTCATAAGCTGAATTGCCAGCTGCTCTATTGCCCGTATGGAGTCATTGATATCATCCTGGACGATGGGGTAAACAAGACAACTGTAACATTGGACAGACCTAGCAAAGGATTGATACTCATGCCGGGCCTGTGGAGAGAAATGGTTTGGAGACAAAGCGGATCCGTTTTGTGCGTCCTTGCATCTGAATACTACGATGCATCTGAATATATAAGAGATTATGATAAATTCATTGCTTACAGCAAAAAATATAGAGAAGTTTCTGTAAAAAGCGGTGAAGAGAAAAAGAGAAGCCGGAAAATAGAAGAGGTAATCGCGTAACATGAAAATTCCTTTTGTTAGTTTTCTTCCATTGGAGAGAGAACTGGATAGTGACTTGAGAGGTGCCTTTGATAGAGTTTTTACATGCTCTTGGTACATTGAAGGCGTTGAAGATAAAACGTTTGAAAAAGCATATGCTGAGTACTGTGGTACACAATATTGCATCGGAGTTGGCAATGGCCTGGATGCTTTGATGCTGAGCCTGAAGGCATTGGGAATCGGTGAAGGCGATGAGGTTATTGTCCCTTCCAATACATACATAGCTACAGCCCTTGCTGTTACGTATGTCGGCGCTAAACCTGTATTCGTGGAACCCCGAATTGAAACTTTCAATATTGATCCCGAGAAGATTGAAACCGCGATAACGGGGAGGACAAAAGCCATCATGCCGGTTCATCTTTATGGACAGGCGTGTGATATGGATCCGATTATGAAGCTTGCGAAAAAACACAGTCTGAAGGTTGTCGAAGACTGTGCGCAGGCGCATGGAGCGACATATAAGGGCAAAAAGGTGGGAACCTTCGGCGATGCTGCGGGCTTCAGCTTTTACCCGGGCAAGAATCTCGGGGCCTTAGGCGACGCAGGCGCGGTCGTGACGAATGACAAAGTGCTGGCAGATAAGATCCGAGCGCTGGGGAATTATGGCTCCGACTATAAGTATCACCATATTTACAAAGGAAACAACAGCAGGCTTGACGAGCTGCAGGCAGCATTCCTCACGGCAAAGCTTCCGCATCTTGACCGTATGAACGCGGAGAGAAGGTGCATTGCAGAGAGATACCTGACAGAGATCAAAAACCCAAGAGTCATCCTGCCGACAGTGGAACAGAATATGGTTCCTGTCTGGCATATTTTCGGTATTCGCTGCTCTGAGCGCGAAGCACTGGAGAGACACCTCAATGACAGAGGCATCGGCACAAACAAGCACTACCCGATCCCGATGCATCTGCAGGAATGCTATAAAAACCTTGGCTTCAAGGAAGGTGATTTCCCAATTGCCGAGGAGATCAGCCGCACCGAGCTGAGCCTCCCGATGTACTACGGCATGACCGAGAAAGAAATCGAGTACGTGGTCGAGGCGATCAACGCTTTTTGAGTGAGGATAGTATGGCAGTAGAAACGATTGGAAATGCAAGTCTTGTTTCAAATGAAGAGGAATATGCGGCACAGCTTCTGAGAGAGAAGTATCTGCAGATGAAGAATGAAAGTGCAGCACCGGTTCATCCGCGGGATACGTTTTATACACGTCACGGGAAGCGCGCGCTCGACATACTGATTGCACTGCCGGCCTTTGTTATTTTACTGCCGTTTAACTGCGTGTTTGGCATCTGTACATACATGGATGTCGGCAAGCCGATCTTTTTTCGTCAGACCAGAGTCGGCAAGGACGGCAAGCCCTTCACTATGATCAAGTTTCGAAATATGAGCGAGAAGAGGGATGCGGATGGAAAGCTGCTGCCCCCGTCGCAGCGAGTTACAAAATTCGGAAAGTTCATGCGCAAGTTTTCCTTGGATGAGCTTTTGAACTTCTGGTCGATCCTGAAAGGGGACATGAGCATCATCGGCCCCAGACCGCAGCCCGTGTTCATCTATGAGCGAATGTGCGATCGGCACAAAATGCGGACAGCTGTCAGACCTGGACTTGAATGCCCGCGTGTGATTCACGTGGATGGAGAGGAATTATGCAAATTCCAGCGAACCTTTGAAAACGACGTGTGGTATGTGGAAAATGTGAGTCTTCTGCAAGATATAAGGATGCTGTTTTTGTTGGTGAAGATGACATTTTCTATGGGAAAGCGTGGCAACCAAGCCCAGGGCAAGGGAATCAGCTATTTTTTGGGCTACAACGGAGACGGTATTGCCATCAGCATGAATGTATACAGAAAGCTCATGGAGGAGAATGGAACGGTATGAAAACTGTTCTTGTCACCGCAATCGGTACGGTAACATCCACGTCAATTATCAGAGAACTGCGGAAAGCCGGCGGTTTTTACATCATTGGAGCGGATATCAATAATCAAAATGAAATTGCCACATCGCTGGATGTGGATGAATATTATAAATTTCCTTATTCAACGAACGACAGTTATATCCCTTATGCGTTGGACTTTTGTAATAATCACTGCGTTGACTACTACTATGCTGTAATAGATAATGAAGTCGTGAATCTTGCCAGAAATCGGGAACGATTTGAAGCCATAGGCACGAAGCTATGTGTGGTCAACGTTGAATTTGCTGAGGTATGTCACTTTAAGGACTATTTTGGACATTGGATCGAAAAGAATCTGCCCGATATTGCTATCAGGGAATACAGAAGTATGGATGAGGCGGAAGATGCTGACTGGCCGCTTTTCATGAAACCTGTTGAGGGTGCAGCCAGTGCCGGATGCAGAAGGCTTGACACACTCGAGGAGCTAAAGGCCTATGTCAATGCGGAGCAGATCGGGAAGACCATTCTCGTTCAAGATAATGTCGCGGGCGTCAATATAACCGTTGACTGTATCCGCAATAAAAAGACGGGACAAAAGTCTCAGGTGCAGAGGAGAGAGCTGTTGCGAAATTCCAACGGATGCGGCATTGCGGTTCAAATATTCCGGGATGAAAAACTTGCCGAAATCTGTGACACGCTGATGGAGCGGCTGGATCTGAACGGTGTAGTGAATATAGAATTTTTCGATACAGAACACGGCTATAAAATCATAGAGATTAATCCTCGCTTTTCCGCCGGAACGGCATTCTCCTGTATGGCGGGCGTCAACACGGTGCTGAATGCCATGCGTATTGTCGACGGCGAACCCTGTGAATTCGGCGAGCCGACGATTGGCGCACATTTCGCCGAACGCTATGAAGCGTATCGAATGGACTAATAAAAGAAGGATTTAGAATGATCAAGACAGATCTGAGGGGAAAGAAGCTGCTGCTGGTCGGCGGCCTGAACAATACAGTCGACCTTATTGAATTAGCACATAGAAACGGAGTCACAGTCGGCGTTGCCGACTACAATCATGGGACACTTGCCAAAACACTTGCCGACTATGCCTTTGACGTTAATGCCTACGACGAAGACGCCATGGCAAAGCTATGCGAGGAAGAACATTTTGACGGCGTTATCACCGCTTTCAATGAGCGCCTCGGCCCTGTTGTGCGCAAATTGGCGGACAGACTCGGCATGTATACACCTTTTACGGTTGAACAGAACCGGATGAGCACAAATAAAAAATACTTTAAGCATACGTGTCAGCAGTATGGCGTGCCGGTTCCCAAAGAATATGTGGTCACCTGCCCGGAGGATATCCGCAATCAGACGATCGAATATCCGGTCATTATTAAGCCGGTTGACAGCGCAAGCTCTGTCGGTGTAACCCCTTGCTTCGACGCTACCGAGCTTGAGGCAGGATATGAAAAAGCAAAGAGCAAGTCCAAGTCCGGCGATGTGATCGTAGAACAGTACGTCCCCTATGATGAAGTCAACATGACTTATATCGCACAGGACGGAGATATTCAGCTTGCTGCAGTCCATGACCGTTATTTCAACACCGAACAGAAAAGTGCCACCAAAGCACCGGATCTGTATATCTATCCCAGCCGATATACCGATTTGATACTCGAAAAATACAATGAAAAAATCATTGGAATGCTGAAAGGAATAGGCGTATGCAACGGTTCGCTTTTCATCCAAGCCGTAGTATATGAGGCTGAGCTCTACTGTTACGAAGCCGGAATGCGTCTCAACGGATGCAAGACGTATCAGATTCTGGAATATGAAAATGACTACAATACCTTTGAGCATCTGATGGAACTGGCACTGACCGGATCCATGGGTGAAAAGAGACACTTTGATCCCAAGTTTAAAAAGTGGTACGCGACGTTGAACGTACTCGGAATCCCAGGCGCTACAATTGCAGAGGTCAAAGGCGAAAAGGCACTGAGCTCCTATCCATGGCTCATTCATATCGCAAGACGCGACGGCGTCGGTCATACCATCCCGGCGGATTCGGCAGGGACACTCGTTCAGGACACTACACGCATCCATGTCATGGCTGATACCAAGGAAGAGCTGATTGAGCGTATTGATAAAGCCAATGAGCTGTTTCAGATGCTTGACAAGGACGGGAACAGCGCGCTCCTGAAACCGCATGATACGGCGCAGGTTCTAGCAAGCTTGGATTACGAACTGTAAGAGGGCAGTAGATGAAAAGACTTATTATCAGCGGCGCTGGTGGTTTTCTCGGCACGAATGTAATCAAAAAAGCGCTGGATGCAGACATTGAAGTCGTAGCGGTTACGGGAAAAACCAGCATCGCGGCGGGCGTCACGGCGCTTGGCACGGAACACTTCCTTACCGGTGCCTGCCCGCTTGATGAAGAAGATGTATTCCTCAACTGCCTTTTCCCAACGAACGCAGACGGCGTTAAAATGGCCGATGGACTGGAAAAGGTCTATCGAATGATTTCCGTGGCGCATAGAAGTGGAGTCGGTGCATTCATCAATATTTCTTCGCAAAGCGTGTATGCATCCCGAAGATTGGCACCGGCAAAAGAAGAAGACAGACTATCGCTGGAAACGCCATACGCTGTAGGGAAATACAGCAGTGAAGCGTTCGTTGATCAGGTCTTTTCAGACAGGCCGCATACAAATATCCGCATGGCAAGTCTGCTCGGCGTCGGATATGATCAGCGTATTGTCAACCGGATGATCACGCAGGCACTGAACGGGGAACAACTCAAAGTGGTCGGCGGTATGCAGCGATACGGCTTTCTCGATGTCAGAGACGCTGCCGATGGCTTGGTAAAGCTTGCTGTGAGTGACCCGGCACATTGGAAACATACATATAATCTGGGAGGAAATGAAAGCTATACGCTGCTTGAGGTCGTTCAGTGCATCGTCGAACAGGTACAGTGCCAAACAGACAGGCGCGTCAGCTATACTGTGGCAGAAGGCGAGGACAATCGCAATTCATCGATCGACGCGTCGCGCTTCATGTGTGATTTCAAGTGGAAGCCGACTATTACCCTCGCAGAAACGACAGCGACGATTATACATAGCAAAACAGACAGGGCGGAAGAGTAAATGAAGATCTGGGTTATTGGACGGGGCTATCCGACGGCAGCTAACAGAATGTGGGGTTCCTTTGAACTGGAGCAAGCAAAGCTTCTGGCAAGGAACGGATATGAAGTGTCCTATATTGCATTGACCTTGAGCTTCTTTGACAGAAAAGATCCTCGCGGGCTGAGAGTTTTCAATGACAGCGGCGTGAAGATTTATGCATATTCGCACTTTTATTTTCCTGGAAAAGCAGGAATATATTGGGGATTCTTTGAGGATCGGTGTTGGAGAAAACTGTTTGAAAAGGCAGAAGGGGACAAGGGCTTGCCGGATATCGTGCATGTGCATTATCCGTCCATGCTTAGCAGTATTCATGAAATTGAAAAGTACAGATCCAGAGGTGTTAAGCTCTTCGTCACGGAGCACTGGTCACGTGTCATGGTAAATAATCTGAAAAAACACGAACTGACAAGACTTCGTTTCTATGCGCAAAGAGCAAACTGTTTTGCCTGTGTAAGTGAAGCTCTGCAAAATGCAGTAAGAACGCGCACAACAGTTACGGTTCCTATGGAAGTGATCCCGAATATCGTGTCTCCTGCCTTCTTTGAGGCCAAAGGAGAGTCGAATAAGGGAGTGTTCACTTTTGCCGCAATCGGCCGTTTGGTTCCACTCAAGCAGTTTGACGCGGTGGTTCGGCAGTTTTTGCATGTATTTGGCGGTAATTCGGCTGTAAAGCTGAGAATAATCGGATCCGGTCCTGAAAGAAAAAAACTTGAGAGGATAGCGGGCAGAAGCACACAAATCAGTTTTACAGGCGAACTGTCTTTACAGGAGACGGTGAAAGAACTCGCAGGAGCAGATGCGCTGGTATCCTTCAGCAGGTATGAAACCTTTGCTGCCCCCGTTGCCGAGGCTTGGGCGTGTGGAAAACCGGCCATCGTGTCTTCCGGTTCCGGTATTTCACCGTATGTCAGGCCGGAGAACGGATATGTCGTTGACAGTGGTAGTGAAGAAAAATTGGGCCTGGCTATGAAGGGCATATTTGATTATCATAAGGGTTTTGATCCGGAAGTTATCTCGGCGTATGCCGGAAAATATTTTAGTGACCGCGCAATAATGGACAGGCTCAGTGCAATGTATACAAATTTTTAAGGAGAAGATGCATGGGGAATCAAAAAATAACGATTTGTTCCGTCGGAGATTTGATGATTTGTGATTCTCCTTTGTATGCAAGCGTCGGGGTAGGCGCAAAATATCCCATAATCGGAAAGACGCTGTTCCGCAATTGCAAGGCGTTGTTTGCCGATGCTGACCTTGTGATCGGCAATTTTGAAACTGTTGTATATGATCCGAAAGATAAAAGCCTGCAGGAAATACAAATGTGCTGTGGCGAGACTGTCGTACAGGATTTGAAAAAAAGCGGCTTCTCCGTTTTGAACCTTGCAAACAACCACTGTATGCAGCATGGCGTGGAGGGGTTCCAGAAAACAAAGGATGCATGCGAAAAATACGGGATCAAGCCTATCGGCATCAAGAATGAAGAGCCTTACATCGTGCAGATAAATGGCTTTGAACTGGCTTTCCTGTCTCTCTGTATCCATTTGGAATGGTATGAACCTGAGCGCATTCTGTATGAAAACCGTATTGAAAGAATCATAACAGAACTCTCTGAACTGCATAGAAAAGACCCCAATATCGTCCTTATCGTTTCGGCCCATTGGGGAGATGAGTTCGCTGCTCATCCTTCCAATGCGCAGATCGCTCTTGCACACAAACTGGTCGACTGCGGCGCTGATGTGATCCTCGGACATCACGCACATGTGTATCAGGGAATCGAAGAATATAACGGGTCTATCATTGTGTATGGTCAAGGAAACTTCATCTCAGACATGGTGCCTGAGATGTGCCGGCAGACCGGGGTTGCAGTAATTGAGATTGACAGGCAAAAAAAGATAAGATACGAACTGTACTCATTTCTGATCCATGATGATTTCGTCCCGGCTGCAGCCTCCGGTGAGTGGATGGGAGAGAGACAGACCGTACTTGAACATGCACTAGCCGGTGAATACACAGACGAGGATTATTGGAAAATGATAACCCGCAATCATTCCCGGGCCCATAAAGACTTCAAAGCTTTTTTTAAACGCAATATATCGAAATACAAGTTGAGTATATCGGTAAGAATGATATGGGAGTTCATAGGCAGAAAGATCAAGAGAATACTTGGCACATCTTCCGACGGAAAAATCAGCAGTATGGATCCTGCAATCCGTGATGTGTTAAAAAAGACGTCCTGAGAGATTTACACGTGGAGGCTATATGGTAACTGCCGCAATACTTGCAGCTGGATTAGCTGTATCCCTGTGTATATATAAAAAATCCTGGTTTCTGAAGCTGCACGCCCATAATGTCCTTGGCATATGCTATGAAACTGTGAGGCGCTGTAAAGGTCAGCAGGAAGAGTATTCGGTTCCTGAGAACGTAAAAAAAGCGAATGCGGATAAACCGCTGGGCCTTCGATCGTATATCAACGACACACAGAACGTTCATCCAAAAGTTCTGTATTTTTCCGACCGATTTGGAGGACATAAATTCTGGATGTCGTATACGCCCTTCCCTTGGTATATCGATCGGTATGAGAACCCGAGCATCGCGTTTTCGGATGACGGATATAACTGGACCAATATTGACGGGAATCCGATCGACGACCCGAAAGGCAACGGCTATGATTCGGATGCACATCTGGTATATCGCGCTGATTTGTGTCATCTGGAGTGCTGGTACAGACACGTGGGGAAATATGCTGAACCGCCGGTCGAAGAAGTACTGCATCGGCGTATTTCAAAGGATGGCGTCCATTGGTCTGAGGATGAACTGATATACGGAAATTACAGCGGGGAATATGCGATGCTCCTCTCTCCGGCCATCCTCTGGGACGGTGTGAAATATCTGGTCTGGAAAGTTAACAGAGAAAACGATTTCAGAATTGAATGCTGGACCTGCACACAGGAAAAAGTTATGGAAAAGATCGGGGAGTTCGATCTGACGTTTGAAATCGATGGGGATCAGACCAGATATAAACCTTGGCATCTGGACGTGATCAAAGACGAAGACCGCTATGTGATGCTTGTGATGTGCAAAGAAGAGAAGGGGAGCGGCCCCAGGCGTTGGGATCTGTTTCTTACCACTTCTGAGGACAACGTAATTTATTCAAAGCCAGAACTCGTGCTCCACGGCAGACAAAACGGCTGGGATAATAACATTTACCGTGCCTCGATTGTAAACGTTGAGGGCGAGTACAGGATCTATTATTCCGCGTTAAATGCCATAGGAAAGCACGGAATGGGAATAACGAAGTCAGATCATTTGAGTGACTTTATAGGTGCGTAAGAGGATAAAACCGGAGAGACGGACATGGATATTAGGGATTATACATTTATCGTTTTTAGTGAAGAGCAGCATTATAACCCGCTGGGAGTTGTCCGCAGCCTTGGAGAATACGGTATTAATCCGATCACAGTTGGATACGGCAAGGGACTGCATGTGGTGTGCCACAGCAAATACGTTAAAGAAGCATACCATGTCAGGACAATAGGACAAGGATATGAACTGATCCTTGAGAAATTCAGAAATCCCGAACAAAAAGCTTTCATAATCACATGTGATGATCGCGCCACACAATATCTGGACGAAAGATATGATGAGCTAAAGGATTACTTCTATTTTGATAATGCCGGGAAAAACGGCGGTGTCACATACTATATGAACAAGAACAATATCAATGTTCTTGCGGAAAAGTATGGACTGAAGGTTCCAAAAGCTTTCGTCGTGGAGCGGGGAGAGATACGGGAGGATTTTGAGTATCCTGTGATCACAAAGGCAATCACATCCAATACCGGCGCTTGGAAAAAGGATGTTTTCGTCTGTCAGAACGCAGAAGAACTGAAAGCTGCCTATGAGAAAATCAAAAGTGATACGCTGCTGATTCAGCACTATCTTGAAAAAACAAATGAACTCTGCTTTGACGGATTCAGTGTGAATCATGGCAAGGATGTATTTTTTGCAATTTCGTCTCTGTACAACTACAACATTCCAGGAAAATTTGCTTTTGATTACACTTCTGAGAATCCACATGATAAAGAACTGATGGACGCGCTGTCTGCGATGCTGAGAGAAATCGGTTTTGAGGGAATATTCTCAATTGAGTTCCTGATTGATAAAAACCAACAGATGCATTTTATGGAAATCAATTTTAGAAATTCCACGTGGAGCTATACTGCAACAAAAGCGGGAATGAATCTCCCGGTAAGCTGGGCAAAAGGAATGCTTGAAGGCAGGATCCCGAATGGTACATATCGACCAATAAAAGAAGGCGGGATTCGTACCCTTGCTGAGTTCGATGATTTTAAAGCAAGAGTAGCAGGGAAAAAAATGAATATTCGGGACTGGTTTAAGATCGCAAGGGAAGCAGATTGTTTGCTGTTTTTTAACAAAGAAGATAATAAACCATTTTGGATATGCTTATTTGATAAATTTAACAGAATCAAGAGAATCAAGCACAGATAGGCCGATCGGAGGAAGGCGTATGATAAAACGACCCAATACAGTGTTTATCATTTCGGTGGCCATCGCGTTGTTCGTGATCGTTTATGGATACGAAGCAAATGATACGCTTGCTGGAATATCTGGCTCTATCATGACATGGGTAAGTGATAAATTCGGTTGGCTTTATGTGCTGAGCGTATTCTTCTTTATGGCTTTCCTTTTGTGGATTGCAGTCAGCAAATATGGAACAATCAGACTTGGCAAAGACGATGAAAAACCAAAGTATTCCAATTTTAACTGGTTTGCCATGCTGTTCTGCGGAGGGACTGGAATAGGACTCGTTTTCTGGAGTATTGCGGAGCCCCTTTCACACTTTGTGGCACCTCCGGAGGGGATAGAGGCTGGTTCGCGAGAAGCGGCCGAGTTTTCGATCCGGACGGTTTTTCTCCATTGGGGTGTTACTCAGTGGGCCTGCTTTGCGATTGTTGGTCTTGGAATCGCCTATTTTCAGTTTAGACAGAATAAAAACGCGCAGATCAGCAATCTCCTGTCCCCTCTGGTGGGAGAGAGGGCAACAAGCGGAGCGTTTGGGAAAACGATAGACATTTTCTCTATTGTTGTTTCTGTCGCAGGCGTTGCCACATCTCTGGGACTTGGAGTTTCGCAAATATGCGGCGGCCTTCAATACTTGTTCGGCGTTCCCAATGTCAAAAGCACGTGGTTCATAATCATTTTCGCGATAACAGCATTGTTTCTTGGCAGCGCTATCAGCGGCATTGATCGAGGTATCAAAGTCCTGTCCAGGGCCAATACATGGCTTGCGCTGGCTTTGCTGGTGCTTGCATTTATCGTCGGACCACATGTGTCTATCCTCAATACCTTTGTCAACGGCTTGGGGCAGCATCTGCAATATCTCATTGGCGATACACTTATGATCAATGAATTCGGTGACAATACATGGGTCATGAACTGGCGCGTCTTCTATTATGCGTGGTTTATTGCATGGACACCTTTCGTCGGTATGTTTATTGCGGAGATATCAAGAGGAAGAACAATACGCAAGTTTATCTTTGGAGTAGTCATGGCACCGACAGCATTTACGATTATCTGGCTCTCCGTTTTTGGAACCATTGCGCTAAAGGCAACGGGAACATACAGTCTTGAAGCCTTGGCTCAACTAGTTTCGTCTCCTGAGACTGCGGTGTTTAAGATCTTCAGCGACTATCCCCTCAGCAAAGTGATTTCCGGACTGATCATTGTGCTGCTTGCGGTTTTCTTTACTACATCTGCAGATTCTGCAACCTACAGTCTGAGCGTCATGAGTTCTGATGGAGATGTTAAACCGCCAATCTATAAAAAAGCAGTATGGGCATTGATTGAGGCTTCGATTGCGTATCTTCTGTTGAGCGCGGGAAGCCTGAAGCCGCTGCAGACGATTTCTATCGCGGCTTCGCTGCCGTTCCTGTTTATCATGCTGGCGATGTGCCCGGCACTGGTGAAAGAATTACGGAAGGAAAAAAACACATTCAGGAGCTGAAGAAATAATAACGACGGATCGGTGTTTTCTATGAATAGTGAAAAACCCTTGGTATCGGTATACTGCCTCACATATAACCACGAAAAATATATACGGGATTGTCTGGATGGTTTGGTGATGCAAAAAACATCATTTCCATTTGAAGTAATTGTCCATGATGATGCCTCGACTGACAAAACAGCAGAAATCGTGCGAGAATATGAAAACCTGTATCCACATCTTTTTAAGGCGATTTACCAGAAGGAAAACCAGAAGTCAAAGAAAGTTAGAATTCTCAGGAGCTTCGTATTTCCTCTAATACGCGGGAAATATGTTGCAATCTGTGAGGGAGACGATTATTGGACCGATGAAAATAAACTTCAGGATCAGATAAGTATCCTTGAGAACAATTTGGATTGCCATTTCTGCGTAGCGGGTGTAGAAGAGGTCGCTCTTGATAAGACACCATGCGGTGTATTTCACCCGCCGGTGCCAATAAATCAACCGTTTATACCTCCTGAGGAGTTTATCAAACAAGCAGCCAAGTATTACTTCCAAACAAGTTCCTATGTTATGAGATATGACGACTGGAAAGAATATGTTATGAATCCGCCGGAATTCAGAAAAAAAGCAAAATAGGAGATCTTCCGATGCTTCTTTACTTTGGCAGCATGGGAAGAACAGCGTATGTTGATCGTGTTATGTCCTGCTATCGCCGCGGTGCTTTTACGAGTTACAGCGCTGGGAGAATACGTTGGTCTAGAGAAGAAAGAATTGCACACTGGCAAAGATCAATAGAGACATGGAGCGCATTTGATCAGTTTTCTGAAGGAAGATACAAAGATGTGTGCTCAGAGGCAATTGCGATCCCAATGTTTGACCTGTGCATTAATAAACAGAATGCAGTACAGTTTTTCCAAAAAGGTAATTTCCGCTTTTTTAATGCACTTCCGCTGAGAAAAAAAGCATATATCTTAGCGGCAGTTCTATTCAAAAAAACCATGTTAAGACTTTATGAAGGAAAAATAAAAAGGTATGAGGATAGTCTTCTTCAGTCATGGAAAAGGGACCAAGCAGAAACAGATAAAATGAGGCCTTAAACCTACAAAGAAACTATGAAATAGTATTTGACGATATAAAACGGGGTATATATGAGAAGACTATACAATGTTCTCTTTGCATTATTTATATATATACTTTTTTTGACACCGACTATAGCTTGTACCGCACTAGCGGAAAAAAGTATACAGAAGAAAAACAAGACGTCGTTTGTTTTTTACTCATTTTGGGCGATCTTGATCCCGTGTATTCTTGCAGCATTCAGAGCTGAAACAGTGGGAACCGATGTTCTGGTTTATGCGAAACCGGTATATGAGTGGGCTAGAAGCAGCAATTCATTTGCAGAGTTGCTGGCGTTGAATACAAGATTTGAAAACGGATATTTATTTATGGCATATGTATCTTCGAAACTGTTTCATTCGTTCAACGCGATGTTGTTTTTTACTCAGTTGCTTATAATCCTTCCGATTTATGTGAGCGCGTTCAAGATACGGAATCTAATACCCGCCACCAGTGCGATGCTCTGTTATTATAGTTTTTTTTATGTAATGAGCTTCAATATCATGCGTGAGGGTATAGCGGTTTCCTTTTTGCTGCTTGCCTTTATATATCTGCTCGATAATAAATGGATAAATGCTGCAGTCATAATTTTTATAGCCACGTTATTTCACAGTTCCTCATTGGTCGGAGCGGTCTTGATCATTTTTGTGGTTGTTCTGGATAGAATTCAAAAGCCGCGCGTCAGAGCTCTTCTTGTTGCGGTTGTTGTAGTTTCTATACCTGTTTTTATGAGATATTGGGAAATCATTTTCAGACTGCTTCTCGCGTGGAACATTATCCCGGCAAAGTACTTGTTTTATACGCGTTATTTGAAGGATTCTTATATGGTCGGTTTAAATAGAGCGCACTTTTTTAAAATGCTTTTGCGCTGGGTCGGCTATGTCGCAACGTATGCTTTGTTAAAGGATAATCATTTGTTTCGTGATGACAAGATAGGAAGATGTATTAAATCCGGAGCACTTATCGGAATTATGATTTTCTCCAGCGTTGTTTTTATACTAAATTCCGGATATGGCTATCGTGTGTCGTTCTATCTTGAGATTCTTCTGGTTTTCTGGGTAGCCGGTCTGAACTCCGGAATCCAGAAGATACAAATGTCTCATATGCCGCTTCGGTCATTGGTCATGTATGGCATGGCATTAAGCTGTTTTCTTATTGCATATATGTGGCGTGGATTCCATGGTACGCTGCCGTTTGCATTTCAAATCTATAGATATTGACGGCTTATAGGAATGGTAGCGAATGTCAAATTTTAGCAAAAAAATAATCGCACAGGGTTTCCTCTGGCGTTTTTTTGAACGCGTTGGGGCACAGGGAGTCAAGCTGCTCGTTGAAATTGTGCTGGCTCGTATTCTGCTGCCTGACGACTATGGCCTGATTGCTCTTGTGACGGTGTTTATCACGGTACTTAATGTTTTCGTGGACAGCGGTTTGGGCAATGCATTGATCCAAAAAAAGGATGCCGACAATCTCGATTTTTCTACTGTCTTCTGGTTCAACATCGTATGGTGCATCGTGCTGTATTGGTTGTTTTTTGGAGCAGCACCACTGATTGCAAAATTCTATGAACGCACAGAATTAACACCGGTGTTACGAGTGCTTGGACTGCAGGTGATTATTTCCGGTGTGAAAAATGTAGAACAGGCCTACGTTTCCCGGACAATGCAGTTCAGAAAATTCTTTTTCGCTACATTGGGAGGTACGATCGGCGCAGCGGTGATTGGAATCTGGATGGCCTATAGTGGCTACGGAGTGTGGGCCTTGGTTGCCCAGCAGCTTTTTAACACTCTTGTTGATACTGTCATTTTGTGGATAACGGTGAAATGGCGGCCTATCTTGGATTTTTCATTTGCTCGTTTTAAGACGCTGTTTTCCTTCGGCTGGAAATTGTTGGCCGCAGCTCTTTTGGATACCGTCTATACAGAGATACGCCAGCTTATAATCGGAAAGATCTATACATCCTCAGATCTGGCTTACTATAACCGCGGACGACAATTTCCTCATTTGTTTGTGATGAATGTCAATGCTTCGATCGATAGTGTATTGTTGCCCACTATGTCTAAGGAGCAAGATAACAGAAGCCGGGTCAAGAAGATGACTCGCAGGGCGATACAAACCAGCACTTTTATCATGGCACCGTTACTGATGGGCCTCGCCTTTGTGGGGGAGCCGTTTGTACGCTTGATCCTGACCGAGAAGTGGTTGCCATGTGTGCCTTATATGCGAATCTTCTGTATTTCATTTATATTTCAGCCTATTCATACGGCAAATCTCAATGCAATCAAGGCGATGGGACGAAGCGACCTATTTTTGAAGTTGGAAATAATTAAAAAAGCAGTAGGGCTCTTGGCACTTTTAATAACTATGAATATCAGTGTCATGGCTATGGCGTGGAGTTTGCTTGCCACGAATTTCGTATTTCAACTTATCAATTCATGGCCTAACAGATCGCTCATGGCCTATAAATACTTGGATCAGCTTAAAGATATCCTGCCTAATCTTGTATTGTCGATCCTGATGGGCGTTTGTGTATTGCAAATAGAAAGGTTGGGTTTTTCGGATATTCCCACATTGCTTTTGCAGATCCTGCTTGGCGCGGTGGTTTATACGAGCGCTGCATGGCTTACAAAAAATGAGAGCCTGTTATATCTCTATGAGATCATTAGCCCGCATTTCAACAGGCAAATCAATAGACCTTTGTGAGGTGTCACTTATGAAAAAAATATTGCTGTTGGGTGGCTCTGCCCAGCAGGTGATCGCAATTGAAACGGCAAAACGTATGGGATTATATACGATCTTATGCGATTATCTGCCCAACAATCCCGGACAGCATTATGCGGATAAGTTTTATCTTGCCAGTACTACGGATAAAGAGACAATTCTGAAAATCGCTGAGGAAGAACAGATCGATGGAATTGTTGCCTATGCGTCTGATCCGGCAGCTCCAACAGCCGCCTATGTGGCAGAGAAACTTAACTTACCCGGCAATCCCTATGAATCGGTAAATATACTTTGCAATAAAGATCGGTTTCGTGCTTTCCTTGCCGAGCATCATTTCTGTACACCTTTTGCAAAAAGCTATAAAGACGATACAGAAGCCACGGCGGACTTGAAGGCAAATGTTTTTCACTTTCCTGTTATTGTAAAGCCGGTTGATTCATCTGGCAGTAAGGGCGTCAGCAGGATTGACTCAAGTACAAATGTGGAGGATAAAATCCTCAATGCGTTTGAGTATTCCCGTTCTAAGACCATTATTATCGAGGAATGGGTAGAGAAATACGGTTATCAGATCGCCGGAGATGGATTGTCTATTGACGGAAAGCTGGTTTTTCGTTACTTCGCAAATGACCACTTTGACAGCTCGAACAGCGTTAACCCCTTCGTCCCCATTTCGGCGTCTTTCCCCTATAACATGCCAAATGAAATACAGGAAAAAATTCACAATGAGATCCAGAGACTTATTACTTTGCTTGGTATGAAAACCTGTACATATAATTACGATATGCGCATTGACAAGGACTACAACATCTATCTGATGGAAGTAGCACCGAGAGACGGAGGAAATTATATTCCAGATATAATTAAGCACGCAACTGGAGTTGATCTGATTGAGTGCTCGATCAAAGCGGCAATAGGAGAAACAATCACCCTTCCGGAAAACCATGATCCACGCGGTTATTATTCGTATTATGCGGTTCACAGTGATAGAAGCGGGGTTTTGGATCGTATTGAAATTGCACCATGGGCTGCGAAGAAAATCGTTGACAATCACGTAAAAAAGAAGCCTGGAGATTATGTGATGGCTTTTACTGGAGCTAATGCCGCCATGGGATGCTATGTGATGAGATTCGACTGTATGGATGAGATGCTGGATATGATGGAGCATTCCGAAAAATGGATCAAAATCATCTTGAGGGCTGATGAGAATGGTAAAAAAAGCGTTGTTTAAAGCATATACGCTTATGCTGAAAAAGAAATATTCAATGAAACCGCAAGGGGCCAGACTACTTGCCAGCAGCTTTTTGAAGGATTATCAGCTTCACCGGGGATCGACCGCAGAAATTTTACATGCCCACAGACGTGGATTCGGAATAAATGACTGGAAACTTCTTGAGCTAACGGATGATAATTATCGAGATTTTCTTTCAGACGGTTGTTACTATGCAAGACACCCATATAACGGGGATTACAGCAAGTGGATTGATGATAAGCTGACGCTCAAATACTTATGCAATTCCCCGGAGCTAAAGCATATAATGCCAGAGTATTATTGCCAGATAGACAGCTATGGAAATGTGTTGTTATTGATGGACTTCCCAAAGACTATCCGGGAAAACGGGGGGAGCGCTATTGCCTCACTGTTGCGCAATAAAAAGCTTCTCGCGCTGAAAAGGATCAGCGGTTCAATCGGTGCAGGGTTTTATAAAACGGAATATCGTGATGACACGTATTATCTCAACGGTAAGGCATATACGCTTCAGGACTTCTTATCGCAAATGGCTGAACTTAAAGATTATATTCTTACAGAGTACTTAAAACCACACGCTGAGCTGGCGCTATATTGCCCCGACACCTGCAATACCATTAGATATCTTGTCAAATCTGTTGATGGTAAAGCGGAGATGCTCAAAAGCTTTATCAGATTCGGAACAAAGAAATCCGGTTTTGTTGAGAACTACAATACAGGTGGAGTTTTGTGCTATATAAAAAAAGACGGGACCTTTGACGGCGGCAACACTATAGATTTTGAGCAATTAAAAAATAATATAATAACACATCATCCTGATACAAAAAAAGAATTAAAAGGTATCATTCCGCATTGGGATGATATTACAAGAATCTGCAACGATTTTTGCAGGCATTTTCCGCAACTGAAATACTGCGGATTCGACTTCGTAATTACGGATCATGACGAGGTCAAGATGCTGGAAATCAATTCCTTGACATCACTTGACAGCTTGCAAATGGATTGCCCGGTGTTTCGGTCTGAGACCAGAGAACTGTTTAAAGCTCTGCTATCTTGATGCATCAGAGGTTCAAAATATGAAAGAAATCGGCGGTTACATAGAACTGGAGAGTTTTCATCTGCCAATGATGCATGAGAGGGCCATTGCATTAAATTGCGGGCGCAACGCTTTGGCATATCTGATCAAGGCCAGAGGGATCAAACGACTGTGGATTCCAAGCTTCCTCTGCGACTCTGTGCCAAACGTCTGCAAGCGTGAAGGCATTGCATGCTTACTTTACGGCGTAGGTTATAATTTTCTTCCGTCACAGGAAATTGAACTGGGCGAAGGGGAATGGCTCTATCTTGTTAATTATTACTCCCAGATTACAAATGAACAAATCGAAGCCTTTGCTGCAAAGTATAGACATGTGATCGTAGATAACGCGCAGAGCTATTTTCAGATGCCTGTACCCGGTATAGACACGCTGTATACGTGCCGCAAATACTTCGGCGTAGCTGACGGCGCTTTTCTCTATACCGAAGCGGTATTGAATGAGGAGTTTCCGGTCGACGAATCCTATGGACGGATGTTTTTTTTGCTGGGCCGATTTGAGCGCACGGCAAGCGAGTTTTACAGCGGTTATGTCGAAAATAACAAGCTGTTTAAAAATGAACCTATAAAACGCATGTCAAGGCTGACACAAAACCTTCTGCACGGCATTGATTACGCTGCGGTCGAGAAGAAGCGCAGAGAGAATTATGAATATCTGCATGCAAAAATTGGAAAATGCAACCTTCTTTCTTTGAGTGAGACGGGAACTTTTATGTACCCCTTTTTGATAAAAAACGGATTGAAGCTGCGTAAAAATCTGCAGAAAAAGAATATTTATATTCCGACCCTATGGCCCTCGGTATTTGAAATAACGGGGTCAGGTGACCTCGAATACAATATGGCGCAGAACATCCTGCCGCTTCCGATTGATCAGCGTTATGGGCAGACGGATATGGATAGGCTGATAAAGGAAATAATACAGGGGGAAGATGAATGAAAAAAGTGATTATTATTGGCGGATCCGGTGCAGGGATGATCGCCGCGAGCGTTGCGGATCGGCTGGATGATGTGGAATTGCTCGGATTTATCAATGATTTCAAGGAACCGGGCGATACCATCGGCGATTTCAAAAAAATCCCTGTTATCGGGAAGACGCCGGATATCCAGCGGTATCTGAAGGAAAAGGACGTGTATTTCTTCGTCGCCTTTGAGGGAATCCGAGACCCGTATAAGAGCTACCAAGCGATGAAGGATCTGCCGATCCCACGCGAAAGATACATAAACCTGATTGATAAAACAGCCATACTGCCAGAGGGTTATGTGGAACTTGGGACTGGCATTCTGGCAGCACCATTCGTTCAGGTGAGCCCGGATACATCAATCTCGGACAATGTGATTCTCCTTGGAAACTGCTTTGTTGGCCATAACAGTTTTATCAGTGAGTTTTCACATATTACAACAAACTCTGTCGTTGGTGCCTTTACCCATATCGGTAAAGGAGTAACCGTCGGTATGAATTCCACGGTGATGGGGCGACTGCAGATCGGTGATTTTTCGCTGATCGGCGCCGGTTCTGTAGTTACCAAAGATGTTCCGGAGAATGTGATCGTTGCTGGAAATCCGGCAAAGATTCTCAGAGAACGGGGAGAACTGAACTATCTCAAACGTGGAGAGCGAAATGTCCGCTATTGATCGGAATCATACGTTGGGAGAACGTAAAGGATTATGAATGTAAACCAAATTGGCAATTATTTTGAAGATTTTATCGTCGGGGAGACCGTACAGCACGGCCTTTCCAAGACGGTTTTCGAGAGCGATAATAATTTGTTTTGTCTGCTTACAATGAATTATCACCCGGTACACACAAATCTGGACTATGCGTCCAAACAGCACCATGGTCAGCTTCTGGTTGTTGGACCGCTGGTATTCAGCCTCGTGGTTGGCTTTACAGTGCCGGACATCAGCGGTAAGGCCGTCGCCAATCTTGATTATGAGAAGATTGAGCATCTTGCTCCTACTTTTATCGGCGATACACTGTACGCTAGAACCGAGGTGCTGGACAAGAGAGAATCACGCAGCAAGCCTGACCGCGGTATTGTTTACGTGGAAACAACCGGCTACAACCAGAATGGTGTGGATGTGATTCGTTTCCGCCGGCATGTGCTTGTAAAAAAGAGAGAGGGATTACAATGAGTTATCTGCTGAGAAGCATGCTGTATGTACCGGCCTATAATGAAAAATTCATAGCCAAGGCCGCAGAGTCTGAAGCCGATGCTATTATATTTGATCTTGAAGATTCCTGCCCTCTGGAAAAGGAGGAAGAGGGGCGCACATTAGTGAGCCAATATTTGAGAAGCGGCAGCTTCAAGGGCAGACAGATCTTGATCCGTGTAAACGAGCTTGGAACGCGGTCACTGAAAAAGGATCTGGAGCTGCTGTGGAATCCGGGAATTTTGGGTCTCATGCCGCCGAAGGTAAGTAGTGCGGCGGAAATGCGGGAATTTGACCGCCTCACTACAGAAAAGGAGGCAGAATACGGCCTTGAACCGGGCAGCATTAAGTTTACCCCACTGATTGAAACCGCGGGTGCGATCGTGAATCTGGATGCAATCGCACAGGCGTCGAAGCGCATTATTGCCCTGACTTTCGGCGGCGAGGATTATCTTGACAGTGTTTGGGGTGTACACAGTGAACCACCGACGGCTTTTGACGTGCCGCGGGCGCTGATCGTCCATGTCGCAAGAAAAAACGGCATGCTTCCCATTGACACGCCGTATCTCGACTTAAAAAATGAGGAGGGCTTCCGAAGGGAAGAGGGAATCTCTGCCAAGATGGGCTTTGCCGGCGATCTGCTGGTCAACCCTCGTCAGATCCAGTGGGCAAATGAGGTGTTCAGCCCCTCGGCTGAAGAAATCGTTCAGGCGCGGCGAATCGTTGAAGCAGCTGCGGAGGTTGCAAAAACGGACGGCAGTATTGTCGTACTTGACGGCAAAATGATAGGTCCGCCCATGCGTAAGCGAGCAGAAAAAGTCGTTGCGTTGGCGGCATTAATAGAGAAGAAAAAACAGGATGTTCAATAAAACATGGCTTTTTGTCCCGGCGACGGAGCGATTCCTATCCAGAAGGACGGACGGCCTTGCCGATGCGCTCATTTTCGATCTGGAGGATTCTATCCGGGGAGAAGAAAAATGTGCAGCGCGGGAGAGGCTTTGCCAGGCATTGGAGCGGGAGCACAGTTCCGAAATCTATGTTCGCATTAACACAGGCGCCGCGGGTGAAGAAGACCTGCGTTGCCTGAGTACCTGCTGCTATGACGGCTTAATCCTCCCCAAGGTGGAGGGACAAGAAACAGTTCAAGCACTTTTTGATAGAGCCGATGATAAAAAAATCATTGCTTTGGTAGAGAGCCCCAGCGGGATTATTAATCTGGAGCAGATTGCTGCACTGTCTTTCCTGTATGGTATTGCTTTTGGGGGCGAAGACTATTGCAGAGAATTGGGCGTGGAAACAAATGAGCTTGCCATGCAGTACGCCCGAGGCCGACTAGTGCTGCTTGCGCGGTACTACGGGAAGTATTGCCTCGACACCATCAGTATGGAATACAGTAATAAGGAATTATTCCTTCAAAAATTCGAGGATTCGATCGCGATGGGCTTTCACAGCAGACTGCTGATTCACCCGTCTCAGGTTCAAGCAATCCGGGCGTGGGAAGAGGCAAGCATGAAGATTGAAGATATGAGGCGTATTGTCCGCCTCTTTGAGCAGAGTGGCAGAGGACTTGTCATGATTGACGGGCGCTGGTATGAGAAGCCGCATATTGAACGACTAAAAAAACTGATTTTGCAAGCGGAGATACATAATGCGGGACAATAACAACGAGAGAAAACGGATTGAAAGAATTGACATAGCGCATGGTTTGTACCGTGCAGAGAAGCAGAAAAAAAGCGGAAAGCTCTCTGCATGGGAGCGGGTAAATCTCTTGGTTGATTCCGGCTCATTTGTGGAAACAAACCAACTTATGGAGCATCGCTGTACTTATTTTGGAATGGAATCCAAACGCACCGAAGGCGACGGGGTAATTACAGGTTATGGAAAAGTCAATGGACGCACTGTATGTGTCTATGCTCAAGACTTTACCGTGCTGGGCGGCTCTATCAGCGAGATGAATGCGCGGAAAATTTCTGACCTGCAAAAAATGGCAATGAAAATGATGGTGCCGATCGTCGGTCTTATTGATTCCAGCGGTGCGCGTATTCAGGAGGGTATACAAAGCCTTTCGGGTCATGGACTTATTTTCTTTAATAACGTGCAGGCATCCGGAAAAATCCCGCAGATTTCTGCCATTATGGGCAGCTGTGCCGGCGGCGCGTCCTATTCGCCCGCACTGACGGACTTCATCATCATGGTTGACAAAACTGGCACCATGTTCATCACTGGACCCAAGGTGGTAAAAGAGGCAATCGGTGAGGAAATCACCATGGAGGAATTAGGCGGCGCCTCGATCCATGCGCAGCAAAGCGGTATCGCAGATGTCGTAGTTCGAAATGACTATGAGTGCATCCGAAGCATAAAAGAATTGCTGGGATTTCTCCCGGACAATTACCTGTGTAAACCGACTGTCAAGCAAAACTATATATTTAATAAAAAATTGCTGGATACCATCGCTGCAGAGTTTCCGGATTCCAAGAGACGAGCCTTCGATGTCCGAAAGATTATTGTACCGTTGTTTGATGAGGACTCGGTTTATGAAGTCAAACCGCAGTTTGCCACGAACATCGTCACGATGTTCGCAAGAATGGAAGGCCGCTCAGTGGGGGTCGTGGCGAATCAATCGCTGACACTTGCAGGCTGTATCGACATTGACGCGGCGGATAAGGCGGCGAGCTTTATCCGCATCTGCGATTCCTTCAACATCCCGCTTATCACATTTGTAGATGTACCAGGTTTCCTGCCCGGATCAACACAGGAGCACAAGGGTATCATTCGTCACGGCGCGAAAATGTTGTTTGCATATAGCGAGGCTACTGTTCCCAAGCTGACAGTCATTGTTCGCAAAGCTTACGGAGGCGCATATCTTGCCATGTGCAGTAAGGAACTGGGCGCGGATATGGTTTATGCGTGGCCTAATGCGGAGATGGCGGTCATGGGGGCGGAATCCGCAGTGGATGTGCTGTTCCGTAAGTCTGATGCTGAGGAAAAGCGTTCACGGCTGGAAGAGTATCAGACACAGTTTTTGAACCCGGATATTGCAGTACATATGGGGTATGTGGACGAGATCGTGGAGCCGTATCAGACGCGCGCAAAACTTGCGGCGGCCTTAAACTGCCTTAGTGGGATAGCGGTGCAAAAGGAAAAAGCGCACGCAAATATCCCGTTATAAGAAGGGAGATGGATCAAGTGGAGAATATTCTTGTTACACGCTCTTCGATGCCTGACTTTGAGGAATACTGTGAAGAGATTAAAAAACTATGGGACAGTCATTGGCTGACCAATATGGGCGTAGAGCACAAGCAGCTCCAGCGAGAGCTTGAGGAATACCTTGGCTGTCCGCATGTTGTACTGTATACAAACGGACATCTGGCGCTGGAGAATGTGATCGCTGCCATGCAGTTTCCCAAGGGGAGCGAGGTTATTACAACTCCTTTCACCTTCGCTTCTACTACCCATGCTATTGTCCGAAACGGCTTGATTCCGGTCTTCTGCGATGTGAATCCGGAGAATTATACCATGGACACGGAAAAAATCGAGAGCCTTATCACGGAAAAAACGGTGGCTATTGTACCGGTACATGTCTACGGCAATATGTGCAATGTGGATAGAATCGCGGACATAGCAAAAAAATTCGGGCTGAAGGTCATCTATGACGCTGCACATGCCTTTGCAGTGAAATACAAAGGCGTGTCCTCCGCAAACTTTGGAGACGCATCCATGTTCAGCTTCCACGCAACAAAAGTATTCAATACAATCGAGGGCGGCGCGGTCTGTTTCACGAACGATGCACTGGTGGAAACTTTGAACGACATGAAAAACTTCGGGATCCGCGGCCCAGAGCGCTGCGTCTTTGTCGGCGGCAACGCGAAGATGAACGAGTTCCAGGCGGCGATGGGGATCTGCAATCTTCGCCACGTGGACCGGGA
>Ga0247609_10001324_pt1 | contig 30076 bp, 26 predicted proteins | sample 172DNAGHGlowgp2_FD_193487 | JGI IMG/M metagenome (GOLD analysis project Ga0247609, IMG submission 193487) | Sheep rumen microbial communities from Palmerston North, Manawatu-Wanganui, New Zealand - 1728 DNA GHGlow gp2 | ecosystem: Host-associated > Mammals > Digestive system > Stomach > Rumen ... | reverse complement strand
AAACGATTTGTTTATGTACCTTCAACCTTCTGTAAGCGCAATGCTTTATGAAAGAAAAAATATTGAATACAGCTTTATGGAAAATCTTAAAAAGCTTGATGAGCTTAATAAAACAGATCCTCAGGCTCGTCTTGGCAAAAAGCTATTCTTTATTATTTATGATTTTGTAACAACCCTTACAGACTGGGAGCAGGAAATTCAGGGAAAATATTCTGTTTCTGAATTATATGCAAAAACCTGGACAGAATGCCGCAATTTTGTTCTGCCAATGAATCCTCAGCGTCGTGAACTTGAATATGCTGTACGTTCTGTAATGAAAAGTCTTGGGGTTCCTATTAAAATCCACCCTAAAAAAGCCTAGTTAATTCTTCTCGTGATTTCTTGCAAGTGACCTTCTGCTTAAAACAGGCTTGTTTCTTTCTTCCTGCTGAACAGCCGGTGCATCGGTTTTGGTGATTTTATCTATTACAATGCTTACTTCTTCTATAAGAATGCCTGTAAAAGTTTCGATTTTATCAATAATATACTGCTGAAGCTTATGAACCTTACCTGTAAGCTGAGTTCCAAAGGGAACATCAATTGTTACAACAAGCCTATAGCCGCGGGAATCGGTTTTAATTGCAATTTTCTTTACTTTTACATCTGGTGAACATTCCGAAACGCAGTGCATTACCATTTGTGTAAGTGCAGCTTCAGAAATTTCAACACGTCCTTTTTTACTGAATTCCGGCTGAACAATTGATTTTTCTATGAGCTTGCCTTTACCTGTTTTTTTCTGAAAAAATCCTTTACTGAAAAAATCATGCATGGAGTTAGAAAAAATCTGAGGATAACTTTTCTTTACTTCGATTGAAGGAACCGGAATTACGTGTTTTCCTTCTACATGACGAGATTTAGCAGCTTTTTCAATTTCTTCTTGGGTTGCAATTTCTTCGATATGAATGATTTTAGAAGGCTGAGGTAGCTGCAGTCTCATTGCAATTTTCATTACCATTTTTTCGGAAGTTCCAAGTATGAGGATTTTTTTGAAATGAGCCTTTTTTAATACTTTGGCAACAGCATCCCGGTGTTCTTTATCATCAAAAAGAGCGGCACGAACTGCACCCATATAGGTTTTTTCGCGTTTTGCAGAATGCCCCGCAATGATTTTTTCGTCCTGAATTAAAAGTCCGTCATCAATTATGGCATTGATATTGTATTGTTCTGCCAAAAGCTTAGAACGAAAGCTTTTACCAGTTCCACTTTCGCCAACTAAAGCATAAACCAGGGTAGGAGAGAAAGCGTGTTTTATAAGTGAAATTGGATTTACCATATAAATTATTATAATCGAAAATCAAGCAAAATCAATTGTTATATTTTGGGGTATACCAAGATTATTAGCAGGAAAAGTAAGACACTTATCGCATAAATCAAACTTAAAAGTTGAACTTTCTGCCCCGTAAGCAGAATCACCCGCCAAAGGATGCCCGTGAAAAGCTGCCTGGGCCCTGATCTGGTGCTGGCGGCCTGTTTCTATTTGAAAATCGCATTTTGTAAAATCAAATCCGTCTTTTGTAAAGCTTTCAAGAGGAATGATTTTTGTAATACATTCTTTTGCACCATCAGGCAGTTTATTTTCATTTCCGGTAATAACTTTTACTGTATGAAAATCCTCCGAGGTCTGGTCTTCTTTAAGAATATAATCTTTCCAAGTTTGGCTTTCTTTTACAATTCCTTCAACTGTGGCACTATAGGTTTTCTTTATCTGGTGATCCTTCATAGCCTGTGTAAACCATCTGGCCCCTTCAAGACTCATAGAAAAACAAATAAGTCCACAAGTCTGCTTGTCTATTCTGTGTAAAGGCCCCGGCTTAAATGAAATAGATTCTTTTCCCCGGGTATTTTCATAATATTGCCCGACAAGCTCTGCCAGTGAAATTTCTTCCTTTTTTGCTTTTTGAACATTGATTCCTGCGGGTTTATTAAGAATCAGGATATTTTGGTTTTCAAAAACAATCAGTTCATTTATATTTATATCAGAATTTTTACTGTTTTTTTCAAAATCATCTTTCTCTTTTGCTGAGTACTGCTTTAACAAAAGATCTGCAATTGAAAGAATATCATCTGGCGTAATTTTATAATCGGGCTTCTGCTTTTTTCCATTTATTTTAATAAGATTTTTACGCAAACTTTGATAAAGATTTGAAAGAGGAATTGAAGGCAAAAAGATTTTTATAACTTTATCGAGGCGTCTTCCTATATCATCTTTACCGGTATGAAAATCTGTAAAATCCATAATAAAAAGTATAGTAAAATTTCAGATTTAATGATAGAATTAAATACTATTAAAGGGATTTTTTTATGCCAACTACATATGAAAAATTTATCAATTTTTTTACACATCCGACTTTTCTTGCGGGAATTTTCAGTTGGCTTGGAGCCCAATTTCTAAAAACCCTCATCCATCTTATTTATGGGCGTATTAAAACAATAAAAGATCTTATTGCTAATATGTTCTGGCGTACAGGTGGTATGCCTTCAAGCCATTCTGCTGTTGTAACTGCTGTTTGTACTTCAATTGGAATAAGAGAAGGTGTTACTTCAAGTGTATTCATGCTTTCTTTGCTGATTACTTTTATTACCATGCGCGATGCTGTTGGTGTACGTCGTTCAAGCGGTGTTCAATCACAAAAATTAAATGAACTTGGCCGTGAACTTGAAAAAAATGGCAGCATCAAAGAATATAAATCAATTAAAGAGGTAAATGGTCATACACCGATTCAAGTAATTATGGGAGCCCTGCTGGGTGTTCTTATCGGTTTTTCAATGAACCTGTTAAAATAAATTATAAATGAATATTATTAAAAAAGTTCTCCCTTGGCTTGGGATTTTAATAACAGCAATACTAACAATTACTTTCCGCACAATTCCAAAAGGCAAGACCTGGAAAAACTATAATATTGTTTATGTAAAAACAGATACCATCACACAAAATGTAGATCAAATCTTTTATGATTGTGGTGTAAGCGAGTTTGTTTCCCTGAAAAATCAGCGCATTCCTATTATGCTTTCTCATAACTCAATTGAAGAAACAATGCTCAAAATTAATATTTCTTCTTCTGAAAATAAATATCTGTATGACAGACAAAACTATTTTTACGACAGCAAAGGGGAATATACTCTTTATTATATTCCAGACCATTATGGCAAAAAAATAGATAATGCAGTTCAACAATTAAATAAAGCCGGAAGCAAGGCCGGAATTGACAGCACACTTTCTTATTTATGGCTTATTCCTCTTGTTGTAATTACTCTTGCAGTAATCCTTACATTTTGTTCAAGGCATAAAAGCCTTTTTTTAATTACTGCAATTCTTCCCTGTATATACAGTTTATGTAATGCTTTTTATGCAAATGCAATTGCTGTAATTATTGTTTTATTACTGCTTTTTATAATTTCAAATATCTATAACCGAAAGGGTGCTGTAAATAAAATCCTTAAAAATAATTTTTTAGTTATTATTGCTGCAGGCATTTCCTTTTTTGCAGCTTTTTCTGTTTCATTATTATCGGGAATTATTTATATCGTAATGTTAGCAGGAACGGTCTGCGCATTCTTAGCAGGAACAAACTTTGATATTTCTAAAAATAATAAATATGAGTTTAAACCAGTTTTGATTTGTTCTGCAAAAAGAGTTTCGGTTTATGGCAAAAAATCAGGCTTTGTTTTACCACTTGTTCTTGTAAGTTCAATTATAATTATTGCATACTTTTTGCTGGGCTCCTTTAATATTGCAGGAAATTCAAATAAAGATAAAATTCTTCTTCCCGGTAAAACAGAAGCTGCCGATTCAAAGCTTCCTCTTTTAGAAGATTATTTCCGCTGGAACTGGAATGTCATTACAGCCCCTTACAAATCAATAAACGGAAATTCGGAATACGATGAAAATCATGTAGTTTATCCAAGATTCGAAACAGAAGACGGAATTCTTTCTCAAAAAAATTATACCATGTATTATAACCAGAGCTTTAAAGATGAAATATACGACAAAATTGATTCCCTTGATTTTTATTCAATAGAAAGTGTAATAAAAGATCAGGGAAATGATTTTTTGGCAGGATATATCAAGTCTGCTTCATATAATACAAGCATTTTTAGCATAATTATGATGATATTATGCTTTTGTATGTTACTTTTTATTTATTTTTCCGCTATTATAGGAAAGGGTGGTAAAAAATGATTCAAAATTATAAACATACAGAAAATGCCTTTTTACCAAAAACAGTTGTAATTCCTCTTATGCAGGAAAAAGATGTATATTGCAAGCCTGTTATTAAAATTGGAGAAGAAGTTCAGGAAGGGCAGATTATTGCAAGCTCTGACATTTCTGTAATTCATTCACCAATTCCCGGAACTGTAACCGATTTATGTTCTGTAAACTGCCCTGATGGAAAAATTGAAAAAGCTCTTATAATCAATATGCACGGAAGTTTTTCTTATCTTGGAAAAAAGCATAAGGAAGAAGAATGGCAGAACCTTAGTCCGGCAAGTCTTGAACAAAAGCTTCATGATAAAGGAATTGTAAACGTTTTTTCCTGTACTAAATCGGTACCGGTTACCGAGCAGATAAAATCCTTTTTGCGTAAAAAATCAAAGACCATTGTTGTAAGACTTTTTGATGAAGATACAATGCGCATTACCGATTCTCTGATGACAAATTTTTATTTTGATCAGATTTATCAGGGCGCAAAAATCCTTGCAAAAATTACAGATGCAAACGGAATACTTTTTGTTTTAAATAACAAAGAAATTAAAAAGCGCAAACTGGAAAATGATGAAAAGCAGGGAATATATTATCTTGGCCTGGATACAAAAACTTTTACAAATGGATTCAAGCACGGAATTATAAATGCTTACAATAAATCAATGAGCAGAAATTGTCCTCTTTCTGTTTCCCGCTATGATTTTTTTGTTGACTCTTATACTCTTTATGACATTTATAATGCTGTTGTTTTTGATGAACCAGTTCTTTCAAGACATATCAATTTTACAGGAAACTCAATACCAGTTTCATGCTTTTTAAATGTTAAGCTTGGTTATACACTTAGAGATGTTGTAAAGCAGTTAGGAGGTTTTGCAAAAAAACTTTCTGCAGTAATCATAAATGGAAAACTTTGCGGAAACTCTGTAAACTCTCTTGATATTCCAATTACTAAATATGTTAAGTCTGTTGAATTTCTTTCAAAAAATAATTCTACAGACAGTCAGGTATATTCATGCATTAAGTGTGGATCCTGCAGGTATAATTGTCCTGTTGGAATTGCTCCTGATATTCTTTATGAATATGCTTACAAAAAAAGCAATGTTCCTGAAGATTTTCTTATGACCGCAACAATGTGTATAAATTGTGGTCGTTGTAATACTGTATGCCAGGCAAGAATACCTTTGTGCCAGGTAATTACTATGATAAAAAATAAGCTGGATAAAAATGAATAAAGATAAATCAGATTTGTTGCAAAATAAAAGAGTTTCTCTTAAGCCTTATATTTATGAAAAGCCTTCTATTTCTGCTGTTTCATTACGTATTCTGGTATTGCTTTCGCTTCAAATTATAGTTTTGTTTTTTACAAAAAGTTATAATGCCATAATTGTAATTTCATGTTCTGCTATTGGCTCTCTTCTTGCAAGTTTAATTCATTTTTTCTTAACAAGGAAAAATAAGTTTTTATCACTTACAAATTTAATACACGGCATTTTAATAGGAATGCTGCTTCCTCAAAATTATCCACCTTTTACAGCCTTGTTAGTTTCTTTTGGAACACTTATTATTTTTAAGTATGTATTTGAATCATCTGAAAATTTCTGGATTAATATTGTAAGTGTTTCTGTACTTATTGCATATTTTATAGGAAAAGTTTATTTCCCGGAATTTTTAATTACACCAGATCTCTTCAGCGTAAAAAATCCTTCTGTTCAGCTCATAAATAATGGTGTTTTCCCAGTTTACGATTTTGACATTACGCTTACCAACTTTTTGAATTCAAATATATTAAATAATTTTAAGGTAACACTTCCTCAGGGAATCTTATCTATGCTGTGGGATACAAACTCTGTTATTCCGGCATTCAGATTTAATCTGCTTACAATAATTGCATCTCTTGTTCTTTTTTCTGACAATTCATTTTCAATGCTCATACCATCAATCTTTCTTTTTGTTTATCTTTTCTTGATAAGATTGTTTTTCCCATATGTTTCCGGCGGTGAATTTAATCAGGGTGATGTGCTTCTTGCACTTTTAACAAGCGGAACTTTATTTACAGCAGTATTCCTCATACAATGGTTTGGAACGCACCCTATGACTATAATTGGAAAAATCATATACGCTGTAATTGCTGGTCTTTATGCATTTATTACAGTAGGTTGTGGAACTTCTCCAATTGGTATGATTTATGTAATTATAATCTGTAATATAATAAATCTGCTTATAAGACTTATTGAAGAAAAACGAATGGATTATCTTATGCATAAAATGACAAGAATCAGTCCTATTGATAAGGAGCTTTTGAATGCAGGAAATTAGTAACAAAAAGTTTTTCAAAAATTATGCATTTTTTATTCTTATCCTTCTCGTAGTTTTTTCTGTTTTATCATATTTTATTATTGTTGCAAGAAAGTCCTGGAACAATAATCTTGCTATAACAGTGCAGAAAGTTCTTGATGAAAAAGAAGCAGACCGATGGAAGGTAGAAGAACCTATAGAAATTAAAAAGCCTGTAACAGTGAACTGTGCTGCTTATAAATTATCAGATAGTAAAGATAGCGCAGAAAAAAGTGTAATCATAGTCAGAATTGTAAATTATTACGGGCCAATTCCTGCTGTTTATATTTATAATCATAATGATGATTCTGTCGATTTTATAGGATATTCTTCACTTCATGGTAGAATTCAAAATCAGCTGATGAACAATAAATCAGACAAACGTAGAGAATACTGGCAGGAATTAGTTCCTTCAATTCTAAAAAAATAGGAAATGTAAATGAAAAGAAGATCTATATATGTTTTGATTGCTACAATTCTTGCAGTTCTGGTTCCCGCTCCCGGACGTTTTGTTTACGGAGTTGCCCTTGTACTGGAGCTCAATCTTATTATGCTCATTGGTACAGTAATTAATTCACTGGTTAAAAAGATGAAGCTTGATGAGCTTAATACTTTAATCATTCTTATAATGATGATAGCTGCAACAATTTTATACAGACAGATTATGATTTTAATTTGCCCGGAAGTAATGCTCACCTTAGGTCTTATGATTTATTTAACACCAATTTCTGTATTCAGTTTTGGATATATTTTTTCAAACAGAGAAGACCCGCTTCCAAAAAGACTAAAACTTAATATGATTCATGTGCTTACATTCTCAATATATGTTCTTCTTTATTTCTTACTGAGGGATCTTGCAGGTTATGGCACTTTTACTTTCTTTGGAAAAGCACACCAGATTTATGAAAAAGTCATTATTTCTCCAGATAATCTTGGATTTTTCTCAATTATGGCTTCAATTCCTGGAGCTTTAATTCTTTCTTCTGTATTACTTTATATTCATATTTTTGTACGCAACAGATTTGACATTATGGATAAGGTGGAGGAAAACAAATGAATTTGATGAGTACCTTCCTTTATTACCTTTTCTTTGCAAGTGTCATACTGTTCATGGGCATTGGAACAAATAAAATCCTTGACTCAAAATTTGAAAAAATAAAAAGTATTACTTATTGCAGCAAAATAGTTATTTCAATTCTGATTTCCGCAATTTTGGGATGGCTTATAACAAAAGGTATTCTTATTCCGCTCAAAATTACAGAACTTATGCCTTTAATTTGTTTCCTTGTATATGTTTGTATAAACGCTTTTCTGGAAGCCCTTATAAGACTTACAACAGGAAAATCTTCTGCAGAATTTGTTATTTCATATCTTGTTATATTGCTTTCTGTTTCTGAAAGTGTTTCTATTCCAAATACAATTTTTATTTCGGCCGGATGCCTTTTAGCAATTGTAGGAATTATTCCTTTTATAATGGCATTTAGAAAACGCAACAGCGATACAACTTCTGATGCAATTTTCTGCAGATTATTTCTTTATCTTGCTATATTACTTATTGGTCTTTCCTGCTGGGATGTTGCCTGGTTTAATCCGGAGGTTTTCCAATGATTTTTTCAATAATCTTATTTATAATTGTAATTCTCATTGTAGCAATCCTTCTTATGTTTCTTTTTTATATTCTTTTTCCTTCAATTCATAATCAGAATAAAATTAAAGAAGATCCTATTATTGCAGATTCTGAAGTTGAATATATAAAATCTGTTAAACAGAAAAATGAAAAATCTGATATGAAAGCTGTCGTTTTATGTTCCTGTGATAAAAAATTCGAAATGAAACGAAAGATATTCAATGATTCTTATTCCTGTGCTCTTGTTCATCAGTATTCAGGAACAGGAACTCCATGTAAATTTGCCTGCATTGGACTTGGAGACTGTAAAAAAATCTGTACACAGCATGCTGTTTATATAAAAAATAATACTGCAGTCATTTCAAATCTTTGTATTGGCTGCGGAAAATGTGTTGATATTTGTCCATTACACATAATCCGTCTTATTCCAAAAAATACAAAGGAATATACCTTGTGTGCAAATAAGTCAGATGAAAATTCAGGCTGTTCAGATGAATTAAAAACACAAAAAGTTGTCTGGAATGAAAAAAAACACTTTAAAATATGGGCAACTTGTTATAGAATATTTAAAGATATTATTAAGAAATAACAGGATATTTTAGGGGAATAATCCTTTTTTTAATATAAAAAATTGTAAAATAGGAGAAAGTCGCGGCAAAAAGGGTGGGGAGCCGTATATGTGGATATGGATTCAATATACGTTTGCTTCAATTTCAGGTCAGTGTCTGTATATTCCGACAACCCGGATGAATACGACAAAATGTACCAGACAGTATACAAGCCTTTAGCACGTTTTCTTTATTCACATCCCGATTTTAAATTTACATTTTCTTTCACAGGTCCTCAGCTTCTTTATTACAAGAAAAAGCGGAATGAATTTTTAACAATTATAAAAGAGCTTGTAGAACGCAATCAGGTAGAAATACTGGGTGGTGGTTTTTATGCACCGGTTTTACCTCTTCTTTTTTCTGTGGACCGCAACACCCAGATAGATATGCTTTCTACCGAAATCCGTCAAACTGTAGGAAAATTGCCGCGGGGAATTACGCTTTTTGGAGATATCTGGGATTCTTCTCTTGTAAATAATTTGCAGACCTGTGGTATAAAATATACTTTGTTAGACAGCTGTTCAATCCCGGAGAATAAAAGAAACTTTTTGTATAACATCATGAATGACTTGGGAAAATCTGTTGAGTTATTCCCTTATTATAATGAGTTCATACCACCTGCCGATATGCCGGCTGAGATTTTTGCAAAGAATATTATAAAAGCAGTTGAAAAAACAGAAAAGCAGGATGATTACTACCAGATTACACCAGATAAAATTGTAATACTTAGTATGAATTATCAGACAATGTCAGAACTTATAGCAGCTAAATGGTTTGAACAGTTTGATACATACTTAAAATCTTTACCTGATTCAAGAATTAAAACGGGCACTATAGACGAATACAGAAAAAATCAGGATATCAAAGTGCCTGCATATATTCCAACTGCCATGAACAGAATGCTTGATAACTGGTGCGGATATCTTGTTCGTGACAGAAACCGTACCAGCTTTAAGAATACTGTTTATAATTTTATGGATAATTATAAGAGCTGCAGAAATCTTTACAACCGCATAACTTATATGACAATTCTTATTAATCAATTTAAGAAAGATAAAATGCGCAAAAAGGCTGCACGCGAAATGCTTCTGGAAGCCCAGGATGGATGTGCAGTTTTGTGTACAATGAATGGACCTTATGCAAATACAATGCACCGCCAGAATGCTTACAGAAGCCTTATTACCGCCGAAAAATTTATTCGAGACAGCGGTAAGTTTACAGAAAATATAAGCCGCTTTGATTATACAAACGACGGAATTAATGAATATATCTGCAGCATGCAAAATTATTTTGCCTATGTTTCTCTTTTAGGAGGGGCTGTTCAGGAACTTGATGTTATGAAAAACTGCGGAAACTATGCAGATAACTTAAACCGGGTTTTTGAATATGATGGCGCAGATGATAACTATAACCGCGGACTTTTTATAGATCATCTTTTTGGAAATGACCAGTTTGACCGCTACATAAATGGAGAAGCCGCAGGTGATGGAGTATTCTCAAGAATCTATTACAAAGAAGTTAAATTATCAGCCAGCCGTAAAGAATTGCAGCTTTTAGCAGAGGCTGAATATAAACCGACACATCAAAAGGTTAGTCTTAGAAAAAAATATATATTTAATTCAAACGGGTTAAGTGTTCAATATATTTTGAAAAACGAAAGTTCTAAAACATTACAATTAAAATTTGCTGTTGAATCTAACTTTGCTGATGTTAACTTTGAAAACGGCCTGGTAAGTTATTTTAATATTGAAGTTGCAGACAAAGAAAAGGTTCAGATAATTGATCCAAAAGCTTCTACAAAAGAAATAAATCTAAAAGAAGGAATGAATGCTCTGGATGTTGTCCGTCTTACAGATACAAAAAGGGGAGTTTCCTTTGCCTTTGAACCAAACGAAAACTGCGGATATTTTTATTCTCCGCTCATTTTCCACCGCCCTGATTTTATTACCAGCAAGCTCATGACAACTGCTGCAACCTTTGTTTCTACACTTTATTGGGATATAGATATAGAAAGCGGTAAAGAAACAGAGAAAACTATAAACTTTACAATTACATCAGTTAAAAAAGCAAAGAAAGAAAACTGATTATTTTGAAAGATTTGGTTTTTCTTCCTTAATCTTAAACTTTACAACCCAGTTAGTTGAATCCGGAGAAACTCTCTTAAGCTTATACTTTATATAATAGCTTTTTCCAGGCTGGAAGGTTTCTGTAAAAGAAGCGTTGTAAATCTCTGCAGGAGAAAAGAAGAGATTTCCGGGATCTTTAATATTACAGCGGATTTCTATCGGTTCCCTGATGTTTACAGCAAGATAGCCTTTATCCTGGCCATTTAAAACCTTATATACAGAGAAAAGTTCGTTTTCAATAAAGGTTGGTTCAATATTTTTGTGGAATTTAATAAGGGCACATGAACGTGGGTCTACAAATATATTTTTAAAGGTCCACTTTTCAAAGGTGCCGGAAACAGAAGTTTGAAGATTAATGATTTTGTCTTCTTTATCTTCTTTTTCAGAAGAAATAACCTGGGTTGTATGCATTACGGCCTTTACTTCAAGAAATCCGTCCGGAGGATCCATAGTAAAGTAGAGGGTGCAGAACTGTGTGGTTTCTTCATCAGCCTGCAGATTAAGCTCCCATTCAGGAAGTTCTTCTAATACTTCTTCAGTTTCGGCATCGCAAAGGTATGTATATTCTATGTTTTCTGAAATAGTTTCGTAATCAATAAGATATGAATCAAGTACAATATCTGTTTTTTCTTCTACCAGATCACAAACCTTAAGATAAGGCAAAGACTGGAAAATAGTAACAAGTTCTTCGTCTGTAGGTCTGATAGTGTTGGAAGTTAACACAACTTTATTAATAACAAATACATCATCTTCAAGATCATCAACCTTGATTTTTCTAGTTGTTGTACAAGAAGCCAAAAGTGTAATAAAAACGATTGTTAAAAATAATATTTTTTTCATAATAAGTAAATTCTATACTATAAAAGGAATGTGTCAAGTAAAATGTTTGAAAATAATAAATTTTGAATCTCTTCTTATATAAAAAATAGCTTCCGCCGAATTTCGCCTTGCAAAAACCGGCGGTTAACCGCCTAAACGCTGAATTGCCTTGGAACTATATACGTTGCCGCTCTCGCGGCAGCAATTCAGAGTTTTTTTTGCAATTCGAAATTCGGCTCGCGCTATTTTTTTATATCAATATAATATAATTATTTACCAACATTTTATTATATTTTTGACTATATTTTTTACTTCACAGATGCCGATAAATGGTTTATAATTAATGTATTGTTTAAAAGTCCATAATCATTAAAAAAAAGTTACATGATGAGTGTTTATACAAACTTTACTACAAAAATTAGGAGACTTTTATGTCAAAAGCTAAAATCAATCGAAAGGCAGGTCGTGCCGGAATATGGCTTCCATGGTACGCTTACATGCATATTATTCTGGTTTATACTTCTCCGTTTTTACTTCTCACACCAGTTGGACTTTTAACAGACCTTTTCAGTATGGAAGAATTTGGTCTTATATTTACTAATCCGATAATCAATTTTATTACTGTAATGACCTTTGTTATAGCTTTTGCAATGGCTTTTTGGGAAAGAAAATTCCTTAAAGAATATAATGGTTCTCCTGAATCTATCAAAAAGACAAACCAAAAACTTAAAATCACTGCATTAGGTAATATTGCAATTCCTATCACTTTACAGTTTGTTCAGGCAACGGCAATAATTATTTTCTTAAAAAGAAATAATATTCAACTACGAGCTTTTTTGGGACAAGATCCATCTGTTTTTATATACATGGTTTTGCTTGGCTCTTTGTTTGATATAGGTCTTTTATTCTATGTACTTCAGGTTCGTGTTATTGAACCTCGTTTGCGAGATATTCCTTTTAATAAAAAAGAGCTTCCACTAAATTTAATTCAACGAAATGTTCTTACAATGTCTTTTGGTGTTCTTGGATGTATGTTCCTTATATTTGTTACTTTGAATCCTCTTGCATTACAGGAAGGAGCAAGCGTAGTTTATAAAAGACTTTTGCCTATTATTATTTATTCTTTAACTTATTTTGTTACTGTAAACCTGCTGCTTACAGATGATATAAAATTATGTTTAAAAAGAATTAATCATGTTACAGATGCCCTCAGTAACAACGATTACACAGTAGAAGATCAGTGGGCAACAAATCGCAGTGAGTTAGGTCTTATTGTTCATTCTGTAAATAATTTTAAAAATAAAGCAAATGGTATTCTTGTAAAATTTGATAATTCTGCAAAAAGAACTTCTTCTGAGTCTGATGATCTTGTATCTAATATGGATATTACTAAAAACAATATTGCAAGTATTACAGAATCTCTTTCAAGCATTAAATCCGAAATTGAAAATCAGTCTGCTGGTGTTCAGGAATCTAATTCTTCGATTGAACAGATTATGGGTAATATTCGTGCCCTTAATAATTCTATTGAAGCACAGGCTGCTGGCGTTACACAGTCTTCTGCTGCTGTAGAAGAAATGGTTGCTAATATTGCTTCGGTTTCTCAGATTCTCGAGAAGAATAATGAGATGGTAAATCTTCTTACTGAAGCTTCTGAAAAAGGGCAGGAACAGGTTAAGATTGCCGTAGATACTGCAGAAGGTGTTTTACAGCAATCTGCCGGTATTCTGCAGGCTTCAAGCATCATTCAGAATATTGCAAGCCGTACAAACCTCCTTGCTATGAACGCAGCTATTGAGTCTGCTCATGCTGGTGAAGCAGGTAAGGGTTTTGCAGTAGTTGCTGAAGAAATCCGAAAGCTTGCAGAGCAATCAAGCTCTCAGTCAAAGGCTATTGATGAAAATCTTCATTCTCTTTCTGATGCAATTTCTCATATTACAACAGATATTGGACACGTTAAAGTTGCCTTTGAAAGTATTTATGACCTTTCTCAAAAGGTTCGTGAACAGGAAACTGTTATTGCAAACGCAATGGAAGAGCAGAATTCCGGTAACCAGCAGGTGCTCGAAGCCATGCATGCAATCAGCGATTCAACAACAGAGGTTAAGAACGGTTCTGCAGAAATGCTTGTTGGCGGAGAACAGATTCTCAAAGAAATGCAGCAGCTTTCAGAAATTACAAGGGTTATTTCTGAAACTATGAATCAGATTAATGATTTCTCTATGCATATTTCAGATGCAGTTGCCGTAACAACAGCTTCTACAAATTCTACTAAACAAAATGTTACCGATTTGATTAGTGAACTTGAATCCTTTAAACTGGCAGAATAGAGGTAAGAAGAATGTTAGACCCGGTAAAAAAATTATTTGATATTAAAGGGCCAAAGGTTGCTGAAGCCTTAAATAAAAGACATTTTGAAGCTTATTATCTGTCTAATAAAGAAGACGCTGTAACAAAAATTCTTGAGCTTATTCCAAAAAATCATTCTGTTGCCTGGGGTGGTACAATGACAATGGACCAACTTGGGCTTAAAGATAAGCTTATTTCTGCTGGTTATACTTTAATTGATAGAGACAAGGCTTCCAGTCCTGAAGAACGTGAAAAGATAATGCATGATGCTTTAAACTGTGGTTCTTTTATAATGAGCAGCAATGCAATTACAGAAGACGGTCAGCTTTTTAATATCGATGGTAAGGGTAACAGAGTTGCAGCTCTAATATACGGACCGGAAAATGTAATTATTATTGCAGGTATGAACAAGGTTGTTCAGAATATGGATGCCGCTTATGACCGCGTTAGAGGTTATGCTGCACCTGCGAATGCTCAGCGTTTTGATATTGACACTCCATGCAAAAAAATCGGCGAATGTGCTGATTGTCTTTCTTCTTCAACAATTTGTGCGCAGTTTGTTACCACACGAATCTGTAAGCCAGCCGGTAGAATAAAGGTTGTGCTTATAGGCGAAGAACTTGGAATATAAAATTATCAATATGGTAAAAAATTACTCCCGCAAAGTTTTGTGTTTTGCTCCGCTGAACGAAGAGGACGCTCCACAAAACCCAAAACTTTGCTCCGCAATTTTTTACAAATTTATTTTTCTATTACTATTTCTCTTAATAAGCAACAACCTTTATTCCCAGCCAGTTACCATAAGTTACGCCGGAAACGACAACTACATTCTCACAGAACGTACAGATTTACGTCGGTATGATAATAATAAGTATGTTGGTTTAACAAGCCGTGAAGTAAAATCATTTATAACGCCATCTTATGAAAATGGTGAAAAAGTTTATGACGGGCTTTTTTATGTAGAACAGGATACTAAACATCTGGCGGCTGTAATTGATGAAGGTATTCATGATGCAATTGTTTCTGTTTTTAAAATTGATGAACAGGGCAATATGAATATGCTTGAAGATAATGGATATCCTTCGTTCAGAAGCTTTCCGTCTTTTCCAAAAAAAGAAATTAAAAAGGGTGATACATGGGAAGCAAAAGCAGAGCGTGCTGTAGATCCCACTGGCGAAGGTAAAATCACACGAATGCCAATTTTTATTCAGTACACTTATAATGGAGATCAGATTTTTAATCAGAAAGATGTTTATGTAATTAAAGCATTGTGGGCCACGAGATACGGTTATGGAATTGGCGTAAGCTATCAGGATTTTGATGGAGACCGTGAATTAAAATCAGCAACAGGAAAGCATGAAGCTACATTATATGTTGAAAAAGAAACTGGTGCTGCTTTATTAATTCGTGATAATGTAAATGAAGAGTTTGTTTATACAGACGGACGCAAAATTGCCTATAAAGGAACTATTTCCCTGTTTACAGATTATCCAAGTGGAGTAGAGGAAGATGTAATTTTACCTGCAATCAACCGTCTGATTGCCGAAAGCAATATTGAATATGAAAAAACAGATTCAGGATATATGTTGATTATCCGTGATCTACAGTTTGTTGCAAATAAAGCAGAGCTTCTTCCAGATGAAAAAAACAGACTTGATCAAATAGCAGACCTCTTGAAAAAAGTTCCGAAAAATCAGATTCTTATAGAGGGTCATACGGCTCGAGTTGGAGATGAATCTGACGAAATGCAGCTTTCTTTAGACCGTGCACATACAATTGTAAATGAAATGGGCAAAAGGGGAGTAAATACAGGTAATCTTATTACCAAAGGTAGCGGTGGAACAAAGCCTGTTGCCGACAATGATACCCCGGAAGGAAGAGCTAGAAACAGACGTGTTGAAATTACTATTTTAACTGGAAAATAAAAGGTCCTTCGACAGGCTCAGGAACCACTAAAAAATTGGGGTCCCTGAGCCTGTCGAAGGGCAAAAGGAATAAATTATGACAGACGAACAGATTAATGAACTTTTTACAGATGTATTTGAACTTTTAGATATTTATAAGGAATATTCACCTTTACATTCAGATGGCTCCAGCAATATAGATAATGTAAAGCCTGCAATTATAAATATGATTGATTATATTATAAAAGAGCCTATGGAAGCTGCAGCTTTAAAAGATTGGCTTGATAATACTGATTTTTGGACTGCACCTGCTTCTACTAAATTTCATGGAAATTTTAAAGGCGGTTTAAGCCTTCATACCGTAATTGTAATAAAACAATCCCTTGAGTTTGCAAAACCTGTTTTAGAAAACTTCTTTACAAGTCCGGGAGCTCAAAAATATACAATTTCGGCAAAAGATATTTTTGTAAGTGCACTTGTTCATGATTTTTGTAAGACTGGCTTTTATGGCGTTGAATACCGTAACACAAAAGATATAAGCGGTAACTGGGTAAAACAGCCATTCTACAAAACAAAATCAGAAAATAGAAATCTTGGCCATGGAAACGAGTCAGTTCTTATGCTGCTTAAAATCATGCCGTCTATGATAGAAAACCGCATGGTATTAGAAGCTGTTAGCCGCCATATGGGATTTTCAGACCTTTCTGACAGTGAAAAATACAATTATTCAAATTTTCTGGACAATCCACTTGTAGTTTTGTTACAGCTTGCAGATCAGACCGCTGCTCAGTGGTTTGGATGTTAACCTCATGTCATTCTCAGTCTTGACCTATTGTCATTCTCGGGTTTGACCCGAGAACCTTATATTTAATATTATTAAAAAACTTTAATAATATTAAAGAAATCCTATTGTTTTATTTTTTCTTTTGGTTTATATTATAGTTAATCATTAATTTTGGAGAAATTATGGCTAAAGGAAGACCGTTAATTAACACGGAGAGATGTAAAGGCTGCGCACTTTGTATCCGCGTTTGTCCTAAAAAAATTCTGGAAATGTCAAAAGAAACTAATGGTCAGGGTGTTCATTATCCTGTTTGTATTGATGAGGCAAACTGTATTGCCTGCGCTTTTTGTGCAACTATGTGCCCGGATTGCGTTATTGAAATAGAGGCAGAGTAGATATGAGTAAAAAAGTTTTAATGAAAGGTAATGAAGCAATTGGAGAAGCTGCAATCCGTGCAGGATGCCGTTATTATTTTGCTTATCCAATCACTCCACAAAATGAAATACCTGCATATATGGCAAAACGCTTACCCGAAGAAAATGGATGTTTTCTTCAGGCAGAAAGTGAACTTGCCGCTGTAAATATGGTTATGGGTGCAAGTGCCGCCGGTGCCCGCGCAATGACTTCTTCATCTTCACCAGGAATTTCTCTTAAACAGGAAGGAATCTCATATCTTTCCGGAGCTCAGCTTCCTGCAGTAATCGTAAACATGATGCGTGGTGGCCCGGGTCTTGGAAATATTAGTGGTGCTCAGGGAGACTACTTTCAGGCAACAAGAGGCGGCGGAAACGGAGACTATCATGTTGTAGTAATTGCACCTGGAACTGTTCAGGAAATGGCAGACTGTACTGTAAAAGCATTTGAGATTGCAGATAAATATCGTGTTGTATGTATGATTTTGGGAGACGGTTACCTTGGACAGATGAGTGAGCCATGTATTCTTCCTGAATACATTAAAGAATTTCCTCCAAAACCTTGGGCTCTTACAGGCCGCACTCCGGATCGCGAAAACAACATTGCTCTTTCTTTGCGCTTAAACGGAGATGACTACGACTTAAATAAACATACAAAAGAGCTTTTTGAAAATTATGACCGCATTCAGGCTAATGAAACAATGAGCGAAACATATATGTGCGATGATGCAGATATAGTTCTTACAGGTTATGGTACAGCTGCCCGCGTTTGTAAAAAGGCTGTAAAGATGTTACGCGAGCAGGGTATTAAGGCCGGACTTTTCAGACCTATTACTTTATGGCCATTCCCTCAGAAAGAACTTGAAGCTGCCTGTGCAAAAGCTAAAAAAATCCTTACCGTAGAAATGTCTATGGGACAGATGGTACAGGATGTTAAGCTTTATAGTGGTCACAAGGTTAGTGATGTGGAATTCTACGGCGAGCCTGGTGGAATTATTCCTAAAGTTGATGCAATTATTGTGAAGGTAAAAAGCTATGTCTAAGAAATACGAATTCCCTAAATCAATGAAAGATGTAAAAACTCATTACTGCGGCGGCTGCGGACACGGAATTGTTCACAAGCTCATTGCCCAGGTAATTGATGAAATGAATATTCAGAGCGACGTACTTTTAGTTGCTCCTGTTGGTTGTGCCGTATATGCCTACAACTATATAAACGTAGATTCCTGCGAAGCTGCTCATGGTCGTGCTCCTGCAGTTGCAACCGGTATGAAGCGTGTACACCCCGACAAGCTTGTTATAAGCTACCAGGGTGACGGAGATCTTCTTGCAATTGGTACAGCAGAGACTGTTCATGCTGCAAACCGCGGAGAAAACATCACAGTAATCTTTATTAACAATGCAATCTACGGAATGACAGGCGGTCAGATGGCTCCAACTTCTCTTGTTGGTCAGGTAACAAAAACAACCCCTTATGGCCGCGATGCAAACGATGTTGGTTATCCAATTCGTGCCTGTGAGCTTATAAATACTCTTGTAGAACCAAAATATATTGAACGTTGTGCAGTTTACGATGTAAAGCATATTAATCAGACTAAGGCTGCAATTAAAAAAGCTCTGACTTACCAGAAAGAAGGAAAGGGCTACAGTTTTGTAGAAGTTTTGAGTATGTGTCCAACAAACTGGGGTGTTGCTCCAACAGTAGCCGCAGATTGGGTAAAAGATCAGATGGAACCATATTATCCGCTGGGAGTTTTCCGTGATGTACCTGCAGGTAATATTCCGGAGGCTGCAAAACCAACAGCAGGCGTTGTAGTTCCAGGAGGTGCAAAATGACAACAGAAATAATTTTTGCAGGTTTTGGCGGACAGGGTGTAATTTTAGCAGGAAAGATTCTTACACTTGCCGGCATGAGTGAAGATAAATTTGTTTCACACATTCCATCCTACGGTGCCGAAATGCGCGGTGGTACAGCCAACTGTTCAGTTATCGTAAGCGATGAAGAAGTTGCATCTCCTGTAATCGAAAAGCCTGATGTAGTAGTGGCTTTAAACAAACCATCAATGACAAAGTTTGAAGAATGGCTAAAACCGGGCGGACTTCTCATTTACAATTCAAGCCTTATTGACATTGAACCAAGCCGCAAGGATATCCGTGTACTTGCACTTCCTTGTAACGAGATGGCAGAAGAAACTAATAATCCTCGTGGTGCCAACATGGTTGTACTTGGCTGTCTTGCAAAGGTAATCCCCGGCATGGTAAGCGGTCCTAAACCTTTTGAATATGCTCTTGATGAAGCAATCAGTGAGCGTAACAAAAAGTTTAATCCGATTAATATTGCCACTATTGAGAGTGCATACAATAAAGATTACGAAATTAAAGGATAAAAATATGAGTGAAAAAAATAAAATTGGTGCAAAGGTAAAGCTGGTTCGCGAAAACCGCAAACTCAGTATCGAAGATGTTAGTGAACGCACAAACTTAAGTGTCGCTCAGATTGCAAGTATTGAAGACGGAAGTCTTGTTCCAAACCTCACACCACTCATTAAGATTGCACGTGTACTTGGTGTACGTCTTGGTACTTTCATGGACGATGATGAAAACCTTGGACCTGTTGTATCGCGTGCTTCTGAAAAAAAGGAAGTAACACGCTTCAGCGACCGTGGAAATGCTGTTAATTCAGATCTGGATTTTTATACTCTTGCCCAGAACAAAGCCGGCCGCCATATGGATCCTTTTGTAATTGATATCTTCCCAAGCTCAGAAGAAGAAATTAAAACTTCTACTCACGAAGGCGAAGAGTTCATTTATGTTCTTGAAGGTCAGGTAGAAATTATTTACGGTAAAGATAAATATCTTCTTGAAAAAGGCGATTCAATTTATTACGAATCAATTGTTGCACATCATGTACACAGCTATGGCGAGAATAATGCAAAGATTCTTGCTGTAGTTTATACTCCAGTGTAAAAAAAGGGTGGTGGATCAACCACCACCTTATTAATTATTCCCCGGCTTGTATCTTTTCTTCCAGTAACTTATATTCAGAAATATCTTCAAACATAATATAGAATACGAAGCTTTGTTTGTTTGTGCTTATCTGCCAGATATGTGAACGAATATGCTTTACATCATGCTTACTGAGGTTATGTATTCTAACTTCGCATTTTACTTCATCCTGAGTTGTTGATGCTTTTTCAAGAGCTGTCTTAAATACTTTACCATTCTTTGATTGTACAAATCTTGAGAAAAGATTATTTACTACATCAAATGGTCTTTCGGCAACGCCAAACAATTCTTTTGCCTGATTATTAGTTCTCATTATTGTTGTATGAGATTTTGCAACATTGTATTCAACAATAATTGCGGCTCCAACAAAATGATCAAAAATATAGGATTCCTGTGTTGTAGGATTTATAAATTTTGCAATCTGAAAACGTTCTTCACTTCGTTCATGCTTAAACTCAAATTGCTTTTCTTTCTCCCTAAGGATTTTTATAAAGGCTTCCTCAGGCATTGGTTTTGCATATAAGAAGCCCTGAATAATATCACAACCAATACTCTTAAGAAATTGAACCTGTTCTTCTTTTTCAACCCCTTCGGCTATAGTTATATATTTAAGCTTTTGGGCCATGCGTATAACCGAACTGATGATTGTTCCACCACGATTTATTAGTGAAGAAGATTCTTCGTTATCTTTTGAAAGATTGTTTTCTTCTTCGGTGACTTTTGAAAGGTTAGTTGTGTCATTCAAAAATCCCATATCGAGTTTGATAATATCAATAGGAATATCTTTGAGGGAATTCAAAGAAGAATAGCCGCTTCCAAAATCATCCATGGCAATTTTAAAACCAAGACTTCGAATCTGATTTATTCGATTTAAGAAGTTTCCTTCATCGCCAATGTATGCACTTTCTGTAATTTCAAAGTGAATAAGTTCCGGTGGAATATGGTATTCATCTTTAAGATATTTAATTGTGTAGTAAATACCGTCAGACTCAAGACTTACCCGCGAAATATTAATAGAAATTGGAACCGGGTCATAACCTGCGTCAATCCAGCGACGAATCATGCTGAAGGCCTTTCTCCAGATTTCCTTATCAAGATAGCGGATAAAACCATTTTTTTCTGTTACAGGAATAAAAATAGAAGGAGAAATAATTTGACCTTCATTATTAATCCAGCGGCAAAGAGCTTCGGCACCAACAAGTTTATTTGAAGAAGTAGAATATTGAGGCTGGAACCACAAAACAAATTCATTATTATCGAGTGCAGACTTCATCAAGGTAGAAAGTTTTGCTTCTTCATGTTGTTTTTGCTTTAAGATTTTTGTGTATCCATTGTAGGTGTTTTCCTGTTGTGTAACCCTAAGATCCATGGCAAGGATTGCGCTGTTTATCATATTCATTACAGAAAGATTTTTTTCATCTGTATTATCCTGCATGCTATAATAACCAAAGCGCATAGTAATAGGGTAATTTATACCAAGAGATGTACAGTCAAAAGATTTAAGATTGTTGATTTTCTGAATATTATCGATTGTTTCTTCAATAAAGAAAGCAAACTGTCCGCTGGTAATTCTTGCATACCAGCCGTTACCGTCAAGAACTTCGCTCAGCTTTTGGCTTATTGTACGTAATACTGCATCTCCAATATCACTTCCAAAAAGTTCATTGATAACCTTATATTTGTTAATATCACCACAATAGAGTCTGTATATTTTATCTGGATTTTGTGTAATAACACTTGAAACTTTTTCTATAAAAGCTTCTTTGTTTGGACAATTTGCAACTGTATCGGTGTAAAGGCGGTGACGCATTTCGTCATTCATGTAATGAATACAATTTTCCTTTTTTGTATAAGAATAGGCAATTGCAGTAGCCATATTTTTGCAGGTTTTGTATCCGCACATACCACAATCAATATGTCTTTTTTCATCTGTTGTTTTTAGCATTGAATTAAAAATATCATCATAAACAGAATCTGGGATATGATATGGCTGAATGTATCGTTCTGTAAAGTGGCGGGTAAAATCATTGAGATCGAAATCTTTAAATTTTTCAAAAAGGAATCTGGTTGACTCTTTATAATCTGTAGTCTGATCTCCAAAACTATCAAAATAATCTTTAAACTCTTTTATGAAGCGTGAAAAGTTTTCACCTTTTTTATAAACCGATGTTTCGGTTCCAGGACCTTCAAAACATCCCTGCTGACAGGCATATACTTCACAAAGAAGAGGCTGTAAATTTTCATAATCACTTTCGGCGTACATTAAAATGCGTTTAAAAGTTGGATCTCCGGCACCACTGTGAACCATAGTTATATCTTTTACAGAGAAAAAGCGAGAAATTAATGTTTTATAAAAACCTGTTCTGATTGCAAAACGACCAAAACCAATAGATTCCAAATCGGACTTATAAGGTTCATATTTTGAAAAATCAACATCCTTTATTGTTTTCCAGATGTGATGATAGGTAAGATTATAATTTATATTTCCATTGGTATTTTTTGTTTCAATTTCATCTTTTTTTGCAATACAAGGCCCCAGATAAGCAAGCTTATTTGTGTCTTCAAGATATTTATGAACATAAATTGCAGTACACAAGGGGCCCGACTGTACAGGAATTACCTTACTTATAAGCTGGGGATATTTCATTTCAACAACATTAATAAAAGCCGGACAATTGTTTACAATAAAAGCTTTTTCTCTTGCAGATTTATAATAATTGTCTTTAAGATATTTTACAGTGCCCCAGATTGAAATTTCGGAACCAAAAGTGGAGTCATATATTTTTTCTACACCAATCGAATGAAAGTATTGAAGAATTTTTTCTGCGTTATCACCAAAAGTAAAATAAAAACTTGGATCAACAATAAGAGAAATCTTTTCGCCGTTCTGAAGATCATTATAAAAGCTGTCAATATCATCAAGGTATTCGCGGGCTTCGTGAATACAAAGTGTAATACATTTACCACAGTGATTACATTTGTCTGAATCTATGGCAATGATTTTTTTACCCTTTCTTGTGGCCGAAATATTTGCACCCATAATAGAGCATTGAGAAATACAATAATTACAGCCGATACAGTTATCATTAGTTATTAATATTCCGTTGTTGAATCTAAACATTAAAGTATCTCCCGGAAGGTTTATTCAAAAGATATCAGAACAAGCGATTGATTTAAGTTGTTATACATTATCTGTTCACCATAACCAGAAACTCCAATGTATTTACCGAGTAAAGATGAAAGTCGATTAATAAAATCATCAAATCTATTTTCTTCTTTCAAAAGCTTTGTACGTGATAAACAGTGAACAGCAATTGAGAAAGAAGGATTTGGCAACAGCTTTTTCATATGCTTTGCCGTTTCATCCCAAACACTGTCAAAATGATCAATTTCAAGAAGAACTACACGGGTCATGTTATAAAGACGTGTATAATAAATAATAGAATCATCATCCATAATTTCTTTTGCTTCAGAAATCAGAATGTTTTTGCCTTCAATTCTACCAATTGGATTTAATTTTACAGTTTGTAAAAGTTGCGCTTTTTCTACATTCAAAAGATTACATAAAACTTCTGCTGCAGGTTTATTATCAAATTCATAAACTCGAAGCTGGTCACAATCAACATCTGTTATTCTAAGCTGGTGGGCAGTAGGGCGGAATAGATTTTCTCTATATAGCTGAACCTTTCCCTGAAGATTGTGAATGAAAATGAAGGAACATGATTCAATATAAATGTCCCCGTTTAAAGCTACCAGAGAAGTTTTTTCGTCAATATTGCTTCCAGCGGTTGAGCCTGCAACTTTTATATCTGTTCCTTTTAAAACATCTTCAAAAGTATCAAGAACAAGCTCTTCGCATCTAAAACCGGATGTTGTAAATTCCAGACAGCAGGTATTATCAGTTGATGTAAGAGATTTTAAGGCTTCACGGATATGCTGACTGTAGTTTTTTGGATGACGTGATACTTCATAAATCATGCCGGAAGAACATTCAACACCGCTGTAAATTGCCATGACAGAAAGGCCTTTTTCGGAATATCCGTCTGTACAGAAATTTATACAAGTTGAGGCACCTATAGAAGTGGCTTCGGGAAACTTTTCCTTAAGTTCTTTGGCATAATACCATAAATCTTCATAATCAGAGAAAAAAATTATGATTTTTGGTGAACAATTCTGAGAAGCAATAACATCAAAGCATACCTGGAAATCGCTCTCTTTAGAGCCGGTCCCACTTAATGCTGTAAGTACACGTTCCATATTAATATTATAACATAGAAAATGGGAAAGTTATAGTTTAAATTTATATTTCATGTTACTTTAATTATATTAAATAACTTTAATAATATTTAATTTTTCTATTGAATTTTTACTTTTTTTTCTTTATTATATAATTTATGATTGAATTAACCTTATCACAATTATTAAGAGAAAAAACAAAGGCAAATCCACAACAGGAATTTATGGTTTATGCAGACAGAGATCTGCGCTTTACTTATGCACAATTTGATAAACGTGTTGATGATTTAGCCTGCGGACTATATGCAATTGGTGTTAGAAAAGGCGATAATGTTGGTATATGGTCTACAAATGTTCCGGACTGGCTTACTTATATGTTTGCCTGTGCCCGTCTTGGGGCTGTTGCTGTTACAGTTAATACTTCTTATAAATCTCATGAGCTTGAATATCTTGTAAAACAGGCAGATCTTACAACCTTGTGTCTTTGCGATGGTATAAAAGATTCAAATTACGTTGCAATGATTAAAGAGCTTGTTCCCGAAATTGATGAATACGAGCGCGGATGTTTAAAATCAAAACGCTTTCCATGTTTGCGTAATGTTGTTTTTATGGGGCCGGAAAAATTCCGCGGACTTTATTCAACTCCGGAACTTCTTCTTCTTGGTCAGCATGTTGATATACAGATTATTCATGATATAGAAGCTCAGGTTAGCCAGCACGATGTTGTAAACATGCAGTATACCTCCGGAACAACAGGATTCCCAAAAGGTGTTATGCTTTCAAGCCACAATATCATTAATGATGGATTTATTATTGGTGAACGCATGCGCTATACAGAGAAGGATAGACTTTGTCTTATAGTACCGCTTTTCCATTGTTTTGGTATTGTACTTGGTGTAATGGCAGTTCTTACTCATGGCGGTACTCACGTTCTGCTTGAAACTTTTGATCCTCTTGTAACCCTTGCTTCAATACAAAAAGAGAAGTGTACATCGCTTTATGGCGTTCCTACAATGTTTATTGCAGAGCTTAATCATCCAATGTTCAGCATGTTTGATTTATCTTCTTTGCGTACCGGTATTATGGCAGGTTCTGGAGTTCCTGTAGAACTTATGAAAACTGTTATTGAAAAAATGCACATGCCCGAAATTACATCGGTTTATGGTCTTACAGAATCAAGTCCTGGTATGACTCAAAGCCATTGGGATGATACTGTAGAAGTAAAGGCTACAACAGTAGGCGATGCTTTTGAAGGAATTGATGTTAAGGTATTAGATCCCGAAACCGGTAAAGAATGTCCAATTGGAGTTCAGGGAGAAATGTGCTGTAAGGGCTGGAACGTAATGAAAGGTTATTACAAAATGCCCGAAGCAACTGCAGAGACAATCGACAAAAACGGATATTTACATTCCGGAGACCTTGGTGTAAAAGACGAAAACGGAAACTTCAGAATCACAGGCCGAATTAAAGATATGATTATCCGCGGTGGTGAAAATATCTATCCAAAAGAAATAGAAGAATTCCTGGCACAGATGCCCGAAATTAAAGATATTCAGGTTGCTGCTGTAAAGAGTGAACGCTATGGAGAAATTACAGGAGCCTTTATAATTCTTCACGAAGGAAAAACTCTTACAGAACAGGATGTAATTGAATTCTGCCGCGATAAGCTTTCTAAATTTAAGTGGCCTCAGCTTGTAATGTTCCTTGATGAATTCCCTATGACAGGTAGTGGAAAAATTCAGAAGTTCAAGCTTACAGAAATTGGTACAAAATACCGCCGCGAAGTTTTGAAGGTTGACGATTAATAAAAATATGATAAAATAGAATAATAAAGAAACTCAAAAAGGATGCGGCCGGGCAATTTTGTTTAACAATAAGAGTTAGATAAGTTCTTAATCGGAGTAATCGAATGGCTTATTCAAGCATTGCAATTATTGCTTTACTTGTTCATTTAATAATTAATTACGACGTATTTAAAAATAAAAAAAATGTCTCAAAGTTCCTGAACAATTCTTACAGATTATTTTTATACAGTGTAATGGCAAATTATATAATGGATGCTTTATGGGGCATTCTTTATGATGCTAAACTGATTAAACTTATTTATATTGATACATTTTTATACTTTGCAGCAATGACAATTGCAGTATTCTTCTGGACAAGATATGTTATTGAATTTCTTAATGAAAAAAATATTTTTATAAAAATCCTGTCTTTTTTTGGATGGAGTTACCTTGTTCTTGATGGAATTTCACTTATCGTTAATTTCTTTATTCCAATCAAATATTACTTTGATTCTGATTGCGTTTATCATGCATGTGTAACAAGATATACGGCACTATGTTTCCAGATTTTCATGTTCTTTATAACTGCGATATATGTATTCGTTTATGCATATAAAACAAAAGGAAAAGAAAAACTTAGACGAAGAATTATAGGTGGATTTGGATTTGTAATGACACTTTTTGTTATTGCTCAATATTTTTATCCCTTACTTCCTTTATATTCAATAGGATATCTTTTAGGAACCTGTCTTATACATACTTTTGTACTCGAAGCTGAAAAAGAGGATTATAGAAAGCAGCTGGAGGATTTAATTTCAAAAGAAAAACTACAGAAAGAAGAAATAGGTTCTACCAGAAAACTTGCATATACCGATTCATTGACAGGTGTAAAAAATAAAAGAGCCTTTATCGAAGCAGAAATAGAAATTCAAAATGCCTTGAATTGTGGTTTAATAACAGAGTTTGGAATTATTGTCTGCGATTTAAATGGTCTTAAAGAAATCAATGATACTAAGGGGCATGATTTCGGGGATAAATTCATAAAGACAGCCAGCCAGATGATCTGTAATTGTTTTAAACATAGTCCTGTTTATAGAATTGGTGGAGATGAATTTGTTGTTTTCCTGCGAGGTCAAGATTATCAAAATAGAGAAACATTAATTAACAGCTTTGATAAAATCATGTATGAAAATCTTTTAAAAAATGAAGTAGTTATTTCTTCGGGCCTGGATATTTATCACGCAGATAAAGAGGATACTTTTCAGATTGTTTTTGAAAGAGCAGATAAAAAAATGTATGCAAGAAAGAAAATCCTTAAAGATATAAAAGGCAATGTATAAAAAAAAGTCAGTTCAAGTTGAACTGACTTTTTTTATTTGCGGTAAAAGTAATTAGCGCCACATTTTGTCATCGTATGGAGTATCTTCAACACCTTTAGATTGTAAATTTTTTACCATTTTTTCAAGAGTTGGTTTCCACATATTCTTAAACCATTCTGTATGACCAAACCATTTTACAAGAGTTGGGCTAACAGCATAATATGTTTTAATAAACAATCTACCGTACCATGTTGCTGCTAATGTGTTGTCGCGGAATCTTCTTAAAGTCCAGACTTCAGGACAGTCATAAGAACCATAAACACAAGTAGCTACATAACAACCACCAGATTTTTTTGTAGAAGAAGATGATGATGATTTGCTTCCAACAATTTCCTGAATTGCAGCTTTTGCAATTGCAGTAACTTCATCTGTAGTTTTTCCCATTAATTCACCTACATTCAAAAGGTAATTAAGTTCTGCATCTGCAAGTTCTCCATCAGAAGCAACAACAAATGTTACTTTTCTGATTGCTTCATCTGTCTGATTAACTGTTTTAAGGAAATCAGCAGCATTTTTGAGATACTGACCCATGTCTTCTTCTTTAATAAATTTCTGAACTTCTGTATCCCAAATTTGTTTTAAAACAATATGAGGAACATCATCGATCAATGCATCTGCAGCAACAACAAGGAAGGCTGCTTTAAGTTCGTCATCTTCAACTTTACCATCAGCACAAACTGCACCAATAGAAATTGCAAACAAGGCTCTTGCCAATGGCTGACGACATGTATAAAAGTTTTCATCCTTATCTTGAGCAACTTCAAAAGCTTTTAATAATGTATGAAGGAATTCATCTTCAGAATATCCAAGTTTTTCTGCAATTTTATAAGCATACTGAAATTCATCATCTGCCATATCTCCATCGCCAGCAGAGATAAGTACCAGATCAATCATAGCTGTTACAGCCTGATCATTTGCTTTAATAACTTCGCAAGCAGTTGATAAATAATCATCAATTGATCCAGTTTTTAAGGCATTGCCGAATGATTCAATTTCAGCTGCCCAGATTGAAGATAAAGTTGCTTCATCAATATCAGCAAAGTCCTTGTCGATAGTTGAGTGTGCTGTCTGAAGCTCTGCATCTTCAATTTCGCCATCTGCCATGATGTTACCAATAGCAATAGCAATCCTTGCTTTTAACAAGTTTTCGTTCATTTTCATCGTCTCCTGATTTTTTTTTATTTTTTTATGGTGGTTTTATAAGACTGTTGTTATGACTGTCGAAGTAGAACCACCATATTTTTACAATGTTGCACCAGGAATAGCTTTTTCGAATTCCGGATTTCCGTGTGTGTAGCGTGGAAGAATCTTTGGAGAAACTACGTCTCCCTTAATTCCGGCTGCTTCACGTTCTTTCTCGAATGCTTTTACATGGTCAAGATTGAGCTTGTCGCTGAGTTTAATATCTTTAAACATTTTACCTGCTTCAATTCCGGCTTCGCGGCCGAATACTACAACGTCGAGCAAAGAGTTACCCATAAGGCGGTTTGTTCCGTGAACACCTCCCGATGCTTCTCCGGCTACGAGCAGGTTAGCAATGTTTGTATGACAAGTCTTGTTAATTTCTACACCACCGTTCTGATAGTGGAGGGTTGGGTAAACAAGAATTGGTTCCTTACGGATATCGATTCCATACTTGATGAACATGTTGTACATAGCTGGAATTGATTTAAGGATTGTTCCTTCACCGTGAATCATTTCAATCATTGGAGTGTCTAGCCATACAGCATCCTGTACTTCGTTTTTAACACCACGGCCTTCGCGAACTTCACGGATAATACCACTAGCGTTTACGTCTCGTGTTTCAAGAGGGTGAATGTATACTTCTCCATCTTTATTTATAAGCTTTGCTCCAAGAGAGCGTACCTTTTCTGTTACAAGCTTTCCAAGAATCTGTGTTGGGTATGCAGCTCCTGTAGGGTGATACTGTAAAGAATCCTGGTAAAGAAGTTTTGCTCCGGCACGGTAAGCCATTACAAGACCATCGGCTGTAGCACCGTAGTGGTTAGAAGTTGGGAAGCCCTGATAGTGCATACGTCCGGCACCTCCGGTTGCAATAATTACAACCTTTGCCTTTGCAATGCGGATTTCACCAGTTTCTATGTTGAGTAAAACTGCACCGGCAGCTTCACCCTTGTCGTTTTTAATAATTTCGATGGCGGCTGTAAAGTCAACAACTGTAATGCGGTCTGCTCGGTTAAAGGTTTCGTCGCGGAGAGTACGCATAATTTCGGCACCAGAGTAGTCCTTACATGCGTGCATACGCTTGCGGCTTGTTCCACCACCATGAGTTGTTATCATTGTTCCGTCAGGCATTTTATCAAATTCAACACCAAGGTCGTTGAGCCATTTGATTACGCTTGGAGCCTTGTTTACCAGTGTATATACAAGTTCCGGTTTTCCGTCAAAGTGACCGCCACCAAAAGCATCAAGATAGTGCTGGGCAGGTGAGTCATTAGGCTTG
>Ga0247609_10001316_pt1 | contig 30158 bp, 38 predicted proteins | sample 172DNAGHGlowgp2_FD_193487 | JGI IMG/M metagenome (GOLD analysis project Ga0247609, IMG submission 193487) | Sheep rumen microbial communities from Palmerston North, Manawatu-Wanganui, New Zealand - 1728 DNA GHGlow gp2 | ecosystem: Host-associated > Mammals > Digestive system > Stomach > Rumen ... | reverse complement strand
GGGCTTCGACTCCTTGATGGCGTTCTATGCACAACGAGGTATTGACAAAGATACAAAGGTGCGTGGTTTTATCTCTTTCGATGATGTGCCCATGTCCTCTTTACTTCCAAATCATTTCTAACCGAGCTTCAACACTCACAAAACAATTTCACCATGTTATTCTCTTCAAATTCCGACTTCTACCCTACCCCTTCCAACGTCATTGATAAAATGATGATGGATGAAGATGTTTCCGGCAAGGTTGTATTGGAACCTTCTGCTGGTTCTGGCAACATTGTTCGCTGGCTCCAGCGTAATGGTGCCGATGTTATCGCGTGCGAAAATGACCCGCACCTTCAACAGTTGCTTCGTCCTCTCTGCCCGTTGTTGGCATCCGACTTTTTGACTGTTACCTCTGAACAGATTTCTCATGTTCAGTATATCGTGATGAATCCACCTTTCTCTCGTGGTGCCGAACACATCCTCCATGCTTTTGAAATTGCTCCTGCTGGTTGCACAATTATTGCTTTGTGTAATAGTGAGACTCTTTCTAATCCTTATAGCCGGCAACGCTCACAACTGAAGGAACTGATCGATCTGTATGGAAGTGACTCTTTCCTGGGACATGTTTTTGAAGATTCAGAAAGAAGTACCCGCGTCTGTGTCTCGTTGGTGAAACTGTATAAAGAAGGTGAAGGTTCCTGTGAGTTTGACAATTATTTCTTCTCCGCTTTCGATGAAGATGCAAACAAGGGGACTACTGAAGGACTGATGCCTTATAACTTCGTGCGCGAAATCGTCGGTCGTTTCGTTTCTGCTGTCAAGATGTTTGATGATGTCCTGAAGGTTTCTAAGGAAATCAACGAGACTGCCGAGTTTATTGATTATCGTATCGAAGTGGATGAACAGGGGAAAGAACGTCAGGTGCAACAACACTATGGCTACCTTCCCATCAAGTTCGGTGCTTATTCAACCTCTAAGGACATACCTTCAGAGGTGACACACCAACGCTATAAACGTGAACTCCAGAAGTACTACTGGCGCATAATTTTCTTGAAACTGAATATGGAGAAATACGCAACACGAGAATTGCGTGAACAGATTAACCGCTATATTGAAAGCCGTAAGGCTGCACCTTTCACAATGGCTAACATCTATCGTGTTATTGACATGGTAGTGCAGACCAATGGCCAGAGAATGCTTCGTGCTCTCTCAGAGGCTTTCGACCATATCTGTTCCCTTTCTGCTGAAAATTCCACGGCAGGAGAAACATGGAAAACTAATGCGAATTATATGGTCAACCGTCGTTTTATTGTTCCCTGGATGACTAATATAGGTGTTTGGGGAAAGATGGAGGTTGAATCCTATTCTCGTTCTACGGCCTCTGAGAAAATAGAGGATGTTTGCAAAGCCCTATGTGTTCTAACTGCTCGTAATTATGATGAAATTGGCTCTTTGCGCGATTTTGTCTATAAAAACACCCCTGAATGGGGCAAGTGGTTCGAGTGGGGTTTCTTTCGTTGCCGTGGCTACAAAAAGGGCACAATGCACTTCGAGTTTTTGGATGAAGAGGTTTGGTACCGCTTTAACTATGAAGTTGCAAAACTTAAAGGCTGGAGATTGCCCAAAAAGACTGAAAAAGCATAAAAAACAACATTAAAACCAAATTATTTTCAAGAAAAAGCGAAAAATTTTCTCAAAATGTTTGGAGGTTTCGCAGAAAAGCATTACCTTTGCATCGTCAATTTAAGTTTAACCGAGCCAAAAGGCTCACAAAACACAGTTCAATTATGACAATTTCTGATTTCAAACAAGTTGCAAAAAGTCGTGGTGGTTTCTACGACAACAGCCATAAGGCTGGTGAGAATTGGGCACGTACATGGGGCCTTACTTGGTGGCGTGATGTATGGTTCTACAAAGAATTTCGTTTGAATAATCTCGTGTATCGTACTGGTAAGGTATGTATGCGCCACTCTTCGCATTCACGTACAGAGTGCATCATTGATGACCGTGAAGTTACGGATAAAGATTTTCGTCGTGCCATTGCAGATCTTCCCGTTCCCGCATTAACTCCTGTTGCGCATCGATTAGGTGGTGGCATGTCTGCTATTGCTTCCCGTCCGGCTCCTGTACAACTTTGCTTCGAGTTTCCATCCTGAATTATAAACCGTTTCACTAAAAAACGAAAATCAATATGAAGAAATTTAACTTTGGCGTTATTCGACCCTTCCTGCGCGATGAGCAACACCTTATCCGCTATTATGCTAACGAGCATGAGAACACTTTACCCATGCTTTCACGGAGCCATTACAAGTTGAATCATTCAGACACTATGACTGTGGCCTCTGTTGTGCTACGTGGTATGATTCTGAATGGATGGACGTGTCAACAGACTTATGCCTGGTGGCAGGATTATCGTCGTCACATTGCAGACACTTGGGGAACTTGCTCTCGTGATGTCCTTTGCGGTCCAAAAATCTTTCAACGTGCTTGGACTGAGATTGCCCAACTGTTACCCGCTTATCAAGAGAGGATGAAAGAGTTTCCGACTCAGTGGTTCTACATGAACATTATCGATTGGACGGGTACACCTCGTAAATGGTTCTTTGACAGTCCAGATGTCGCCAGTGCTGTGCATTATTACAATCTGCACCGTCGCTCAGATCATTTCAATCAGGAATATCGTTCTTTATATTCTGTCACTTGGGATGGTCAGAAATTTATCAATCCACGTCGTGTCTCACTATCTAAAGCTGCATAACTATGGGAACCAGAGCTTATGTTATTATTAAGGTAAATGAGGCTGACAAAGGGCGTAGCCTTTCCTTCGACACAAAAAAACTGGATGCTGGCATGAAGCTGCTTGATGAGCAAAAATTCGAGAAGGGGCCAGATGGCTGCTATTGTCATGGATCACTTACGGATGACATCTTTAGAACCACGGAGAAAGTCTTTGCTAACTATCTGGCAATATACGTGCAAAGTGATGGATATCCTACTGGTCTTGGTGCCTGTCTGCTTGAACATTTCAATTCCCATGAGAAGGCTATGAATCTTCTGGCAGCTGGTACTGCTGAAGCAATCTACGACGAGAAAATGATATATTGTGAACCTCGTCGTCGATCTCTCGAAGAAGATGGTTATGGCAACGCCTTTACACCCATCCAGTGTGCCAGTCCGACACCATGTGAGTCTTGGCAGTATCTCTTTTATGAAGGTCGATGGTATTGCCGTCAGTACGGTTCACGTTGGTACAGCTTGGAAGATCTTTTGAATAAGAAAGGAGAGAATGCAGACGCGGATCTGCCAGATATGAAAGCGTACAAGTCAATTCCTTCATGGTACAAATCTCCAGAGGCGCATGATAAAGCATACAATGAGTTTAAGCAGATATGGAATAATATGCTTCCCGTCGGTCGTGGCCTTGTTCATCTTCGAGTTAATTCATAAATTCATTCATTCATCATTTCATAAATTCATTAAAATATGGCAAAGTCTAAGTACACATTTCAAGTTTCTGGTGTGATTGGCGAACATGGCCACCACCTTTGCATTCTCACATCTAACGAATATCCCTGGATGAACTGTCAGGTCATCCCTACCCCACCCGATATGCGTGACCAAATTCTTTCAGATCTGAATGAACGTGACGAAGATGTTGTGTTCGCTGCTGGTCGCACAGATTTCTGTGTTATCCAAGCAGGAGGCGGCACGCCAGAGCATCCGACTATCGAGATTACCGATGAGAATATGGAAGAGGTAGATCGCGCACTTTGCGAATGTATGCAAGCTGCCGCTGATTTTTGGGCTGAAAATGGCGAAAAAATAACTAAAAGATAATTATTTTCAAGAAAAAGCGAAAAATTTTCTCAAAATGTTTGGAGGTTTCGCAGAAAAGCCTTACCTTTGCATCGTCAATTTAAGTTTAACCGTGGCGATAAGCCACACAAAACATTGTTCAATTATGACACGTCAAGATTATCTCGCTCTGGTCAATCAGGCAAAACGCGCTTCTTTTGAGTACTATGTCCTCTCTGCTCCTTCTATGAGTGATGCAGACTTCGACATCCTTTTCAATCGTATCACCGAAATGGAAAAAGAACATCCTGACTGGATTGTTCCCGACTCCCCTACTCAGTGTGTGGGTTCAGATCTTTCGGCAAATGGTCGCCGTACAATTCTCCATCGTACTCCCATGTTGTCATGCCAGAAGGCACAGGACACCGAAACCGTACAGAAGTGGCTTGATAAAACTATCAAGACGGTTGGAAATGATAAATTCAGCGTCACACTGGAATGGAAATACGACGGTATATCCTGCTCTCTGGTCTATCAGGACGGACAACTCATCAGTGCTTCCACACGTGGCGACGGCTCCGAAGGTCAAGATATCCTCGCACATGCCAGTCTTATCACAGGCATACCTCAGAAACTTGGAGGCACACTGAATAGCGGACGTATCGAGGTACGTGGCGAAATAGTATGCCCGAAGAATCGACTTAATGAACTGTCAACGGTTTATACGGACTGCCGGACCGCTGCCGCTTCTCTGTGTAATCAAGCAGAACCATCATCCGACTGCTCTTTCCTTTGTTTTATGCCTTGGGCTGTGGATGCTCCTTGTTATGATCATAATGTTTCCACCTATGAGGCAATTTCCTTTGCTAAATGGTCTCTCGGTTTTGATATTCCCGTCCTGCCATCAGTCATAGATGCAAATTGGTTGGTTGGTGTTCTGGACGAAATTGCTAATATGGAAAAGCATCGCGACACACTCACTTTTCCCACGGATGGAATAGTTATCAAAGTTGATAATAAGTCACTCTCAAATTCGCTCGGATTCACGGCTCATCATCCCAAGGGTTCTATTGCTTATAAGTTCCCTCCAGCCATGACCATTACTCGATGCACACGCATCGAAATCACAACTGGCAAATCAGGCCGTCGTACTCCTGTTGCCTACTTTGATCCTGTCACCATCCTTGGTCGTACTGTCAGCTGTGCAACACTTTATTCTGAGTCTTGTGCTGCAAAGCTCGGAATCCAACCTGGTTCTACTATTGAAGTGGGTCTTTCCAACGACATTACACCGAAGGTCTATCGTGTTATAGATGCTCCAAATAATCAATATCTCACTGGAACTTCTGCGTGTGTTGATGTGATTGACACGACCGAAGCCTCTGTGCCGGTCGATGTTCCAACTGTTCAAGAAGAGGAAGAGGAAGATTCTCTCTGGATAGCTCCTTCTCTCTTTCCTGAAGAAGAACTTACTCAGTTAGCAAGTGACCAAGATAGTGACCAAGTTGTTCCGTTGGATGAAGTAGTATGTGATGATGGAAGAGATACCGAACAGACTCTTACTGATTCCTCTTCTGCTCCAGTCACATCCCTTGCTGCCATCGCAGCTGCTACGCTATCTATTCTTGCCATTGTGCTATTGGTGCCAGCAGCTATTGCAGCTATTGCCTTTGGCTTCCCTCTTTTCAATGGTTCATTCAAAGTTTCATAAATTCATCAATTCATTAAATCATACATTCATCAATATGGAAGAAAACAAACAACTTCAATCCCTTCCCATCTGGGACGGAAACCTCTCTCAGTATGCTATGGCATTTACTACTGGTATGCAGTTTCACGCGCCATTCATTGTGACGCAACACCAACAGCGTAGTGACCTTGGTCAATGTATCATTAGCACTCGTGCTCCTCATTTTGTTTGCAAGGTGCATTCTTTCAAAACTCACTTCGAGGCAAAGCCAGGTAAGGAAGGCTATAATCAGAAGTTCTACGATTTGACTCAACGCGAAGAGGAGCGCAGACACGATTGGCTTGAACAGCGTGCCCAAGCCTTCCAGAACGAAGAGGATGCTACTCGTCTGGGGCTTTCAATCCGTCAGTATATAGAGGAACAAAATCGCGTATATGACGAAGAATTTGATGAGCCGCGTATTATTGTGAAGGTGCCTGGCCTGAATGCTTACCTCGAATTACTTGGTTGTCTGGATGCTGTGGATGATGTCGATTGGGTAGGGGAGTATGGTGTGCTTCAGACGCTCGACCGCATGGCTCTATGGGCACAGAACATTTGGGATCGTCAGGACCGTCGCCCTCGTGCATCCAACATTATGGAACCGCAACCGCTTCCCGAATGGGAGGAGGACTATGATCCCGAACTTCGTCCTATGATGCCTAAGAAACGTGGTATAGGGCATACTTATATCGACCCTTCCCGCCGTCCAGAGCTTCAACACTCATTGGCTCCATCCTTTGACCGCGACAAACATGGTATGGTTAAACTCATCAAAGCCACCACCGCAGATCTCGCAGCTCAGGGTATAGCACCTGAAAATTATGGTGAAGGTGACTTCTCTCAGCATTGTGACGAAATCCGTGCGGCAATGAATGGTGATGAAGCCATGAGACGCAAGCATCCAAACTATAAGGAGGCATACGAACAGTTATCACAACTCTTTAAGAAATAAATTCTCGTTATAGGACCTCAAAAAAATCACAATTTTTCATTATTTCATCAATTCATACATGAATTTATGAGTGAATGAAGAAATAAATGAAAATATGTATTGTCAATTCAAACAAATATAGTACTTTTGTACTCGAAATCAATAATAATAATATGGCACGATTAAAAGAAGTACTGGCTTTCGCCAATAATAAGGGTGGGGTAGCAAAGACTACTACCGTACAGAACGTAGCAGCTGGACTGCTCAGACGTGATCCTTCACTACGCATCCTTTGTATTGATCTTGATCCGCAAGGAAACCTATCTTCTCTTCTGGGATGGCGTGAACACCTTAAAGAGTTTAAGGGAAATTTATATACTATTGCCGATTCTCTCCGTGATGGTGATAACAACCATTTACCCGTGTTCCGAAGCTCTGATGGCATATTCTATGTGCCAGCTTCTCCCATGTTGGCAGAGATAGATCCTGACCTTCATCGCCAGATGCAACCTAAACTTGTATTGGCATCGCTGTTTGGCAATGATATTCATTATATGGACGCACTTTACCTCAATGCTGAACCATTGACAACGGAAATAGGGGGTGATTATATTGAGGACTGTTTCGACTATGTGCTCATTGATTGTGCTCCAGCACTGTCGGAACTTACTTACAATGCCCTTGGTGCTGCAACTGGCGTTATTATCCCCGTGCAGCTTGGTTCACTTAGTGTGGATGGTATTGGCCGCATGATGGAAGCATTTAAGGCTGTTAAGCGGAAGCTAAACAACGACCTAACAATGCGTGGTCTCTTGATTGTTATGGCAGACGAACGAACTAATTTGGCTCGTGAAACATCTGAGTTCCTTCGTGACACCTACGATGCTGATGTGTTCAAAACGCGCATCCGTCAGTGTGTGAAGGTTGGAGAGAGTCAATTTCAGCATCAGGATATATTTACTTATGCTCCTGACTGTACTGCTGCCCGTGACTATGATGAATTTATCACAGAATTATTAGAACCTCAAAATGAAAAATAACTATGGCTACAAAATCATTTAAGAAGAAATCTATTGTGGCTGGTTCTCCTGCCATTCAGGAACACGAGGCCATGATGTCTCAAGTGCTTACAGAAGAGCAACCTTCTACAACTCCGGCTCATACACCATCAGTCTTTTCATCGGCTCAACTTGAACCAATGAAGAATGTGCAGACTCGTGTGCCTCTATCCATATACGAGAAATTGAATCGTATGAAGTATTTTGCGGGGCAACGAACTTCTATTGGTGATATAGTGGCAACCGCTATTCAGGAATATGTAGAACGGCATCCTGTTCAGTAAATAGTTACCATGTTTTACCAAAACATAAACAGGTTGTGTAGTTTGTTGTTCAAAGCATACAAAAGTGGAATAGTTACCACGTTTTACCAAAACGATACCGCCATTTACCGTTCCTATTACCTCTTTCATCCAAAATAGTTACCATGTTTTACCAAAAATAAGGCATATTTATCTATTATTCTTTGATATTCAACTTATTCAATGGTATTACGCATATTTATGGAGTATATAAAAGTATATTGGACTGTAAAAAACGCCTACAAAGCCCATTGTAGCGAGGTTTCTACAAATTCTTTTGGTAAATCATGGTAACTGTTTTGGTAAATCATAGTAACTGTTTTGGTCAAACTCAGTAATAACTCATGTAAAACGTAGTATGGAAGATAATAAGGATAAAGAAAAGGGTAAAAAAGGTAAGAAACCCAAGAAACAGGCGAAGCAAGATAAGTTGATGGTTTCGTCTAATTCCATGTATTCTGAATTACGTGATGTGCGCTGGCTTTATAATCCAGTTGTTTATTCTCAGCTTTCAGGTGATTTTACGCTGATGCAGCAACGCATTCTTGTTGGTATCATTGAAAAGCTGCAACAGCGTATAATTGACTCTGTGGATGTGCAACATAAGGAAAAGTCCTTCCCTGCCATCTTTGAGGACTCTGAATTGATGAATCAGGACACTATTGACCTCAATATCTCTGCTGCCGATCTTGGTGTCATCCCTGCGCATTATGACCAGTTGGAACAAGCTGCAACAGCTCTTAGCAGTATTACCATGAAGTACCCTATATATGATTCTAAGGGTAGGGTTTCTCGCCATGTTGCTGCCTCTCTATTTCCAAGAATTGAGATAGCCCATACGGAAAGTGAACTTCGTCGTACTGGCATCCTTCGCGTAGTAATGCTTACAGAGAACATTCGTGATATATTTACTATGCAGCACGGTTTTGTTAAGCATGTTTCTCACATCGCTCGTATTGCTCTGAAGAAGCGTACACCACGATTATATATCTATCTTTCGCGTTTTAAGGAGATAGGACATAAGAAGGTGCCATATAAAGATCTCGTAGAGTTCCTTGGTCTTACAGACGAATACTATTATGAGACAAATATAGGCTCTAATCCTTATACATCATGGGCAAAGGTGAAGCAATTAGTGTTGGAACCTGTTAAACAGGAAATGGACGAACTGGCCGCCGCTGGTGAAATCAACTTCTCATTTGAGTATGAACCTATATTTCCTAATGGAAAGACTCGTGGTATTCCAGATGAAGTACTTTTCAAGATGAAAAACTCCTCAATGGGTGAACAGAAGGCTGCTGAAGATTATCGCACGAATAGTATATATAATTTTATTGATACATACGTTGCATGGTGCCCTGACCTTTCCATCCATGCCCTTCAGGAACTTATAAAAAATATGAATGATGACACGCTCAAGCAGTTCATCGATTTTGCATTTAATGATGTGCGCCGTATTGTAGAACGTAAGCAGCCGGACGATGTGGCTTCATACGTGATGGGCATACTGCGTAAATGGAAACGTGAACACCTACATCCAGTGCAGCAGACTCTTTTTGATGAAGAGAAACCCAAGGAACCTGAGAAGCCAGCGGAGATACCAGGGCAGTATGCTGACGAATGGAAAACAATTCTATCTCGATACAATGGCATACTGAAGCCCTATCTCCTTAAAGCTCGACATTTTGGTACGTCTCGTGGTTTTATCTTGATATATTTCCCCTCACAACAGCTGCTTGATGAATTTAATAAGGAGGAACCGAATGACAAAAATGTTTTGCGTGATTTAATGAAAGAGGTTTTGGGTATGTCTGGTTACATCCTTGTTCGTGGTCTTGATCCTGCTGCCAAAAAGTAGTGTCCTGCTATTTATAGACCTTATCTTATGTGCTCACTGACAACCAGTGGGCATTTTTTTGTTCCGTTCATATTATTCGCATGTCCTATATTTGCATCATAAAACAAATTCATCATTATAGCTATGCGAATAAAATCACTGTTTTTCGGATTTCTGTTCGGCATAATTGTTGCCGTTATCTCTTCATGTGCTTCAACAAAATCTTCTACTTCTCATAGTGAAGGACATGAAAGTGATTCAACAGCAATCACTACTATTGTTCATAGTGGGGTGGGGCAGACCTCATTTAATGTTGACTCACTATTTCGTCTATGGGTTGCTCGTGATTCGTTGCATCAGTCCACATCAGAGACTTCTACAGAACATATAACAGAAACCATCACATCATATATAGATTCGTTGGGTCGTGAAGTACGTCAGGAACAGCGTACCATTGACCGTAATGAAGCACGTCAACAGGAATTGCGTTTTCAACAATGGCAACAACAACAGGAGCAACGTATAGCATCCGAATATGCTCGCATAGATTCTCTTTATGCTATGTTCCAACAGATGCAATCTACGCATCAATCTGAAAGTATCAGTCATCTGGATCAGAAAGAACCTGTTGAAACACTTACGTGGTGGGGTAGGGTAGAGCAATGGATTGGTAGGCGTGCCATAATCTTGATTATAACAGTAATCATTATGTTTGTGATTTGGCATTATGCAAAGCCCATTCATGCTTTCCTCTCTAAATTCATCAAGAAATGACAGCTGGCTCGCTGTATTCATAAATTCATTCATTCATCATTTCATTAAATCATCAACACATGAAGAAGTTTCTCATTTTTTGTATGTCAGTCTTGCTTTTTGTAGGCATGGCTGCATGTTTCTCCTCGTGTAAGCATAACAAACAAGAACCTCCACCTGACATCGGCTATGTCTCGCTTGGTACCACACAGAGTCCTCTTGATGTGGATAACGTCATCAGTACCGATCGTGAATATATGTTCATCCACTATGGCGAAGATTACCGCTGGTATGAGACGTGCATGGTTCTGACGAATTATCTTGATGCTGAAACACAGGATGGGTCTCTTACAGAAGTTACCAACGTGTTCCAGAGTTATGATAAGATAACGTCAGGAGGTGCAGACACTTACGTTATTCTTGCCTATCACCCTGCTTACGGAAATGCTTATCTTGAAGTAGAACATGGTTTCTGGATAGAGGATTTCACATTGAATGGTGAGGACATTAAAGTATCATTTACTGAAGCATTTGAAAAAGTGATGGCATCTAATTACGTCAAGCCTCACTCGCGCCATTGTGTCCTACGAAAACAGGTTGGGCCTATACCGGCTAATCCTCAGTACATCTTTGGTAATACTCATTCGCAGCTTTATGTCGATGCTGTCACGGGTGCTGTATCGGACCAGAATCCCGCCTTCAAAGGATCCCCTTTCGCCCTCCCCCTTGGTGAGTGGCCCTGACCATGTGGTTGTGATGTAGATTTCACAACCACATCCATGAGCCAGCTGTCATAAATAAAGGAACCCACTATTTCGGTGGGTTCCTTATTCTTTTTGGTATTCGTCTTATAGTCCATATTCTTCTAAATACCTTTGACACTTGAATCCTTTTCTTGGGGTGAAATCCGCGAAACTATGTGCCACGAAGTGCGCTTTTTTGTTCACCCATCCTGCCATGTCCTTTTGCCATTGAGGAATAATCTGCTTCGGATTGTTAGGGTCTCTGTAAGGCTGTGCGTAGGCATATACAGGACGCCCTTTGCCAGCATCCCTTACGGCTCGCATTTTAATCCACCAATGTTGTATGCGTTCATAGCTTTCTTTGAAGTCGCTTTTTCCTCCTATCATGGTATAAAGAAAATACTGTCCTGTGAACCCATATCGATTTATCATTTCCATCGCTCGTTCACATTCGATTATCTGACCTTTGGTGTCACATCCGAAACGGATTCGGTTGTTGTCTAACCATTTCACTTTTGCCAGCAGCTTTGCAATCTCTTTAGTAACTAATCGTGCATCAAGTGCTTGGTTGAAATCTACTTTATAACCTCTCTGGATAATTTTCTCTAACTGCTCTATTGCATACGTTCCTGCTGCCAATATGTTATTATCCATCAGAACTATTTTCCTGCGGCCTTCAATGGCTATTTCGTCAATATCCATATAAGGACGGATGGCTCCTTCTTTTCGTGGTACCACACACCAAGGACATTTGTTTGGGCATCCTCGTGTGAGGAATCCGTAGGCTGTATCTTTAGGTACATTGGGATAGATAGAGTAGTCTGGTTGCAGCCTGTCTATTTCCTCTGGTAACTGTCTTTCCACATCGTAACCAGTTCCTCCTTTGATGATTACATCTGCATCATAAATACTTAAATCGTCAGGTGTAAAGTTGAACACTTTTGACATATACAAAATGTCATAGTGCTGCATGGGCGTAGCCCATTCAATTTGCCCTCCCTGGTTATGCCAGTATCGGGCAATTTTCGCCAATGCAAGATTGGGATATATGGTTGCTCCCCATTTCTTTTTCTTGGCATGACCGTCAACATCAACTAAACCGATTTTCATCATGGCTCATTCAGTACTACATATTTTCCTTCAATGCTACACTTCCTGAGTCGTGAATCACATTCTCTTCCCCATGCCACCAGACATGAGCCGAAGAACGGATGCCCGATTTCTCCTCCTGGACGCAAGAATTTCACTCGATGACGCATGAAGAGCATACTGGCAGCGGTTGGAAATATAACATCTTGAAAGAGAAGATTGTCCTGTCGATTCACTAATAAAGCAATACCTCTTCCATGCTTGGCCATCTTCTCTACAAATTGTCGTAGTGGCGCACGACTGTAAGGCGGATTCATCCATACGACTGCCGTACTTGGCCAATCGTGTGCCAATCCGTCTTGCTCTTTGTTATAGCTGAGTGGAGCAATGGGGTAGGGTGGTTCCATCGGCGCACAAGGATCTAAGTCAAAAGGCCCTAATTCGTCGATTATCCATTTTGGTGTGTACCATTCATCGCTTGATACGACTGCATTCTTCTGTTGCCTCGTGTCCATGTCTATAAGAGTAATCTTTTTCGTCCATCACCACGGCATTTATCCCTGGCATCGGTTCTCCGTCGCCTATGGGCATCGGTGTGAGTGGAATATAAACGACTATTTTCTTTTTCATAATCCTTTTAGTTTTTTCTCCATTCCCTCCATGAGTCTATCAGCTTGTATTTTTATAGATCTATGTATAATCTGACTGAATGGTTCAACATTGATCATGTTTTGTAACTCTGTCATCTGATCTTTGGTCATTATGATTTCTGGCCTTCGTTTTGGCAGACTGTTTCGTAGTAGTGATTCACACTCTGCCATCGTTCTTGGCGTGTCATTGATACTCGCTTTTGGAACATGAATGACAATAGGCTTATCGTCATCTTGATAAGTGAGCATTCCTGAATGGAAACCTTTTTCGTCCATATCTAAATATCATATTCTATAAAAACACATTGACTGACTTCTCCGGCCATAAGTGCAGATGCTATCTTTCCGTCCTCTTTGACTCTTGCGCGACGAAGCTCAGAACTTGGGTAGGCTGCATCGAATACTCCTCCAGAACAGCAAGCGATATACCCCGCTTCTGTTGCCTGTCTGACTAATAGCCACATTTGCCCCCCCCCTCGTTTCAAAGGCAAGGAATGGCCTCGTGGTGCGGAAATGTCGTACTTTACTCATTCTAATTGAACCATTTTACTACGGTGTCACCTTTCCATCCTTTTTCCCATACGAACCATGCGTAAGCGGTTGCACTTCCACTTATTTCATCAAACTTACCATTCATGGCACACAATAGTCGTGAACAACTGACCCATATTCGTTTCGGTGGCTGTGTGAGAAAGAGGTGTTTTCTACCTTTGCCTTCCAGAAATGTTAGTTTTAGGAACATGCACACCTTCTTCCCCGTAGGGATGATAGATAATGCTTTTTCCACGAACTCTTGAGCGTAGGCGTAAGGTGGATTGGTAACGATATGCCCGTTCCATTCTTGGTTGTCGATGGAGAGGAAATCGGCCACTTCGCCAAAGCCACGATCGATAAGGTCGCGTGATGTGACGAAATACCCCCCCTCATAAGCACTTTGGAGATATGACCCTCTCCACATGCGGGTTCAAGGATAGGAGCATCAAAGTCCTCCAGCTTTATCAACCATTCTGCGGCTTTCGGCTCAGTGGCATAGTAGTCAGCCCATGCTCGATCATGGTCTGCATGGTTACTGGCTCCAAGAGTTTTGAAAACGCTTGCTTTACCGCCTCTCCAGTCTTTCTTGCGGTCACTCATCGGTTATCTCCGTTTCCGTCTATGACTCCACGTTTTTTACGGTCGGCTAACTTCGCCAGATTGTCCTCGGCGATGCTTTCCAGCTTCCAACCCATGACATCACAGAGTCCAGCTAATTGCCAAAGGATGTCGCCGGCCTCCTTGCGTAATTCAGGGATATTGTCGGTATGTGCCTTTGCAGTCGGATAGGTAAAGTCGTTGTTGTAGATGCTTCCATCTTCTTTGCGGATGCTCTTCGCTATCTTTCCTGCGAACTCTCCCACCTCTGCTACGAGGTTAAGCATCATGTAGGAGAAGTTGTTACATGTTTCCATGCGCGTAGTCATGGCTTTTGCTTGATATTCGTTCAGTGTCATAATGAATTTGTTTGTTATGAGGTTATGAAAAATCACTTTATTTTCGGATATGGCTTTGTCTAAGTATTTCTTCAGGATTGATTTTACAACCAGTTTCTTCGCTCATACTGTCGGCAAAGTAGGTAGCTGCTTTTAGCAACCTATTGTATAACTGTTCACGCTTCTTCGGGTTCATCAGGAACGCTAAATGTCCCCGCACCCCCTTAGCTCTTTTGCAGCGCGTAGTAGCGTTTTTCCTAAATTTCTTCATTGGGTGCTTCTATCTTTTTAAGCATACCGGCATTCACGAGCTTTCTGATGAGGTTCTTTTCATTGAGTGCCATTCTATAGATGCACCCTTCTTTCATGTCAACTCGTCTTGGACTACCCAAATTGGTGATTTTTCCAGTCTGGATGTTAATCTCAAAAACGCATTGTCCTGGTCTGCGTCTGAGTCTTGCTACATGTTCTTGTTTCATTGTTTAATGAATGTATGATTTAATGAATTGATGAATTTTCAATTTTCAAACTCTAACCAATACTGGAGAAATCGCTCTGCATACCATCGTTTATAGCTTTTGCCGCTGATCCACCAGTCGTATATATTCTCGGCTATTTCTTTTTCTTGCTCCTCGGTCAAGCCGTCAGACGAGGAGCTACCAGAAAACCCGCGTATCCCTTTCCAATGTGTCGGGTCTGGGTGTAGGATGTACCCGTAATCGTCGATAGTCTTTTGGGGATAACGGTTTGAAGTTGGTTCCAATACCGTACCACAGGGTTCCCGTTGGTAGGAATTTTGAGAAATACCCCCCCCATGTCGTATAGCGATAATGGCTTTTATCCAGTTGCGCTTTACATGGGGCCATCGTTCATTCTCTATGCGCTTTTGGCGTGGGCTGCTCATCGGGCACCCTATGCAGCCTATACGATGAAAGCCCTGGTCGTAGAGTTCGCAGTGTGGAACTCTTACCACGTCATTCAGGAACTTCCACACATCACGCTCCGTCCAGTTGATTATTGGTGATATCAGCAGGCTCTCTTTGCCGCTGATGCAGCCAATGGTGGTTTCCTCGGTGGCATTGGTGATATTGATGCCATTTGCCTTGCGGTATTCATCCAAACCATCTAAGGTTCCGCTGTATTTTCGGCTGTCTATTTCCACCTCATTACGTTTCTTGCGTCGGCTGCTCTCCTGCCTTCTGATGCCGATGAGTGTCACCTTGCCGGCTCCTGCATGTTCTTTGTATTCCTCACAGCACCAACGTACTTTCTTCGTTGGTAGTAGTTGCTTGCGCTCTGCCACATGATAGATGCTGTCATTTGGCTTTATCAGTTCTACTTCTGGATAGTGCTTCTTGACGAAGCGGATTACCTCTGGCGGATCTACTGAGGTGAGATTCATGTGTCCCTCGAAGCGTACACCGGCCAACTGTGCAATATGGTAAAGGGTCTGACTGTCTTTGCCTCCACTGAAAGCAAGAAAATACCCCCCCCTATTATCGTAGGCCAGAGCCAGCTTCTCGGCTCTCTGCAAAAGACTGATGGAATACTCCATTTTCTTTCGCAGACTCTCACTTGCTCTTGCATACGCTTCCTCTATGGTTATGTCTATGTTCATTGTTACTCGAAGTTTAATCTGCCTTGCCTTCCTGCTTCTTTGATGCGTTTTACGGCAATGTTGTAGTATTGGGTATCTTTTTCTACACCGATGTATCTTCTTCCTTCCTCGATGGCGGCCACGCATGTCGTTCCGCTCCCCATCGCATTATCAAGAATTAGCCCCCCCTGCTCGCTATACGTGCGAATGAGGTGGCGAAGTAGGTTTACCGGCTTTTGGCTTGGATGTAGCCATCCTCCCTTGTGGTGTTCCTTGGGGTAGGATAGGATGCTGCCAGGGTACTTCATTCGGCTCACCACTGTCTCTGTCTTATTGAAAGTTCCGTAGCAGCTATTCTTCACCTCGTTTTTTAGTCGGCCACGTGAATGGCTGGGTTCTCCAACTTTCATCTGAGGGTGATAGATGGGTAGCTGTTTATAGAACACGCAGATGTCCTCATGCTGTCTTAATGGCATCCGTTTCGCATTCAGAAAACCAGAACAGCGGGCCTTATCCCAAATGAGATTGTACTTCCACATCTTTGGATTACTCATCATCAGGTGTGCTGTAAACATTCCTTGTGCGAAAAGAAGAATGGCTCCTCGTGGTTTAATGATTCGCTTATACTGTTCCCATAATGGTTCAAGTGGTATCACACAATCCCATTGTGCGGACTTGTTGCCTTTATTGAGTACGCCGTATGGCAGATCGCAGATGATAGCGTCGATGCTTTCGTCTGCAATGTCTGTCATTACGTCTAAACAGTCACCAAGGTAGATATTATTTGGCTCTATCATTTTTTGAAGTTGTTATGTCTGATCCATGTCGTAAAATTCAACCAGGCAAATACTATAATGAACTCCCGTCGGCTAAACCAGAAGGAAACAGATGGCAACAAGTGGATGAAATCTCTCACGGTTCCTAATTCGTCGTAACCTTTCTTCCATCGGAAAAAAAGCATACATCCTTGCCATCCCATGCTCTTTTCTTTGTTATAATACTCTCGGTACATTCTTAAATAATGTCTGGAAGATGTGCGATGATAGTGTCCATTTCTTCACGTAGTGCTTTTCTTTGTTCTTCATCATCTTCATTAGTACAGATGGCATATACCATATTGCATTGTACCTCTGCGAGGTGAAGGATGGCGGTTTCAATTTTTTCTAAAGGGGATTGTTCGTATGAATTAGGAAAATCCCATCTGACAACAAGAGTGCCTTTGACATTTTCATTCAACTTGAAACCTTGTTGTGTAAGGAAGAAGGTGAGTTGAAGGTAATCGTCACCTATATTGTCTGCTGGAGTACCTTTGAGGTCGATTTCGCACTCTGTCTCTCCTTCTTTGGCAGCATCCCGAATCTGTTGGATAATGTTTTTTATCCATTCTTTTTTTGCAATGGCCACACAAGTGGTTTCTTGTATGGTCTGTAAATTGAAAGTTTCCATAATTTTATGAATTGATGATTTTATGAGTGTCTTGGCTTTCTTTTATTCCGACAATGATTTCAGCAACAACAAATCCATTTTCGCCACTATTGTCAGGGTAGTTAATATCAATGACATTTGTTTTGAGAAGTTCATCTATGAGGCCATGTTTAGCATCTATTTCAAGAGAATACTTGCGTCGATTGGTTTCCATTTCGTCATAACCTCTGAGAAAGTCTTTCTCGTATCTTATAGCATGTTTTATGTGCTGGATATTGACATATTCGTTGTTGGCTAAATGAACTGGCTCCATCGGAGTGAACGGATTGTTCATTTCCTGAATCTTTCGTGTCAGTCTCGCATTTTGTTCTACCAGCACTTTGCCACCCTCGTAATACGATTCCTTCTCTTGTTTCAACTTTCTGTTCCATACTCTGAAACAGAAGTTTGAAAGGATAATCAGAAAATAGAGTAAATCAAGAAATGTGTGATAGGTGTCGCCCTTGATGTAGGCTACCACCGATATGGCCATCAGTCCAACGATAAGCAGAATGTTGAACGTCCAAAAGAAAATAGTTTTGATTCTTTTCATAATGCTTATTTGATGATAGTTTTCTGTAGATATTCCTCGTGGTACATCTGCCAGATATCACGGTAGTGGTTGATGTCATCCATGAGTTTACCACGCATTTGCTTGGTGACATTCTTCTGCTCGTTGATGGCGGCATGAAGATTGTCGGCATTGAGCATCTGGCGAAGGCAGTGACTAACGATGGTGCGTGTGCCCCAACCTCCGAAGCTGAAGTTGTTTTCAGGACAGATAATAGTGTCACCACCGTATGAATACCAGATGTTATCTTCTATGGTATAGAAGTTGACAGCATCCTCGCTAATGACCATAAGGACATCGGGAGCATCCTTATAGATGGCAACACAAAGCGCGACCCCCTTCCAAGATTCCAACTTCACGAACAGCATGTCATCTAACAGGTTTTGGTCACGGAGCAAGTCTATTAGTTGCTCATTCTGTGAGTCGGCACATCCGCGCTCATCGAAATGGAGTTTTAACTGGTTTCCATCCTTTCCGCCGTATAGCCATGTCAGATAGGCGTGTAGAATCTTATCGTTCCAAGATGGCAACATCTGACGTACCTCTTCTGGGTCTGCTTTGTCGAATACCAACTTTGTCAAGTCGAACTCGATGCTGTTGGCCCAATCTTTAAGGTAAGGTTCTGGTGACAGGCGGACACAGTTGCTTTCAACACCAAGCAGCTCATGGGTCTGTGAACCAAATTCCTTTTGAAACTCATTGAAAACTTTATCGGTAATCTTGGCAAAGACGGGACCTAATAAGTCAAATCGAACCTCAAATGTGTCAATTCGATCTGCCAGTGTTGGTTCTTTCACCTCTTCTGGTGCCTGAGTGCTTTCGTTTTCTGCTTCCTTTTTTAGGAAGGTGTCAAGCATTTCTCTACGACGTTTCAGATCGTCCTCGGCCATCATCAGACGGATTCTGTCTGATGTCTGCCTGTCGGGTTTTTGACCAGGTTTTAGTTCATTGAGCCGGCTCTGGTAGAACTGCTCCAGTGTGATGGCCTTTACTTGATACTGCTTGGCCAAAGCAGAAAAGTTCTTCAGAGAATTGTTCTTCTGAAAATACTCCACCACGGCACAAAGGTACTCGTGGAATTTTTTGAGTCTTTGTTCGTTCATATATAAATTGGTTTGGGGTACTGTATCTTCTTTATACCTCTCAGCAGATTGTTTTTTCTGCAATGCCTTCTTTCGTTCAGCCTCTTGCTTTTTCTTCTCCGCTTCCTCTTGCAAGGCTTTTTGACGTTCGGCTTCACGCTGTTTCTGTTCCGCGAACCTGGCCTCTCGCTCTGCTTGTGCCTTTTCTTGTTTAAGACGCTCTTGCTCATTGATTTTTTCCTGAGCCTGGCGCAGCTGCTCTTTCCATTGTGAATCTCGTTCTTCGGCTGCTTTTGCCTTTGCTTCGGCTTTGTCAGCCAACTCGCTCCATCCGAATGGGGCACCTTCCAGATGGTTTTCTTTTACCGTCCTTCTGGCTACACAAGGATTGATGCCAGTGCTTGATACGGGAATCGTTCTGCCATCAGGGTGTTTCCACACCTGATGCTTATTGGTGCGGTCGAGAACGAAACCGTTACGTTTCAACAGCCGTTCCCAATCCTTTTTGCTGATATTGTGCAATCCTGCCATATTACTCTTGTGATTTTTCAAGATCCTTTATTCGTGCTTGAATTTCCGATCTGATGTCTGTGAACTCAGCTTGGCTAAATTCAAAATGATAGATTCGGTTCCCGCTGATAATGCCCATGCGAAGCAGACATCTTAATGCTGTCGCCACATGCTCATCGTAAGGTTCTACAATCTGCTCAACAGTGTAACCTGTCTCTTTCTGGATGATGAAGTCAATGGCTTCGCAACTCACTAATGTTTCATCGCGGTTCTCGTAGTGGTTATGGTAATCTTCAGCATACCATAACGCCTTTTGCAGATCTTCACGCTCTTTATCACGGTTGCTACGTCCCATTTCGGTTTTCAGACCAGCTCTCCAGAGATATTTGATGGCACAGCCAGTGTCAAAGGTGTAGTGCCTAATGATTTCGATGCACTCTATTCCGCCTGGATGCTTGTTGTAGTGGACGGGGTGGTTTACTTGCTCCATATTATTTATATATTATAGGTGGTCATCGCAACTCTAACAGCCCAACCTCCGTCGCTTTCTCGCAAACGAAGATAGCGGGTTCATCCATGTAGTCAACGCCCATAACATACCCCTCTTGTTCCAACCTGTTCAGATAGATGGTTAGTGGGTCGCCTAACGTGCAGGGGTAGGCTTTGAAGAATGTCCGCAAGGCTGTCTCATTGAACGTCTTTGTCGATAATGCAGCAGAACAGGGTTGATATGTCTTGATGAAGGCAGAAATCTTTTGTTCAATGACAAAATCTTCTAATTTCGTCCCTTGTTCTTCTGCACCTTCTAACGGGTCTTTTTTCTTTCCCATATTGAAAACTGATTAAAAATCCGTTGCAAAGGTAGGTATTTTGCAAGAAAAACACAAATAATTTCCGTTTTTCTTGCAAATTCTCATTAAAAACTCTATCTTTGCGCCAGAAATAACAGATTAAAACAATAAAAACAATGGAGAAATCATATTTTTATTACTCCTGTGACATCAATTCAAAGGTTGGAAAGAAACTTCGCTCTTTCCATCATAAAGCGGTGAAGGCTGCGGAGCGTGCCGATGAGTATGCACGCAAATATGGTGCGACATCATACATCCAGCCAGTACAGTTTTTTGAAGGTGGCGTAGATTATCTTGAATTTGAGAAGGAACCAGATGCTCGCATCTGGCGCAAACGCTTTAATGCAGACAATCGTGCTCAGTATGAGCCGAATTGTATGTATCGACCCGAAATCCTTGTTCTTCCTGATGAGCGTTTCCAACCTTCTGACACATGGAATCGTACTTTTTCTCGTGAACATCTTTCTTGGGAACAGGTCAAACGTCGTTTCCATCTGTCTTATTGGGCGCGTGCGTTAAAATATGAGTTGACGGGCGATAAGGAGAAAGATATGGAGGCTGTAGAAGTAAAACTGAAGGGCTGCTCCTTTGTGCCTTTCATAGAGTTTTATGGAGAAACTGAAACTGAGAAGGATTCTGATGGTTCCAAAAAGGGAAAGAAATCCGTGCCAAACTATCTTCGTCGTGCTATACAGGCGGAAAAGGATCGTCAGGCTTTGCCGGTAGTTGAAACGGAATGGCTATTTGCTCTTCTTGATATGGCAGATATTCCTACAGATCCAGACGAACGAAAGGCGTATCTTTCTAATGTGGAAACGCCTATTTTCTTCCTTTATGCTTATGAGACCTATTACATACGTTGCCAGTGTCCTTGCAATGCTGAAGGTCTCCATGCTATTACTATTGCTGACTTTAACGGAAAAAAACGATATGCACTAAAAAAGGAGGCATGATAGCCTCCTTTGCCTTCGTCCTTGGGTGCTTGGCCGCGCTCCTCTTGATGCTTTCAAGAGGGGCGTTTCTATTAGTCTTTTCGCCCGTCATCTTCCGCCACTATGTCGTAGCGTGCGCATTCTCCATGCCTCGTTTGTGCGTATAGTTTTGATAACTCAGTGTTTTGCCGTTCTATAATATCCATAAGGCGATTGCGCTCGGCATCAAATCCAGCTTGACAGTCTCGACGTATGCGGTCCTCTCGGTCGTGGTGTTCTCGCTCCATCTGGCGCATTTCATTGGCATGGTCTAACTTCAGACGTAGAATTTGCTCAGTAATGGGCATGGATGCCGATGTGCTTGCGGGTTCTCCTGTTGGTTCCTCCGTCTCAATGTCCCGTTGTCTGTCATCTTGCTCGCTTCCAAGTTTCCTGAGTGCGATGTCTTGAAGTCGTTGCTGTTCTTCCTGACGTTTCAAACCTTCTGCAACAGCTTGTGCCTGATGCGGAGAGGTTACGGTTCGGTCTTTGATGCGTGTCTCTACTATTCCGCGTCCGCGCCCTTCTTTGATACCGTAGCCGTCAGTTGGTAAGATCTGGCTGTGTCGGTCGGGTAGGGTAGGACGTACTTCTACGGGCAGTCCATCCCCATCATAGAAGAATCCGTCCAAGGGAATGTTGTAGAAGTTACACATGCGAAGCATGGCTGTTACATGGACGGGCACTTTCCCGTCTAACCATTTGTTTAGCGACACATAGTCGCCACATCCAAGAGCCTCCAGGAGGTCTTTCTTGACTAATTTGTGGCTTTCCATGAACTCACGGAGGTAGCCATAATTGTACGACAAATCCATAGTTTCGTCTGGCTGAGATTAAAACAATTATTTTTAAGTTTATTTAACTATTGAATCGGATTTTTTGCGAGTTTGTTCGCAAGATTAAAACCTTCTTCATTTTATTATACGAAATGCAAAATTATATTAAATCCACGTTAAAATGTTAAATCTGAAAAGAAAATCAGAATAAAACCTTGTTTTTACAAAATAAATATCTTACCTTTGCACAAAATTACGCAAAATTATTGGATTAACAATATGATTTCAGCATTATTAACAGCCCCGCGAACACATTTGAACTGTGATGATCTAACCCCTAATCAGAAGGTTCTACTGTATGACATCATGCAGCGACATGAAGCCACCAAGGGCTTCGCTTACGATCGCTTCTTCAAAGAAGGATTTGACCCTTGGGAAATGATGGGTGTCGATGCGATTAAACGCTCTTTTCTTACTGAACATGCAACTGACATCTTCCCCGAACACACAGATGGGGTAGAAGCTCTTATCAATGACATCATTGTGCTGTCTGGTGAGTTCTGGCGCACGTTGGGTAGAATCCCTGGACTGAAAAAGGACTTTAAGGAATACATGGCTTCGCTCTCGATGTGCGAAACAGCAGTAGTAGCGAATTTTACTACCGACAATTTCCGTGAGTTCCAGCGCATCGGCATCAATGCCATCATCAGTGAGTTCGAGAGAGAGGTAGCAGCTCTCCCTGGTGGGGGAGGTGAAGAATGATGTGAAGCCATGAAGTTCCGCGATAAACGACACAGGGACAAACGCCGCCATATCCTGATAGCGGCCACTATCGACTATCGGGGTGAAAATGACGACATCCTGACATTCGTTTTTCGAGGTGCTTCCGTGGATCTGATGACCAAGGTGTTTACCTATCTCATTGGAAAGGGACACGGCATAGCCTCTGCTGCTAAGGTCACAGAAGAACATGACATTATCAGGCGTAACGGGAAAGGATATTGGCGTGTGGCAGTTGAACTTCGGGAACCTAATTTCGATTTTTGTTCGCTCCCTGACATGCAGATCCTTATTGAAGCGATAATCCGCCGCCTTCACCCTGCTACCGTCCATTGGCTCACGTTGGATAAGTTTTTGAATGTATAATATATAATAATGTGTTAAGACATGAAAATTATTGATGTAACATTAGATCTCGAAACATTATCATTGGCCGCGAATGCAGCCGTGCTTCAAGTGGCTGCGGTGGCGGCTGACAGATATGCAGAAGCACCTCTAAGCATCTTTCCGCATGACATTGTTCCTTTCGAGGCAAAGGTTGATTTGCGCTCTTGCGCAATGGAGGGGTTTGATTTTGACAATGAGACGCTGAAGTGGTGGGCTGATAAACCAAAAGCTCTTCGTGATGTGATGGCTTCAGGTGATTGTTATCCTATTGATGAGGTTTTTCAGCAATTCTCAACGTGGATTGGTGAGGTAAAACAATATACTGGTGCGGATGACATTATGCTTTGGGCGCAAGGATCAGACATGGATATAGCCATCTTGCGTCATGTATTCCGGCATTTCAATATGGAATTGCCTTGTAAGTACTGGAACTTCCGCGATGCACGTACTTTCATCATAGAAGTGGTGAATAGCATCCATTATCCTGCATCTAACGCTGGTCTTGAAGATCATAAGAAGGTGTATGACGTTTTGCCCCAGATGCCAGAGAATGCCGCTTTTGGCGGTGAAGCTCATAACGCTATCTATGATGCTGCTCGTACCGCATGGAATGTGTGTCATGTGTTCAAGCTATTGAAGGAAATGGCCGCAAGACCAGTTTCCTGAATGTGTTTCATTAGTTCTGTCATAGCATGATATACGACCCATTCATCGACGAATTGGCGGCACTTCCGCTGACTCTCCTTGTTTCTCCAGCTGACCAACAGACGGAGGAGGGACAAACGGCGTGTTGGTGTCCGTTCTGCAAGGCTCCATCGGACACACCGCATTTCATCATATACCAACATCGGCGCGGTGGTCTTTATGGTCGCCCCGTCGAGAAATGGATGTGTACCAAAACGCATCGCTCTGGCTATGGGGCAATAGAATTATATGCAGCCATTCATGGATATGGGTACTGGTGGAAGAAAGACAGTTATGCGCCATCAACATTTATATGTTCTGGTGAAGATCTGCGTCGAACATGTCTTGAGTTGGCAGAGAAAGCAGGGCATACTCGCGATGAAATAACGGAGAAATGGCCCGCTCTATGCAGACGTGATTACCGTGAAGTGGCTGTTAGACCACAAGAGGCTTTGACGTTTGAGCCAAAGACGGATTTCACTCCGCAAGATTTGGCCGCGCTTGGATGTACGACGTGGCTTTCTAAGGATGGAGTGGAACAATATGGTTTTGACACACAGAACAAAGAATCGGCATGGCATTTTCATCCATCCCAACTGCAAAAGGATTTCCATGTCTATGCCGTTGCTCGCGTCACACTGCCCGCTGTCTCTCGTCAGGGTACGGAACAGTCTGAAGTCTTGGTGAGCACGCCTTGGAATCCTATCTTCGTCTGTCTTGCTGATGACGAAAAAGAGGATTGCGGTTCAGTATTTTTCCCTGCGAATGACAACATTCATCCGATGGTATTCTCCACTACCGACGAACATACACCGGCTAAAGTGTCACGGTGGTTGGCAGGAGATCGCACGTTTACACGAGCTGTGGAATTGCGTACAAGCGATAACACTGGCGTACATGCGGCCATTAAAGAGGTGGATGCGTCTGAGGATTATGTGACGGAAAAGCAAGTGTGGAGTGAAGAAACTACGGATAGTGGTAAGACGAAGGCGGAACAGGTGACGATGGAAATAAAGGAAAAGGACATCCGCGCTAAGGCTATCGTATATTGTACGTCAGCTCAGGATGCTATTAGTACTTATTATCACCTCAAAGCTCTTCGCCACACCTATCCGACTCAGTTTGGATCACGTTGGTTCCACGTCTGTTTCCCGTATGGTGATGTGCCATTTTCTCCTGTTCATTACAATAAGATGCACCGATTCGCGGATAGTATCTATACCCTATTCCCTTCCACAACCAAGGCCCTCTTGCGTGCTCGCGACATCAGTTGTCGCTATCGTGACATCCTTCGCGCAGAATTGCCTCCATCTATTCAGGACCGCGCACACCTCTTCTTTGCACGTCTTTTCTGTCGCCCTGTTAGTTCTCCACGTGATTTCTTCCTGGCCTACGACATGCTTCCACGTGAAGCATCGCAGTATGATGGTGACATCAATCGCCTCTTCTCCTCTTGTGTTACTTCGGCTCTCTGCTCAGATCCTTTTGAGCGTAAGGAGAAGCGCGACAAGAATGGTGTAGTGAAGGAGGTCTTTTATACTATCAATCCAGCGACATTATGGGAGTTTATGGCTTCGGCTGGTTACGCCCGCGATGTTCGTCCCGACGAACCTGATAAAATTGGCCGTTTCGTTCACATCGATGGTCCATTTGCGGATGAGCTTGATTCTGCTTCGATGGTACAGGCAACTATCGAGAAACTGAAGGAGTATGCTCGTCAGGTGAACGATGAACGATGCACACCCGATGAATATGAAAAAATGGTGCAAGCGGTTCTGCGTGCCAATAAGGAAATCAACGAAAAGACAATAGCATCCCTGCCAGCCGTTAAGTTGAACTATACGGGTGGGTATGGCCGGCACATCGATCATTTCTTCTACGAAAATGGTGTCCTTCGCATTACTGACACGGAAATATCACTTCATTCTTACGATGATATTGATTTCAATGTTGAACGATCTGAGCTGTTGCATTGGAATATAACTCCATACAAGAATCTCCCATTTGAGATTTCTGAGAATCCTGAATATCGCAAACGTCTTGAAGCCATCCAACAGAAACGAAACGAGAAGGATGACCTTGGTAAACCGCTTTACACACTCCAGCAGCTTGCGACACAAGAGAATGAATTGGCATTGTGGGCACAGTCACATAGGTGGATTGTGGACTGGCACGGTAAGGCTGAAAACGAATTGTGGCCACCGCTTCGTGTTATCCGTGGATTTGCTAACGAGGAATGGGAACGTGAACAGGAACTTTTGCATGATGGCCGTCAATTCTCTTCTGAGGAACAGATGGAACTTGACTGTCGTTTTGCCAATCTCATTTTTTGCCTTGGTCGTATGCTTTGGAGATATCGTGATAGCAAGTCAAACTGTATCAGTTATCTTATAGAGAATGTGGTAAGTGCTGCTAATCGCGCAGAAGGTGGTTCGGGTAAATCGACCTTCGTTCGTGTGTTCGCTGGTTGTGCTGCTCACATCTTGAATGTAAACGGGCGCGACTTGATTACATCCAAGGAGTTTTCTGCGAATCTTGCGGAATATCAGCATCACAAACACCGCATAGTGCATTGGGAGGATGTGGATGCTTCTCTTGATTTTGGAAAACTATACAACTTGACCACGGGCGATTTCTCTGTTCGTTACATGTATAAGGATAGAATTACTATCCCGCTATCGGAGGGACCTGGCCATGTGGTGACTTCTAACTACCCGCTTCACGACCTCGATGACTCTACTATGCGTCGTGTTTGTCTTGGTGGTTTTTCACATCGCTTTTGTGGCCAAAACATTATGAAGAATAAGGCTGCCCGCTATATTAGCGATATTATGCCTGACTTCAATGCTGTATCTCCCGAAAAGTTATCTGCGGCATCACGTAATCAGATAGCCATGATTTGCGCCCTCGCGGTGCAGTTTGTCATGCGCTATGATGAAAAAGTGGATGCACAGAAGAAATACATGGAGGAACGCACCCTCACACAGTCGCTCGGCGAAGCCTTCTTGCGATTTGCACGTGTGTTCTTCGCTCAGGAGAATATATATGGTGTGCCTATCGATCTTGATTCGATGCTGGAAGAATACAAACTCTATTATGCCCAGGCATCGAAGAACAAAGAGGATAGTTTTTCTCCAAAGGCGTTCCGCCGTCGTATAATGGATTACTGCGAGACAGCGGGCATACAGATGAACCCGCCACAACTCTTTAAGAAAGCGGACGGCAAAGTTCTGAAGAAGGCGGAACAGACGGGTTATTTCGCTCATCAGGCTTGGTGTACCCGTCGTTATTTCGATGGCCGTGAATGGGCGGATGACACCACTATACAGCCTAAGTCTATCCGTGAATTGACACGAACGGAGCACGCTGTGTATTTCTATCGAACGGGTAAGGACACCATTCCAGCGAATAATGATGAATTGATGACGGCTTATCAGAAGTTCCTCACTATTCCAGATCCATCACCTATTACTGATGACCAGGGAAATCCTGTTATACTTACTCAGGAAGAGCAAGACCGTTGGCGTAACTATTTGGATTCTCGCCAGAGAAAACGATCGGTGGCACCCGTCACTCCGGCTACTCCAACGACTGTTACGGCGACGGCTGCTGTGCCTACGGATGACCAGGCAGATCTACCATTCTAAACTCAAATATAAATAAAATTGTAAATTACAATGGCTCGTTATCGAAATTCACAAGACCTTGGCGTGTTCATCGGAGCACGTTTTATCGCGCCTACCTTTGAGGAGGGCGGTAAACCTATCCGTGGAATTTTTATTCCAGTGGATATTAACGGTATTGAAGTGCAACAGGATAGCCGTGAGGAGGGTAAACGCAACGCCTCTGGCATTCGTGCATTTATTAACACACAGCAACGTAGTTGTAACCCGAAGTACATCGAAGCTGTGAAGCAGTCTCTTCAACGTAAGGGAGAGGAAATAACACTTTATAATGTGCCGGCTTATCAGGTATGTTATACGTTGCCAGAAGAGAAACGCGCACGCATTCGTGCCTCTCTTGCAAAGCGTTTGATTGCACAGCATCCCGAATGGGCGAACCAGACGGACACGCAAGGTACGGAGTTGGCTCGCGCAATCTCGATGATGATGCCCTTCCAGATGGGCGACTCCTACTTGATGGAGGACAACAACAATGCGGCTCCCCGCAATTCTTCTGCTCCTATTGCTCAGGGTGTTGCTGGTTATACGGCACAACAGGCCGACCCGTTTGACCAGGATGCCTTTGCTTCCGATGATTCTGATTTGCCATTCTAAATTCTTGATATATGAAATACAGTATTTCGTCCCGCGAACTCCGCTCTGTGTTGGATGCGGTTCGTAAAGTAATTTTGAAGCGAAACACGCTTCCAGTGCTTGATAATGCTCTTATCTCTTATCGCGATGAGCGTTTTTTCGTTACGGGTTCATCCGTAGAAAACACGCTGACGATGCCTATTGACTTGCGTCCGCTGGATAAGGACCCGTTCGTCCCCTTCTGCATCGATGTGACAAATCTCACGGCGATTCTTGCTACACTGCCAGAACAGCCCATTGAACTGTCGGTGAACCCTGACACCTTCTTAACGACATTGAAATATCAGGGTGGAGAGTTCAACATCCCCGCCTATGACGGAAAGGAGTACCCGCTGCCGAAACCTATCACTCAGGTGGCAGTGGCATTCTCTGCTCCTACGAACATTCTTCTGCCGGCTATGAGATCGGCATTGAATGTGACTTCAGAGGATGAACTGCGTCCTCAGATGTCGGCTGTGGCTTTGGATGTGTCTGCGGAAGGTATCACATTCGTTGGTACGAATGGTAAGATGCTGTATAAGTATGAATGGACGCATGGTATGCCTTTCCTGACTGAAGGCCAACCGTCCATTGTTCTCTTCCCGCGTACTGTAATCAATGCGATGGATGCTCCTTTCTCTAAGGTGGAGGAGATTTCTGTTCGCTCAGATGGCCGTCAAGTAGAGGTGACGGCTGGCGATGTGTCCTTCTCCATCCGTTCCGTGGAAGGGCGTTATCCGAATTATAACAGCGTCATCCCGAAGGATAACCCTTACCATGTCACGTTGCCTGTGAAGGATCTGATGAACACCATTCGTCGTGTTTCGATGGTGGCTTCTGACAACTCAAAGTTGATTGCACTGCGCCGCACAGACCTTTTCCTTCAAATGACTGCGGATGATGTTGACTTCTCTCGTTCTGCTCACGAGGAGTTGTCAATGGATGACTGCACGCTTCCAGAAGGCTTTGCCATCGGTCTCAACTATCCATGTTTGCTGACCCTTCTCTCGGCTATCTCTACGGAAAAAGTGCGTATTGAACTGTCTGCTCCAGAACGTCCTCTTATCTTGAAGGAGGATGCCAACAACTCTACCCTTCTCGAACTGCTGATGCCGATGGCTCTCAACACATGAGAGACCATGCCTGATAGTGCGCCCGCTGGTTCATCTGGCGGGTGCCTTTCAGTCTCATTGGATTCTTCACCCCCATTAGTGCTGATTGAATATGAATTGTAAACTGGCAAAATTCTATGAATACGGCTCTACCTCATATTATGTGACAGGTGATGGTAGGGTGTTGAGTACACGGAATCCTGACCTCCCAATGGATTCTTGGCACGAGATAGCATCTTTCAACGGTAAGGGCTATCGTCGTGTGCGCATCCAGCGAAAGAACTTCAAGGTGCATCGTTTGGTGGCTGAAGCCTTTGTGCCAAACCCCGACAATCTCCCTCATGTTCTTCATATAGATGGAGACCGCTGTAATAATCATTATACAAATCTCGAATGGTCCGCGTCCCAATCCAATCACCAATAATCCTTGGCTACTATTCTCCTTCGCAGAATGGTGTTGTGGTCTCTCCATACGGTATCGCGTTATGCCTTGCAGGGGGGGGTAAAGGACATGATACGGACAAACCTAAAATTCTCATAGAGTATGATGTGTAATGGTGTGGTCATTCTGGTGCTCGGTTCACTCCAGCCGCACGCAGCTGTGGTCAACGTAGTAGGGGGGGTAATTTCATTCCTTGCTTAGGAACAACAGATTTCGGACTTCCTAAATTGGTGATAGAATATGATGTTTAGTATAACGAATATAGGCGCATTCCGCGTAACGAGGGGGGGGGGGG